>JACXTT010012077.1_pt1 | contig 11481 bp, 9 predicted proteins | sample 9270951 | NCBI WGS metagenome assembly JACXTT01 (sample SAMN15532306, study PRJNA645909) | rock metagenome | isolation source: weathered quartz diorite | place: Puerto Rico | collected 2017-06-21 | reverse complement strand
CGAGGTTGGTCATGCGTAGGTTTCGACGGGGGCGGCCACGCCGAACAGCACCTTGACCTGCTCGCGCTTGTCGCGCAGCTCGTCGAACTCGCGCTCCAGACGGCTCTCCGGCAGCAGTCCCGCGCCCGATCCGACGCGTACGCGGTCGCCGCTCAGTTGCAGGTTGCGGATGGCCACCACCGCCAGCGCGCTGTGGTCTTCGCGCTCCAGGCCGAACGGCGCGCCGAAGGTGCGCCGCTTCACGCCGCGATCGGCCTCGCGCAGCCAGCGCTCCCCCGCCTCGGTGCGCGGCCAGACGCCCAGCGCCGCCGTCGGATGGAGGCGGCGGATCATCTCGGCGAAGGACATCCGGTCGCCGGCGCCGAACTCCTCGAAGCGGATCTGCGTGGCCAGATGCGAGATGGCCGGCAGGCGGAGGATGCCCAGCGGATCGATCTCCACGTTGCCGAACGGAGCCAGGCGGCGAACGATGTCGTCGACCACGAAACGGTGCTCGCGCAATTCCTTCGGATCGCTGAGCAGCTCCTCCGCGCGCGCGGCGGAGCGCGTTCCGGCCAGCGCCATGGTGGCGTAGCCGCGCTTGCCCTGAGCATCGCCGAAGGGTCCCTCGCTGCGAAAGAGCAGCTCCGGCGTGGCGCCGATCAGCCCGTGATTCTGATACGAGTAGCCGTATGCCCACAGCCGTGGCGGCAGCGCAGTAAGACGCGAGAGGAAGAAGCGCCAGTAGTCGCCGCGCGCCACGCGGCCGCTCTCGAAGATGACCGGCACGATCTTCTTGAAGTCGCCGTGGCGCATGTCCTCCAGCGCGGCGTTAAAGAAGGGGATGAAATCGTCGATGGAGAGCGGCTCCCACTCCACGCGCGGCGCGCCGCCGTCGTCGAAGCGCGACACAAGCTCTTCGACACTCAGTTCCTCCCATGACGCGGGATGCCGCCACGGATGCGGATCGTCGAGAAAGAAGTCGGCGATGAAGAACGCCAGCCGCGACGGATGCCGCATCGGCGCCTGCTCGAACGGACCCCAGCCGACGAAGACGCGGCCGGGAGCGGTCTGGATGAAAGCGAAGTCGCGCGCCACGTTGGGATTGTAGTTCGTAGTTGGTAGTTGGTTGTTCGTTGTGAGATGTTCGTTTCGGTGACCACGAACGACGAACCACCAACTACGAACACCGACCCCCAACGCATCCGCACCATGTTCGCGTCGATCGCCTCGCGCTATGACCGCGCGAACACGGTGATGTCCGCGGGCGTGCACCACTGGTGGCGGCGGCGGGCGGTGCGGCGGGCGGGGGTGCAGCGGGGGGAGGCGGTGCTCGACTGCGCCACAGGGACGGGCGACCTGGCCATCGCTTTCAAGCGCGCGGTCGGCGAGAGCGGGCGGGTGGTGGGGACGGACTTCACGCCGGAGATGATCGCGCTGGCGCGGGCCAAGGCGCCGAACGTGACCTTCGAAATGGCGGACGTCACCGCGCTTCCGTATGACGACGACTCGTTCGACGTGGCCTCCATCGCCTTCGGCATCCGCAACGTGGCCGATCCGGTGAAAGGGATCGCAGAGATGGCGCGCGTGGTGCGCCCGGGCGGGCGAGTCATCATCGTGGAGTTTGGCATGCCGAAGAACCGCTTGATCCGCTGGGCCTACGAGAAGTATTGCCGCCTGGCCCTTCCCCGCCTCGGCGGCGCACTGACCGGCGAGCGCGCCGCGTACGAGTACCTGGAGACCTCCGCCGCGCGATTTCCGCACGCCGAGGAGCTCGTGGAGATCATGCACCACGCCGCGCGCTTCGCCTCTGTCGATTACCAGCCGCTCACGTTCGGCGTGGCGTATTTGTACGCTGGCGTGAAGTAGCGTTCGCCGGAAAGGCGTTCGTCGTTGTTAGTTGTTGGTTCGTCGTTTGGCCGGCATCTCGACCAACTATCAACGACGAACCATGAACTATTCACTTCGCGTATGCATCAATGATCCTCTCGATCGCCTTCCTACACACCCGGCAGAAGCCCACCTCGTCGCGGGTGAACATGATGCAGTCGACCTCGGGGCGGTAGAGGCCGCGCGGCTCGTACGCCGCGCCCTCGAATGCGCCGACCTTGCCGGCGTACTTCTGCGAGCCGAGGAACTGCGTCTCCCAGGCACGCTCCTCGGTGAAGAGCTTGTCCATCACCGACTCCGGCTCGTTCGCCGCGCGGATGCGCGCGCGCTCCTTCTGCACCTCGCGGCTGTGCTTCTCGAACGCCTCCTTCTCCCACGGCGTCGGCAGCGGCACGTCCTTGTCCACCGGCCACTTCGGGTGCGCGCCGTCGGCTGTGACGTTCGGCTCCCACGGCTCGGGATGCTCGGCCGCGCCGCTCGTGGCGTACGACACGGGCGAGGTGTAGTACTCGTCGGCCAGCGCGGCGAAGTGGTGCCCAAACTCGTGCACGAAGATGTACTCGGCGAACGCGGAGTCGACGCACGCCGTGGCCTGATCGTTGAAGATCCCGCCTCCGCCGTACTGCTTCTCGTTGACCAGGATCTCGAGGAAGTCGTACGGCGCGGAGGCCGCCACGTCGCGCATGCGGTGATCGTCGAGCGTGAGGACGTAGCGCTCGGAGTCGAAGATGTTGTACTGCACGCCGGTGAGCGTGCGGCGGTCGTCGCGCGTGCGCGGGCGGTTCACGCCGCTCACCGGCTCGACCAGGTCGAGCGCGCGCACGTTGAAATCGCTCTTGCGGCTCTTGAACGGCTCGGTGGCGAAGAGCTTCCCCACCAACCGCTCGACGTCCCTGTGAAACTTCGGCAGCTCCCCCTCGGTGTATCCCTCGCCGATGACCAGCAGATCCACTTTCTCCGACGGCGGGCCGTTCTCGATCACGCTCCAGACGCGCCCGGCCGGCTTGCGATCGGACGGGTTGACGAAGCGCGACGACGGATCGATGAGCGTGGAAAAGATCTGCTGGAAGGCGCCCTCCTTGTCGCGCTTCTTGATGACGAGCTGCACCGGTTTGCGCGGCCATGGGAAGCGCACCGACTCGGCGAAGGTGCCAGCGCGCTGCGCCGCCTCGTCGGTGGTCACCCATTCGCCGAACACCGAGGCGAAGCCGCGCGAGTAGATCGGCTGGTTGGTCTCGCGATCGATGACCTCGAAGAAATAGTTGCCGAGGTTCATCGTGTCGATGAGACGCGTACGGCTGCCGGGCCACGGGCCGTCGGAGACCACAGACGACAGCGCGATGATCTCCTCGCCGCGGCTGCCGGTGTGGAAGTAGTTCACGCGCATGGTCTTGTCGAGGAAGAGCTCGTCGAAGCGGGCGGCGAACGCATTGGTGACAAAGAGGAAGGCCAACAGCATCTTGCGCATCGGGCGATTGTAAACTCGCGTGATGCGACGACCCTCACCCGGCGCTTCGCGCCACCCTCTCCCGCTGACGCGGGCGAGGGTCAATGATGTGGGCCTTCTCCCGCGTGGGCGGGAGAAGGTGGCCGAAGGCCGGATGAGGGTCTGCCTCTCTCTCCTCCTCTTCGCCCTCTTCGTCCCCACCGCCGCCCACGCCCAACTGCAGGAAAAGATCACCGTCGAGCGCATCCTCATCGACGCGCGCGTCACCAACTACAGCGGCGATGCCATCCTCGGCCTCGGCCCGGACGACTTCCGCGTGCGCATCGACGGCAAGCCGGCCAAAGTGGAATCGGTGGAATGGGTGCCGGAGACTACCGTCGGCCGCGAGCTGGCCAACATCGAGGCGCCGCGGGCGGAGGTGAACACGTCGACCGACCAGCCGGCGCCGCGCGGGCGCCTGCTCGTCTTCTTCTTCCAAACCGACTTCGCGCGCGAGCCGTCGCGCGTGATCGGGCAGCAGCAGATCGTGGTCATGGCGGACAAGTGGCTCGACTGGCTGGAGGACGACGACCGCGTGGCCGTCTTCTCCTTCGACTCGCATCTGAAATTCCACCTCGACTTCACCGGCGACAAGCAGAAGATCCACGACGCGATGGAGCACGCGCTCATGACCGATGAGCCGCTGCCGCCGCGCATGGTGCCGATGCCGTCGCTGGGCAAACGCATCGACCGCGAAGAGATGCGCAAGGCGTATACGCCCGAGGCGGCGCTGATCATCCTCGGCAACGCGCTGCGCTCCATCCCCGGGCCGAAGTCGCTGATCCTCTTCGGCTGGGGATTGGGACGGTACATCTACGGCGTCGGCGTTTTCATGGAGCTGAAGTACGCCTCGGCGCGCTACGCGCTGGAGCGCGCGCGGGTGAGCATCTTCTCCATCGACTTCACGCAGGCGGACGGTCACACGCTCTCGGCGGGATTGAGCAAAGCGGCCGAGGACACCGGCGGCTTCTACGCCTCGACCTTCCGCTTCCCGCATATCGCGCTGGAGCGGCTGCGGCGGACGCTATCCGGCCACTACGAGTTGGAAGTGCGCAAGCCGGAGACCAAAGTGCGCGGCGCGCACACCATCGAGGTGGACGTGACCAGGCGCGACGCGAACGTGTTGGCGCGAACGTCGTACATCGACAGCGGCGACTAGCCGGGCTCGCCCTTTGCACAATTCCGTGTGCAAAGGAGGCTCCTGCATGGCGAAGTACGGTAAGACGGCGCAGGAAAAAGTGGAGAAGGCGATGCACGAGCGGAAGCACGGCACGCTGAAGAGCGGAAGTTCGGGGAAGAAGGTAAAGAGCCGCAAGCAGGCCATCGCCATCGGGCTGTCGGAGGCGCGCCGCTCCGGCGCCAAAGTGCCGAAGAAGAAATCGTCATCGAAGAAATCGCCGTCGAAGAGGAAGTAGACTCGCGGCGTGCTGCAACGCACGCTGCTTGTGATTTTCACCGCGGTCTTCATCTGGTCGGCGGTCCATCCGCACGACTACTTCACCTGGATCCTCGAAGTCTTCCCGGCCATCATCGGCATCGCGCTGGTGATCGCCACGCGGCGAACGTTTCCGCTCACGCCGCTAGTCCTCACTCTCCTCTGCCTGCATGCCATCATCCTGATGATCGGCGGCCACTACACGTACGCGGAGGTGCCGGCCGGCAATTGGGTCCGCGACGCGATGCACTTGGCGCGCAACGACTACGACCGCCTCGGACACCTCGCTCAAGGGTTCGTCCCCGCCATCCTAGCGCGGGAGATCCTCATCCGCCGCAACGTCGTGCGCAGCCGCGGATGGCTCTATTTCATCGTGGTGGCCATCTGCCTGGCGGTGAGCGCTGCGTACGAGCTGCTGGAGTGGACGGTCTCCGCCACCACCGGCGCGAAGGCGACGCCTTCCTCGGCGCGCAGGGCGACGTCTTCGATACGCAGAAGGACATGGCCACGGCGCTCGTGGGCGCGCTCCTCGCGCCGCTTCTCGTCGGCCGCGTGCACGACCGGCAGATCAGGCGTCTCGACGACCGCGGAAGTCGGTGAGCGCCCAGAGGAAGATCATCAGCACGGCCACGGCCACGTAGAAGTTGCGCGAGTTCACGCCGCGCGCGAACCCGCCCACCCACGGCATCACCAGAAGGATGATGGCCAGCAGCAGCTCCAGCGCGCCGTGCACGGCCAGACGGAGGAGCTTCACCTGCGTCAAGACGGCCAGCACGAAGAGGACCGCGGCGAAGATGTAACACCAGCGCGCCTGCCGTCCGGTGAAGCCGGCCACGTTCGGCCCGATGACCAGGATGATCGTCAGCAGATAGTCGAGAATGCCGTGCGAGACGGCGCCGATTGAACGAGTCATGGCACCTCGAGTCCTTCGCCGTGATCGAGGATGACGAAATTCGGGTTCCCCTGCGCGGCCAGCGCCGATTGTAAGTCGCACAGCGGCTCGTCGATGCCGTCATCTCCCAAAGCGAACGTCCCGTAATGCATGGGGATGCTGGTGCGCGCGCCGAGCGCCGCGTGCGCGGCGACCGCCTGCGCCGGATCGATGTGCGCCGGCTGCATGAACCAGCGCGGCAGGTACGCGCCGATCGGCAGCAACGCCACGCGGAGAGGAGCGAAGCGCGCGCCGATCTCGGCGAAGTGCGCACCCCATCCCGTGTCGCCGGCAAAGTACGCGTTCCCCGCCGCGCTGCTGACGACGAAGCCGCCCCACAGATTGCGATTGCGGTCGGAGAATCCGCGCGCGCAGAAGTGCCGCGCCGGGACGATGGCGACGCTTCCATCCGCTTGCCACCAGTCGAGATCTTTCGCTCCCTCGATGCCGTGCCTTCGCATGAGCGCACCGTTGCCGAGCGGCGTGATGATGCGCGGCCGGTCGCGCTGCTGCAGGCGGAGCAGCGTGGGGATGTCGAGATGGTCGTAGTGATTGTGGCTGACCAGCACGACGTCGATCGGCGGCAAGTCCTCGAAGCGGATGCCCGGCGGGCGGTGGCGCTTCGGCCCCACCAAAGAGAACGGCGAAGGCCGCTCCGACCAGATCGGATCGGTGAGGATGTTGGTCTCGTCCATCTGGATCAGCATCGCGGCGTGATTGACGAAGGTGACGCGCATGCGCCCCCCGCCCACCCGCTGCGGCGGCGGCGGACCGGGAGGCGAGTCCACCCACTCCGGCCAGAAGCCCCACTCGCGGTGCAACTGCCACTTGAGAAAGGAGCCCTCGCGCTGCCATCCCGCCTCCCGGTTGTGGAAGCGCTCGCCGTCGAAGTGATCGCTGCTCGGGCCGTGGTAACGCGGCGCGGCGAAGAGGTTGCGCTCCACGACAGCCGCCGCGGCGGCGCCGGCGGTGGTGAGGGCGGCGGTTCTGAGGATGCGGCGCATGAGCGGCCTATCTTGCACCGGCGAGGCCAATCCACGTAAACAGTTTCTAATCTTCTCCGTCGTTTAGGCCATCCATTCAGGGGTTCCCAGGGTAGTGCCAGCCTCCGGTCGCCCGATCCGGATTGGAAGGCGAAAACGGAGGCGCTGCGATGAGGACCAACGTGGGGACCCGTGCTTTGACGCCGTGGGTCATATTGGCAGGCATTACCTTGGCGGCGCCCTGTGCGGCGCAATCGAGCCCATCGAGTCCGGTCCCCCCCACATTCTTTGCCATATCCGCCGTCCGGGCCGATTACCCGAAGGTGACCATCGGTACGCTCGCCCATAAGGAGTTCGCCGGGGCTCGGATCGAGCAGTCCAAAGGCAATTTCAGCTTCCAGCCCTTCGACAGCTACATGGCGAACGTGAAGAAAAACGGGTTGGTGGATGCCGTCACCAACACCGCCGACATGGCGTTGACGCTGTCGGCCGGCACCCCGAACTGGGCCGTGGCCGACCAGGGCACTTGCAGCCCCGGCGCGAACGGCACGGTGCTCTGCACGGCACCGCCGGACAACATTCAGGACTGGAAAGATTTCCTCAACGCTCTCGTCCAGCACTACAACGGCACGACCCAACCGCACATCCGGTATTACGAGCTTTGGAACGAGTTCAACGTCGCGCTCTGGTGGACCGGCACGGATGCCCAGATGGTTGCGCTGGCGCAGGCGGCGTATCCGATCATCCACCAAGACCCGTACTCGATGCTGCTGACGCCGTCGGTGGCGGGACCGGTGGGCACAGCGTCGCCGAACAGCGGCGTCACCTGGATGACCAGGTACCTTCACGCCGGCGGATCGCAATATGCCGATGGCGGCGCGTTCCATGGATACATCGCCGCCCAGAACGGTGTGAATCCGTTTCCGATGCCCGAGGATGATTCGACCACGGGTTGCACGGCGTTCGTGAGCTGCTACGGCTCCATCGTCACCAAGGCGACTCAGATGCGCGCGGTCTTCGACCAGAACGGGCTTGCGGGCAAGCCGATGTTTCAGACCGAAGGGAGCTGGGGCAACCAGACCGTGACCGACGCCGATACGCAAGTGGCGTGGGTGGCGCGATACAACCTGCTGCAGGCCGGGCTGCGCTCGACGTTGAATCTGCAGATGGCTGCCTGGTTCGCCTGGGCGCCGCCGTCGTTCGGCTGGGGCGATCTTCAAGACGCATCGAACAATCCGACTCCCGCGGGTTTCGCGTACGACGCGATCTATCACTGGGTCGTTGGCGCGACGATCGACGCCCCCTGCTCTGGCGCGCCGAACGGAACCTGGACGTGCACGCTCTCGCGTCCCGGCGGCTATGTCGCGCAGGCGGTGTGGAACACGAAAGGTTCTCTCTCCTACACTCCGAGCGCGGGCTACTCGCAGGTCCGCGACCTCACCGGCAAGACGGTCCCGATCCCTCCGGGAGGCTCGGTCACCATCGGGGCGAAACCGGTGCTGGTCGAGGGAAGCACGACGGCAGCGGCGGGCGCTCCCAACATCGTCCTGATCCTGACCGACGACCAGGATGTCCAGACCGGGATGCTCTCGTACTTGCCGCACCTCCAGGAGTTGTTGGTGAGCCAGGGAATCTCGTTCAGCAACTTCCTCGTACCGCTGTCGCTCTGCTGCCCGTCGCGCACCACGCTCCTGCGCGGCCAGTTCCCGCACAACACGGGAGTGCTGACGAACTCTCTCCCCAACGGCGGGTTCGAATTGGCGTACACCAATAACGTCGAGGCGTCGACTCTCGCCACGCTCCTGCATGGCGCCGGCTACCGAACCGTGCTGATGGGCAAGTACTTGAACGGCTATCCGCCCGCCTCGAACCCGGCGTACATCCCCCCAGGCTGGGACGAGTGGTACAGCGCGTCCGCCGGAGACCCCTACGGTGAGTTCAACTACACGCTGAATGAAAACGGAACGCAGGTGAAGTACGGCAGCACGGCGGCCGACTACGGCACCGACGTGTACCTCGGCAAGGCGGTGGACTTCATCCAGCGAGCCGCTGCGCGGCCGGCCCAACCGATCTTCATCTACTTCGCCGTCTACGCGCCGCACGCGCCGTACACGCCGGCGCCGCGTCACGCCGCGCTGTTTCCGAACGTGACGGCGCCGCGCCCCCCTTCGTTCAACGAGCCAGACGTCAGCGGCAAGCCCGCCTACATCAGCAGTAAGCCGCTTCTCACCCAGGCCGAGATCGACGGCATTGACGCGGACTACCGCAACCGCCTGCGAGCCCTTCAGGCCGTGGACGAGGCCATCGCCGGACTGGTGGCCGCCTTGGCCTCCACCGGCCGCCTGGGGAACACATACATCTTCTTCGCCTCGGACAACGGCTACCACATGGGCGAGCACCGTCTGCTTCCCGGCAAGTACACGCCGTACGAGACCGACATCCACGTGCCTCTGATCGTCCGCGGTCCGGGAGTTCCGGCCGGCGTGGTGCGCAACCAGTTCGCCGGCAACCTCGACCTCGCGGAGACCTTTGCCGACCTGGCCGGCGTGCCGCCGCTGTCGTTCGCCGATGGACGCTCCTTGAAAGGGCTGCTGCAGAACCCTCCGGCGTCCGCCTGGCGCCAGTCGTTCCTACTCGAAGAGTTCGGCACTGGTGAGTTCGATCCGCCGGACACCCCTGCCAGCGTCCTCGAGCCGCCCGACGTTGGCGATCTGGCCACGGTCGTGCCGATCCCGAGCTATTTCGGATTTCAAGCGCCCGGGTACAAGTACATCGAATACCAGAGCGGAGAAAAAGAGCTCTACTTGACGTCGGACCCGTATGAGCTGACGAACGTGGCGTCAAAGGTGAGCCACTCCATTGCCACCGCTCTCGCGGCCTATGTGAGCTCGTTCGAAGGCTGCCAGGGCGACGCCTGTCGCGCGGCGGAGGCGGTCGTTCCTCCCGCGCTGCTGACGGTGGACTTCAGCGTTTCGCCGCCGTCGCCGGCGAGCGGCGTCCTCATCACCCTGACCGCCACGGCCGCCGGCACGGCACCGTACACCTTCAACTGGACCATCGATGCAAGCAACCAGGCCGGACCGACACTTTCCGTGCAGTTGGCGAACGGCAGCCACACGGTGACCCTGCGCGTCCACGACGCGATCGGCGCCGACGCGAGCGTGACGAAAACCATCACCATCGGACCGTTGCCCTCAGGGACGAAGAAGAGGGCGGTGAGGCACTAGAGTGAGCGCTGCTCAGGACGACGGGCCCCCCAGGATGACGCGCTCAGGAATCTCGTTTCTCTCCATGCACATGGCTGCCTCGTGATATCCTCCCGTCCCCTCGGAAATAGCGAGGAAACGCGGTTCGTTGACAGAGGCTCCTTAGGCGCTTAGCTCAGTCGGTAGAGCATCACCTTCACACGGTGGGGGTCAGCGGTTCGAGTCCGCTAGCGCCTACCAATGTAACCACTTGACGCCGCTCACGTTACGCAGACGGGGCGGCGTTTCCATTTTCTGACTCGACCATCGAAGTGTTCGAAGAAGTGTTCGATGGGTCCGGGTTGGGTCGGAGCAGGACGGTGCTTCACGTGTTATTCGCTGCTTGCTGATTCGTTCACTTGCTCGTCATTCGCCGTTGATCTGACGATGCTTGCGTTCGTGAACTTCCAACCGGCGGATGGTGGTGCGAGCCACGTTCCGATCACGTCGTCTTCTCCAGGCTCAAATCGCGTGGCGATCTTCGGTACCTGCGGGCTGTCAACACGCCACCCATAGCCGAGCGTCTGGAGCACCAACAGAGGCGCGTAGGGCGAATCATTGTCGTTTGTTTTGAACCGTGCGGTTGCACGCACGACGGGCTCCGACGCACGATCGAGGTTCTTCTTTCGCGCGAAGGCAGCGTGACGATCATGCATTTCGCGCAAGGCGTCGTCGATTTCCAGCGCGAGGGTCTTCGCTTCCAGGTCCGACGCGGTGTCTCTCGTTCTACGCAGCAGCAGGAGACGCAGCTTGCGCAAGCGCGAGGCCTCCTTCTCGATAAGCTCTGCGAGCACTGCGAATGGGGCATTGGGCGAATGAGGAATCTGACCGATGGGCGCTCCCTGTGCTGCCTTCAAGCGGATGCTTGGGATCGCGTTCGCTGCTTCGGCGAGGAGTTGCTCGAAGGGGCCATGTCCAGGATTGACGCATCCTACGCCCGCTGCTGGAACAACGAGAAGTCGGCCGGCGTGAATGAATGGCCGAGCCTCATTCGCCAAGAACGTGGCGACGTCTTCTGGCAGGAGTGTCGTGAACGCGATCGCCGGATGGCGCCTTTGTTTCGTTCGCCTGTGCTGGAAGGTATCGCCGCCGCAAATGGTGTACCCCCAACCACCGGGATCGGTGTACTCAGCGAGGAACGAGGTCATGGCGATGCCACTGGTCACGGGGCCCTTCCAGAGCAGGAGCAAGAAGTCTGCGTACAGCACCCATAGGCGAATCGCGCGTTTCACGTCGTCAAGCGTTCGCACTTCGAGTGTGATGTTGAAGCTGTTCGGGAACCGTCGCGTGTTGAGGAGGATGCGCTCGAAGTTGCCGCGAGCCCAAAAGTCGTAACTGCCCGTGATTGATCCGGGTAGTTCCTTCCAGAGCCGCAGCAGCGGGCGAGTGACGGCTGCATTGGCTTCGGCTAGTGAGGTTGCGCGCTTCGTATCGGCGAGACTTGCGGGGTCAGGTTCGTTGAGGACATCGAGGAAGCGTTGGCGCAACTGCCAGTTCGCTGCGATGCGCGCAAAGGCTTGTTGTTTCAACTT
>JACXTT010012076.1_pt1 | contig 11481 bp, 14 predicted proteins | sample 9270951 | NCBI WGS metagenome assembly JACXTT01 (sample SAMN15532306, study PRJNA645909) | rock metagenome | isolation source: weathered quartz diorite | place: Puerto Rico | collected 2017-06-21 | reverse complement strand
AGGCGCGCGAGCGGCGGCGCCGGCGGCGGCCCGGCGGCAGGCCCGAGCTCGGCGAAGGTCGCGAGGCCGTCGCCAGCGGCGATCCAGAGCACGGCCGTCCACCAGTCGTCTGCGGGCGTCGCCGGGCGACTCATCCCGGCCTGGAGTCGACGCTCGCCGGCCCGCAGCTCCTGCTCACGCAGGAAGGATGGCCCGGGAGCGGGCAGGCGCGAGCTCAGCTGGGACCGGGTTCCGTGGGCTCGGCGGCCTCGGGCGGCAGCTCGCGATTGGCAGCGGCCTGCGCCGCGCGGGCTTCGAGCTCGGCGTCGATCGCGGCAAGCTCCAGCTTGAGCATCTCCTGCTTCACGGCCGCGGTCGGCGGCTCGATCTTGCCGCCGCTCTCCTCCTCCTCGGCCGAACTGTCGCCGGTGAGCCACGAGGTCAGCCTGCGCGGCTTCACGCGCCGCACTCGCGACACGGCCGAAGGGTCGATCTGGGTCACGCCGAGGATGTCGCCCTCGGCCGAATCACGCAGCTGGGCGCCGCACGACGGGCACGTGGCCGCCTCGACGGGCACCGTGGCGGAGCACCACGGGCAGGTGGTCGTCTCGCCGCTCGGTTTGCTGCGGGCTGGGCTCATCGGGTCGCTACTCCCATTCGATCGTTGCCGGTGGCTTGGACGAGATGTCGTACACCACGCGATTGACTCCCGGTACCTCGTTGACGATACGGCTGCTGATCTTCGCCAGGACCTCGTACGGCAGCTTCGCCCAATCGGCCGTCATGCCGTCCTCGGACGTCACGGCACGAATTGCTACCACGTTCGCGTACGTCCGACCATCCCCCATCACACCCACGCTCCGGACCGGGGTGAGGATCGCGAACGACTGCCAGACGCTGCGGTACAGACCCGCGGCCTTGATCTCGTCGATCACGATCCAGTCCGCCTCACGCAGGGTGTCGAGCCGCTCGGCCGTGACCTCACCGATGATCCGGATCGCCAGGCCCGGTCCGGGGAAGGGCTGACGGTGAACCATCGCCTCGGGCAGCCCGAGCTCGCTGCCGACGGCGCGGACCTCGTCCTTGAACAGGTACCGGAGCGGCTCGATCAGCTTGAAGCGCATATCGGCGGGCAGGCCGCCGACGTTGTGGTGGGTCTTGATCTTCTGGGCCGCCTTGGTCTCGGCCGTGGCGCTCTCGATGACATCGGGATAGAGCGTGCCCTGAGTCAGGAAGTCGATCTGGCCCAGCCGCTCGGCTTGCTCCTCGAACACGCGGATGAACTCGTCGCCGATGATCCGGCGCTTCTGCTCCGGGTCGATCACCCCGGCGAGGCGGACGAGGAAGCGCTCGCGGGCGTCGATCATCACCAGGTTCATGCCGAGGTTCTGCTCGAACGTCGTCCGCAGCAGCTCCGATTCGCGCTTGCGCATGAGCCCGTGGTCGACGTAGATGCAGAGGAGTCGATCGCCGACGGCGCGATGGACGAGCGCCGCGGCCACCGCCGAGTCGACCCCGCCCGACAGCGCGCAGATGACCCTGCCGTCCGAGCCCACGGCGCGGGCGTGCTCGTCGACGCGGCGGCGGATCTCGGCCACGGTCGACTCGATGAATCCCGCCGGGGTCCACGACTGGCGGATGCCCGCGACGCCGACGACGAAGTTGCGGAGGACGTCACGGCCGCGCGGTGTGTGCGCAACTTCCGGGTGGAACTGGATGCCGTACAGGTGGCGGGCCGGGTCGGCGAGGCCGGCGAAGGGCGACGAGTCCGTCTGCGCGGTCGCCCGGAAGCCCTCGGGCAAGGCAGTGATGGAGTCGCCGTGGCTCATCCACACCGACTGCGTCCGGTCGAGCCCCGTGAACAGGCCGTCCTCGTCGCCGATGACCACCGTCGCCGGGCCGTACTCGCGCTTCGGGGTGGGCTGCACGGTGCCGCCGAGCTCGTTGGCCATGAGCTGCGCGCCGTAGCAGATGCCGAGGACGGGCAGGCGGCCACTCCAGATCGCGGGATCGGGCTTCGGCGCGTCCTCGTCGTAGACGGAGTTGGGGCCGCCCGAGAGGATCACCGCTGCGGCCCCACGGTGCTCGAGCTCGGCGAGCGGCGTGTCGTGCGGGAGGAGCTCCGAGTAGACGTTGAGCTCCCGGACGCGGCGGGCGATCAGCTGCGCGAACTGGCTGCCGAAGTCGAGAACGGCGACGAGGCCCTGACGCTCGCCGGCGGGCTGATCGGCGGCGGTCCGCTCCGGGCCGGGTGCGTGGAGCGCGGTCTCGAGATAGGCCTCGACCTCGGCGTCGTCGGGGGCGAGGACGCGGTGACCGGCATTCGCCGCCGCACCGTGGACCGTCCTGCCCTTGCCCGTCACGCCCGATCGAGTCCCTCGCTTCGCCGCCGTCGGACACGCCGGCCGTCGGCCCAATCTTACCGGCCCCTCGGGCGGTCGGCCGCGACGACCGGTATCCTTCCCCGCTGCATGGCCGACCGAGGGGGCAGCGCCCGGACGCGAGCCGCCGCCGTGCTCCTGGTCTCCAGCCTGACCATTGGTCTCGTCGCCTGTTCGGCGACGCCATCCTTGTCGCCACTCCCCACGCCCACGGCCGGGTTGCCGACCGAGGAACCGACGGCGTCCCCGACCGAAACGGCCGCCTTGCCGACGCTGGCCCCGACGCCCGCGCCGACGAGCTCCTCAGCCGCGCCGGCATGCAGCGCCGTGGATCTCAAGGCGTCCCACGACCTCGTCGAAGGCGCCGCTGGCTCGCGGCTAACCACCATCGTGCTGACCGCCGCGACGACGTGCTCGCTCGACCTGTATCCGGCGCTGGGAATCCGCGACGCAGCCGGCACCGAGCTCGTGGGTTCGACGACGACGGGCTCCGGCCAGATCGACCTCGATCCCGACGTCACCTACTCGAGCGACGTGCGCTTCGCCAACTGGTGCGGCCCGGACCCGAGATTCCCGCTCGCCCTCGTGATCCGGATCGGCCCGCGGGAAGTCGAGGTCACCGGTTCGTCCTTCCCGGACGTGGGCGACATGCCACCGTGCAACGGCGTCGGCGGTCCGCGGCTCGAGTCGGGCCCGTGGACGGCCACTCCCTAGGTTCGGCGCTTACGCGGTGACGATCCGCCGCAGCCGGAATGCCGGGCCACGGCCGAGCCGCTCGGCCGGCGTTCCGTACCTGAGGATCAGCGCGCGGACCGCGCGCTGGGCGTCCGGGCCATCGAGCGGCTCGGCGACAGCGTTCGCCCAGATCACGTCGCCGACCACGACGCCGCAGCTCGGGTCGGCATCGAGGTTGCGGGCCCAGTCGGATTCGGGCGTTCCCGCCGCGACCAGCAGGGAACCATCCGGCTCCTGGACGTAGCCGAGCGCGACTTCCACGGGTTTGCCCGAGACCCGTCCGCGCGTGGTGAGGCGGATTACCTTGCCCCAGCCGGCGAGCTGCTCGCCGAGCTCATCCACCGCTGGCTCAAGCGCCAGCGCGGTCGCGCGGCCGCATCAGCCCCGGCGCTCTCAGCGCGACTTGCCCTGCCAGCTCTTGCCTTCGGTCTGCACCGCTGGCGCGTACACGAGCTCGACCTGCTGCATGTCGCGCAGGGTCCGGGCGCCCAGTGCCGCCATCGATTGGCGCAGCGCGCCGACCAGGTTCTGCGAGCCGTCGCTCACCGTCGCGGGGCCGAGCAGGATCTTCTCCAGCGAGCCGACCGTGCCGACCTTGATGCGCGTGCCGCGAGGCAGCACGGGCGACGGCGCGGCCATGCCCCAGTTGACACCCCGGCCAGGCGCCTCCGAGGCTCGCGCCAGCGGCGAGCCGAGCATCAGTGCGTCCGCCCCGGCGGCGATCGCCTTGGCGAGCTCGCCGCCACGCCGCATCCCGCCGTCGGCGACGACCGGCACGTACCGGCCGGTCTGGTGCAGGTAAGCGTCGCGAGCGCCGGCGATGTCTGCGACGGCGGTGACCTGTGGCACGCCGATGCCGAGCACCTCGCGGGTCGTGCAGGCGGCCCCGGGGCCGACGCCGACGAAGACCGCCGCGGCGCCCTGCTCCATCAGGAGGTACGCCGCCTCGGCGCTGGTCGTGTTGCCGACGGCGACCGGGATCGGCATGAACCGGGTGAACTCGCCGAGCGACAGCGGGTCGTAGCCGCTCGCCAGGTGGCGTGCCGACGACACCTGCGACTGGACGAGGAACAGGTCGGCCCCGCGCTCGGCGCAGAACGGGCCCCAGCGCCGCGCCGCGGCCGGGGTCGCTGCGACCGCGGCCTTCGAGCCGGCTTCGTGGACCTCCCGGATCCGAAGCGCGACCAGCTCCTCCCGGATCGGCGCCGTGTACGCCTCCGAGAGGACGGCCTGGACCGCTTCGTCGGCCGCCGTCGCGATCCGCTCGAGGACGCCGCTTGGGTCCTCGTAGCGCGCCTGGACCCCTTCGAGATTGAGGACGGCGAGGCCGCCCTGCTTCGCCAGCGCGCCCGCGAAGGCCGGGTCGACGACGGCGTCCATCGCCGCGGCGAGGATCGGGATCGCGAGCTCGATGCCGCAGAACGATTGGCCGAGCTCGACGTCGTTCGGCTCGATCGTCTCGAGCCCAGGTGCGAGGGAGACGTCCTCGAAGCCGTAGGTCTGGCGCAGGGTGTCGGCCTTGGAGCGGAACGCAGGCAGGCGCTCAGTCGTCGAGGCCTGGGTCCGCTGGTCGATCACTGGCGAGGGCTCTCCTCCGGCGACGGTGGCGGAGAGTCTAGCAAGCGGTAGTGACCGGCCTTGGCCGGGTGGTCGACGAGCCACTCGACCATGTCGATCGCGCGCTCGTAGGCGGGCCAGACGACGAGCGCCCTGGCCTCGTCGGGCAGGAGCCAGCGCCGGTCGTCGTGCTCGATCGAGAGCGCGACCGTCGCGCTGGGGCGCACCCGTGCCGCGAACACCGCCTCACACCAGACGGCATCGACAGTCCGCTCGTGAAACCAGTTGACGAGGTCCGTCTCGAAGACGGCCTCGAGGTCCGATGCGCCGAGGCCGGTCTCCTCGCGGACCTCGCGGAGTGCTCCATCGACGACCCGCTCCCGAGCCTCGAGCCGGCCGGTCACGCACTGCCAGACGCCGGCATAGAGCCGGCCCGCGGCACGTCGGATCAACAGGATCTCCGGCCGACCCGCCGCGTCGAGCCGAAACAGCCAACAGGCCACGAGATCGGGCCGGAGGCTCACGGTCGCCCGACGCGGCCCGTCGTCGCCGCGAGCCAGGACGTCATCCGGTGGGCGGGCGACCGGCCACGCAATCCGCGCAGCGCCCAACGATCGTCACGTGCGAGAGGTCGACGAGGAAGCCGCGGTTGCTCCGAAGCCGCCGCGTGATCGCCACTACGTCGGCGCCGTCGAGCTCCCAGAAGCGGCCGCAGCTGTCGCAATGGATGTGGCCGTGCTCGCGCTCGGGCAGGACGTGGTACTCCTCGCGGCCGTCCGCTCCGTGGCCGTGCCGGACCAGCCCGAGCTCCTCCAGGACGTCGAGCGTCCGGTACACCGTGGACGGCGTGGTGGTCGGATCCAGCTGGCGACAGCGCTCGATCAGGTCGACGGCGCTGATATGTCCCTCCGTCCCGGAGAGCACCTCGACCACCGTCCGTCGCTGCGGCGTCCAGCGCTGGCCTCGCGCGCGGACGAGCTCCCTGACGTGTGACCACGACGGCTGCGCCATCTCGGAAGCGTACGACTGATCCCCGACCGCTTGATTCACGTAGCAGCAGGTGCAACCTGCTCTTCTTGCAATGTCTTGCAACAGATTGGGGACGACAGTATCCTCGGCTGACCGACCCGGGAGGTGGCCATGATCTCGGCCGCGACAGCGCTCTTCAGAAGCGATCGACGCCTGCGCGGTCGCCTGCTCCGGATCTACGGCGTCCTCTTCGCCTTTAACGTCGGCGCCTGGGCAATCACCCTCCTCGCCTCCGCCCGGTACCCGATCCTCCTGCCCGCTGCCGTCCTCGCCTATGGCTTCGGCCTGCGCCACGCCGTCGACGCAGATCACATCGCGGCGATCGACAACACGACCCGCAAGCTCATGCAGGACGGCCAGCGGCCAGTCGGTGTCGGCCTGTTCTTCTCGCTCGGGCACTCGACCATCGTGGTCGCGATGTCCCTGCTGATCGCCATCTCGGCGAGCTTCCTCGCGGACCTGCCGACGTTCGAGGACATCGGCGGGCTCATCGGAACGGTCGTCTCGGCGACCTTCCTGCTGATCATCGGGTTCATCAACCTCGTCGTGCTGATCGACATCTACAGGATGTTCCGGCGCGTCTCGGCGGGCGGCACCTATGACGAGGAGTCGTTGGAGGACTTCCTGCAGAACCGGGGGCTCCTCGCCCGCCTGCTCCGGCCGGCGATCCGGCTCGTCCGGAAGAGCTGGCACATGTACCCGCTCGGGGTCCTCTTCGGGCTCGGCTTCGATACCGCCAGCGAGGTCGCGCTCCTCGGCCTGGCGGCGAGCGCGGGCGGCAGCGGCCTCCCGGTGCCGTACATCCTCGTCCTGCCCGCGCTCTTCGCGGCCGGGATGTCGCTCGTCGACACGACCGACGGGGTGCTGATGCTCGGCGCCTACGGCTGGGCCTACGTCAAGCCGATCCGCAAGCTCTACTACAACCTCAACATCACCCTGGTCTCGGTGCTGATCGCTTTCCTCATCGGCGGCATCGAGGTGATCGGCCTCCTCGGCGAACGGCTCGGCCTGACCGGCGGCATCTTCGACGTGGTCGGCGGGCTGGACTTCGGGCTCATCGGCTTCGGGATCATCGCGATCTTCGTCGCCAGCTGGCTGATCTCGACGATCATCTATCGCCGCAAGGGATACGACGATCTGCCGGTCACGAACGTTCGCGGCGTCTCCGCGCCAGGCTGACGAGGGCGGGTCGCCTCAGAGGCTTTCGTTGCGCCGGCGCCGCGCGCCCAGCTGGGTGCCGAGCCAGGCATAGAAGGTGCACACGGCCGCGCTCGCGACGAGGATGACCACCGTCGTGACCGCAACCTGGCCGTAGCCCCCGTTCGCCGGGTTCAGGAATGGATACGGGTACCAACCGACGATCGCGCCCCGGACGAGCGTGTACACGAGCCACGCCAGCGGGTAGAGCAGCCAGCCGAGGGACCGGCGCCAGCCGATGGGGACGGACGGCGGGTCGATGAGCCAATCGAGAACGATCACGACCGGCGTGAGCTCGTGCAGCGCGACATCGACCCACGGCAGCTGGAGCCCGACGTCGACGCCCTTCAGGAGCGCGACGACCACCACGTAGGTGACCGTCAGGTAGACCGTCGCCGCGCCTCGCAACCCTTCGAGCCCCGCGGGTCGGTGGCGGCTCCCCTGAGCGGCGAGGACGAGCAGCACGGCGACGCCGATGAGGTTGCTCTGGATCGTGAAGTAGCTGAAGAAGTTCACGACGTCGAGGACGCCCGCGTCGGCGAGCGTCTTCGCCTGGACGACAATCGCGACGATCGCCACGAGCGCCGTCGCACCGCGGATGAGCCGCCACAGGAGCATCACCCCCGCATCCCCTTTCTAGATCCGCTCGAACCGATCGACCGGCAGCACGAAGACCGTCGCGCCGCCGACCTCCACCTCGAGCGGGTACGGCATGAAGAACTCGCCCGGCTCCATGATCGGTGGCATCGGATTGACCACCTGGGTCCGCGAGGTGCAGTGCTCGGCGATGATCCCCAACGCGTCGTCGACCCGGTCGTCCTCGACGCCGAGCACGATCGTGGCGTTCGACTGCTTCAGGAACCCGCCCGAGGAGTGCAGCCGCGTGGCGCGATAGTCCCGCTCGAGGAGCCCGTCGACGAGGGCCCCCGCGTCCTCGTTGTGGATGATCGCGAGGATCAGCTTCACGGCCGGGAGTATACGGTCGGCCCTGCCCGATTCCGGCTCGACGACCGGTCGATCGCGTGTTCGATTGACGACCCTCCCGGCTCGTGTACGATCGGCCCGCCTTGACCCCCGACCCCATGCTCCTCGCAGCGATCCGCGCCGTGGCGCGAAGCGACGACCCCGACGCCACGCTCGACGAGCTGCTCGAGATCACGCTGCGCGCGACCGGCGCCGAGCGCGCAGCCGCGTACCTCTGGGACGACGATCGGGGCGGGCTCGCGGTCGCGGCGGCTCGCGGCTACGAGGACGACTCGCTCGAGGCGCTGGAGGGCGCTGCCGCCGCTGAGGGCAGCCCGGTCCAGCTCGCCGCCCAGGAAAGGATCCAGGCCAGTGGCCAAGCGGGGACGGACGGCCGTATGACCTCTGCCTGGCCCGTCGTCATCGGGCGCGAGGGCATCGAGGAGCCGGTTGGGGCGCTCTCTGTCGAGGCGGACGGAAGCCCGTCGGACGAAGCCTCGGAGCGCGTCGCCGCGATCGCCGATCTCGTCGCCGTCGTCGTCGATCGCGCCCGGCTGGCGACGAACGCCGCGGAACGAATCGATTGGGCGGAGCGGGTCTCGAACTCGGACATGCTCACCGGCCTCGCCAACGCACGCACAATCGAGCGGGTGATGGAGCTGGAGATCGCACGGGCGGCGCGCCAGGATGCCGAGCTCACCATCGTCCTGTTCGACGTCGACAACCTTACCGGCTTCAACGACGCCAACGGACGCGCCGCCGGCGACGACGCGTTGCGCGAGGTCGCCGCCGTCGTCGGCGAGACGCTCCGGTTCGTCGATACCGTCGCGCGCTGGGGCGGCGACGAGTTCCTGGTCGTGGCTCCCGGGGCGAAGGGCACGTCCGTCGCCCGCCGGATCGTCGACGCCGTCGCGACGCGCGCCGGCGGGCCGGACAAGCGTTTCACCGTGTCCGCGGGCCTCGCCCGCTTCCCGGGCGACGGCAAGTCCAGCCACGAGCTGGTGCGCGCCGCGGAGGCCGCGCTGCGTGCCGCCCAGGCCGTGGGACCGGGCACGTTCGCCGAGGCGGCCCACGACGGCGGGGCGGGCGATGGCAACGGCACGGGCGTGACGTCGGGGTCCGCCGGGGGCTGATCCCGGTTGGGGCGCTGCAAAGCCCGGGCTGGACGCCCGGCCGGCGCCCCTAGCTCGACTCCGAGTGCGCGGCACCGAGCGCGCGGATCGGCAGCGTGGGCGCCTGCGCGCCCTCCCGCGGCTCGAGGGTGAGCGCGACGACGACGCCCGCGCCCAGCGGGGCATGGCTGGTGATCAGCGATGCAGTGCCACTGCCACCGACGTGGAAGCCGCCGATCGCCACCGGCACCTGGTCCGCGCCGATCAGCCACGCCTCGTAGACCTGCGTGCCCGTCGTCGGGCGAGGTTGCGCATGATGATGGCGACGCCCCCGTCGGCGCCGACCGCGGCCAGCCCGGTCGGGCCGGTCGGGTCGTTCGGGGCGGCAAGCACGGCGAGCTGGGCGCCCGGCCTGGCCGCCTCGTCGAGCACCTGGACCACGCCGCTGCGATAGCTCTCGAGACCCGCGATCTGGTCCCGGAGCCGCGCGTTCCAGGCTCCCAGCGCGACTGCGGCGACGAGGGCCGCCGCCGCGACGGCAGCCCACGCCGGCCGGCGGAAGATCGCGCCGAGGTCCCAGCCACGACGAGCCGGGGTCGGTTGGGCGGGCGGGCGGGGAGCTTGCGCCGGCGTCGGTGCAGCGGCAGGGCGGCGGGCTTCAAGATCCATCGCGGCCGCGGCGCGGATCCGATCCCTGAGTCCCACCGGAGGCGCGATCGGCTCGACCGCCGCGAAGAGGGCGGGCACGACGGAGTTGAGCTCCGCCATCTCGGCGTGGAGCTCGGGACAGTCGGCGAGATGCCGCCGCACGGCGTCCGACTCCGCGGCGGAGAGGGCACCGAGCACGAACGCGGGGGCCAGCTCGTCGGCATCGGCGCAGGTCAGGCCGGCGAAGGTGTGCTCAGCCACCGCCGCCTCCTGCCCCGCCGTCCAACGGGAGCAGCGCCGCGCGCAGGCCCTGCAGCCCGAGGCGCAGGCGGCCCTTGACGGTGCCCAGGGGCACGCCCGTCCGCTCGGCGATCTCGACCTGGGTCAAGCCGCCGAAGTAGGCGAGCTCGATGGCCTCGCGCTGGACCGCGGAGATCCGGGTCATCGCGACCCGAACAGCATCGCGGTCGAGCCGCAGCTCGACGTCGCCCCAGGCATCGGGCAGGGTCAGCGTGTCGGGAAGGACGGCCTCGGCATCAGGGAGCTCGACCGTCGGCCGGCGACGACGGATGGCATCGATCGCCCGATGGTGGACGATCGAGAGGAGCCAGGTGCGAACTGAGCCGCGCGCATCGGCGTACCGGCCGGCGTTGCGCCACGCGCCCAGGAATGCGTCCTGGACGACGTCTTCGGCAGCCGACCGGTCCCCGGTGATGCGGTACGCAATTGAGAAGGCCATCGCTCCGTACTGCTCATACAGCAGATCGAGCGCCCCGAGATCGCCGCCCGCAAGGCGGTCCAGCCAGGCCCGATCGGTCCGGTCTGCATCGGACCCGGCGGTGCCACGCGCTGCGATCTCGGGATCGCTCATCGGCTACTTCGCAGCAGGTTGGCCGACGGTTCAATCCGGGCGCGCCTGGCCTCTCGCACGGCCGGAAGTGTACCGGCGGCAGCGCCGGGCTCGACCATTCCGGAGGGCATTGATCCGCCGCGGACCGCCCCACGTAACAGGGGCGAGGGCGGGCCAGAGGGGCCCCGTCCGACGCACAACAAACCTCGAGCCAAGCGCCGGATCCAGGACGCGTCGGTCCGGCGGGAGGGGAGCGGTTTGCCCTGGAGGGGAAATCGGAAATGCAACGTCCATCGATTCGGAGCGGCGCGCTCGTCGCAGCCGCCGCTCTCACCCTTGCGCTGGGTGGCGCGCCGCTGCTCGTCACGGGCGCAGACCATCTCGATGCTCCGGCCGTCGGCCATACGACCAGCGGCTCGAGCGTCGACCTCGTCTCGACCCACGGTGATCGCGACATCAACGACGTGTACGTCTTCAACAACGCGGCCCGGACGCGGACCGTGCTGGCGATGACGACAAACCCGGCCGTCAACGTTCCGACGGTCGACTCGATGGCGAACTTCGGGACGAACGTCCGCTACGTGATCAACATCGATCGAACGGGCGACGCGATCCAGGATCTCGCCTACGTCTGGCGCTTCGGGAGCGCCGGCGCAAACGGCCAGCCGTACACGGTCTGGCGCTTCACGGGCGCAAATGCCCGCAGCCTCGCGCAGGGCGTCCAGATCGGTTCGGGCTGGACGGGCGGTAGCGGGATCGGGACTGCCACGGGCAACGCGAAGGTGTTCGCCGGCGTCCGGGCGGATCCGTTCTTCTTCGACCTGCTCGGCTTCCTCGGGACGGTCCTCGGCGCTGGGCCCTCGAAGCTCGGCGACTGTGGCTCGGCCAACTGCGACTTCTTCGCCCCGTTGAACACCAACGCGATGGTGATCGAGGTGCCGAACGATTCGATCGGTGCCACGAACATCGGCGTGTGGGGTACGACCTCCTACTGGGAGGGTGGTGCGTGGCACAAGGCCGACCAGATGGG
>JACXTT010012075.1_pt1 | contig 11481 bp, 9 predicted proteins | sample 9270951 | NCBI WGS metagenome assembly JACXTT01 (sample SAMN15532306, study PRJNA645909) | rock metagenome | isolation source: weathered quartz diorite | place: Puerto Rico | collected 2017-06-21 | reverse complement strand
CAGTGGTCGGGGGGGGAGTACTGAGGATAGGTGGCAGAGGGGCCGCCGACCGCCCCGACGATGAACGCGCTGGTCGGGTGCGGGGTATTTTTGAAGAGGGCGGTCGGAACCCCCAGTCCCTCGGCCGCATCGAGATCCATGCGGAGCGCTTGCAGCGCAAGCCCGAATTGGGAATGCCGGATCACGGCGGCGGCTGCGATGGAGGCGGCGGCAAAGAGGAGGGCCACGAGGTAGAACCAGCTCTTCGACGGCACCGATGTCGGCAGGTTTAGCCCCGACGCTCCGCCCGTGATTCGGTCCAGGTTGAGCATCAGGATGCGCATCGCCTCGCCGACGCCGATCGTGGCGATGGAGAAATAGGGGCCTACCAGCCGGAGCGTCGGCACGCCCACGATCAGGGAGAACGTCGCGGCGACCAGCCCGGCCGCCGGATAGGTCAGCGCCGGCGGCCACCCGCCCAGCCACAGCAGCGCCGTGGTATACGCCCCGAGCCCAAAAAACGCCGCGTAGCCGAACGAGACGTACCCCGCAAACCCCCCGAGCATGTTCCAGGCCACGCCCTGGGCGACGAAGAGGAACGTCAGGAACCCCAGGTTGATCAGCGTGATGTTCCGAGGCGCGACGAAGGGCACCAGCGCACATAGAATCGCGATGGCCGCCGCGGACAGCGTGGACGCCTGGGGGCGCGGCATCATGACCCGGCGTCAGGTTCGGCGCTGGAGGAACTGGCCGATCCCACCCGGCATGACGATCAGCGCCACGACGAGCAGAGCGTAGGCGATCACGTTTTGCAGGCTCGCGCGCATGAACAGCACGGCGTACGACTCGGCGAAGGAGAGGACCGCGGCGCCCACCGTGACGCCGGCGAGGTTCTCCAAACCTCCCAGCACGATGATGGTGAAGCTCTTCAGCTGAAACGCGCCCCCGAAATCGGGGTTGAAGCTAAAGAGCAGGGTGAACAGGCTCCCGGCGAAGCCCGCGAACGCCGTGCCCAGCCCGAACGCCATCGCGCTGATCTGCTCGGTGTCGATCCCCACAAGCAGGCTCGCCCCCGGATCCTGGACGGTGGCGCGGAGCGCTTTCCCCAGGTAGGTGTGCCCGAGGAGGAAGTGCAGGACGCTGAGCACCGCGAGCGCCACCCCGAAGACGACCAGCCGCGTGACGGGAATCCGGAACCCGTACAGGGTCAGCGCCTTGTATGTGTAGGGGGTGATCACCGACTGGTCTTCGCCCCCCCAGATGGCGACGGCGAGGTTCTGGATCACGAGCCAGAGGCCGAAGAGCAACAACAGCGAGGCGATCGGCAGCGCGGTGGCCACGCGCCTCACGAGGACCCGGTACACGACCCACCCGGCGACGAAGAACACCGGCAGGTTGACGAACGCGGACACGATCGGGTCGAGATGCCACCGCTGGAAGTACACGAGGGTCATGAAGGCGCCCAGCATGAGGAACCCTGCGTTGCTGAGGTTGATGACCTTCATCACCCCGTAAATGATCGCGAGGCCGTACGACATGATCGCGTACAGCCCCGCGGTCAGCAGTGCGGCGATCCCGACCGAGATCAGGTTCTGAGCCGAGAGCACCTCCGCAAGAGTCCCGGCCGCGCGCTACTGCGCCTTCGGCGTCGGCAGGATGGGATCGCGCGTCTCCGGCAGCTTCTTCGGCCACACGATGCGGACCGTGTTGCCGGGCGTGGTCTGCACGAACACGTACAGACCCTTGATCAACCCGTTCGGCCCAAATTCGATCCTGCCCCCGGGCAGCAGCGAGTTCTTCATGACGACTTTCGCCAGGGCATCGCGCACGGCCGGACCGTTGAGGCTGTTGGCCTCCCGGATCCCCAGCAGCAGCACGCGCGCCGTATCATACGAAAGGGCCTGGAACCAGTCGGGCACCGCATGGTAGAGCCTCTTGTACTTCTCCGTGAAGATCTGTGAAGCCGGATCCTTGAGCTCGGGGGTCCACCACACACCGGCGAATAGATAATCGGCCCCCGGCCCGAGCGCCTGCCGCCCCTTCTGGTCCGGGCCGCGCGCACCGTACGAGACGAACTCGTGGTACATGCCGGCCTGCAGATACTGCCTGTGCATCGTGATGAAGTCGGGCAGATGGGCGTCGGAGAGGAACACGCTGGCGTTCGAGGCTTTCACCTGCTGGAGCAGCGGGCTGAAATCGCTGCCGTTCAGCTGGAACGGCTGGTTGAGGACGACCTTGAACAGATCTGGATGCGCCTTCACCGCATCCATGACGCCGTCCACGTAGTCCTTCCCGTGGTCCGTGTTCTCCCACACCAGGGCGATCGTGGCGGGCTTGTGGACCTTCCCCGCGGCGATCTGGATCTCGAGGAACTGCATCGTGATCTTGCTCAGGTCGTAGATGCTGGCCAGCGTGCCGAAGACGTATTTGTACCCCCGCTTGAAGATGTCGGAGGCTGCGCCGCCGCCCTCCACGTACGGGATCTTGTACTGGTCGGGAACGACTTCTTGAGCCTCAACCAGCGACGTGTCGTACCCGCCGAGCAGAAAGTTCACGTGCTGGTCGGTGACCAGTTTCTCCACGAGGCTTCGTGAACGGGTGGCATCGCTGCCGTCGTCAAGGATGCTCAGGGTGATGGTGTATTTCTTGCCGCCGACGTCGAGGCCGCCGGCCTGGTTCACCTCGTCGATGGCCATGGTGTAGCCCTGCTTGAAGTACTGACCCGACGCCACGAACGGACCGGTGAGCGGAAGCACCGCGCCGATCTTGATCTCCGATGGTGCGGGCTGACCCGTCGTGGCGAGGCCGAGAAGCAACGCGGGAACCACGACGAGCGCGCACAACGCCCTCGCGCCGAGCCGCATCTGCATCCCTCCCGGAATGTGTGCCAGGATCATGAATTCGCCCCGTATGTTCCGGTCGCCCCGGGGCACCTCCTGCCGGGCCGCGCGGCGCCGCATCCCCCCGGCCCAGCCCTACATGTGGGCGACGGCCCGCCCGGACGAGGAGCAGGCGGGCGGGTCAATCCTTCGAACGAACGAATCACCCGGTCGGTTCCACTCAAACGCATGAAGGACGCGGTTTTGTGTACGGCGAAACTCGGGCGTCGTGGAATCCGACATAGCACACGCACCGGTCGCCGGGCCGCTGCCCCGAGACGCCGCGAGCCCGTGAGCGACCGCCTCCAGGTGGCGTTTTGCACGTCCGAGGCAGTGCCCTTTGCCAAAACGGGCGGCCTCGCCGATGTTGCCGGCGCGCTTCCGCGCGCGCTCGCGGACGCCGGTTGCGATGTGCGCGTCGTCCTCCCCGCATACGGGTCGATCGACCGCGCGGCTTTTGGATTTCGCGCGATCGGGGAAGCGGGGATCTCCATTGGGGCGACCCACGTACCGGTGCAGTTCCTCGAGGCCAGGCTACCCGGTACAGCGGTTCCCGCGTACCTCGTCGCCAACAGCCATTGCTTCGACCGCCCGGGGCTCTACGGCGAGGGCGGGCGAGATTACCCAGACAATCTGGAGCGCTTTGCCGTCTTCTGTCGTGGGACGCTCGCGCTGCTGCGGCACCTGGGCTGGTCGCCGCAGGTGGTACACTGCCAGGACTGGCAAACCGCGCTGCTGCCGGTGTGGCTGCGAAGGGAGCGCCACGAAAATCTCCTCGCCGGAACCAGCACGCTGTTCACCGTGCACAACCTCGCCTACCAGGGGCTGTTTCCCCCGGATCAGCTGCCGCTCACTGGTCTCGGTGCGGAGGTGTTCACTCCCGCGGGCATCGAGTTCTACGGACAGATCAACCTGCTCAAAGGCGCCCTGGTGTTCTCCGATCTACTGAACACGGTCAGCGAACAGTACGCGCGGGAGATCCAGACTGAAGAGTTCGGCTGCGGACTCGAGGGCGTACTGCGAGACCGAGCCGGAGACCTCATCGGCATCCTCAACGGCGTGGACTACAGCGCGTGGGATCCCGTGGCCGACCGGCACATCGCGGCGAACTACACGCCGGACCACATCGCCGGCAAGACCGTGTGCAAGGACGACCTGCAGCGGGCCGTTGGCTTGGCCCCAGACCCCACAGCGCCGCTCATCGGCATGATCACGAGGCTGGCCGATCAAAAAGGCCTCGATCTGGTCTCCGCGGTCATCGAGCAGGTCCTGGAGATGGGCGCGCAGTTCACACTGCTGGGGACGGGAGACCCCGCGTATCACACTCGATTCCGCGAGATCGGGGATCGTTATCGGGGACGTGCGGCCATCACGCTCGGATTCGACGAGGCGCTCGCGCATCGCATCGAGGCCGGCGCCGACATCTTCCTGATGCCCTCACGCTACGAACCATCGGGGCTGAACCAGCTCTACAGCCTTCGCTACGGCACCATCCCGGTGGTGCGCAAGACCGGCGGCCTCGCCGACACGATCGAGGACGCCACCCAGGGGGCGCTGGCCCGCGGTACGGCCAATGGCTTCGTGTTCGAACCCTATGCTCCCGCCGCACTGCTCGACGCGATCACCAGGGCCCTGGCGGCGTTTCGAAACCCCGAGGTGTGGCGGCGCATCCAAGACACCGGCATGCGCCAGGATTTCTCGTGGGGGCGGTCGGCGGGGCGATACGTCGCCGCGTACCGCCGCGTGGTGACCGCGCACGCCGCACGCGCACACTCGTGAGGGGCCGCCGGTACAGAGGAGACCGTTTGCGGCCGGACCTCCTGGGACGGTCGTCGGAGCCGGCGGGACGTCTAGGACGCGGCCCGGTCGTGTACCTACTGTGAGGAATCGGGAAAGGATGTGGGGCATTGCCTGAACTCCGGAAAGATCCCATCACGCGGCGCTGGGTGATCATCGCCACCGAACGCGCGGCGCGGCCCACCGATTTCCCGCCCGGGGAACCGTTGCAGAACCACTCCTCCAACTGCCCGTTCTGTGAGGGGCAGGAGACGCGGACGCCACCGGAGATCGCCGCGATCCGGCATCCCGGCACGGCGCCCAACACGCCGGGATGGGAAGTCCGCGTCGTGGCCAATAAGTACCCTGCGTTACGGATCGAAGGCAACGCGCACGTCACCGTCGACGGCGTGAACGAGACGATGGGCGGCCTGGGCGCCCACGAGGTCATCATCGAGACGCCCCAGCATTCGCTGCACCCCGCCACCATGCTACCCAGCCAGCTCGTCGCGGCCATCTGGATGTATCGCGAGCGGTACCGCGACCTCGACCGCGACGAACGCTTCAAGTACCTGCTGCTGTTCCGCAACCACGGACGGTCGGCGGGAGCCTCGCTCAGCCATCCCCACTCGCAGCTGATCGCCCTGCCGATCGTCCCGAAGCGGGCGACCGAAGAGCTCGAAGGGGCGCAACAGCACTTCGCGCGCGAGGGCCGCTGTGTGTACTGCGACATCCTGAAGCAGGAGACCGAGGCCCGCGTCAGGATCGTGTGGGAGAACGCCGACTTTGTCTCGTTTGCGCCCTTCGCGGCGTGGTGTCCGTTCGAGGCCTGGATCGTCCCGAAGCATCACGAGGCCAGTTTCGGCAATCTGAGTGATGGACAGCTGCCGGCGCTGGCCGACGCAATGCATCAGACGTTGGGGCGGCTGTACCAGTGCCTCAGCAATCCGCCCTACAACTACATCATCCATACCGCTCCGTACGACACCAAGGTGGGCCACTTCTACCACTGGCACATTGAGATCATTCCCCGCCTCTCCCAGGTAGCCGGGTTCGAGTGGGGATCCGGATTCTACATCAATACGGTCCCTCCAGAGGACGCCGCCCGGTACCTGCGAGCGGCAACCCCACCCGCCCCCGCGGCGCAACCTGCTTCCGCGGCCCAGCCCGTCTCCACCGACTGACGCACCGCCGGCGGCCGAGCCGGACGAGGGACTCGCGCGCCCGTGACGAATGACTCGTCCGGACCCGACGGTCCGCGCACCGGAAAGAGTCGCAGCGGAGAATCGTAGCACCCCGGTCACGGGTTCATTCTGCCGCACAGGCCGCAGCCGAAGCCTTCCGGTGTGATCCCCACACTCGAGGAGGGATGTGTGATGCGAACCGGATCGCGTGCGTGGTGCATGGCGGGGGTCGCGATCCTCGTGCTGGCGCTGGCCGGGACTTGGGCGGGCGCCGCGCCGACCCGCGGCGGCACCCTCACCGTCGGACTGGACCAGGAGCCTCCGACGATCGACCCCCACGCCTCCCCGTCCGCGGTGACCTACCAGATCATCGCGAGCGTGACAGAGAATTTGGTGTTCCAGGGCCTGGACGGAAAAATCGTGCCGTGGCTGGCCACCGGCTACAAGGTCTCCCCAGACGGGAAATCCGTGACGTTCACCCTGCGCAAGGACGCGAAGTTTAGCGATGGAGCACCCGTGAACGCCGCGGCGGTGAAGTGGAACTTCGACCGCATCGTCGACCCGAATTTCAAAGCAGGCGGTGCGCTCCTTGCGCTGGCGGGGTATGCCGGTTCCAAAGTGATCGATGACTACACCGTCCAGGTGAACTTCAAAGAAGCCAACGCTCCGTTCTTGGGGTACGCGGCCGGGGGGACGCTGTCGCTGATCTCACCCAAGACCACGCCCACGCAGGGGGACGCGGTCAACCAGAAGCCCGTGGGCAGCGGCGCGTTCGTCGTCACGGAGTACTCTCAGAAAGACCACGTGACCCTCGCCCGCAACCCCGAGTACAACGGGAAAGCCCCCTGGAGCGACCATCAGGGACCGACCTACCTGGACCGGATCGTGTTCAAGATCATTCCGGAGGCGGGCACGCGGGTCGCGACCCTCCAATCTGGAGAAACGCAGGAGATCAGCGCGCTGAACGCCCCGGCGGCCGTGCTGGCGCGGCTGGAGCGCGACAAGAACCTTCGAGTGGAACGCAATCCGTATCCGGGCGCCCCGCGGATCTGGATGCTGAACGTGACGATCCCGCCGACCAACGACCTCAAGGTCCGACAGGCGATCAACTACGGAATCAACCGTCCGGCGTTCGTCGAGTCCGTGTACAAAGGTCTCGGCAAGGCGGCCTGCGCTCCACTCACCCAGGCCATGCTCGCCGCGCCCGAATTGTGCAAACAGTACGCCTACAATCCGCAAAAGGCGGCGCAGTTGCTCGAGGAGGCGGGCTGGAAGATGGGGCCCGGCAACATCCGCATGAAAGACGGAAAGCCGCTCACGATCGTGATCAATTCAATTAACTACGGGGCGGGCAATCTCCCCGAGATCGAGTTGTTGCAGGGCCAGTTGCTGCAGTTGGGCGTCGACGCCAAGATCAAGAGCCAGGCCCGGCCGCCGTGGTATGAGGACAACTTCCACTGCGCGACCAACGGACCGGTGATGTTCCTGCGCTCGACCGACTGGGACGGGATGTACGCGTTGTTCAGCTCGGCGAACATCCACGGCAACTTCAACTGGTCCTGCTACGCGAACGCGGAGGTCGACAAGTTGATCGCGGAGGGCAAGGTCGAATTCGACCAGGCGAAGCGGCGGGCGATCTACCTGAGAATCGAGAAGATCCTGGTCGACCAGGCCGTGACGGTGCCGCTCGTGGACGAATTCTCCGTGTGGGTGGCGCGGGACAGCGTCAAGGGCACGACGTATAACTATTCGGCGTATCCCATCTTCACCGACGTGTACCTGGCGAAGTAACCGTTCGGCCCGGGCCGGCGCGTCGGCGCGCGCCGGCCCGAGCCCCGCACTCCACGGAGCAGACCTGTGACCCGATACATCTCCGCGAGGCTCCTCGTCACGCTCCCGGTCATCTTCGGCGTCACGCTCACGGTGTTCTCGATGCTCTTTCTGATTCCGGGCGACCCCGTCAAGATGATGCTCAGTGAGTTCGTGACCAACCCCGAGCAGATCGCCCGGATGCGCGCGCAGTTGCACCTCAACGAGCCCTTCCCTCAGCAGTACGGGCGGTTCGTGTGGAATGCGCTGCACGGGGATCTCGGCAGCTCGATCCGCGACCGCCGCCCGGTCACGGTCGAGATCGTGGAAGTGGCGCCGTCCACGATGCAGCTCGCCGTGGCGGCCCTGGCCGTCTCCGCACTCCTCGGCATCGCGCTGGGGATCGTGGCGGCGGTCCGCCAGAATTCGTGGCTCGACATGGGGTCGATGGCCGTCGCGCTTGCGGGGGTCTCGATGCCGTCATTCTGGCTCGGCCTGCTGTTGATCTTTGGCTTCTCCCTCCGGCTGGGGTGGTTCCCGGCGACGGGCGGGGGCGGCCTCGACCATCTCCCGCTCCCGGCGCTCGCCCTCGGCCTCGGCGCGGCCGCCATCATCGCCCGCTTGACCAGGTCGAGCATGCTCGAAGTGCTGCGGATGGAGTACATCACGACGGCCCGCGCCAAGGGACTGGCCCACCCCGGCGTCATCCTCCGCCACGGGCTGAAGAACGCGCTCATCCCGATCATCACCGTGTTCGGGCTGCAGTTCGGAGCCCTGCTGGCCAATACGGTCATCATCGAGACCGTCTTTGGCCGCCCGGGCATCGGCCGGCTCCTCGTCGGGGCGATCCTGAACAAGGACTTCCCACTCGTCCAGGGCGTCGTGCTGTTCGTCGCCGTGAGCTACGTGCTGATCAACCTCGTGGTGGACATCATGTACGCCGCGATCGATCCCAGGATTCGCTATGCGTAATCCGCGCCGCGCGCAGGCACGGGCGCATGGCTGAGATCGCCGTTCCATCCCGCGCTGTGCGTGCGCCGCGCGCGCCGTGGGCAAGAGCGCTGCCCCGCGTCCGCCGGCACAAGGGCGCGATGCTCGGGATGGCCATCGTCGCGGCACTCATCCTCGTCGCGCTTGGCCAGAGCCTGCTCGCGCCGCAGAGCCCCACGAAGATCGACATCGCGGCCGCGCTGCAGGCCCCCGACCGCGCCCACTGGATGGGGACCGACCAGTACGGCCGCGACGTGTACAGCCGGGTGGTCCATGGGTCCAGCATCTCGCTCGTCGTCGGGTTCATCTCGGTCGGCATCGCCGCGATCGCCGGGACCACGGTCGGGCTGCTGGCCGGTTTCTACGGCGGCAGGGTGGACGGGATCCTGATGCGGATCATCGATGTGATGCTGGCGTTTCCCGGGATCCTGCTGGCGCTCGGGATCGTCAGCGTGCTCGGGCCAAACCTCCGCAACCTGATGATCGCCGTGGGCATCTCCGGGATTCCGTTCTATGCCCGTCTCGTGCGCGGATCCGTTCTCGTCGCCAAGGAACAGCTCTACGTCGAGGCCGCCCGGGTCGTCGGCGTCCCGATCCCCGTGATTCTCGTGCGCCACATCCTGCCCAACGTCGTCGCTCCCATCATCGTCGCCGCAACGCTCGGCATGGGGCTCGCGATCCTCGCCGCCGCCGCGCTCTCGTTCATCGGCCTGGGCAGCCAGCCGCCCACGCCCGAATGGGGCCGGATGTTGAGCGAGGGGCGGGACTATCTCAGGGATGCGTGGTGGATCTCGACGTTTCCCGGAATCGCCATCATGCTGACCGTCCTCGGCGTCAACATGCTGGGGGACGGCCTACGCGATGTGCTCGACCCACGGCTGAGGATCTGAGAGGAGACACGGATGCGAGATACGGTGCTGATCGAGGAACTGACCTGGCCGGAAGTCAAGGCGGCGATCCAGTCGGGCAAGCGGCGTGTCATTGTGATGCTCGGCGCGATGGAGCAACACGGTCCCCACCTGCCCATCGGCACGGACACCTACCTCGGCTACGCCACGGGCGAGCGGCTGGCGCGCCGGCTCGGGGACGCCCTCGTCGCGCCCGTCGTCTCGCTCGGATACTCGGTGGGGCATCTGCCGATGGCCGGCACCGTGAGCATCGAGGAGACGACCCTGGAGGCCGTCATCGTCGACGTGTGCCGGTCGCTGGCCCGCCACGGCTTTCAGGAAATCATCCTGCTCTGCAGCCACGGAGGGAACTACCGAGCCATCCGAAACGTCATCGCCCGGCTGCGGGGGGAGCACCGGGAGATCCGGATCTCGACGATCACCGACTTCGACGAGTGGCTCCAGCACGCCAAGCAGTTCGCTGCGCGCGAGGGCCTCGACATGGCGCGCATGGGCGTCCACGCGGCCCAAGGCGAGACGTCGCTCATGCTGGCGCACCGCCCCGACCTCGTCCAGATGGACAAGGCGTGCGAGGGGTTCACGGGCGACGCGTCGATCCGCTGGCGCTCGAAGGTCCCTCCGCCCATGGACACGATGAGCCCGACCGGCATCCTGGGGGATGCGAGAGGCTCCACCGCCGGCCTCGGCGAGAAGATGTTTGCCGAGCGCATCGAGCGTGTGGCGCGGATGATCGAAGAGGGCGCGCTGGCCCGCTGAGGGCGCGGGCCGGCGGACCGCACCTGGCTGTGCCGCCCACGACGCCTCGTCCGGGCACGGAGACGCGAGAGGAGCGAACGGTGACGACCGTCGGATTCGTCGGGCTCGGGGCGATGGGCAGCGAGATGGTCAAACGGCTGCTGGCGGCGCACCGCGGTGTGGTCGGCTACAACCGGACGCGCGCGAAGGCGCAGCCCTTGCTCGAGGCCGGAATGACCTGGGCGGAGACGCCGCGGGCGGCCGCCGAAGCCGCGGACGTGGTCTGCACCATGGTTGCGGATACCGCGGCGCTCCTCGCGGTGATCGAGGGGCCGCACGGAATCCTTGCCGGCCTGGGGCCCGGGAAGATCTATGTAGACATGGGCACGGTCAGCCCCGCCGCCAGCAAAGCGGTCGCCGGCCGCGTGGCCGAGCGCGGAGCCCGGATGCTCGATGCCCCCGTGTCGGGGAGCACCGTCACCGTTCGCGAAGGAAACCTGTCGTTCATGGTCGGCGGCGAGCGGTCCACCTGCGAGGCGGTCACGCCGATCCTGCTGGAGATCGGCCGCCGGGTGACGTACGTCGGGGGGCACGGTCAGGGCGCGCTGATGAAGATCGCGACCAACCTGAACCTCACCGCGCAGATGCTGGCCTTCAGCGAAGGCGTGCTCCTCGCGGAGAAGGGCGGGATCCCGCGCGAGACCGCGGTCGAGGTCCTCCTCAACAGCGCGCTCGCGTCGCCGATGCTGCTCTACCGCGGCCCGTTCGTGCTGAGGGATCCCGAAGAGATCTTCTTCAACGTGAACATGATGCAAAAGGACCTGCTCCTGGCGCTGGAGATGGGACGGGCCCTCAACGTGCCGCTGCCGACCACGTCGGTCACCAACGAGTTTCTGACGGCAACCCGGGCGATGGGCCTGGAGCACAAGGACTTTGCCGCAATGTTCGAAGCGCTCGCCCGCCTATCCGCACGTCCGCGGTAGCGCCGCCCGGCGAAGGGTCGAAACAACCGGGACCGGACGAGGTCGTCGTCCGGTCCCGGACGTTGTACGCTCTGCTCGCGAGTCTCCTTGCGCGGTGACTTACTTGGGGACCTCCGGCATCCAGAACGCCATCAGCACGGCGATTTTCGGCCGCTGGTCCAACGTGTAGATCCCGTGATTGGTCCCATCGAAGGCCACGGCCTGAATCCACCACGCGGTAGGAACGTTTGCGAGCGCA
>JACXTT010012074.1_pt1 | contig 11481 bp, 8 predicted proteins | sample 9270951 | NCBI WGS metagenome assembly JACXTT01 (sample SAMN15532306, study PRJNA645909) | rock metagenome | isolation source: weathered quartz diorite | place: Puerto Rico | collected 2017-06-21 | reverse complement strand
GGCGATTTTCCACAAGCAGCCGACGAGCGGCATGCTCGTCGCCTGCCTTGCAACCGCGGCCGTAGCCCTTGCGGCGGCCGATCGCGTCGATCCGTCGCTCTATGGCGCGCTGCGCTGGCGGCACGTCGGACCGTTCCGCGGCGGCCGAACCGTGGGCGCCGCCGGCGTCGCGCAGCAGCCGGACGTGTTCTACATCGGCGTGACCAACGGAGGCGTATGGAAGACGACCGACTACGCGCTGACGTGGACGCCCATCTTCGACGATCAACCGACGCAGTCGATCGGCGCCGTGGCCGTCGCGCCGTCCGATCCGAACATCGTGTACGTCGGCGGCGGCGAGGGACTGCGGCGGCCCGATCTGTCGGTCGGCGACGGCATCTACAAATCCACCGACGGCGGAACGAGCTGGGAGCTTCTCGGCGACGCAGGCGGTGCGGGCGGTAGCCGAGCTCGAGCGGCGGCTAAAGAAACTATCGCCTTGACCGATACGCGGTACGCTCGTTGCTGAGCTCAGCCATCGATGCGTGTCGCAGCCATCAGCGCCGTCTTTGCGGCCACAATTCTGTGCGTCGTGTCCGCGGATGGGAACGCTGGTGCCGCCCGCCGCGGACGCCCCCGCCAGCCGCCTCCTCCGCCACCGACGTTTTCCGTTCCTGCCGCCGCACGCCTCCTCGTCGTCGCGCCGCACCCGGACGATGAGACGCTGGGTGCCGGCGGCCTGATCCAGCGCGTTCATGGCACGGGCGGCGCCGTCAGGGTTGTGTATCTCACCGACGGCGAGGGGTATCCCGAAGGCGTGCGGGTCGAAGATCACGTCGAGTCGCCGTCGACCGAGGACTACCGCGGCTATGGCCGGCGACGCCGCCACGAAGCGCAGGCCGCGCTGCGCACGCTCGGCCTCGATTCGGCGGCCGCGACGTTTCTGCACTTTCCCGACGGCGGCCTCTGCCAGCTCATGCACCGCTACTGGTCGGAGAAACGCGCGGCGTACCGCTCGCCGTACACCCGCCTCGATCGGCCGCCAAAATCGGAAATGGTCGTGCCCGACTCGGAATACCGCGGCGAGGACCTGACGCAGGAGCTCGCGCAGATCATCGCCGAGTTTCGGCCGACGATGATCCTGGTGCCTCGGAAGGAAGACCAGCATCCGGATCACTGCGGGGCGTGGTTCTTCGTCGCCGACGCGCTGAACGACGTCCGCCGCGTGCATTCCGAGTTCACCACCGACGTGCTGAACTACATCGTCCACTTCAACGCCTGGCCTTTCGGCGACGATCGGCCGGACCTCGAGGCGCCACCGGGCCTTCGCGGCGGCGCGTCCGGGTGGATGCGGTTCGCGCTCACTCCCGACGAAATCCGCACGAAGCGCAGGGCGCTCGGCCGTTACGACACGCAGATGAAGGTGATGGACTGGTTCCTCAAGGGGTTTGGTCGCACGAACGAAGTCTTTTCGCGTCCGGCGACCACGCGCGTGACCTTGCCAACGCGCGGCAGCCCGTGCTGCGATCAGTAGGGCACCCTGCAGGGCGCCGCTTGAGCTGTGCCACGACATGAGCGACGCGCCGGCGCGTCTTGATTCGCTCGACGTCTTCCGCGGCGCGACGATTGCCGCGATGATCCTCGTCAGCACGCCGGGGTCGTGGAACGCCGTCTACACGCCGCTCGATCACGCGGCGTGGAACGGCTGGACGCTGACCGATCTCGTCTTTCCGTTTCTGTTGTTCGCGATGGGCGCCGCCGTCCCGTTCGCGCTCGAGCGGCGGCGCGGCACGCCGAGGCGCATCCGCGCGCACGTCCTTCGGCGCGCGACGATCCTGTTCCTGCTCGGTCTCCTGCTGAACGCGATCGAAACGCCTCCGCCGCTCGCCCTGGAGACGTTTCGCATTCCGGGTGTGCTGCAGCGGATCGCGATCGTGTATGCGGCGGTCGCGGCGCTGACGGAGCGCACCTCGTGGCGAACGCAGGTGGCGACGGCCGCGGCCATCTTGCTTGGGTACTGGGCGCTGCTGGCGCTCGTTCCGGTTCCCGAGCACGGCCGCGGCGTGCTGACGCCGGACGGCAACCTGGCCTCGTACCTCGATCGTCTGCTGCTCGGCCGCCACCTGCTGACGCGCGTCTACGATCCTGAAGGGCTGCTGAGCACGTTGCCCGCGATCGCGACGGCGCTGTGCGGCGTGTTCGCAGGGACGTGGCTGAAAGAGCCGCGCGTGACACATCGGACGGCGTGGCTGTGGGCAGCGGGATTCGCCGCGACCGTCGCGGGGCTGATGTGGGGCCGCGCGTTTCCGATCAACAAGACCCTCTGGACGAGCTCATTCGTCCTGCTGAGCGGAGGCCTCGCGGCTCAAACGCTCGCGATCTGTCACTGGCTCGTGGACACGATGCGCGTCCGCGTGTTGTCGCGGCCGCTCGCCGCGTACGGACGCAATCCGCTCGCGGCGTACTTCTTGTCGGTCGGTTTCGATGCGATCCTGACGCGCTGGCGAATCGCCGAGGGCGGATCGCTGAAAGGGTTTCTCTATCGCGCCGCGTTCGCGTCGTGGCTGCGGCCCAACGAGTTGGCCTCGCTCGGGTACGCCCTCGCCTACGTCGTCCTCTGGGGAGTGGTGCTGTTCGAGATGCACCGCCGTCGTGTTTTCATCGGCATCTAGTATCATCGCGGCTCCATGGCCCACATTGCTGTCGACGACGCCCGCCTGAAAGGCTCGCGCTCCTCGCCTGAAGGCGCGTGGTACCGCGAGGTCACGCCCGCGCAATGGAAAGCGTTTCTCGGCGCTTATATGGGCTGGGTGCTCGACGGCTTCGACTTCACGATCATCACGTTCCTGCTCGTCGACATCCAGCGAAGCTTCACCGTCGACAAGACGCTCGCGGGCCTGCTCGGCACCATCACGCTGATCTTCCGCGTCGCGGGCGGCATCGGCGCCGGCACGGCGGCCGATCGCTGGGGGCGCAAGGGCCCGCTGATGTTTTCGATCCTCTGGTACTCGATCTTCTCGTTTCTCGGCGGCTTCTCGACGTCGTACCGCATGCTGTTCGCGATTCGCGCGCTCTTCGGCATCGGCATGGGCGGCGTGTGGGCGGCGGGCATGCCGCTGACGCTCGAGCATTGGCCCGCGCACTTGCGCGGCACCGCGTCGGGCATGATGCAGAGCGGCTACTCGATGGGCTTCCTGCTCTCGTCGCTGGTGTTCCAGTTCGTCTATCCGGCCGTGAACGGCGGCAGCGACATGGGCTGGCGCGTGATGCTGTGGATCGGCATCCTGCCGGCGTTTCTCGTGTTCTTCATCATGAAGGGCGTCGACGAGAGCCCCGTGTGGCTCGAGCGGCAGCGGCATCTGAAAGCGCGCAGCGAGAAAGACACGCTGTCGCTCGTCCGGCTCTTCCAGGGCGATCTCATCGGCACGACCGTACACACGGCGATTCTGATGGGCGCGTTTCTGTTCATGTATCACTCGATCACGTACTGGTATCCGACGCTGCTCGGGCAAATGCACCGGCAGACGCTGCCCTACATGGCCGCGTTGAACGTCGGCGGGATTGGCGGCGCCGTCGTCTTCGGCCGTCTGTCGGAAGGCGCGCTCGGGCGGCGCGGCTCCGCGACGATCGCGACGCTCGTCGGCATTCTCGTGATTCCGCTGTACGTCTTCGCTGCGCAGACGGCGCTGCTCGTCGCCGGCGCGTTCGCGATGGGGTTCTTCGGCGCCGGAAACTTCGGCATCGTGCCCGGCTACCTCACGGAGCGCTTTCCAACCATGGCGCGAGCCGTCGGCGCCGGCTTCGCGTACCACGTCGGCGCCGGCCTCGGCTCGTCGACGCCGACGATCGTCGGCCTGATGCAGGACCGCGGCTACGCGCTCCCGACGGCGATGGCCGCGTGCATCGCCGGCTCGGGAGCCGTGGTGATCCTCATGCTCTGGCTGGGACCGGAGACGCGCGGGACACACTTCCGCGCGGAGCACTGACCGGTCAGAAGTGCAGCTGCGCGCCGATCGTGAGGATGCGCGGCTGCAGCGCCTGCGTCGCGTTGCCGAGCGCCGATCCGTAGTTGGTCGTGACGGCGAGGATCGGATGCGCGTTCAGCGCGTTGAACAGATCGCCCTGGACCTGCCAGTAGCCACGGCCCGGCAGGTTGAACTTCTTCGCGAACCGCAGATCCATCTGATTCCAGCGCGGCAGATACACGCTGCCCGGCAGGTTCAGGTTCACCGTCTCCTGCGCCTGACCCGGCGAGAGGAGCGCGGTCGGCACGAGATACGTCTGCTGGATGTAGTCGAAGTTGGTCGCTCCCGATCCGTAGTTGCGCGTGCCCGGGTAGCTCTGGAACGTGCCGCTGATGTTCAAGCCGTACGGCAGCGGATACGTTCCGCCGAGTTTGTACTGCGCGCGGAACGGGATGTCGTACTGCGTCTGATCGCAGTAGAGCGTGTAGTTGGGATCGCTCGCCTGCGCGAACGCGATTGTGGCCGTGCCGTCGCTTGAATCGCACAGGTTCGAGATCTGCCGCGCGACGAGCACGCCGCCGAACACCTGCGCGCCGCGGCCGAGTCGCGCCATGAACGACGCTTCAACGCCGTTGTAGACGCGGTAGTTGTTCGGCGAGTTGCCGTCGACGACCGGCGCGCCTTTGCCGATGAGCGACGGATCGATCCGGTACAGCGTGAGCGTCTGTGGCTGCGCGCCGGCGCACGGCACGGAGCCGGGCGCGTAGCACGGGTTCGGCACGCCGACCGGCGTGAAGGCGCCGGGCACCTCGGGCGCCGTATTGTGCGTGTAGATCATGTTGTAGTAGTGGCGATGGAAGAATCCGCCGCTGACCGACACGCCAGGGCGCAGCTCGCGCTGCGCGCTCACGGTCATCTCGATGTTGTACGGACGCGTGATGTTCGGATCCGGAGTGCGCGTGAGCAGCCCGAACGACGTGTTGGTCGAGGGACTGAGCTGGCTCACGCCGGGGATGAAGACGTTGCCTGTCGCCGCCGGGTTCAGCCAGTTGCGCGTGTCGGTCGACAGCACCATCGGGTTGTACGCCTGCGGGAACGTCACCGTCGAGAACGCGCCGTTGTAGCGCGCGATGCTCGCCTTGATCGCCGTCTTGCCGTCGCCAAACAGATCGTACGATGCACCGAAGCGCGGCGCCCAATCCTTGAACGTGGGCATCGTCGTCGCCGGGAAGAGCGGCCGCTGCGGGTAACCTTCTGCGATCATCAGCGCCTGCGCCTGCGCCGGCACGCCTTCTTCCGGATAGCTCGCGTTGAAGTACTCCCAGCGGATGCCGGGCGTCAGCGTCAGCGTCTTCAGCGTCCACGTGTCCTGCAGGTAGAGACCGAGGTCGGCGTTCATGTTGTCGAACTCCTCGGTCGGCGTGTTGAAGAGCGTCACCTGGAACGGCGCGGTCACTCCGTTCGTCGTTCGGTACCGGACGTAGTAGTTCACGTTCGGATTCTGGAAGCGCCGCTGCAATCCGTTCTTGCCGCGCGAGAACTCCATGCCGCCCTTGAGCGCGTGCGAGCCGGTGACGTACGAGAGCGAGGTGATCGCAGTGCCGCGAACGGGCAGGTGCACGTAGAACGGCGTCGGCGGCGCACCCCACTCCTGACCGTTGCTGGTATTGACCTTCGGGATCGGATTGCACGCGCCGGCGGCGAGGCAGCCTTCCAGCCCCGGCTGCAGCTCGCCGGTCGTGTACGATTCGTTGTTGATGCCGATACCCGCCTCGAACAGCAGCCGCGTCGACCACACGCCGGTCCACTTCGCCTCGGTCATGTAGTACTGCTTCGGCTGGCGCGTGCTGAACGTGTCCTCCGACCAGACGTTCGCAACGTTGGCAATCGTGTTCTGCTCGTGGCCGCGGAACTTGATCAGCTTGTCGAAGTAGAACGCGAACTTGTTCTTCGGGCTCACCTGCCACGTGAAGCGCGTCATGTAGCTCTTGATCAGGTTGTTGTCGACGACCTGATTGTTCTGGTCCGCCGTGAAGCCGGTGTCGGCTACGGTATGCGGCGTGGACGAGTAGAAGGAATTCGAGAGCGTTTGATCGACGCCCCAGTGCCGCGTCGATGCAAAAACCCACAGGCGGTTGGTCTTCAGCGGTCCGCCGGCCGACACGTTCAGATCGTGAATCGCCTTCAGCGCATTTCCAGCCTGCAGTCCCTGGCTGACGAGTTCCGGCGTCAGCGGATCGGCCTGCAGCGACACGCCCGTCGCGGAGAAGAAGACGTCCCCCTTGAGCGTGTTGCCGCCGTCTTTCGGGATCATGTTCAGGCGCACGCCGCCGCCCGACGACTCGGCGGAGATGCCGCCGGTCTGGTAGCTCATTTCGGAGAACATGCCTTCGTTGAAGTACTGCTGGATGGCGCCGTCGCCTTCGATGCCGTTCAGGCGAATGCCGTCGACCATGATGTAGTTGTCCTTCGGATCGCTGCCGTGCGCGGCGAGGTAGGTCTGCTGCATTCCCTGCGCCCCGCCGACGTCTGGCTGCGACTGCGTGACGCCGACGAGCGTCGCACCGACCGACTGGATGTTGCGGCCGCCGGTCGGCACGGCGTCGAGCAGCTGCTGCGGCAGCACCTGCTGCGTCACGGCCTGCTGGACGTCCACGACCGGCGACGCGCCGGAGACGGTCACTGTCTCTTCCAGCGAGCCGACGCGCAGCTCGCCGTTCACCGGTGCCGTGAAGTTCGCGGGCAGCTCGATGCCCTCGCGCTTCACCGTGGCAAACCCGGGAAGCGCGAACGTGACGCTATACGTGCCGGGACGCAGCTCGAGGATCTTGTATTGCCCCTGCGCGTCCGTGACGGCGGAGCGCACTCGCTCGATGAGCACCGGACTCGCGACCTCGACGGTCACGCCGGGCAAGACGGCACCGGTTGTGTCTTTCACGACGCCGGCGATCGCGCTCTGCGCGCGCGCGGCCGCGGGCAGGAGAAATAAAGTCAGCGCGCCCACGAAGACCCGGGACAGCAGTCTCTCGGTCGTCATGACCCCTCCTTGGCGGAGCCGACAGGATTTCGGCGCATGATACGCCCGCGTCGCGAACGCGGTTCACGCAAAAGTTCGTCAAGGCCGAAAGCGAACGCTCTTCCAGAGTGCGGGAGCGTCGAAAACGCGCCCATCTTTGATGGTCCACCGAACCGATCTGATATTCCGGATCGACTCGAGCGGGTTCGCGTTGAGCACCACGAGATCGGCGCGCTTGCCGGGCTCGATCGAACCCACCTCGTCGTCGAGCTTCATCGCTCGCGCCGGAACGAGGGTCGCCGCCTGAAGAGCCTCGAGCGGCGTGAAGCCGGCCTCGACATACAACTCGATCTCGCGGTGAACCGAGTGACCCGGAATCCCTTCGTCGGTGCCGACGACCACGGGAACGCCGGCGTCCTTGAGCGCCTTGACGATCCGCAGTCCGCGCTCGAGGCGCGCGCGCGCCGCTGGCGCGTCGATGCCCGCCGCGCCCGCATTCGAAAAGACGCGGTTCAGCGGCGGCGGAATTTTCGCGACGGCGGGTTGGAACGCCGCGATCGGCGTGCCGGCCGCGTGCCCGAGCAGCTCGTTCCACGACTGCGTCGGATCGATGACCGTGTGGTGCTCCTTCAGATACTGAATCGTCCGCTTCACCTCGTCGGAGTCCGCCTCCCCGCGGATCGCCAGGTGCGCGATGTGATCCATTCCCGCGGCGGCTGCCTGCTCGATCGTCATGCCGTTCGGCACATGGCCCGTGACGGTCATGCCGAGGCGATGCGCTTCAGCGCAGATCGCTTCGACGATCGGCGGCGTGACAAGACTGTAGATCTTGATCTGCTGAAAGCCCGCGTCGTGGTACCTCGCGACGACCTGCCCGGCTTCTTCGCGCGTCGTCGCGTACACGACGCCAAACGCGTTCGGTCCGCCGCCATCGACGAGTCCGGCGAGGAGCAGCCGCGGCCCCAATGCGCGGCCGGCATCGATCGCATCGCGCAGCGGCGTGATGAAATCGAACTCGTTCCCCATGTCGCGGACCGTCGTCACGCCCGCCGCGAGATACACCGGCGCCCACTCGACTTGCGTGACGTGCGTGTGCATGTCCCACAGCCCCGGCACGATCGTCTTCCCCGCCACCTGCACCGTCGGCACATCGTCGGGCACCCTGACGGCGCCGCGCGGTCCAACATCGACGATGCGTCCGCCGCGAATGACGACGACGGCGTCGGCAATGGGGGCGGCGCCAGTGCCGGTAATGACGGTGGCGCCGACCATCGCGTAGGTGCCGCTCTTCAGCAGCGGCATCGCTCGCGTAGTGTTTTCGAGATCGCCGATGCGGTCGCGGGTGGCGCGCTGCACGAATCCGGAGAGCGCCGGCTCGAGATCGTCGCGCACGGCTTCGAAGCTCAGTCCGCCCGCTCGCGTGATCGCCGCCGCCAGCGATCCTTTCTCGTCGAGCCACGCCGTCTCGCGTCCCCAGACGACGCCGTCGATCGCGTAGCGCTCGAGCGTGACGAGGTTCGCGCCAATCCGGATCGCTTCGCGGCCGCGCGGCTCGACGAACACGTCGTTCGCCGGAAGACCCGGGACGGTCTTCATGATGCGCGGCCGGCCATGCTGCTTCCAGTAGCGCAGCATCAGCATCTGCGCGGCAAGCGGCGCGTAACCGTCGACGGTGTAGAACGGCGCCGTCACCGCGACGCGCGCCTCGCGGCCGTCGGCACGAACGATGGCGTAGGCGCCGTCGATGCGCACCTCGGAGTCGACGTTCACGAAGCGGTAGCTCTTGCCGGACGCGGTGAACGCCACAGGGGTGAAGTCGGCCTTCGTGCGCAGCGTCGCCGAAAGCTGCACGCGGCCGCCGCGGTCGGTAAAGTCGAAGTCGGACGACAGTTTCAGGCCGTCGCCGTCGCCAACGATCTCATACCGCTCGTAGCCGATGGGTTTCTGGACATAGTGCAGCCGCAGCGTACCACGCTCGGCAGGATCACGGTCCGGCTGCAGCCGGACCGTCGCAGCACCGGCCGTCACACCCGCGAGAACCGCTGCGATCGCGATTCGCATGCGGCAAATCATACCGGTAGCTACGTCACCGTGCCGGGTGGATGCATAAGCGCCGTAGAATGTGCCGGTGCCGTACCCCGTTTCGATCACGATTGAGCCGCGGCTGGCGGACCGCAATCGCCTGACGTCGGCCTTCCGCCTGATTCTCGCGATCCCGCACCTGATCATCGTCGGCAGCGTCGGCCTCGGGCTGGCCGTGCGCAGCGGCCGCGCCGACTCGACGTCGCTCGGCAGCGAAACGGGGCTTCTCGGCGGAGTGGTGTGGATTCTCGCGATCGTGAGCTGGGTGACGATCGTGATCGGCGGCGAGCACATCAACGCCATCCGGCGCTTCACGCGTTTCTATTTGCGCTGGCGCGTGCGCGCGCTCGCCTACACGATGCTGCTGGAGGATCAATATCCGCCGCTCGGGGACGCGCCGTACCCGACGACGTTGACGCTCGGTGATCCCGCCGGCGAGCGCAACCGGCTCACGGTTGGGTTCCGGATCTTTCTCGCCATCCCGCACTTCATCGTGCTGGTGTTCCTGATGGTCGCGTGGTGGGTGACCGCGGTCGTCAGCTGGGTGCTGATTCTGATCGACCGCCGGTATCCGCAGGGGCTGTACAACTTCGGCGTCGGCGCGCTGCAGTGGCTCGTTCGCGTCGAAGCGTACATGCTTCTGATGACCGACGAGTACCCGCCGTTCTCGTTTACCTGATCGACGTCGTTCCTTGCGTTCTCAGCGGCTAAATGTGGGTACGGCCGCCGCGCACAGCATGCCCGGACACACGCCGTAGAGCAAGCCGCCGTGACCGCTGCATGCATCCGCAATCGTCTGCGACCACGACCACGTGCCGTCCTGGCAGCGCGCCGTCGCGCGCGCGCCCGCTGCGTCGGTCGGCGGCGTCGGATAGATCCCGACGTCCATCCGCATGTCGCGATCGACCGTCAGGTTCTGGAGGCGCCAGTCGATGTAACCCGGCTTCGACGCCGTGATGTCGACCATGCCCATCACGCCTCCCAGGCGAAACGATCCGGAGTCGTCGCTCGTCGCGACGCTTCCGGCGCCGGGCCCGCGCACGATCTCGAGGCGCACGCCGGCGAGGCCGCCGCCGCCTGCGCCCACTTCGCGAACGACGCCCGACACGCCGAATCGTTGAATCGGCCGGCCCACCTGCATCGTGAGCGTGCCGGTGACGCCCTGGTACGTTGCGCGCGCATCGACCGATCCGCTGCCAACCGCCGTCACGAGACCGGTCGGCGACACGGTTGCGAGCGACGTATCCGATGAAACCCACGTCGCCGACGACGTCACGTCGCGCGACGAGCCGTCGACGAAGCGTGCGGTCGCGCTGAGCTGAATCGTCGTGTCGGTCATCGTGCCGCTGGTGACGCGCACTTCGAAGAGACCAGCAACGGGAGTCGGCGACGCGGGACTGGACGTGGTATTTCCAGCGCAAGCCGCGAACGTCGTTAGTACGGCGCTTACGACGCCTGCGAAGCACAACCGTGTCATGAGAGGGGCTCCAGTCGCGCCACGTGGGTAGCGCTTTACGTACAGGCGTCGTAGTGAGCAATCCGAATGCCGGAGCTGGAAGCTCGACTATTTCAGCGAGATGCCGGCGCCGATGATCATGAGCGTGGTCTTCGGGCTGCCGGGTTGGTTGGCAAGGAACGGCGTGCCCGGATCGATCATGTAGAAGCGGACGTCGAGGCTGAACGCGAGATGCGACTTCGCGAACCATCGCGCGCCGCCGCCGTAGTTCAGCGTGCGCAGCGACTCGGAGTCGGCGTCGAATCCTTCCTGTCCCTCCGGAACGAGCGCCCAATTCGAGAAGCCGATGCCGCCGCTGAGGTAACTCCAGCCGTGGCCGTTGCCGAAGTTCAGCGAGAGCTGAGGGGAGAACGTCGAGAAGCGCTCCTCCGACGGCCGCAGCGCCGCCGACGGCGTCGTCGTCGTCGGCGTGGGTGCATCGGGCGTCTTGCGCGCGCGGCTCGCCGCGAACTCGGCGCCTATGCCGAGTGTGATCACTTTCACTTTCAGCAGATAGACGTGGGCGGACGCCTGGACGCCGAGGCCGTTGCCCGGGAGCTCCGCGACCCGCATGCCGCGGCTGGCTGCGAGCTGCTCGTCCTCGTTCGGAAACTGCGGCACAGTTGCATGAAGATCGATGACGAACGGACCGATCCGAGGCGGCGGATCTTGTGCGAAAGCCGGCGCGGCAGCGAGCAGCAGCAGCAGTACGAGAAGCCAGACGGAATCGAGAGCCCTTTTCACTTTTTCAACCGCTCCTGCAGATCGTCGATGACGACGAGACGCGAGATGTCGCGCGTGCGGTGTGCCACGGCGTCGGCGGCACCGCACCGGTCGGTCGGCTCGACCGCGCGGGCGGCGACGTCGTAGCACTCCGCTCCGAGGGCGCGCGCGAGAAAGAGATGGTGGTCGTCGAGCCAATCGCCGTACGGGCGAACGACGGG
>JACXTT010012073.1_pt1 | contig 11483 bp, 11 predicted proteins | sample 9270951 | NCBI WGS metagenome assembly JACXTT01 (sample SAMN15532306, study PRJNA645909) | rock metagenome | isolation source: weathered quartz diorite | place: Puerto Rico | collected 2017-06-21 | reverse complement strand
CACGTCCGCCCCGACCACCCGGACAGCTTCTTCCGGCTGGCGCACTGGACGCTGCTCAGCCGGTTCTCGATCCCGAGCACCAACGTCCACCGGATCCGCGCCGAGATGGCCGACTCGAAGACGGTCGCCGCCGCGTACCAGCAGGACTTGAGGACGTTCTTCGAGCCCCGCGGCCTGATGCGCGACGGCTTCCCCTGCTTCGATCTCACCGTGCTCGCTCTCGACCCGCATGCCGAGCGCGAGACGGTCGAGGCGCGCACCGATCCTGCCGGGCGCTGGGTCACGATGCGCACCTCGGCGCGCGAGCAGAAAGAGATCATGCTGACCCTCCCGGTCCTGGGCGCCGCCCGGAGCGCCCTCGTGCTCTTCGGGAGCGGCGACGCCGCGGCCGCCGGCCGGGCCGCGCACCTCCTGAAGTTCGTCGCTTAGGACCCGTTGCGATGCTTCGCGCGCTCGAGGATCACTGGCCCGAGTACCTGATGGAGGCGCTCGGCCTCGGCCTGTTCATGGTCGCGGCGAACCTCTTCACGGCGGCGATCTTCCATCCGTCCTCCCCCCTCGCGCAGATCGTCCGCGCCCCTTTGGCGGCGCGCTTCCTGATGGGCCTCGCGATGGGGACGACCGCGGTGGCGCTGATCCTCTCTCCGTGGGGGAAGCGCTCGGGGGCCCACATGAACCCGGCGACGACGCTGACCTTCTTCCGGCTGGGCCGGGTGGAGGGCTGGGACGCCGCGTTCTACGTCACCTTTCAATTCTTGGGGGCGATCACGGGGACGCTCGTCGCGGCGCTGCTCCTGGGAAGCGCGATCGCGGACCAGAGGGTCGATTACGCGGTGACGGTCCCGGGCCCGGGCGGGGTGGCGGTCGCTCTGGCGGGGGAGATCGTCATCGCGTTCCTCATGATGCTCACGGTTCTCATCGTCTCCAACACGCGGCAGCTGGCGCGGTACACCGCGTTCTTCGCCGGGTCCTTGGTGGCGCTCTACATCACCTTCGAGGCTCCTCTGTCGGGCATGAGCATGAATCCGGCGCGCACGCTGGGCTCGGCCGTGGGGGCGTCGCGCTACACGGCGCTCTGGGTCTACTTCGTGGCGCCGCTCGCGGGAATGCTCCTTGCGGCGGAGGCCTACGCGCGCATCGGCCGCGCGCGCATCGCGCACTGCGCCAAGCTCCATCACGACAACGACAAACGCTGCATCTTTCTTTGCCGCTACGGCGAGCTGAGGTAGGACCGTGTCGACGAATCACTACGACGCCGTCATCATCGGATCGGGCGCGGGGGGCGGTACGCTGTTCTTCAAACTTGCGATGGCCGGGAAGAAGGTCCTGTTGATCGAGCGCGGGGACTACGTTCCGCGCGAGAAGGACAACTGGAGCCCGAAGGCGGTGAACGTCGAGGCCCGCTACAACACCACGGAGAGCTGGTACGACTCGCAGGGCCAGCCTCTCCATCCCCACACGAACTACTTCGTCGGGGGGAACACGAAGTTCTACGGCGCGGCACTCTTCCGGCTCCGTAAAGAAGACTTCGGCGTCGTCCGCCACCACGGCGGCGTCTCCCCGGCCTGGCCGATCGCCTACGAGGACATGGAGCCGTACTACCTGGCCGCCGAGCACCTCTACGAGGTCCGCGGAGAGCGCGGCGCCGATCCGAGCGAGCCGGCGGCGAGCGGCCCGTACAAGTTCCCCAAGGTCTCCCACGAGCCGCGCATCCAGAAGCTGCACGACAATCTGGCGAAGCTGGGCCTCACGCCGTTCCACGTTCCGCTCGGCGTCCGGCTCGACGAGGGAAGCCCGAAGAGCCGGTGCATCCGCTGCTCGACCTGCGATGGCTTCCCGTGCCTGGTCTGGGCCAAATCCGACGCGCAGACGATGTGCGTCGACCCGGCGCTCGATCGCCCGAACGCGACGCTCGCGACGAACGCGCTCGTGACCAAGCTCGAGACCGACGCGGCCGGCCGCGTCGTGACGAAGGTCCACGTGGAGAGGAACGGCGTCCCCGAGATCTACAGCGGCGACATCGTCGTCGTCAGCGCGGGGGCGATCAACTCCGCGGCCCTCCTGCTGCGCTCGGCCTCCGAGAAGCATCCGAACGGGCTCGCGAACGGCTCGGACACCGTCGGCCGGCACTACATGGGCCATTTGAACTCGGTCGTGCTCGCGATCTCCCCCGAGCCCAACCCGACGGTCTTCCAGAAGACGCTGGCGATCAACGATTTCTACAAGGCGACCCCCGAGTGGGATTTCCCGATGGGGCACGTCTCCTTCGTCGGCAAGATGGACGCGGTGACGCTCTCCGCGGGCGCGCCCAAGCTCGTCCCCGGGATGACGCTCGAGATCATGGCCAAGCACTCGCTCGACTTCTGGCTGACCTCGGAGGATCTCCCCGACCCGAGCAATCGCGTGACCCTCGACCGGAACGGCAAGATCGTCCTGACGTACAAGCCCAACAATGGAGAAGGGCACACGCGCCTCCAAGCGAAGCTCAAGAGCCTCCTCCGCCAGATCGACGGGATGGAGCACTTCATCCCGCGCGAGCTGTTCGTCGGCCAGCGCATTCCCTTGGCGGGCGTCGCCCACCAGAACGGGACCGTGCGGTTCGGGAGCGACCCGAAGACAGCAGCCCTCGATCCCGACTGCAAGGCGTGGGAGGTCGACAACCTCTACGTCGTCGACGGGAGCTTCTTCCCTTCGAGCGCCGCGGTGAACCCGGCGCTGACGATCATGGCGAACGCCCTGCGCGTCGGCGATCGCATCCTCGAGAGGCTGGGATGAGCCACGGTGGCCGCAAGGTTGTTGGTGGTCCACGGAGTCGGTCGCTGCAAGTAATTGATTGCACGATCTCTCGCTGGACGATCGGCATTGCTGCGGCAACACGGATTTTTTCGCAGTGGGACGCCCCGGGAGGTCACCCCGCGTTGAGAACCACCAACAACCTTGCGGCCACCGTGCTCGCCGCCGCCCTCGTCCTGGCGCTCGCCGCGACCTCCGCCTCCGCGAAGATCCTGGCGCTCGACGCCGTCTCGATTCCGGTGTCCGACCTCGACCGCTCGATCGCCTTCTACACCGGCGTCCTCGACTTCACGAAGGTCTCGGAGGTCGAGGTCGCGGGGGAGGAGTTCGAGAGATCGTTCGGCGTCTTCGGCATGCGCGCGCGCATCGCCCGCCTCCGCCTGGGGGACGAATCGCTCGAGCTGATCCAGTTCCTGGCTCCCGAGGGCCGGCCCTACCCCGAGGACGCCCGGTCGAACGACCGGTCGTTCCAGCACGTCGCGATCATCGTCAGCGACATGGCGAAGGCCTACGCGAGGCTGAGGGAGCACAACGTCCGCCATGCCAGCAGCGGTCCGCAGCGCCTCCCCGATTGGAACCCGAACGCCGGCGGCATCGAGGCGTTCTATTTCAAAGACCCCGACGGGCACCCGCTCGAGATCCTGCACTTCCCCGAGGGGAAGGGCGCGGCGAAGTGGCACGCGAAGGACCGCCTCTTCCTGGGGATCGACCACACCGCGATCGTCATCGGCGACACCGGGGCCTCCGCCGCCTTTTACGGCGCCGCGCTCGGCATGACGAAGGCGGGGGAGAGCGAGAACTACGGCACCGAGCAAGCGCACCTCAACAACGTCTTCGGCGCGCGCCTGCACATCACGGCGATGCGCCCGCCCGCAGGCCCGGGGGTCGAGTTCCTCGAATACCTGGCCCCGCGCACCGGGCGCAAGGCCGCCGCCGACCGTCAGGCCAACGACCTGGTCGCGGTGACGACCGTTCTCGTGAGCGACAATGCCGCCGGGGACGCCGCCGCGCTCGAGAAGGCGGGATACGGCGACGTCAGCTCGGGCGCCGTCGACATTCACGATCGAGCGGTCGGCTACGCCAAGGCCGCAACGGTTCAGGATCCGGACGGGCACTTCATCCGCCTCGTCCAAAAGGGAGACGCAAAGTGACCGGCACGATGAAAGCGATCGCGGTATTTCCCGGGAAGCCCAACTCCGCCCACCTCGCCACCATGCCCAAGCCTAAGGTGACCGACGTCGAGGGGGGCCGCGGCGTGCTCGTCCGCGTCCTGCGCGTCGGCGTCGACGGCACCGACAAGGAGATCAACGCCGCGGATTACGGCGCCGCCCCCGACGGCTACAAGTTCCTGGTCATCGGCCACGAGAGCTTCGGCGTCGTCGAGGAGGTCGGCCCCAACGTCCGCGACCTGAAGCCCGGCGACTTCGTCGTCGCCATGGTCCGCCGCCCCGGCTCGAGCTTGTACGACATGATCGGCGAGCAGGACAACACCACCGACGACGAGTACTTCGAGCGCGGCATCAACCTGCGCCACGGCTACCTCGCCGAGTACTACGCCGACGACGCGCGCTACATCGTCAAGCTCCCGCCCGTGCTCGAAGAGGTCGGCGTCCTCCTCGAGCCCTACACGATCTTCGCGAAGGGGATCCGCCAGGCCTTCGAAGCCCAGCGCCGCCTGAAGGTGTGGAAGCCGCAGAAGGCCGCCGTCATGGGCGCCGGCACCGTCGGGATGCTCGCGACGCTCGCCCTGCGCCTGCGCGGCTTCGAGGTGACGACGTTCGCCAGGAACCCCAAGCCCAACCGCAACGCCGACCTGGTCGAGAGCCTCGGCGCCCGCTACGTCATCACCACCGAGACGTCGATCCTGGACGGCGCCGCCAAGTACGGCCCCTTCGACATCGCCCTCGAGGCCACCGGCAACTCCGGCGTCGTCTTCGAGAGCATGCGCGCCATCGCCAAGAACGGCGTCCTCGTCCTCGCCAGCGTCACCGGCGGCGACAAGCGCATCGAGATCCCCGCCGACAAGATCAACCTCGAGTTCGTGCTCGGCAACAAGCTGATGCTCGGCACCGTCAACGCCTCGCGCGAGGACTTCGAGCAGGGCGTGCGCGACATGGTCCAGGCCGAGGCGACCTTCCCCGGCTTCCTCAAGCAGTTCTTGACCCACCCGATCGACGGCCTGGAGAGCTTCGACAAGATGTTCGACGCGCTGACGAACGCGAAGGACGCGATCAAGGTGTATTGCGAGGTTGCGAAGTAGCGAAGACGGGGACAGGCCCCTTTTTTCTTGCAAAGCGGTATCCGGGGAGCTTTGCAAGAAAAAGGGGCCTGTCCCCGTTTCTACCGTCTACTTCCCGTACCGCTTTCGGGCTTTGTCGAACATGTCCCGGATCTGGTCCGCCATGATGCGGCTCCCGATGCTTCGCTTCATGGCGCCGGCCGATCCGGCCACCTGATCGGAAAACGCGTGGCTCACGTACAGGACCATCGTCCCGCCGGCCACCGGCAGGAGGCCCGCGACCGACATCTCCGCGTTGTACCCGGCGCTGACGTAGTACTCGCGGCGCACCACCGCGCGCGCGTCGCCGTCGCGTCCGACCAGGAAGTGAACGAGCGCGTACGTCGGCTTGTCTCGGATGATCGAGCGCATCCAGGCGAAGCTCTGCTGGATCCCGGTCGCAGGCGCGCGAGGGCCTTCGAGCAGGAGGGCGTAGAGCTGCGGCAGGTGCTTGTGGAGCGGGACCATCGCCTCGACCGCGCGCGTGAGGTCCTGGGCGACGTCGGTGGCGCCATGGGGGCGCGCGTACGGCGCGATCCCCGAAAGCCCCGAGGCTCGATACGCCTGGTAGCGCGCCAGCAGCATCCGCTGGATCTCCCGCTGGATCGCGGGCGTCGCCTCGTTGCGCATCGCCTTGAAGAGCGCGTGCTCCTCCAGGCTGCGGTTGACGCTCTCCCCGGCCTCGGCCGCGACGAACGCGCGCGCCTCGTCGTCGGTGATGTGCAGCTCCGAGAAGTCCGACAGGGTCCCGGGCTCGCTGAGCATCCCGTACGCCCGGACTTGGGGATCGTCGGAGACTCGCGCCCCGCGGACCACTTGCTCGCTCAGCTGATCGGGAGGCGCTTTGATCACGAACGCGACCGCGACGGCGAGATCCCGCTCCGAGACGGCGCCGACCTTGTTGGTGACGAACTCCCCGTCGAGGACGCGCTTCTTCTCGGCGGCAGAAAACCCCAGCTCGCTCAGGACGTCATCGTAGGTCGGCTGCGCGCGCACCGCGCCCTCCGTGCCGATGACGCTCGCCAGGAGCGCGACCGCGAAGACGTGCCTCACCATCGCCGGAGTCTAGCTGCTCTTACGAGACCTCGAGAACGCAGTTCTCCGACCCGAAGGGGTTGGGCACCCGGTCCGCCGCCTCCGGGTGGTCGTGCCACTCCCCGTCAACGCGGAGGCGGTATTCGTATCGGCCGGGAGCGAGAAGGAGGTCGGCTTCCCATTCGTGGTCCGAAAGCCTGGACATCGGAATCCCTTCCTCCGACCACCCGTTGAAGTCTCCGGTTACCGCGACCGAATCGATGCCTGCGATTCGAGTGATCAATCTTACTGCAATCGCCCCTCTCGGCTTGGCGGGATTCGCCTTGCTCATCGGACCTCCTTCCCGTCGCTCAGCGACGGAGCGCAGCCGTGCTCGGATCTCCCGCGTCGGCGATGGTTTCCCGAAGATGGGGCGCGACACGGGAGCCGATCGTTTCGATCGCCTTCATCAGCTTCGAATGGGGCAGCGACGCCGCGTTCATCTGGAACGTGATGCGCGAGATGCCGCCCAAGGCTTCATCGTGCCGGAGGATCTTCTCGGTCACTTCCTCGGGACTCCCGATGAGCAGCGCACCCTGCGGTCCCCGCTGGGCGTCGAATCCCGCGCGCGTGACGGGAGGCCATCCACGCTCTTTGGCGACGCTGTCGACCGCCTTGGTGTATCCCGGGAAGAATTCATCGGCCGCCTGTTGCGTGGTCGCGGCGACGTAGCCGAGCGCGTGGACTCCGACTGTCAGCTGCGCGGGCGCGTGCCCGTGCCGCTTGCCGGTCTCGCGGTAGAGGTCGATCAGCGGCCTGAAGCGCCGCGGCTCGCCGCCGATTATGGCGACCATCAGTGGGAGTCCGAGCGCGCCCGCGCGGGCGAACGATTCCGGGGTTCCTCCGACGCCCAGCCAGATCGGCAAGGGATCCTGCATCGGCCGCGGGTAGACGCCCTGTCCGGTGAGGGCGGCTCGGTACTTGCCACGCCAGCGGACGTTCTCGCTGTCACGGATCTTCAGGAGGAGATCGAGCTTCTCGGCGAATAGCTCGTCGTAGTCCGCCAGTCGATAACCAAACAGCGGGAAGGCCTCGATCGACGATCCCCGGCCGACCACCATCTCGGCGCGTCCCTGGGAGAGCAGATCGACGGTCGCGAACTCCTGAAAAACGCGCACCGGATCGGCCGCGCTCAGAACGGTGACCGCGCTCGTCAGATGAATGCGCCGCGTGCGCGCCGCCGCCGCTCCGAGAATCACCGCGGGGGCGGAATCGAGGTACCCGCGGCGGTGGTGCTCGCCGATGCCGAACGAATCCAGGCCGGCCTCGTCGGCATGCACGATCTGCTCGACCAGGTCGCGCAGGCGCTGCGACGGCTTTTCCGCAAGGCTGGTCTCCGTGTAGGCCGCGGCGAAGCTGTCAATACCGACTTGCATCATCGCTTTGCGCCTGTTTGTCCCGGAGCGTCTTGAGCGCTCCGCCCCAGGCGACGACCTGATCGAGCAGAGCGTTCACGGCATTCGCCTGTCCACGAGACGGCTCGAAGACGGTGAACTCCTTGAAGTCCGTGAAGAGTGAGAGACCGACCTGCGCCCGCACGGTAGCCACTTGAAGCTCGGCCATAACCAGTCTCAGATGCTCCACCGCGCGGGTGCCCGACGCTCCTCCGTAAGAGATGAATCCTGCCGCCTTGTTCACCCATTCGGCGTACAGGAAATCGATGGCGTTCTTCAGCGCCCCGGCGATACCATGGTTGTACTCCGGCGTCACGAAGACGTAGGCGTCGAAGGACGCGATCCTCGCCGACCACCGCCGCGTGTGCTCGTGGGCGTACTGGCCCATCATCGCGGGAATCGGCTCGTCGAGAAGCGGGAGCTCGTAGTCCCTGATGTCGACGAGCTCGAACTCCGCGTCGCTCCGCTGCTTCGCGATCTCGAGAGCCCATCGGGCGACGACCTCGCCCTTGCGACCGGGTCGCGTGCTCCCGATGATGATGCCGATTCTGAGCATGGCCGGGTATTTTCGGATCGCTGCGACGCGCGGTCTTGACCGTTTGCGCCGTCGATTGACGAAAAACGTCGGAAGGGGATTCGCGGTCGCTAGAAGCGATGCTCGCGCTGCCAGGCTCCTGGCGGGACACCCACGACGTCCTTGAAGGCACGCGAGAAGTGGCTTTGCCCCGTGAATCCCGTCGCGAGGGAGATCTCGGCCAGCGACGAGCGCCCTTCCCGGAGCAGCTGCTGCGCTTTCTGAATGCGCAGGTTCAGTTGCCACTTGTGCGGTGAAGTCCCCGTCGACGCCTTGAAGGCCCGGCCGAAACGGGACGTGGACAGTCCCGTCTGCGCGGCCAGCTGCTCGAGCCGAACCGGTTCCGCGACGCGCTTCATCATGTAGTCCGTGACCTTTCGCATTTGCCACGGCGCGAGGCCGCCGTTTCGGATTCCGGCGCGGAGCTGTCGAATTCGGTCGCTGTGCACGGCGATCGTCCGCAGGCCCCTCCAGAGCGCCTTCTGTTCCCGGTGGGTGAGAATTCCGATGGCCGCGTCGATGTCCTTCTCGTGCGCTCGATAGATCCTCGTGATGTGCCGGCGGCCATCCTCGGTCAGCTCGTAGACCTCTCTCGCCGATGCGCCCGGCTTCCCTTGCGTTCTGATCAGTCCCCGCCGCAGCAGGCGCTCGAGAGCGGGCCTCATGGGTGCATTCGCCAGTGGCATGACCCTCGAATCGATGATCGACGCCGACAACGGGCCCTTGTGCAGCAGAGCCTCCAGAATCGCGAAGTCCGGCGGGGAGATGCCTTGGAACGCCAAGCCGCCCTGGAGGAAGTCGACGAGAGAGCGATAGGCGCGCGACAGGACGATGGGGAGCATCGACATGGAAGCATCGGCCTTGGCCTTGTGCACGATTCGTCCGCCCCGAGACACTATTGCACCCCTGTCGTTCCCGCGCACGAGCCACGTCGGCTCGGGCCCTCGTTCTCACCGCGTAAAACGGAAGCGCCTGTTTTCGCCAATGATCGCAGGTGTTTTGCGACGTCGATTCGTTCTTGGATTTGGGGCCCCTGAGTGAGAACTACTGACCACTCTTCCTGGGATCTCTGATCGCCCGTATGGCGTCCGCGAACGCCCGACCATCGGCATGCCTCTCGCTCGGATCTTTGGCGAGGGCCCGAAGCAGAGTCTCCTCGACACGCGCCGACAACCCGCGAGCGATGCTTCGTGGCGGATGGATATTTGCGTTGGCGATGTCGTCCAGAAGTCCAGTCAGCGATCGGTCGATCGTGTACGGATAGGCACGTAGCACCAACCGGTACGCCAGCACGCCCAGAGCGTAGACGTCCGTCGCCGGACTCACTGCGTCGTGGTCCATAGCCGCCTGCTCCGGAGCCATGAATGCCGGCGTCCCGACCAAGCCCTCGGCACGAGCGATCGTGCTTTCCTGCTGACTCGGCGAGCCATAACCCCTGGCGAGCCCGAAGTCGACGATCTTCGGCTCGTCTCCCGCGCTCATGAGGATGTTCGAAGGCTTCAGGTCGCGATGGATGACGCCCTTCGAGTGCGCATACCCGAGGGCGTCGCCAACTTTGATGAGCAGGCGAAACGCCTCACGTTGCGGAAACTCGCGTGACTCCAAGACGCCGGCGAGCGTTACGCGGTGCGTTATTCGTTGCGATGAGCGTCATCGCAGATATCACTGTTCGCTGGCGGCTTCTCGCTCGTGGAAGCACCGGTTGGAATTCCATCAGGTGTCTCTACGCATACGTAACGCCAGACATGCGCGAGATTCTCTACATAGGAAAAGCGTGGGGCGTAACCGTTCGTGGCCGGTGGAATCGCGTGGCGAAGCAAGCCTTTTGGACGGACCTCGAAAAGAAACGCGGCATCTACAAGCACCGGCCACTCCTCGGCGAGGTGCGGCTCAATTACGCCGGGCGCCTTTCGTCGCAACTACTCGCCGATGTTGAGAGTTTGCTTATTCGCGCAGAACAGCCGTGGGGCAATATTCAAAGCAAAGCTCAGAGGACTCCTCGGCCCGGCTTGTCTGTTCATTGCGCAGGTCGCTGGCCCGGTCAAGCTCGCGCGTATCTGGACAAAACGTGAGGTTAACAACCGCCCATGGCTCGAAAGAAAACTAAGGGCTACGTCGTCCTCGTTCATTGGGACGCGGAGGAAGCCAGGGATCTCGCAGCGCCCCTTCAGACGGATGGCTGGCAGGTCAAGCTGGGCAAGTTCGAGCTCAAGGACTTGAAGGCCAACCCGCCCGCGGCCGTCCTGATTTCGCTGCGCCGCCTGCCCTCACACGGGAGGGAAGTCGCGGACGCTCTCTGATACACCAAATGGGCGAGGGCCATCCCGATCGTCTTCTTCGATGGAGAGCCGGACAAAGTAGAGGCAACCCGCAAGAAGTTTCCGGCGGCGAAGTTTGCCACCTGGGAAGAACTGCCAAACCTACTCCCAAAGCTTGAGCAGGTGCAGGAGGCGAAGTGAACCGGAAACTGAGCGGGTAGGAAAAGAGGCGGCTATGACGAGGGTGAACGTCCGCTACTGCAGCTATTGAATCTCCGGCTTGCACGCCGTCCGGGTGGCGGCGCGGCTGCGTCGAGAGCTCGGGATCGAGGTCGAGATGATCCACGGGCGGTACGCCGAATACAAGGTGCTGGTTGACGGGAAGACCGTGATCGACGGTGGGGCCCTGACGGCGCTCGGGGTGGTTCCAAGTGGCCGGAAAGTCGTTGACGCGGTCCGCGCTCGTCTGTCGATGTAGTCGACGGCGGCTTGACAACGGCCTCGGCGAGCGGTTCAGCGATCGATCCGTCCTCAAACCAGTGGAATTCCAGTCCTGGGATACGGGACGTGCCTCGCGCGTCGAGCGTGTAGACCCCGGAGCCGGTGTCCACGAAGTAAACGAGACCCGCGCGGTCCACGTAGATGGACCACCGGCCACAAATTGCCGTATAACTATGGCAGCGATTGCCGCGATCTCCGCGACGAGCTCGGTGGGGCGGCTCTTGATGCGACGTTTTGTGCTGATCGCCATCCTTATTCCTCTGGCTCCAGGAGCTGCGCTCGCTGAGAACATCGACCCGGGCAACGACGGGTCGAAGTACGCCTGGTCCGAGAATCTCGGATGGATCAACGCGCAGCCGGGGGGACCGGGCGGGTCGGGCGTGCAGGTCGCGGATTCGGGGCTGACAGGCTGGGCATGGTCGGAGAACGCGGGCTGGATCAGTCTCGCGGGGGCGAGCTACGGCGTCATGAACGATGCGTGCGGCGGGCTCACGGGTTATGCATGGTCCGAGAACGCCGGTTGGATCAACTTCGCGCCGACGGGCGCGGGAGTCGTGATCGATCCCAAGACCGGGATCTTCAGCGGCCGGGCCTGGTCGGAGAACGCGGGG
>JACXTT010012072.1_pt1 | contig 11484 bp, 11 predicted proteins | sample 9270951 | NCBI WGS metagenome assembly JACXTT01 (sample SAMN15532306, study PRJNA645909) | rock metagenome | isolation source: weathered quartz diorite | place: Puerto Rico | collected 2017-06-21 | reverse complement strand
GCATGTCGGAATCGCTCGGGACCGGTGTCGAACCTAGGGGGGTGATCTCCAAGTCCGGCGCGGACGCGCTGCGCGCGTGGGCGGCGGCGGTCGCGATGTCGAGTCAGGACGTGCGCTACGACGAATCGAAGGTCGAGGGCTACCGGCGATTCTGCAACAAGCTGTGGAACGCTTCGAAGCCACTGCTCATGAGCATCGGGGAGGGCCCGCTGCCTGAGATGCCCGAGAGCGATCGGATCACCCTGCTCGAGGATCGCTGGATGCTGTCACGGCTGGGTTCGGCCGGGCGCGAGATCACCAACGGCATCGAAGGCTTCACCTTCCAGGACTCGATCGCGGCCGCGTACGGATGCGCGTGGAACGAGTTCTGCGACTGGTGGCTGGAGGCGGCGAAGTCACGTTTGAAGGCGGGCGACAAGACGGCGCAGGCGATTGGCGTGTTCGTCCTGGACACGCTGCTCCGGCTGCTTCACCCGTTCATGCCATTCGTGACCGAGGAGCTCTGGTCGCGGCTCCCGGGCAAGCGCGACTTTGTCATGAACGCCGAATGGCCCGGGGATCTCCTGGTCACCTATTTCGACAACGAAGCGGAGGACCAGTTCGACCGCGTGATGGCGGCCGTGTCGGAGATCCGCTCCTACCGAAAGACGGTCGCGGGGGCGCCTCAAAATGGCGGCGCGGTCAAGCTCAGCCAGGGAGAGGCTCCCGACTGGGTGCGCGCTCTGACTCTGCTGGGCGGCGTGGCCGTGGTCGACGAACTGCCTCCCGGCAAGCCGCTCGGCATCACCGACGGGACGCTGGTGTTCCCATCGGTCGCGGCTGCGGACCCGGCAGTCACCAAGAAGCGCATCGATGGGCTCCAAAAGGACCTCGACCGCATCGAGACCAAGCTCGCAAACCACGAGTTCCTCACCCGAGCGCCGCTCGAAGAGGTGGCCAAGCAGCAGGGCCGTGCCGACGAGCTGAAGGCCGAGATCGAGCGCCTGAGCGCCCTGTCCTAACCACCTACCCTTAGCGGGCAATGCCCGCGCAGGCACTGCTCGTGCCGGTCGCGCTGCCGATCGCCGCGAGCCTCATCGCCGCCGCCGCCGGCCGCTTTGGATGGGAATCAGGTCGCGTGCCGGCAGCCGCGGGTGCGTGGGCCGCGCTCATCGCCATGCTCGCGGTCTGGATCCCGGTGCGGTCAACACTCGATTTTCCGATTGGGCCGCTGGGGTTTGGCACCAACTTCGACCTGCGCCTTGACGCTGTCGGGGTCGCGTTTGGGTTGATGATCCTGGCGCCCGCCGCCGTTCTGCTCACCCTCCAGAAGCGGACCTCGCGCGACGCCACGGTGGCGTCGCTCGCCGTGTCCAGCGCTGTGCTCGCGATCGAGGCGCGCGGCGCGCTGTTGACGGCCCTCGCCGGCTGCACGGCCGCCATCCTCGTCCTCGTCCTGCTGGAGATGGAGGACCCGAACGCCGCCCGGCCGTCGTGGGCGCTGCTCCTCGCGGCCTGGCTTGCACTCGCGTGGGCAGGCGTCGTGCTGCAGGTGCTCGGTGGCACCGCCGACTACGACGCGGTGCCGGTTTCGGCGCTGACCGCACCAGTCATGTGGCTCTTCGCGTTCGCAGCCGTGCTGGCATCGGGCCTCTTTCCATGGCGCGGCTGGGCGACGCGAATCTGGACGCGCCCGTCGCTGGCGGCCGCCGGGCTGACCATGGCAACGATGCAGCCGCTGGGCATTTACCTCCTGGTTCGCGCATACGAGATGGGCGACGGGCGCTACCCGCAGACCATCATCAGCCTGGCCCTTGTGGCGTGGGGAGTCATCGTCGCGCTTGGCGCCGCGGTGCGAGCCCAGACCGCGGCCACGCGCTCCGAGTTCATCGCCGAGATCGTCCCTGGCCTCAGTGGTTTCGCCCTCATGTCGATTGCGATTGGATCCTCGCTAGGCGTGGTCGCTGCGGTCATCCTCCTGATTGCGGCCGGGGTGATCGTTGCCTGCTTGCCCCTCGTGCCGGCGGGCGGCGGAGCGGCGCCGCTCCTGGTGATGGCGGCAGCCGTCGGAGTGCCACCGAGCCTCACGTTCGGGGGCAGGCTGCTTGGACTGGACGCCGCTTTCGAGGCCGGTGGTGCATTTGGGCTGCTGGGCGTGGCGGGCGTTGCGACGTGGCTGCTCTCTGTGGCGGCGGCGGCGCGCTCGGTCGGCCTGCCCACGGCCGGTAAGCGAGTGCTGGATCAGGCCGCGCCGCGCCTCGCGGGTACTCTCAGCTCGCTCGCGCTGCTGGCCGGACCGGCGCTCGGCGTCCTCGTGGTCCTCTCCAGCTTTGTGGCCGCCGACGTGATGCCTCTACCCGGAGGCGCTCCGCTGAGCGCGGGCCCATCGATCACGACCGTGTCCACCGTGATGGCCGCGACCGCGCTGCTCGGGCCTCTTCTGGTTTTCGGCATCGTGGCCCTCGCGCTTTCACGGCCGGCGCCGCCGGCATCCATCAGCGGAGCAGCTCCGCCTCCGCTGTTCGTGGTCCCCGGCACGAAGCTCGCGGCGACCACTGTCGCCACGCTGCGCGCGGCGGCGGTGCCCGACCAGTACCGGTCGCTGTTCAATCCGCGCGCGCTCGAACGCATCACGGCCGGCGGCACGCCTCTGCTGTGGCTCGCCGCGATTGTCGCGCTCGCCTTCGCAGTCACCCGTTGACCGAGGTCGCGGCGCTGCTCGCATGGCTTGGTGGCGCGCTCGTCGTGCTCTCGGACAGCCGGCGCGGCCTCGCGGTCGGGCTCGGGCTGACGGGCATTGCGCTGGCGGTGCCGGTGTGGGCGACCGGCGATCCGGCCGGCGCGCTGACCCTTGCCGTGGGCGGCGTCCTCGCCGGGGGGCTGAGGCTGCGTGGCGGACCCGCGGGTTGGGGCCTCATGGAGCCAGGCTCGACGCCACGCATCATCCTTACGCTCGTCGTCGGGATACTCGCGCTGTGGGTTGCGGTGACCGTGGCCGCCGGTGATCAGGCTGCACTTCGTTTCGCGATCCTCGCTGTCATCGGGCTCGCCGGTGCGCGCCTGCTACAGGCGCGGGAGCAGACTGTTTCGCTGACAGCGCTGGCATGCCTCGCCCTCGCGATCGGTGCGGCGGCCGGCATCACCGCGGAGACGCCTGGTTCCGCGCCTTACGTGCTGGCCACAGCGATCGCGGTGATAGCCTCGGTTTTCGTTCCGGCAGAACGCGTTGGAACCTGAGCTCGCGGTCGCGCTGCCCGCAGCGGGTGCCGCATGCGCGACTGCGCTTCGCCCGCGTCCGCACCTGGCTGTGCTGGTCAGCTCGCTGCTCGGCATCGGCGGCGTCGCGGCGATCTTGCTCAGCACGCCAGGCCTGGTGTCGGACGCGACGGGTGTGACGCTCGCGATGTCGGCGCCCGGCCGCGCGGTGCTGATCGTCGCTTCGGTATCACTGGCTCTGATCGTCGTGTTCGCTCCTGAGCGAGCCGAGCGAGCGAGCCTGCTGCGCTGGGGGCTCGCCGGCATTGCGGGCATGGCCGCCATCACGGTCGCGCCTTCGATGGACGCGGTCATCCTTGTCCTGCTCGCGATGGTGGCGCTGCAGGCGGTGGCGCCAGGCGTGCGCCCGTTGCACCGGCGTATGCGCGCTCCCGGCCTCGCGGTGGCGATCCTCGCAGCCGGACTGGTGTTCACGCGCCTCGAAGGCCCGCCGCTTCTCGAGCGCCTCGGCGCCGTGGGCATCGTGGCTGGGCTCGTGGCGGCAATCGGCGCTCTGCCCTACATGCACGAGTTCGAATCCGAGGAGAACACGGCCGTCTCGCCGATCGCATGGGCGGCGTTCGTCGGCCCAGTGCTCGCGGTCGTCGTGCTCATGCGCGCACACGCATTGTTTTCAACGGCGGCCGGCGCGTTCGGTTCGATGCTCGTCGGGCTGGGCCTCCTGAACATCGTGTGGGGGTGCCTTGCGGCCTGGCGCACCGAGCGCGACGTCGACGCGTGGCGGTACTCGTTCACCGCGGACTGGGGCCTCGCGCTCTGCGGGTTCGGCCTCGCACTGCCTGATGCCCAGGCGTCCGCCCTGCTGATCCTGTCGGCCATCCTGCTCAGCCGCCTTCCCCTCTATCTGTGGTCCCGGCAGGCGCTACGCGACAAGGTTCAGACCGACCGCCCGCTCAACATGCTCGTGGCGGCCGGCCTGACCGGGTCGGCGCCGTTCATCGGCTTCGCGGCGCGTGTGCTTCTACTGCGCGGTGCAACCGCGCTGTACTGGCCGCTGGCATTGGTGATCGCGGCGAGCTTGTTGCTGTGGGTCCCATCGGCCCTGCGGCTGGGGCGCAGCCTCGGACACCCACAAGGCCGGCAGCTCGCGGGAATATCCGTGGTGCTCGCGATCTCTGTCTTCCTCGGGGTCTATCCACAAGCGCTGCTGGCGCTGGCCGGGCTGTGACCCAGCTCCTGCAGTCCCTGGCCGCGCATGCGTTGGCGCTCGTCGTGTACCCCGGCTTCCTGACGGTCGTCGCCTTCGGCGTACTGATCGAGGTCCTCTGGACTGCGGCCGTCCGCCGATCACGGGTGCTGCCGAACGTGCAGCTGCACCGGCCGCCAACGGTCCAGGTCGTGGTCGCGGTGCTCGCGGTGCTTGCTGCGGTCCAGGCGTCGGCGCCTCTGAACCCGATTCCGCTCCCGGAGCGCAATGTGATCATCGCTGCCGCCGCCATCGGCTTTGCCGCCTGGTCTGAGCTCGCGCTCGAGCCCGAGCTCGTGGCACAGCCCGGACTGCTGGTGGTCATCCAGGCGTGCTGGCTGCTCGCGGTCCTCGGGCCGGCGGTCGAGCCGCAAACGCTGCGGCCGCAGGTGCTGGGCAACGTGCTCGTGGCCACGCTGCTGCCGGTGAAGATCGCGTGCGGGTTCCTTTACCTGCTGTGCCTGCCGGCGCTGCTGCGCCTGTGGCCCGTGGCCGCGGCTGCAGACCGCCGCGCACAGCCCCGGTTCAACGCCACGCGTGCGCTTGTCTGGTTTCCGTACTGCGCCTTGTTTACAACGCTCTTCTTCCCGCCTACGCCTGACGACGCGCTCGGCATCGTGACGTTTGCCGCCATCACGCTGGCGGTCGCGGCCCTGTGCATGCTCGCGGGCAGCCTGCTCGCGCGACGTGGAGCGCAGAGGGCCCGCGGCCTTTACAGCCGGGCTGTTCCGCCGTACGCGCTGCTGGTCGTTTTGCTCATCATGGTGACGCTGATTCTCACCCGTTAGTCTTCGGCAGGCTACAGATGCCGAGGGCACTCACCCAATATGTGGTAGGCGCCCGGGAAAAGCACCACCACTCGGTGTATGATCCGCGTCACCCAGCGGTATTGAGACACGCCCCCCACGCGCCTTGAACCTGCTCACGTCCGTTTTGGGGATGTGGTCCGCCGACGTCGGTATAGACCTCGGCACAGCGAACACGCTCGTGCACGTCCGCGGGCGCGGCATTGTCCTCAACGAGCCGTCGGTGGTCGCGGTGAGCAAGCGCACCGGTCAAGTGCTGAGCGTCGGCACCGAGGCCCGCCGCATGCTGGGCCGCACGCCGGCCGACATCGTGGCCATGCGTCCGATGCGCGATGGCGTGATCGCGGATTTCGATCATACCGAGCAGATGATCAAGCACTTCATCGCCAGGGCGCACAACCGCGCGTGGCATGTGAGTCACCCGCGCGTCGTGCTCGGCATTCCCTCCGGAATCACCGAAGTCGAGAAACGCGCCGTGACCGACGCCGCGACGATGGCGGGCGCGCGCGAGGCGCACCTGATCGAGGAGCCGATGGCGGCCGCGATCGGCGCCGGTCTGCCGATCCAGGACGCGGCGGGTTCGATGATCGTGGACATCGGCGGGGGCACGACCGAAGTCGCGGTGATCTCGCTCGGCGGCGTGGTCGCGGCCACCTCCGCTCGGGTCGGAGGCGATGAGATGGATGAGGCGATCGTCCAGTACGTGCGCCGGACCATGGGCTTGCTCATCGGAGAGCGCACCGCCGAGGACATCAAGATCGCGATGGGCTCCGCTTTCCCGCTCACTGCAGAGAAATCGTTTACGGTTCGCGGCCGCGACCTGATCACGGGCTTGCCAAAGACGGTCGAGATGACCACCGCTCACGTCCGCGAAGCGCTCTCGGGCGTGCTGATCGACATCATGCGCGCCGTCCGCGCCACGCTCGACGCAACACCGTCGGAGCTGCTCGACGACATCATGCATCGCGGCATCGTCGTGTGCGGTGGCGGCGCGCTGCTGTCGGGCCTGGACCAACTCTTCGCGCACGAGACCATGATGCCGGTGCGCATCGCTTCGGACCCGCTGACGTGTGTGGTGCGTGGGACGGGCATCGTGCTGGAAGAGATCGATACCTTGAACCGCGTGCTGCTGCGCACGCGCCGCATGCGCGCCCTTCGTTACTGATGGAACGGCGGAGCCAGTCCCGCCACACCGGGCTCTTCCTGACCCTCTGCGCTGCGATGTTGCTGCTGTCGATGCTCACCCAGCAGCCGTGGGCCGCCGGTGTGCGCGCATACGCGAAGGGAGCGATGGCGCCGATGGAGGCGGCGATGATGGCGGCCTCCGACCGCATCGGCTCAGTGACGAGCGTGCTTGGTGACATTTCGAGCCTGCGCGCCCAAAACCAGCGACTGCAAGACGAGAACGCTTCGCTGCGCCGGCAGCTCGCCGAGATGAACGCCGCCGCGCTCGACAACCAGGCATTGCGGCAGGCCCTCGACTTCGAGCGTTCTTACGGTCACACGATGGTCGCGGCTGAGGTGGTCGGCCGCGGGCCTGACAGCTTCAGCCTCACGGTTCTGATCGACCGCGGCACTGCTGACGGGGTGCGGCCGGGCATGGTGGTTGCGAGCGGAGCGGGCCTGGTCGGGAGTGTGCGCGAGGCTGCGGAGCACGCGGCGATCGTGCAGACGCTCGCCGACCCGCAGAGCCGCGTGAACGCATTCCTCTCCCGGTCGGGGCTCCAGGGCACTGTGATCGGCGGCCCGGGTGCGCTGCAGATGCAGATCGATCCGCGCTTCGGCGTCGCGCCGGCGGTTGGCGAGTGGGTGATCACGAGCGGTGTCGGCGGGAGCTACCCACGTGGACTCCTGGTCGCGCAGGTGGCTTCGGTCGACCACAACGACGCCTCCACGCAGGACCAGGCCGAGCTCGCCTGGGTCAACGACCCGTCGAGCCTCAGTGTCGTGCTCGTGATCACGGACTTCACCGCGCCATGACGCGCTGGATCGCGATCGCCGGCCTGCTCACGGCGGCGCTGGTGCAGGTCACGTGGGTGCCGGCACTCAGCGTCGTTGGCGCCTTCCCCAACCTTGTCCTGCTACTGGTGGTCTGCCTGACGTGGGGAGAAGGCGTTCGTTCCGGGATGCTCTGGGCCTGTTGCGGCGGCGTGCTGCTCGACCTGACCGCGCCCGGTCCGATCGGTACGCACGCGCTGGCGCTCGTGGCCGGCGCCTACGTCACCGGCTTCTGGGTGCGCAACCTGAACGCGTGGAGCCTTCACCAACCGGTGTTCGCAACCGCCGCCGCCACGCTCGTCTACTCGTTGATCCTCATCGGCTCGGATGACCTGCTCGGCCTTCCGGTGCCGCCGTTTGGCCTGGCCGTTGAGCTGATCGCCGCCTCCGCCCTCTACAACGCGGTCCTGATGCTGCCGGTGCAGCTCTTCTGGCGCCGCCTCCAACTGGCGCGCAGCCCGGCGTGATCGAGCCGGGGCGGTGGCTGACCCTCGGCGGCGTGCGCCCCCGGCCGCACTGGTCGGCGCGTCTTGTCGCCCTGGGCCTCGCCGCGGTGCTCGCGATGAGCGTGCTCGCGATCAAGCTCGCAGAGATGCAAGTCAGCGAAGGCGCAAGCCTCGCTGCGCTGGCGCGCGCCAACTCGGTGCATCGCATCGTGCTCGAAGCCGAGCGCGGCATCATTTACGACCGCCACGGCACCGCCCTGGTGCAGAACGCGCCTGCGTGGAGTCTCGAAGTTACGCCTGCGACGCTGCCCGCGACCACGAGCGCCCGATCCGTCGAGCTGGCTGAGATCGCACAGCTCGCCGGCATTCACGAGGACGACCTCGCGGTCGCCATCTTGAACGCGGATCCGTATGGCGCGGTACGCGTCGGTCCGGACCTCACCGAGATGCAGCAGCTGTCCATCAGTGAGCGCCTGCCCGCACTGCCGGGCGTGACCATCAAGCGTCACGCCGTGCGCACCTACCTGCAGCCCACGATTCTCGGCCACGTCATCGGATACGTCGGCCAGATCGACGAGGTCGAGATTCGTACGTTGAAGAACCGCGGCTATCAGCCCGACGAGCTGGTGGGCAAGGTCGGCATCGAAGCTGGCCTCGAGTCGCGACTGAGAGGCGTCGACGGATGGGCCGATGTCGTGGTCGACGCACGTGGGCAGGTCATCCGCACACTCGCTATGCAAGCGCCGACGCCAGGGGACTCGGTGTACCTGACCATCGACCTCAACCTGGAGCTCAAGACCGCATCGGCGCTTGCAGCCGGGCTGCAGCGCGACCACAAGACCGCGGGGGCGTCGGTGGTGATGGACCCGCGCACCGGCGAGGTGCTGGCGATGGTCAGCATCCCGGGTTACGACACGAACCTCTTCACGCATGGCATCTCCACAGCCAACTACACGCGGCTGACCACTGACCCGAATCGTCCTCTTCTCAACCGCGCGATCGCCGGCCAGTACGCGCCAGGGTCCACGTTCAAGATGGTCACCGCAACCGCCGGCCTGCAAGAAGGCCAGATAAGGCCCAACACGCTGCTTGCGTGCCCGAGCTACCTGAGCTACGGCGGCTGGGTCTATCACAACTGGGCCAGCTACAACCTGGGCTACATGAATGTGTCCAAGGCGCTCGCAGTCTCCTGCGACACGTTCTTCTATCAGGTGGCCGCGCGTGTCGGCGATGTGACGCTCGCGAAGTACGCGCGGGCGTTTGGTTTCGGCTCCGCCAAGAAGATCGAGATGCCGGGTGTGGAACCTGGCCTGGTGCCGGATCGCATCTGGAAGCAGCTGTCCTGCGGCGTGCCTGACCTCAACTCAGACATGTGCCGCTGGACGCTCGGCGACACAGTCACGTTCGGCATCGGCCAGTCGGCGTTGCTCACGACGCCGTTGAACCAGGCCGTGTACGTCGCGGCGATCGCCAATGGCGGCAAGGTGCTGCAGCCGACGCTCGTGCATCTGATCGTCGACGCGTCAGGGCATGACGTGCTGACCCAGCAGCTGATCGTCACCAACACCGTGCCGGTGTCCGCCTCCAACCTCGCGGCGGTCCGTGAGGGCATGCGAGAGGAGATCAATTGGCCGTACCACATGAATTACTGGTTTCGGCACGCGGGCGTGCCGGCCGATGGCGGCGGCAAGACCGGGACGGCGCAGTGGGGAGGCAGCGGGCTGGACCTGCCCACGCATGCATGGTTCGTCTTCTTCGCTCCGTTCGCGTCGCCGGATATCGCGATGTCGATCTTCGTCGAGCGCGGTGAGCTGTCAGAGGTTGAGGCCGCGCCGATCGGGGTCGACATCATGAAATATTTCGGCACACATCGGGCGGCGATCCAGCCGGCGATGCTTCCGTGATCTCAACGCGGTCGGCGTGGCGGCGAGCCGAGCGCTTTCAGCCGGCCGTGGCCCTCATCCTGGCGGTGCTCGGCTCGATGACGATCTACTCGGCGAACGCGGACTGGAGCCGCCAGCTGTTGTGGGTCACGCTGGGCATCGCGGTGTACGTCGCGGCGGCGACGTTCGACTACCGGCGACTGCAGCCGATCGCACCGGGCATTTACGCCGGCATGCTGCTGCTGCTCGTGGCGGTCCACCTGGTCGGCCACTCGGCGCTGGGTGCCAGGCGCTGGCTGTCGGTGGCCGGCTTCCCGCTCGAGCCCTCGGAACTGTCGAAGCTGCTGCTGGTCATCGTTCTCGCCGCGGTCGTCAGCCGCGAATCGAGGTTGCGCTGGCGCACCTTTGCGCTGGCGGTGGTCCTGGCCGGCGCGCCGGCGGTGCTGATCCTGACCCAGCCGGACCTCGGCACGACGATCGTGGTCGTGGCGCTGTGCCTGGGCACGCTGTTCGCGGGACGCGCGCGGCCAGGACAGCTCGCCGCACTCGCACTCGCGGCGGTGGTGGCCATCCCGCTCCTGCCGCTTCTCCTGCACGGCTACCAGAGGCGCCGCCTCGAGATCTTCCTCAACCCGTCCAGCGATCCGCTCGGCGCCGGCTACAACCTGCTGCAGGCTCGGATCGCAGTCGGGGCCGGCGGCTTTTTCGGCCAGGGCTGGCTGCACGGGCTCCAGGGCCAGCTGGGGTTCGTCCCGGAGCGGGCGACCGATTTCGTCTTCGCCATCTTCGCGGAGCAGTTCGGGCTGCTCGGCAGCCTGGTCCTGCTCGCGATCTACGGCGCGCTGCTGATCCGGATCCTGAAGACGGCCGCCGTCGCCCCTGACCGGTTCGGCGAGCTGATCGCGGCAGGAGTGTTTGTGATGCTCTTGGTGCAGGTCGTAGAGAACGTCGGCATGAACATCGGTCTGCTGCCGATCGCCGGCATTCCCCTGCCGCTGATCTCTTATGGGGGGTCGGCGACCATCACCACACTGGCCGGTCTGGGCCTCGTCCAGTCCGTATACCTGCGCCGGCAGTCGGTGCTTCACTGGGCCGCGGAGGGGGCCCCGCCGTATGAAGCTTTGGAGCCAGGAGCCGAGCGCAGGGTCCGAATTTCTCCTACTTGGTAGAATGCTTCGCCGTGCCCAAGCCCGATGGATCGCTGTCGGCTGTCGTCGTCAGCGGTGGAAAGCAGTATCGCGTAGCACCTGGTGACCGGGTGCTGGTCGATCGCCTCTCGGCCGAACCCGGCTCCGAGGTGAAGATCGGCCGTGTCCTGCTGCTCCGCGATGGTGACGACATCAAGGTGGGCACACCTGGGATCGATGGAGTGGAGATCTCTGCCAAGGTGATCGCGCACCGCCGTGGGGCGCGGATCGAAGTCCTGCGCTACAAGTCGAAGAAGCGCGTGCGCGTACACCATGGCGCCCGTGCCGACCTGACCGCGATCGAGATCCTTCCCTTCGGCGGCAGGCCGAAGCCGGACAAGGCCGAGAAGTCCGGGAAGGCCGGCGACGAGGCGGCGGCGCCGAAGGCCAAGGCCAAAGGCCAGCCAAAAACCGCTGCACGGAAGCCGCGCGCCACCAAAACCAAGGACGACGAGTAATGGCACACAAGAAAGGCGGAGGCTCGTCACGCAACGGCCGCGACTCGAACCCGAAGATGCTTGGCGTGAAGATCTACGGCGGGCAAAAAGTCGACCCGGGCATGATCCTGGTCAGGCAGCGCGGCAGCAAGATCGCGCCCGGCGAGGGCGTCGGCCTGGGCCGCGACCACACTTTGTTCGCGCTGGTCGAGGGGCAGGTGCGTTACGCCCGCGTGGGCAAAGACAGGCGTCGCGTCAGCGTCGAGCAGAACGGCCAGGGCTGAGC
>JACXTT010012071.1_pt1 | contig 11484 bp, 9 predicted proteins | sample 9270951 | NCBI WGS metagenome assembly JACXTT01 (sample SAMN15532306, study PRJNA645909) | rock metagenome | isolation source: weathered quartz diorite | place: Puerto Rico | collected 2017-06-21 | reverse complement strand
AATTGCCCTGGTTTTTTTCGGCCGTTGGGCTGCATTCATCGCATCGGGGGAGAGGGCGGTGGGGTACTGGCTCGGCCACGCGATGACTCGCGGAAGCCTGTTTCGTGCGACGAACGCGGGCGATGCAGCCATTCTCTACTGCTTCATATTCCTCTATCTGGCCGCCGCGGGACCGGGTCGGATTGCGGTAAATCAGAAGTAAGACGCACCCTCCCCTTGAGGGAGGGTCGAAATTTGCGAGACGCGGACTCGCAACACGCTCCCAAGTGACAAGCACATTTCGGGGTGGGGCGGGCGGCGTCGGCAATTTGCGAGTCCGTCTGCCCCAGAAAAATTCAGCGCTTCGCTCCGAATTTTTCGACCCTCCCTCAAGGGGACGGTGATTTAATGAGGCATGCACGGTTCGACCCGCATCACACCCGAGTTGCTGCTTCGCGCCTACGCTGAAGGAATTTTCCCGATGGCGGAGCGGCGGGACGATCCCGATCTTTTCTGGGTGTCGCCCGAATCGCGCGGGATCGTTCCGCTCGAAAGCTTCCACGTACCGAAACGGCTGGCACGCACCGTGCGAGGGGACCGCTTCGTCGTAACGGCCGATGCGGCCTTCGCCGAGGTGATGCGCGCTTGCGCGGAGCCGACATGCGAGCGGCTTGAAAGCTGGATCAACGACGAGATTCTCCGGCTTTACGCCGCACTGCATGCGAGCCGCCATGCCCACTCGATCGAGTGTTGGCGGAATGGCGCGCTGGTGGGCGGCCTGTATGGCGTAAGGCTCGGCGGCGCCTTCTTCGGTGAAAGCATGTTCTCGCGCGAGCGTGATGCCAGCAAGGTCGCGCTCGTCCATCTCGTCGCGCGGCTAAAGCGTGGCGGATTCGTTTTGCTCGACACCCAGTTCATAACCGAGCACTTGAAGCAGTTCGGCACCGTCGAGATTCCGCGTATGCAGTATCTTGCACGCCTCAAGCGCGCGCTCGCGAAAGGGGCCTACTGGCCCGCGCCTTCCGGAAGCTCCGTCGGCTTCTCAGTGTCCGACGAATCCGGCGAGAGCACTCTGACTGGCCCGCTCGACGCGACGGTTGCGCGCGTCTGGCCGGGTTCGTTGGCGCTACAGCTGATCACCCAGACGTCATAGAGGGGATGCTGCATCGCGTTGAGGCCGGGGCTGGACGCGTACATCCAGCCCGAGAAAACACGGCGCTCCGCCTGGTCGGGCCGGTGATCGTCGATCTGCAGGAACGCCGACGTCTCGGGCGTCTCCGATGCCGGCGTGGAATAGCAATAGCGCGCCTTGATCGTCAGCGTCGCGAACTCCACCGACTGATTCAGATGCGCAACGATGCGTGTAGGCCTTCCGGTGATTTTGTCGAGGCCCGTCATCACCAGCACGGCGTTGGACGGAGTGGGCGGCGGGCCGGTTGGGATGAGCGGCGCGGGTGGCAGGTTCGCTATCCGTGCGGGCTTGAGAGACGGTGCAGGCAATGCGTTCGAAGCGGGCTTTGCGGCAGAAGTGGACATGCCCTCGGTTTGCAACGGCTGCGCTGTCGTCGGAGCTCCAGGCGCCGTTTCTGTTCCAGTCTCGCCCGGCGAAGGGGCTGGCAGCGCATCGGACGGAGACGCCGGAGTGCCAGGGGTAGATTCGGTTTGAGCGAGCGCGACAGCGCCGGCAACACCACCCAGTGCAAGACAACAGATGACTGCGAGAACGCGGCTGCTCACGGACCAGGACCCTTTGGCAACGGTGCCGGTCCATTAGCTTGCGGCTGCGGCGGTTTGTTGGCAGGCGGTTGTCCCCCGCCAGGCTTCTGTTGCCCCTGCTGGCCCTGTTGCTGCCCACCGCCTTGATTGATGAAGCGGCCCACGAGCCCCATGAGATCGACCGATCCCTGCGTGTGGCCGAACTTGTCGCCGGGCTTCATGAAGGTGTCGTCTCCACCCGGCGAAACAGAAAGATAAGAGCTTCCGAGAACACCTGATGACGTGACCACGAGCGAGGAATCTGTCGGGATCTTCACGTCGTTGTGGATGCGCATGTGAACCGTGACGAGGTAGTTCGGCTTGAGCGTGAGATCGCTGACCGTGCCTACCTTGATTCCCGAGAGACGGACGTCGGTCCCGACGGACAGGCCATCGACCCGCGCGAGATCACCCGTCACCTCGTAACCGCCCAGGCCGCCCGCGTTCGTCGTCGTGTAAGCGAACCATATGAAGGCGATCGCAATCGCAACAACGATCGCGCCGATGATAGTTTCGACAGTGTTGTTCTGGTTCATGACCTACTCCGGCTGCCAGGCTTCATAGTCGCCGGTGGCCGGCGGGCGCACGCCTCCGCGTGCAAGACTTCCCGGCGGACGCCACGCGTCCGGCGTGCCGGTAAGATTTGGCGAATGCTCTTTTTCCCAGGGCTTTCGCTTCAACGGGGTCACCGTAGGCGGGTCGTCGAACGTGTGATGCAACCAGCCATGCCACTCAGAAGGCACGCGCGACGCTTCGACCGTGCCGGCGTAGATGACCCAACGGCGCTTGCCGCCCTTGTTCTGGTAGTAGCGGTTACCGACCTCGTCGGTTCCGACGTAGTGGCCCGAGAACCAAGTGGTGCAAAGCGTTCCGAACGTGGCGCCGCGCCACCACACGAACAGTCTCCAGAAGTTATCAAGCATCTTTTGGATAGGGGCGGCAGATTCGGAGGCCGGACTATAGTTGGGCCGCTGCACCCGAGCCAAGGAATGCGGGGACGCACGCCACCTGCGGGGCGAAGGGGTGCGCTCGCGTTTCATCCACACCCCGTCCCCAAATCGGGGGCCCATTGTGGATGTCACGTAGATGAAAAAAATTTCTGCGCGATTCCCGAACTCCGCTTGACTCGCGGCTTTTGTGCGGCGCGGGAGCGCCACAAGATCTGGTAGGCAGGATTTCGTCTACCACTTTTGGCTTGCAGAAGGTTTTCCTGCGTGCCCATACTTCGCCCCTGTCGCGCGTCGCGACACCAAATCTGGCGGACGGAACAAGCAGTGCCGCCGACGGCTCTCCCTCCTCTCGAAGGAAGGCCTCGGCGAAGGAACACGCGTCGCAAATCTGGTGCTGAAGACGGTCGACTGGGGGCACATTCTCAACGTCGGGGGCAAAATGCGTATCAAGCGTCAGTTCACTGTCGAAGGTCGTAGTGCCTACGAAGGCATCGAATTTCGGAATGCCTCGAGCGAAATCCGAAACCCCGACGGATCGATCGTCTTCAACCAAACCGACATCGAAGTCCCCCAAGCATGGAGTCAGGTCGCTTGCGATGTGCTTGCGCAAAAGTATTTCCGCAAAGCCGGTGTTCCCGTCCGGCTGAAGCCTATCCCCGAGGAAGGCATTCCCTCGTGGTTGTGGCGTAAGACCGCCGACGGAACAGAGACGACAGGCGAATCCACGGCGCGACAAGTGTTCGATCGCCTTGCCGGTACGTGGACGTATTGGGGCTGGAAGGGCGGATATTTCGACACCGAGAACGATGCGCGCGCCTTCTTCGACGAGCTCTGTCACATGCTGGCGACGCAGCGTGCGGCACCGAATTCGCCTCAGTGGTTCAACACCGGTTTGCATTGGGCTTATGGCATCGACGGGCCCAGCCAAGGCCACTACTACGTCGATGAAGCGACCGCCCGGCTGACGAAATCGGCAAGCGCCTACGAGCGTCCCCAACCGCATGCCTGCTTCATCCAGAGCGTGAAGGACGATCTCGTCAACGATGGCGGGATCATGGATTTGTGGACGCGCGAAGCCCGACTCTTCAAGTACGGCTCGGGCACCGGCACCAACTTCTCAACGCTCCGCGGCGAGAACGAGAAGCTTTCCGGCGGCGGCAAGTCGTCAGGCCTGATGAGCTTCCTCAAGATCGGCGATCGTGCTGCCGGCGCGATCAAATCCGGCGGCACAACGCGGCGCGCGGCCAAGATGGTGATCGTCGATGTCGACCACCCCGATATCGAGGACTTCATCAACTGGAAGGTGATCGAGGAACAAAAGGTCGCCGCAATGGTGGCGGGCTCGAAGCTCGCCGAGAAGCATCTCAAAGCCGTGCTCAAGGCCTGCGTCAATTGTGAAGGGTCGAACGATGACTGCTTCGATCCGAAGAAGAACCCAGCGCTGCGCCGCGAAGCAAGGGCCGCCCGCAAAGCGATGATCCCCGACAACTACATCGAGCGGGTGATCTCGTTCGCGAAGCAGGGCTACAAGGACATCGAGTTCCGCACCTACGACACGGATTGGGATTCGGACGCTTATCTCTCCGTTTCCGGCCAGAATTCGAACAATTCCGTGCGCGTGACGGACGAATTCCTGCGCGCCGTGCTGGATGACCGGGACTGGAATCTTACCAGCCGGCGCGAAGGCAAAGTCACCAAGACGGTGAAGGCGCGCGACCTTTGGGAGAAAATTTCCTACGCGGCCTGGGCGTGCGCGGATCCCGGCATCCAGTTTCACACCACCATCAACGACTGGCACACTTGTCCAAAGGGCGGCGCGATCCGTGCGTCGAATCCGTGCTCCGAGTACATGTTCCTCGACGACACGTCCTGCAATCTCGCCTCGCTGAACCTGATGGCGTTCCGTCACCCGGACGGGACTTTTAGCGTTCCCGCCTTCCAGCATGCGGTGAAGGTCTGGACTATGGTTCTCGAGATCTCGGTCCTGATGGCACAATATCCGTCGAAGGAGATCGCGCAACTCTCTTACGACTACCGCACGCTGGGTCTCGGCTTCGCCAATATCGGTGGGCTCCTGATGGCGGCCGGCATTCCTTATGACAGTCGCGAAGGCCGCGCGATTGCGGGTGCGATTTCCGCGCTCATGACGGGCGTCTCCTACGCGACCAGCGCCGAAATGGCGGGCGAGTTGGGGCCGTTCTCGGAATTCGGCGAGAACAAGGAAGCGATGCTGCGCGTGATCCGCAATCATCGGCGCGCCGCCCATGGCCTGCCCAACGGATACGAGGACCTCTCCACCTTTCCCGTTCCGCTCGATCTCGCAGCCGTGAAGGATACCGCCCTCGCCGATGCAGCGCGCCGCGCATGGGACGACGCGCTCGAACTTGGTAAGGACTTCGGCTACCGCAATGCACAGGCCACCGTGATCGCGCCGACAGGTACGATCGGCCTCGTCATGGATTGCGACACGACCGGTGTCGAGCCCGACTTTGCACTTGTGAAGTTCAAGAAGCTCGCGGGCGGCGGCTACTTCAAGATCATCAACCGCTGCGTGCCGGAGGCGCTTAAAACGCTGGGATACGGGCAGCAGGAAATCGACGCGATCGTCGCTTACGCCGTCGGCCATGGCACGCTCGAGGGGCTTACGAGCGGCGTGACTCACGCGACGCTACGCTCGAAGGGATTCGGCGACGAGGAGATCGGGCTCATCGAAGCCGCCCTCGAATCGGCGTTCGACATCCGATTCGTGTTCAATAAATGGACGCTTGGAGAGGCCTTCTGCAACGATGCGCTGAAGCTCGACGCGGCAACGCTCGACGCGCCAGACTTCGACATGCTGAAGGCGCTCGGCTTCTCGAAGTCCGAGATCGAAGCGACCAATCTCCATGTCTGCGGGGCGATGACGCTCGAAGGCGCTCCGTATTTGAAAGAGGAGCATCTCGCCGTTTTCGATTGCGCGAGCCCATGCGGCCGCATCGGTAAGCGCGCACTCTCGGTGGAGAGTCATATTCGCATGATGGCGGCGGTGCAGCCGTTCATCTCGGGCGCGATCTCCAAGACGATCAACATGCCGAACACCGCGACCGTCAAAGAATGCGGTGAGAGCTATGTGCTGTCGTGGAAGCTCGGGCTCAAGGCCAACGCCCTCTATCGCGACGGCTCGAAGCTCTCGCAACCGCTCGCGAGCCAGGTATTCGCCTTCGACGACGACGAGGATGAGGCAGAGGAGTTCGCGGCAGCACCCCCGGCGGCTCGCACGACCGTCGTAACCGAGCGCATCGTCGAGAAGGTCGTAGAGCACATCGTCAGCCGCGAGCGCGAACGGCTGCCGCAACGGCGTAAGAGCTACACGCAAAAGGCGATCGTCGGCGGGCACAAGGTCTACCTGCATACAGGCGAGTACGAGGACGGTCGGCTTGGCGAGATCTTCATCGACATGCACAAGGAGGGCGCGGCCTTCCGCTCGCTGATGAACAATTTTGCGATCGCGATCTCGATTGGCTTGCAGTACGGCGTGCCGCTCGAAGAATTCGTCGACGCCTTCACCTTCACCCGGTTCGAGCCCGCGGGCCTCGTTCAGGGCAACGACTCGATCAAGAATGCGACGTCCGTGCTCGACTACATTTTCCGCGAGCTCGGCGTGTCGTATCTGGGGCGCTACGACCTTGCTCATGTGGTGCCGCACGACGATCAGGATCTCGGCGGCGGCGTCGGAGAGGGCCAGCCGAACGACGGTGCGCGCGAAGTCGTGGCACAGGCCGTGAGCCGCATGGCGTCGACGGGCTATGTTCGCGGCAAGTTCCAGAAGATTGCCGTGGTGCACGGCAGCGCGGCACCGAAGCTCGACCTTCATGCCGAGCATGAGCACGATCATGACCATCATCGCTGGCAATCCAGTGACGAGGAAGTGCACGCGTTCCTGGAGACCGATATGCCCGTCAGCGAGGCGCTGGGCGAGCTTCGCGCGGCGGTCCTTGCGGCCGCTGCAGAAAATCCCGTCGGCGCAGCCGTGGCCGAGATCGAGGAGCGCATGACCACGCGCCTTTCCGTTGGCGACGCTACGGCCCGACGGGTCGCCGAGGCGCGAATGAAGGGCTACGAAGGCGATGCGTGCGGCAATTGCGGCAACTTCACGCTCGTGCGCAATGGCACGTGCATGAAGTGCAACACTTGCGGATCGACGAGCGGGTGCAGTTAGGAGTCACCCTCCCTTGAGGGCGCCAGGCGATAAGCTTGCGCGTACAGAGCCCGGAGCCCTCAATGGCAAAAGCAAAGCCTGTATCAGACTTCACCGATCTCGCCGTGACAGCGCGACGAGCGCTCGCAGGCGCCGGGATCAGGTCGCTCGTTCAACCTGCGAAGGAGACGGAAGCCGAGGTCGCCGAACTCCACGGCATGGGCCTAACGCGCTCAAGCTGCTCCGGGTACAGATGAAGACAAAGGGGCACTCGCTCGTAAAGAGTCGTTAAGACTCTGAAATGACTCCGCGAACTGCGGTGCCTTCGTTTTTTCCTCTACGTGTGTTCCGTGTACCACATAAGCGTCGGTACGGATGGAAGGTCCGCGCGAACAGGATCACGCTTTCAATGCAAGCGATGCAGTTCGTGAGGCGAGTTCCGATGCGCGAAGGACGGACGATCTCTCCCGGCCAGTGGCGGATCATGGCACAGCAACGTGATGAGATTGCCGGCTGGCTCGCACAACTGCGCATCGAGATGGACACCAGCTCGAGAGCTGCCTCGCTGCAGCAGCGGTTCGATGATCTCGCTCGGGAATATCACGAGATCGAGCTCCTGATGGCGAACTGAGGTTCGCCCTCGGTCGAGCACGGGTCCTGGGTCGTGGCGCGCCAACCGAACGAGCGGGCATTAACTTGTCACGACTTTGGAGCTGGCTCCTACCTGCGTTCGACCAGGCAGGCGAAACACCCGCGCCGCGCATTGTGGATGTGGATGTTCTCGACGTCCGCTCGCGCGAACAGCCGCTCCAGCAATCCTTCGACGTCATTGCCTTCCATCACGTCGGCGTCGACCATCATCCCATTCTTGTCATAGGCGCGCAGTGAAAGAAAACGGCCGCGGAGCACTGGCGGGATCTCGCTTCCATCGAACGATGCACGCGCGCGCTCTCGCACGAAGATCGGCCCCGAGCCCTTGTAGGGCGAGCGCGCGGGCTGGTGCGGAAAGCTGAGCAGTAGGACGCGCTCGCCGGGTTCGGCGTCCTCGAGTGTGATGCGGCAGGGAAAGCCAGGTTTCGCGTCCGCGACCATGCACTTGACGTCATGCGCGGCCAGTTCGGCATCACTCATCGCGAAGTAACGTCGGAACGGTTCGACGGGAAGGCCTTTGAAACGGAACTGCATCGGAGCATCTCGGTTGCGTTTGCGGAGCCTTACTTAGGCACCTGCAGCTGCAATACGACCCGATTCTTGCGCACCCAAGGTGGCGCGCGCTACTCGGCCGCGTGTGCGAGAGGCTTCGGTTTCCAACGCAGCACCGGTTTGCGCGCGGCGGCAGTCTCGTCCAGTCGGCGCCGCGGCGCTAGACGCGGAGCGCCCGCGAAGCGTTCGGTCTTGCCGGCCATCGCCTCGAGCGCCAACGTGCGCATAACGTGAATGAAGCGATCGAGACTCTCCTTCGATTCCGACTCCGTCGGCTCGACCAGCATCGCGCCGTGCACGACGAGCGGGAAATACATGGTCATCGGATGATAGCCTTCGTCGATCATCGCCTTGGCGAAATCGAGCGTGGTAACGCCTGTGTTGGCGAGGAAGGAATCATCGAACAACGCCTCGTGCATGCAGGGACCTTCGAACGGCGCGCTCAGCACGTCCCTCAGCGAGGCCAGGATATAGTTGGCTGATAACACCGCGTCTTCCGACGCCTGGCGGACGCCGTCGCGTCCATGGCTCAACATGTAGGCGAGCGCGCGCACAAACATGCCCATCTGTCCATGGAACGCACACATTCGGCCGAACGGCGCAGCGCCCTCAGGAAGCGCGTCGCGATCCTCGACAAGGCGGAAACCGTTCGCGTCGTGTACCAGCAAGGGCAATGGTGCGTAGGGCGCGAGCGCGGCCGATAGCACCACCGGTCCGGCACCCGGACCGCCGCCGCCGTGCGGCGTCGAGAAGGTTTTGTGCAGATTTATGTGCATGGCGTCGACGCCGAGGTCGCCGGGCCGCACCCGGCCAGCGATCGCATTGAAGTTCGCGCCGTCGCAGTAGAAGTAGGCGCCGGCAAGGTGCGTGCGGTCCGCCATCTCCTTCACGCGCCGCTCGAAGAGGCCGCAAGTATTGGGATTGGTGAGCATGATCGCAGCGACGTCGGGGCCGAGCTTCGCCTCGAGTGCGTCGGCATCGACGTGACCGTCGTTTTTCGCGGGGACTTCGTCGACGGCGAAACCCGCGAGTGCCGCGGTCGCTGGATTCGTGCCGTGGGCTGATGACGGCACGAGGATGCGCGTGCGCCTTTCGCCGCGCGCGGCGATCGCTGCGCGAATAGTGAGAAGCCCGCACAGCTCGCCATGCGCCCCGGCCTTGGGTGACATCGCCACTGCAGGCATGCCTGTCAGCGTCGTAAGCCAGCGCATCAGCTCGGCGATAAGGGCGAGCGCACCCTGCACGGTCGATTGCGGCTGAAGCGGGTGGAGATCACCGAAACCCGGCAACCGCGCCACCTTCTCGTTGAGGCGCGGATTGTGTTTCATCGTGCAGGAGCCCAGCGGGTAGAGCCCGGCGTCGATCGCGTAATTCATGCGCGAGAGCCGCACGTAGTGGCGCACGACCTCGGGTTCGGAGAGGCCGGGGAGCCCTATCGGCTCTCGCCGACGCTGATTGCCCAGGCGCGCATTGCCGACTCTCACGTCGGGAAGGTCGACGCCGGTCACGCCATCGCGGCCATGCTCGAAAATCAGCGGCTCGTCATGATCGAGACCGCGGTCTCCGGAGATTGTGGGTAACGCGTGCGCGGTTTCCGCGCCGGCAGTGGTGGGACGCCCCTGGCTGTTCATGGTCATGACAGGACCTCTTCGAGCGCCGCGGCGAGTGCGCCGCAATCTTCATCCGTGGTGGTCTCGGTAGCGGCAACGATGAGGAGGTTGTCCACCTGCTTCTCGTGCGGCATCAGCCGGGATGCCGGAACGCCGGCGAGGATTCCTTTTTCCGCCAGGGTTTCGACGACAAGATCCGCTGTCTTAGGAAGCTTTAACGTGAATTCGTTAAAGAACGTGGGAGTAAGGAGCGAGACGCCTTTCACCCTCGCAAGACGATCGGCAAGCAAGCTTGCCCTTGCATGGTTGATGCGCGCCAGTCTTGTGAGCCCCTCCTCACCGAGAAGCGAAAGATGGATCGTAAAGGCGAGGCAACACAGTCCGGAATTGGTGCAGATATTGCTCGTCGCCTTTTCGCGGCGGATGTGTTGTTCGCGCGTCGAGAGAGTCAGCACATAGCCGCGCTTGCCTTCGATGTCGACGGTCTCGCCGGAAACGCGGCCCGGCATCTGGCGAACGAATTTCTCGCGCGTGGCGAAAAGCCCGACATAAGGTCCGCCGAAATTGAGCCCGTTGCCGATGGACTGACCTTCCGCTGCGACGATGTCAGCTCCTCGCGCGCCGGGAGGTTCGAGAAGACCAAAGGAGGTCGCCTCGGTCACGACTGCAATCAGCAGCGCACCTTTTGCGTGCGCGACATCGCCGACCGGCTTCAGATCGCGGATCAACCCGAACACGTCGGGACTCTGCACCACCACACAGGCAGTCCGATCGTCGATCAATGCGGCAATGTCTTCTGACATGCCATGTAGCACGGCTGCGCGAACGACTTCGCCGGACAGGCCGGCGACGGTTTCGACGGTCTCCGCGTAGTGCGGATGGAGCCCACCGGAGAGGATCGCCTTTGGCCGACGCGTTATGCGCTGCGCCATCAGGACGGCCTCGGCAGTCGCGGTCGATCCGTCATAGAGTGACGCGTTGGCGACCTCCATTCCAGTGAGTAGCGCAACCTGCGTCTGGAATTCGAAAAGATATTGCAGCGTCCCTTGCGCGATCTCGGGCTGGTACGGCGTGTAGGACGTGAGGAATTCCGACCTCTGGATCAGGTGGTCAACTGCCGCGGGAATGTGATGCCTGTAGGCGCCCGTGCCGCAGAAGAAAGGCACCGATCCTGCCGCGATGTTCTTCGACGCCATCCGCGAGAGCGTTCGCTCGACCTCGATCTCGCCCTGCGTATCGGGCAGATGGAAAGCAGAGAGCGGAACGCCAGCGTCTTTCGGCACATCGCGGAAGAGCGCGTCGATATTTGGCGCACCGATCTTTCCAAGCATCGCCTTGCGGTCGTTCTGTGTCAGCGGCAGGTAACGCATTCTCAATTTCCTACGGTTCAAAGAAAGATTTGACACGGAGCACACGGAGGTGAATTTCGGCGCGCGTCGCGCGCCAATCACTTCCTCTGTGCTCTCCGTGTCGAACCTTCATTGGTGACACTTCAACCGAGTCCTTTGACGAAGTCGGCGTACTGCTCGGCCGTCATCAGCTTTGCGAACTCGTCCCTGTTGGAAAGCTTGAGCTTGAAGAACCAGCCCTCTCCTTCCGGATCGGCGTTGACACTCGCGGGATCGTCGGCGAGAGCCGTGTTCGCGTCGGTCACGTCCCCGCCGACCGGCGCATAGACTTCGCTCGCGGCCTTCACACTTTCGACGACGCCCGCCTCGCCCCCCTGCCCGACTTTGCGGCCCGCTTCCGGCAGTTCGACATAGACGACGTCGCCGAGCTGCTCGGCGGCGTACTTTGTGATTCCAACGGT
>JACXTT010012070.1_pt1 | contig 11484 bp, 11 predicted proteins | sample 9270951 | NCBI WGS metagenome assembly JACXTT01 (sample SAMN15532306, study PRJNA645909) | rock metagenome | isolation source: weathered quartz diorite | place: Puerto Rico | collected 2017-06-21 | reverse complement strand
CCCTTCGGGGACGGGGATCGCGGCAACGGAAGTCCCGGTCCCGCTCCGGGGAACTCGAAGGAAGGCGAACGCGCCCCGATCCAGATCGCAGGGCTCGATCGTGACCCAGGCCTCGGGCGCCTCGTGCTTGGGCCGCTCGTCGCCGGGCCCGATCATCCAGGCGGAAGCTCTGGTGAGGGCGGATGCTCCCGCGGCGGCGAGGGATAGGCCGTGGGCCTCGGCGGCTCCGGCCGCCGCCGGCCGCCGGTGGTCCAAGTCGTCGCACGGACGAACCGGAACCTGCGCCGCACGATTGCCCAGGCGAGCATCCGGCGCACGAGCCCGCGGGGCGGCGGCACGAGCAGGATGACCCCCACGACGTCCGTGATGAACCCGGGCGCGAGCAGGAACGCGCCGCCCGTGATGATGAGGGCGCCGTCCATGGCTTCGCGATGGGGCAACCTTCCGGCGGCCAGCGCCTCCTGGAAGCGCCTCCAGGCGCGTCGCCCCTGCCAGGCGACCAGCCGGGCACCGATAATCGAGTCGGCGATCAGCAACAGGATCGTCCACAGAGCACCGATCGCCTGCCCCACCTGGATGATCACGTAGATCTCCGCGATCGGCACGATGATGAAGAGCAGGACGAGCAGGAAAAGCATCGATTCGAAGCCTAGACGACCGCCTCTCGAGTGCGACCGGGTCGTCACGGCGTTCGCGCCGGCCGGCCTCTAGAATCACTTGAGTGGCTGAAGACACCGCCCCGAAGTCCCCGGACGTCGACGATGTGATGGAGGCGCTCGAGAACGTGATCGACCCCGAGCTCGGGCTCGATTTCGTGTCGCTGGGTCTCGTCTACGACGTCGAAATCGAGGGCGGCGACGTGCACATCACGTTCACGCTCACGACCCCGGGCTGCCCGATCGGTCCCCAGGTCACGGAGCAGATGAAGGAGTTCGTGACCGAGGTCGAGGGCGTCGAGAAAGTCTTCCCGAAGATGGTGTTCACGCCGCCGTGGTCGCCGGAACGGATGTCCGAGGACGCCAAGTTCGCGCTCGGGTTCTAGTCACGACCCGCCTGAACCACTCAGCCGCCGAGCGAGCGTTAGCGCAGACCTGAGTACCTGATCTGTGCCGGCGAGCGGCGGCGATCAGGCGTCGGGGATGGCGTCCCGCTCCGCAGGCCGACGTTCGAGGTCGGTGAGGGCCTTGCGCACAGCCGGGAGGTACTGCTGGATCGCGTCGTCGAACGTGGAGAATCCGCCGCCCACGATGGTGAAGGCGCGCTCCGGTGGAACCTTGTCGTTCGGGTGTGCCCTCGGGCCCTCGATCTTTCGAATGAACTCGGCCTCCGATTTCGTCCAGTAGTGGTTGATCCGTAAGCGATCGAACGGCGCGAATCCACCCACCGGATGAACATCCAACCCCTCGTCGTAGGTGAATACGTGCGGCCCGCGGGCCCGCACCACCCGGCGAGGATCGACGATCGACTTGAACGAAAGCGCCCGCCTCGGCTTGGTCGACCTGATCGTGTAGTTCTCCATCACCAGCCCCGCAGGGCGCGTCTCGTGGCCCGAGGTGCCGAACAACGCCCAGGGCACGCCGAGTCCCGAAAGGTGCTCGAAATCGCACAGGACCTCAGGAACCTGAGCGCCGGTGGGAGAGAACAGAAACTCGTCGAGGTCGATGAAGGCGATCCAGCGAGTTGCGGGTCCGTGCGTGGCGAGACAGTGGTCGTAGGCGCGAGTCTGGCCCGGCTCGATGGGCCAGTCGTACAACGTGACCAGGCCTTCCTCGAGGTAGGGAGCAAGCGCCTCTTCGTGGTCGTCTTGGCTCAGGTTGTTGTAGAGGAAGAACCGCTCCACTCCGACCACCCGGTGAAGCTCGATCCATTCCCGCAGGAAAGGCGCTTCGTCGCGGTAGATCGCGCAGATCGAGAGATAGGTGCTCACCGACGTGCTCGTCCCGGCCCCGGTCTACGGGACCGGCACACGCCCGCGCTTGAAGTGCACGAGGCCGCTGTGCCCGAAGTCGCCGTAGGTCGGCGGCTTCCCCCCTGTGTCCTCAGGGGCGATCAGCCAGTGAAGCGTCCCTCCGAGCGTCTTCACGATGTCCAGCCCCTCCGATTCGCCCAGGACCTGCTTGGAGATCTCGAGCTGGCGCGAGCCGTCCCTCAGATCGATCGACCAGACCTGGAACAAAGTCTTGTCCTGGCTCGCGACGAGCAGCCGGTCGTGGAAGAAGGTCGCGCCCGTGATGCCGTTCGGCGGGACCGCGTTCGGCAGCACGATCACCGGCTTTAGGAGCGGGCCGTTGGGTGCGGCGTTGGCCGCGTTGATCTGGCCCACGTCGTACGCGAGCAGGTCGTGGCCACCCTTCAGCCCTCCATTCGACGTCCACAGCAGCTTGCCGTCCGGGGAGACCTCCGCGAACATCGCCTTGTCGATGTAGGCCGGGTCAAGCTTGACGTAATAACGCCACTGAACGCTTCCCGGATCGGCGACGCCGATCGAGCCGGTCCGGCAGAAGTTTCCGATGAACGGGAAGAAACACTCCATCGGCAGAAGTATGCGGCCGTGCTCCCGCCGGTCCCAGGTGATGTCCCCAATGTGGTTGTAGCCCTCGCGCAGGCTGACAGCGGCCGGGATCACGTTGAAGTTGCGCGCCTGCTCGACAAGGTTCGGGTCGGTGCGGTAGAGGCCCGTGAAAGGACCGTCGAAGTAGAGATTGCGGTGCTGGTCCGATGTGACGCCCTGGAAGTACTCGAGCGGCACGACCGAGTGGCCAGTCTCGATCCAGGCGGGCTTGGTCTTCGCGTGGTGCGCAGAGCCGGCCGCGCCCACCAGCACCAGGGCGGGCACCGCCACCAGCGCGGCCGCCAGCAGAGCGCGCGCGCGACGCTTGCCGATCCTCATCGATCTCGTCCCGGGCATTTCACCAGGCTTCGTCGGCCGCCTTCTCCGACCGCGCCGAGGCTGCTTTGGGGCGGCGGCGCAGGAACACGGCGATGCCTGCGACCAACAGCACCCCCGCGGCCACGAGCGCAGCGATCGCGCCGCCCGAGATGCCGCCCGACGAGCCCGATGAGGGCACCCACGAGAGCGTCCCCGCCAGGGTGACCGGAGTGGCCGCGACCGCTGCCGGCACCTTCCAGTCGAAGATCTTCGTGCGCTTGCTCTGGTCCTTGACGATCGTTGGCGGGTTCTTCTCCATCCAGTGGATGCGATGGTCGAACCACCTGTAAGTCCCGTTGCCGCCGACCTTCTGCCAGCTGGCTTTGGAGCCCGTGAGCGCGTTTGGAGGGATCGTCACGCTGTCGGGCGTCCCGAAGCGGATCGCGTTCAGGTATTTCGCCGGGGAGTTCACGTTGGCCTGGACCTCGCCGTTGGGCAGAAACCGCAGGTAGGGCTCATTGTCGTAGCCCGGCACCTGCACGATCTTGCCGGTCTGGTTCCTGAGGACCAGGTACTTGTCGCCACCCTCGGTCGTTACCGTCAGGCCCCTCACCGGCGGCGTGATCGACGACAGCGTCGTCCGGTAGTTCTGCGTGCTCGGCTCGCCGGCGGGGGCCGTCGTCGCGGCGATTGCGAGCGCGAGCAGCGCGACGGCAACCACTGCCGGTCCAGTCGGGAGATTTTTCGTAACGCCTCTCAGCAACCTCGCTCCGTGGAGGCTCTAAGGGTAGCTCGCGAATTCGCAGCGGGACGCAACCTCTGTGTCTGCGGTCGTCTCCGTTCGGAGACCTCGCTATCTTGGCCCGGTGATCCTGGGCGGCAAACGAGCACGCCTCACGACGGTCTTGAGCGGCGCGGCCGTGATCGGCGCCGCCGTGATGCTCGTGGCGCTCCACGGCAGCGACAAGGCAGGGTCCTCCGGGGGACGCGTCTCGGCCTCACTCTCATCGGGAGGCGGGATTCAGGACTCGGAGGCGGCGCAGAGCTTTCCGGAGCCGTCCTCCAGCAAGCCCGCAAAGCTCGCCAAGAACCCCTCCCAGGCTGCCGCCGCGGCCGCGGTCGACACGGGTCCGAGCCCCGGTGCGCCGTCCGATGCACAGGTGCGCAGGGACCTCCGCCAGCTGCAGAGCTGGAAGCGCCAGGCCCGGAGGGGCGGCACGATCGCACTCAGCCGGCTCGGGCAGGCGAGCGCGCCGGCGGGTGCTCCAGCCGCCATTCAAGACGTCGTCGCGGGCGGCAACGAGATCGCCGATTTTCCCTACCGACTCGGCGGTGGGCACGGGTCCTTCATCGACAACGCCTATGACTGCTCGGGCTCCGTCAGCTACGCGCTCGCGGCAGCCGGCCTTATGAGCGCGCCGCTTACCTCCGGTGAGCTCATGAATTGGGGCGACCCCGGGCCCGGACGCTGGATCACCATCTACACGAACCCGGGCCACGTCTTCATGATCGTGGGCGGCGTCAGGTTCGACACGAGCGGGCGCGCCGGTCCCCGGGGCTCCCGCTGGCAGCCGCCGCAGCGCGCGACCGACGGCTTCGTCGTGCGCCACCCGCCCGGGCTCTAGATGTTTGTGGCTAAGCGGGAACGCTTGACCCCGATGTGGGTTAGCATTCCATGAAATTCGTGTCAAGCGATTGAGGGGCGTTCACATGGGCACACGGGAGAGGTTGCTCGCGCTGGTGGTCGGCGCGGTTGCGATCGCGGTTGGCATGTTCTGGACATCCGCCGCGAGCGCGGATCAGATCATCACGAACCCGGCCCAGGTGGCGGCCGACTATTCGAATTTGCGCGGCGCTTACAACTCGAGCCTGCCCGGCACGCTCGTGGAAGCGCGGTACGGGCCCTTCACGGTCCCGGCCAACAGCCAGGTCCACAACGCGGTCGACTTCTCGGCACCGGCCCCGTGCACGAACTGTTACATCACGGACATCATGCCGAACCTGGTCTACGACGGGGATTCGAACTTCCCGCCGCAGGGTAACCCGCCCGTGCCGCAGACCGCGAACCTGGTCAACAACATGATGATGCACCACTTCGTGCTCATCAATTCGGCAAACCAGGATCCGGTGTGCCCGTCGGGCCTCCAGGGGCAGATCGGCGAGCGCTTCTTCGCCTCGGGGAACGAGCGCTCGGAGATGCACCTCGCAAAGCCGTACGGATACAACAACACGTCATCGACGTGGACGCTGATCTACCACCTCGTCAACAAGGGACCAGCGGACAAGCACATCAGCATCCAGGCGTTCTTCCGCTACCGGACCGACAGCGCGGCGATGGCGGCCAAGCCGCTGTGGCTCGACATCAACGGTTGCGGGGACTCGAATTACACGGTCCCGACGGGCTACTCCGAGACGAATGTGAGTTGGACCTCGACGGTGGCCGGCCGGATCATCGGAATCGCGGGCCATCTGCACGACGTGGACATCACAGACTCGAATCCATGCACCATCCACTGCGCCTCGGAAGGGGGAGGCATCGCGGAATCGCTGGAGCTGGTTGGCGGCGCGAGCAATTACTGGGGGCCGATCCCGCCCGACAACCCACCCCCGGCGGACATCACCGGCACGACGGTGTGCCGCTCGGAGGGGTACTACGGCACTCCAACCGGCGGCACGCAATGGAACGGCCATCTCGACACCATGAGCCAGTGCGGCATCGAGACGGACCTGCCGGCCGGCCATCAGCCGGAGGCCTATCCGGCCGGCGGCGCCTACCCGACCGGCGGGATCCCGTTCAAGGTCGGCGACGTCCTCAGGGTTCACAGCGAGTACCAGAACGGCACCGGCTCCCCCGTCACGGACGCCATGGGCATCATGGTCCCGTGGTACGTGCCGCCGGGCCCGGGTTTCGCGCGGCCAAAGGGCGCCTCGCCGATGCGGATCTCGCTCGTGCCGGCGTACAACCAGTGCACGTCGGGCAACAGCACGCACGGGGCGCCGCTCTCGTACCCGTCCTGTGCTCCCCCGGCAGCGTCCTCGAGCTCCCTCACGATGGGCACGCCCGATTCGAACGCACAACCGGCGAACGGCATGGGGAGCGTGACTCTGATCACCGTCCCCGGCCCGCCCGCCGACCTGCGGCTCGTGACGAACATCACCGACGTGCGGAACAAGTCTGACCTATCGGACTACACGGGCCAGCTCAACGTAAAGCTTCCGCTTCGTATCACCGATCGCAACAACGGCCCGTCCGAGGTCGGCACGACCCAGGACTCGACGTACACATTCGCGGTCCCGTGCACGACCACGGTCAGCACGACCGTTGGCTCCACGTGCTCGGTAGACACGACTGCCAACGCGCTCACGCCTAACGCAATCGTCGCCGGGACACGTCAGAACTTCGAGCTCGGGAAGGTCGACGTGTACGACGGCGGCAACACCCGCTACCTGACCGAGGGCTACTTCGTCCCCTGAGGAGGCGAGCGACTAATCTGAGAGGCATGGGAGGCGCGGCTCGGCAACCCCGCCCGTATCTGGCCGGCCTTGGCGTTCTCGCGGTGCTGGTGGCGTCGTTGCTGGTCCTGAGCGGGACACCCGCCCGCGCGGGTCTCACCTCGTCCAAGGCGAAGAGCGCCGTGGTCAGCTACGTGAAGCGCAAGTGGGGCTCGAGCTACGCGGTTCATCCGGCCTGTTACTCGCTTGGCTCGAAGAAGAGCAAGTGCTTCGTGCACATGGTGCACAACGCCAGTTCGTGCACGAAGTACGCGACCGTCACCCTCCGAGGGCGTCGCACATCGGTGAGTATGGCCCGGCCCACCTGTTGAGAGCGCCGCAGACCCGCGCCGGGCCCGGTGGGCGAGGGTATGCTCATCACATGAGCGGGGGTTCATGTGGAGGTGCGACCAGGGTCGCGAAGCTGTGGGTCGCTGCTGCCGCGCTCTTGCTGGGAGGACTCGTCGCTCTGCCGCCGCTTGCGGCCCGGGCAGCGGTCGGGGACGTCGCGCTCATCAGCCGCGGTGCCGTCGGCGCGCCCGCCTCGGATGGCGCCTCCGGCACGGGCGTCGCGGTTTCGGCCAGCGGCCGCTTCATCGCGTTCGAGTCGAAGGCAACGAACCTCGCTCCCGGCGCCCAGCCGGGAAAGACGAACATCTATCTGCGCGACACGAACACCGGCACCACGACACTGATCAGCCGCGCTTCCGGCCTCGACGGTGCCGGCGCGGACGGCGACTCGGCCGCCCCCGCGGTCTCGCCTGCCGGCCGCTACGTCGCGTTCGAGTCGGTGGCCCGCAACCTGAGTCCCGACGCGGGCCCGGCGCGGAACGTATTCGTGCGGGACACGTCGGCGAACACGACCGCCCTCGTCTCTCGGGCGAGCAACGGCACCCCGGCGAACGGAGACTCCTTTCATCCGTCGGTGTCCGAGAACGGCACGTACATCGCGTTCGCGTCCAAAGCCACCAACCTCACCTCCGACGGCAATCACACGGTCGAGAACGTATACCGCCGGAACATGGACACCGGTGAGGTCGTCCTCGCCAGCAGTCTCGTCCTGGGCTCGCTGATCGTGCCCGGGGACGGCGATTCCTACGACCCGACGATCACGAAGGACGGACAGCGGCTCGCGTTCACATCGAGCGCTCACAACCTCAGCACCAAGGCCAAGGCCTTCACGAACATCTTCGTGACGGTCATCCAGCCACGGTCCATTTTCGTGGTCAGCCTCCCCACCGGCAATTTTCTAACTCAGGCTCCGGCCGACGGGGACTCGTCCGACGGGGTGATCTCCGCGGACGGGGGCTACGTCGCGTTCGTGTCCCGCGGGACGGACTTCGTGGACAAGTCGATCCAGACGCCGACGATCGCGCAGGTCTTCCGGCGCAATCTCTCGTCGAGCGAGACCGATCTCGTCAGCCGGGCGACCGGCTCTGACGGGCTACCAGGGTTTGCCGACTCGTTGCATCCGTCGATCTCTGGCGATGGGCGCTACATCGCTTTCGAGTCCGCGGCCGGCAACCTCAGCCCGGACGACAAGGCGGGGTCTGACGCCTTCATCCGCAGCATGGATACGAGCACGACCGCTTTGGAGAGCCGGCAGAGCGGATCGGCCGGCGCGCCCGCCGATGGCCCCTCCTATGCTCCCGTGCTGTCGCGGGACGGTCGCATCCTTGCGTTCTCATCAGATGCGGCGAACCTCTCCGCCGACGAGAACCAGGCGACGCCGGTGCGCAATGTGTTCGCCCGCGAGGTGCCGGTTACGGCCCCGCCGGCTCCGCCGCCGGTCCAGTTGAGCAACGGTGACCACAGCGGCCACGGCGGCCACGACCCGAACGCCCACGCCGGTCACACGGCCGCCGAGCACGCCGGTCACACGGCCGCCGAGCACGCCGGTCACCTGACCGCGAACGGCGCGCCGGCACAGACGCTGTTCGGGCCACCGGTGCAGAACGTCGATCGCCTCTTCGTCCTCTCGCAGGTCCACGGGGACGCGAACGTGATCGTGACCGCGACGATCAAGCTGCCGGGCCTGGGCCGAGCGTCGACGGTCTACAGGTGCAAGCCGTTCTCGGGCAAGGGAGTCACCGCCCACAAGCTCAACCGCGTCCACCTGCGGTTCTCGAAGCGCGCCGTCGCGGCGGTCAAACGAGCGATCAGGCGCGGCAAGCGTGTGCGCGTCAGAGTCGTCGCCGAGGCTCAGGCCGCGACAGGCGGCCCCTGGGGCTATGCGCGCCTTGTCATCCGGCTGATCGCCACGCGCTAGCGCAGCTCTTCGTCGAGCGTGATCGCCCGGATGGAATGCTCGTCCGGCAGCTTTTCGAGCACCTCGTGGATCACGCGAACGACGTCATGCTCCTCGTGGCCGAAGTCGTCCAAGAGGCTCTTGAGCGCGGTATGCGTGATCTTCAGCTGAGCCGGCGTGAGCTCGAGGTGGTAGTTGACTTCGTCCATGGCGTGTTGAATCGTAGTGCCCGGCCAGGCGTCAGCCGGGCAGCGGGCGGCCCAGCCAGTCGTTGTAGAAGCCCTCGAGGTCGGGGACGAAGTCGTGGACGGGCGGGTAGCCGGGCGGGACCGCCTCGACTTCCAGCAGCGTCCTGCACCCCGGGCAGAAGTACTCGCGCAACACGTTCCAGTCAGGATCGCCGTGCATCTTGTCCGGGTAGATCTCCTGCAGCTCGGGGACGGTCTCCCGCACGTTGATGAGCGCCTCGAGCTTCCAGTTCTCCCGGTAGTCGCAGAACTCGTGGCCACAGTCGCACTTGATGATGTATGAGGGTGTGCTTGCCGCCGTACCCTCGGCAGACCGGTCCGGCGGCTTGCCGCCGGACCGCACTATGTACAGGTGCTCGCCGAAGGGGAGCACGATCGGGTTGTCCCAGGCCACCTTCTCCTGGAGGATCTCGACGTACTTGTCGAAGCGGTCCGCGTCCTTGAAGCCCGACTGGATCGCTCGCACCTGGGCCCGCGGGAGCTTCTCCTCGACCAGATCTCGAAGCGTTTCCTTGTCCAGTCTCACGGCGAGCCCTCGGCAGAGGCGATTGACGGGCGATGCCCGTCGTGAGCGAGATTCTTCGAAAGGTCCACCTCGGGGGTGGGCACGTCGAACTCGAAGTCCCCGGGCAGCTCCCAGAACTCCCGGAACTCCCGCGCCCAGCGCTCCGAGAGGCGCATCGACTCGGCATACATGCGCTGGATCGGCTCGATCATGTCCCGCGCCAGGATGCGCTCCCGTTCCGCGGTCATCCACTGCCGCACTGGCACGGCCAGTGCGCCCCGCCGCGCCCGCATCTCCGCCCGGCGCGTCTCCGTCCCCGTCTCGTCACCGGCTACTACGCCGTACACGGATTCGGCGAACCGGGGCAGAAGATAGTCGCCCTCTATGTCCTCCATCACTGATCGATACGGGCGCTCGAGCGGGTCGCCGGTGCCCGCGGCGCCCCGGAACATGCACAGGTAGAGGTCGCCTTCGCGCATCACCTCGGGCAGGGTCGTCGTCTCTATGTCGAACTGGTGGTCGCCTTCGACCTCACGGGCAAGGGCGCTGTCGGAGGGGTCCGGCTCGCCAATCGGGAACGGTCTCCGCTCTCCGATCAGCTCGAACAGGTTCGTGTTACGGATGTTGTGCCGGTATCCGGTGGCCGCCGGGTATCCGCCCCACAGCCCGGCCTGAATGAAGCAACGGCCGTTGGCGATGTTCTGCATCTCGTAGAAGGGCGTCTTCCAGGCGAGCCGCAGGCACTCGTAGCCCGAGCCGCCGCGGTGGCGGCCGGGCCCAGCGGTGTTCGGCTTGACGCGCTGGCTCAGGTAGAGGAAGGGCTCGATCAGCTCCCACATCTCCATGTCTCCCATATCGCCTTCTGGATTCCACATCGCCGCCCCGTAGTCGAGCCCGTCCAGCACCATCTTCGCTCCGCCCCCGACACACGAGAGGCCGAAGTTGGTGGTCGCCGACTGCCGCCCGTACTGGTCGATGCCCCCGCCCTGGAAGGCGTTCGCGGTGAGCCCGTAAGGGGCGAGCACCTCCTCGACGAAGCCGCGGGCCTGCAGCGAGCGCGAGAGCGACTTGATGAAGCCGGTATAGGAAGGGATCAAGAAGAACCAGGCGTTGCCGGTGGAGGCCTGGGGGTTCGAGTGATTCGACCAGGTCCCCGGCGGGAAGTTCTGGCGCAGGCCGAGATATGCGCCGTCATTGACCTTGTCGTTACAGATCAGCGTCTGCGTGAGCTGGACCCAGAGCGCCCCCTGCATCGACGAGGGGGTGCAATTCGCGGAGTGGTAGCCCCACGACGACGCGCCGTCGTAGTCGAGCTCCATCACGCCGTCGCGTGTGATCCGGAGCTCTACCGGGGCGTGCATCATCGTGTCCTTTCGCGCGTAAGAGGGCAGTTGCTCCTCCTTCGCGAACGGGAGATCGGTGAACGCCGCGGCCCGGTAGCGCCCCGGCACGGTCATCTCTCGAAGGCGGCTGATGAAGGATCGTCGCCCGTCCTCGATCACCTCGCGAATGAAGCACTTGTAAGTGTCGATTCCCTCTTCCAGGATCACCCGCTCCACGGCCTCCCCGATCATGTGGCACCCGGCGAGCCGCGTCTTCTCGTCGAGCGTCCAGTACATCGGCGTGCGCGTGCCCTTGAGCCCGGCCAGCACGTGATCCCGCCAGAGCTCGTCGTTCGAGCCGATCTTCTTCGCCGGCAGGTCGATGCCGTCCTCGTAGCGGGAGATCGGCCCGATCGGCACTGAGCCGGGGGTTTTCGCACCGATGTCGATCTCGTGCGTGACGCCGGCTGCCCACCCGATCAGCTCGCCTTTCCAGAAAAGCGGAACGATCGTCTGGACGTCGGCGTTGTGGACGTCTCCGATCATCGCGTCATTGTTGGTGAAGATGTCGCCCGGCTCGATCCCCGGGCTCTCTTCGTAGCCCTGGCGGATCATGTATTTGATCGCGTCGGACATCGTGTGCACGTGGACGATGATTCCGGTCGAGAGGGCGACCGAGTCGCCCTCAGGGGTGTAGAGCGCGAAGCACAGCTCGCCGATCTCCTTCACGATCGGTGACGCCGAGATGTTGAGCGCCGTCTCGCGGGCCGTGACGAGCCCGCCGCGCAGTCGCGAAAAGA
>JACXTT010012069.1_pt1 | contig 11484 bp, 9 predicted proteins | sample 9270951 | NCBI WGS metagenome assembly JACXTT01 (sample SAMN15532306, study PRJNA645909) | rock metagenome | isolation source: weathered quartz diorite | place: Puerto Rico | collected 2017-06-21 | reverse complement strand
GATTGACCGGCGGCATCGAGCCGCATTTTGGCAAAAATGTCTGGACGACCCAGGGCCAACTTCATTTTTGGAACCCGAACCAGGAAAAGCCAGCGACACCGTGGGAGAAAAGGGTAGATGAGCTTTTTAGTTTGGGCGTTCAAGAACTTAACGAAGACAAACGTAAGGTCATTTACGATGAATTTCAATTATCGGTCAGCCAGAATTTACCGTTTATTTACACCGTCTTAACTTCTAAATTGATTGCCGTCAGAAATAAATTTGAAAACTTAAAGCCGACCAATTACGGCGGTGTGCTACATAATTTGGAAGAGATTTATATCAAGCCGGAGTTCAAACAATGATTACACAGATAAAATCTGATTACACCGATATCTGTGTCATCAATTTCAATCGGCGTAATCACAAAAAAATAATATGTTACGTTACGTATTAAAAAGATTGCTTGTGATGGTCCCGATGGTGTTAGGGATCGCGTTCTTGACTTTTTTACTTATGCGCCTAAGCCCCGGCGATTATTTGGACACATTGCGGTTAAACCCACAAATCTCCCCGGAAACAATCGATCGTTTGGAAAAAATGTATCAGTTGGACAAGCCGCTATTAACGCAATATGTCCATTGGCTGGTCAATATGGTTAAGGGCGAGTTTGGTTTTTCTTTTTATTACAACGTCGACGTCGTCAAAATTATTTCCTGGCGTTTGTGGAATACATTTATATTATCATTTTCCAGTTTTCTTTTTACTTGGCTGGTCGCGCTTCCTATCGGGATTTGGGCAGCGGTCAACCGGGGTAAATTAATCGATCAAGGCATCCAGCTTCTTTCTTATATCTTTTTATCTCTTCCGAGTTTTTTTGTAGCGATGATCCTTTTGTTTTGGGCAAGCCAAACAGAAATCCTGCCTCTAGGAGGAATGCATCATCCTAATTACGATGATTTTAATCTTTTCCAAAAATTTATCGATTTGGCCAAACATCTGGTTATTCCGACGCTGGCGTTGTCTTTGGGCTCGATTGCCGCGCTTCAAAAAATTATGCGCGGCAACATGCTTGAAGTTTTAGGACAGCGCTATATTTTAAGCGCGCGCGCCAAAGGCCTTCCGGAAAGCCGTGTGGTTTATGTCCATGCGCTTCGTAATGCGATCAATCCGTTGATTACTTTATTAGGTTACGAATTCTCCGGGCTTTTAAGCGGCGCCGGGCTTATCGAAATCATTTGTAGTTGGCCGGGCTTGGGATCGTTGATGTTAACGGCGGTCCGCGCCAAAGATATTTATCTGGTCATGGCCAGCATGCTCATGGGCTCGGTCTTATTTATCATCGGCAACTTGATTGCGGATCTGATGCTCGCTAAAGCTGATCCGCGGATACGATATGAAAAATCATAAACAGGAATTAAAATCTCTGACGGAGTTTCAGATAGCGCTGCTAGAGTTTAAGAAAAATAAGCGCGCGGTGTTTTGTTTTTATCTTTTATGCGCGCTTTACGGTTTGGCTATTTTTGCCGATTTCTTAAGCCCTTATTCCTACAAAAATGAAAACCGCAATTTTTCCTACGCATCACCAACGGCCATTCATGTTTTTGATCAGGGAAAACTCAGCTGGCCGTTTGTTTATGGTCAAGCCTTGGTCTTCACCCCAAATCACGAGCGAACATACAAAACGGACGTAGATAAACGATATTCTCTTAAATTATTGGTTAAAGGCGATTCCTATAAACTGTTAGGATTTATTCCTTGTTCTTATCATTTATTGAGCGTCGATGAACCGGGGCGATTGTATTTGATCGGCGCGGATGCAAGAGGGCGGGACCTTTTTTCAAGGATCCTTTACGGCAGCAGGATTTCTCTCTCGATTGGGATCATCGGTGTTTTTATTTCCTTTACGTTAGGTTTGTTGGTCGGTGGCTTGTCTGGTTATTACGGCGGGATCGTCGATAATATTCTCATGCGCATATGTGAAATGTTTATGATGGTGCCGGGATTTTATTTGCTTTTGGCGCTTCGCTCGGCGGTGCCCGATGATTTTAATTCCGTTCAGGTTTATTTTGCTATTGTTGTTATTCTTTCCTTTATCGGCTGGGCGTCGTTGGCGCGTATTATCCGCGGGATGTGTTTGTCTTTAAAAGAAAGAGATTATGTCCTGGCCGCGAAAACATTTGGTCTTTCTGATTTGCAAATCATCACTCGACACATTTTGCCGCATACCGTTTCTTACTCTATTTACGCTGTCATGCTTTCGATTCCCGGATATATTCTCGGTGAGTCAGCGCTTAGCTTAATTGGATTAGGCATTCAGGATCCGTATGCCAGTTGGGGAAATCTTTTAACGGATGCGATGAGCATCGTACGCATCAAATTTGCCCCATGGATCTTGTGTCCGGCCTTTTTTATCTTTTTAACGGTGATTAGTTTTAACGTCGTCGGAGATGCGCTGCGGGATGCTCTGGACCCGATGTTAAAGAATGAGAATAAAACATGATCGAACCGCCCATTTTAACAGTGAATCACTTAGATGTTTCTGTTCAAAATAAGGAACAGACACCGATTTTACGACAGATACATCTAAATGTTCCTGCTTTAAGCATCAGTGCCATCGTCGGCGGATCGGGAAGCGGGAAAACAACGTTGGGATTATCGATTCTAAATCTTTTGCCGCCGGCGCTAAATATGACCAGCGGTGAAATTCTTTTTAACAATGAAAATATCTTGGGTAAGGATCAAGATTCTCTTCAGAAGATAAGAGGCAAAGAGATCGGGATGGTTTTCCAAGAGCCGCTGGCCGCATTTAATCCGGTGATGACTATTGGCAGTCAGATCACAGAGATGTTAAAGGTCCATACGGATCTTTCTTTCATCCGGCGAGAGCAAAGGGTCTTAGAGCTTCTTAATTTAGTGGGCATCAAAGATCCAAAGACCTCAGCGCAAAGTTATCCGCACCAATTAAGCGGAGGGATGCGCCAGCGCGCGATGATCGCGCAGGCCATCGCGCTTAATCCAAAGCTGATTATTGCCGACGAGCCGACGAGCAATTTGGATGTGAGCCTGCAGGCAAGGATCATGGATTTATTCAGAGAGTTGCGCGACAAATTAAACTTATCAATTCTTTTAATAAGCCATGATCTGGGGATGGTGAGCCACTTGGCGGATTATGTCGTGATCATGAGCAAAGGGGAAGTCGTTGAATACGGTAAACCAAAGGATGTGATCGCTGACCCAAGACACCCGTATACGAAAACGTTGATGGAAGCATTCCACATTTAAATATGATTACGCTGATTAAAATTGATGACACAGAAATCGGTGTAATCAACGTTTAATCTGTGTAATCAGATAAAATTTATGCTAACGATAACAAACGTTAAAAAATATTTTTTTGTTCCTAAAGCTTTCTTGGCCAAAGAAGACGTCCGTGCCGTCGATGATGTAAGCTTGGTTTTAGAGCAAGGAAAACACTTGGGTTTAGTCGGAGAATCCGGCTGCGGCAAAACTACCTTATCAAAACTCATCATGCGTTTATTGCCTTGCGATCAGGGGGCTATTTATTTTGAAGGGAAGAGAATCAATGATTTATCCGGCGAGAGTTTAAGAAATTACCGTCGCTGTGTCCAGATGGTCTTTCAGGATCCTTATAACAGTCTTGATCCGCGGCTGACAATCCGCCAGACGATCAAAGAGGCGATGTCTTTAAATCCTATCCATGATAGACAAAACGAAGAAGGATTGATCGTCGAGGCCATACAATCTGTTCATCTCAAAGAGGAGGTCCTGAACCGTTATCCGCATGAGTTTAGCGGCGGAGAACGCCAACGGATTGCCATCGCCCGCGCGTTGGTGGTTAAGCCAAAATTAATTATTCTAAATGAGGCCGTCTCGAGTTTGGATGTTATAATCCAAGCTGAAATCCTCAAGCTTCTTAAGGATTTGTGCAAAAAATTTGATATCACGTATCTTGTCATCACGCATAATTTAAAGGTCGTCCAGAAAATGTGCGAAAAGACGGCTGTCATGTATAAAGGGAAAATTGTCGAACAGGCAAATACGCAAGAAATTTTCCATCATCCATTGCATCTTTATACACAACAGCTTTTGACGGCGGCTATGGAATATAAAACATTTTCAAGCCAGGATATTGTCCTTGGCCGTTTATCGACGTTAAAGGAAAAACGTCCCGGGCATTTTGTTCTCGATTAAACATTTATGAGTGAGTGGTTCTATCAACGTGTCAATGCCCTCTTAGGCTGGATGACTGTGGCTGTTTTATTTGTTTTGGTCACGTTTTTGGCCAACGTCGAGATCAAAGACTTGGACTTATGGTTACATTTAGCGACGGGTAAGTTTATCCTTTTCCATAAAACCATTCCCCACCATGATAACTTTTCGTTTACTATCGCCAACCAGCCCTGGATTAATCACGAATGGCTTTTTCAAACGATCGCTTATGCAACATATCAACTGTTCGGTGTCGACGGTTTGATAGGTTTACAGGTTTTGATCGTCGTTACGACCATCATGTTATTATTTCTTTTGGGATTTGAACGCAACCGTAATTTTGCGTTGTCTTTTTTTCTTCTTTTGGTCATTTTGGTCTACGACACGCGTTTTACCATCCGTCCGGATCTATTCAGCTTATTGTTTTTCCTCATTTATTTTCATGTCTTAAGTTTTCATTTAGATAAAAGGGAAAGTTATCTCACCCTGTTTCTCGTCCAGGTATTGTGGACCAACATCCACGGTTTTTTTATCATGGGCCCTTTTCTGGTCTTCATTTACTTGATCGGAGAGTGGGCCAAACGTCAGATGCCATTGCCTTGGGAATGGAAAACGTCCGGCCGATTAAGCGATGAGGAGTTTGGGCGCTTAAAAAAGATTTTCTTAATCGTCTTATTGGCGTGTCTCATTAACCCCTATGGTCTATACGGATTAATTTACCCGTTTAAAATTCTTTTTTCTGTGGGAAGTGACGCCAAAATTTTCTTTAAATATATTTCTGAACTCCAGCCACCGATCACCATGCAAAATCTTTGGGATATGGGGGCCTTTTTAGAACTGAAACTGCTTATTCTGGCCGTCTTTGTTACATTTTTATTAAATTATCGCCGCCTGGACATTACGTTGTTCTTTTTATCGGTTCTGTATCTGTTATTTTCTTTAAAGGCGATACGTAACGTATCTTTTTTTGCGTTCGTTTCCTTTATAGTGACAGCGCGCAATGCCGGCGTCACAGACTGGTCTTTGTTTTTGCCGTCTCAGTTTAATAATCTGAAATGGAAATCTTTGTTAACGATCATGTGTAGTGGCGTGACCATAGCCTGGGCCGCCAACTGCTTTAGCGTCGCTTCCTATAATGGTTATTTTGATTTTGACAAATTTGAGCGTAAGAGCGAGTATGGCGGAATATCTTTAAGGAATTTTCCGCATAAAGCCCTTAATTTTGTCGTGAAGAATAAAATCCAAGGAAATTTTTTTAATGACTTTAATTCAGGTGCTTACCTTATCGGCCGCGGCTATGACAACGTGAGGGTCTTTATCGACGGGCGAACGGAAATGTATGGCGCTAGCTTTTTTGAAAAATTTAAATCCGCTTTCGATGGTAACCTCAAAACCCTGGAAGAATTGCTTAATCAATATCAACCGACGGCTGTCTTTTTGGGGGGCGTGCAGTCGCCGATCCCATCGGATCTTTTGGAATATTTTTACCAGAACAAAGACTGGACCCTGGTTTACTTCGATGACGATGCTGTTATTTTCTTAAAAAATATTCCATTTAATCAACAATGGATTCAGAGGTTAAGGATAGATCTCAATAAATATCAGACGAAAAAAATAGATCTTATCAGACTGGGGGTTGTCAGCGCCGTTCCTTTTGAATACATTCATCGGGCGACAAACCTTTTGAGCCTGCATTTATATGACAAGGCCAGAGAAGAGGCAGAAGAAGTTTTGAGGATCGACCCTCATTCCGATTCAGGTTATAAAATTCTTGGAGGTATTTATTTGGCCCAAGAAGATTATATGAAGGCCTATGAGAATTTTCGAAAAGCAAAGCTGCTTGATCCAAACGATACAGAAGTCCGGTATAATCTGAGCATTTGTTTTTACCACCTGGGCAATTTGATTAAAGCCGAAGAACAGGTTAAGATTGCTCTCGAGCGCAATCCGGACAATACCCAGTTAATCTCCTATTTGGCTTTGATCAAAGTCCAAAAAGGTTATGATACAGCGGCGATGGCGTTGCTTAATCAACTTGACCGTATGCCGGCCAAAACCGTCAAGAATTTGATTCAGATAGCAGATTTGATGCTTGAGAAAAAAGAAAAAGACAAAGCTAAAGACGTATATAAGATCATTCTTTCTTTTTACCCAGACCATATAATCGCGAAAAGGAAATTAGAAGAGATAAAATAGTTATGGGAGACAAAATCATTCGTCAGTTAAGTTATTATGTGGGATTGTTGCCAATAGGCGCCATTTTTGGTTTGGCTGCGTTTGTCGCCCAGATCGAAATCAAGGATTTGGATCTTTGGCTGCATTTGGGGATGGGACGCTTTATTATGCAGAACCATTATATCCCCAGCCAAGACGTTTTGTCCTGCACGGTCGCCGGCACGCCGTGGATTAATCACGAATGGTTGTTTCAGGTGATTGTCTATAACCTGTATAGAATTTGGGGCTCCGACGGGCTCATCATGATGCAGGTCGTTTTGGTTATCTTCACGATGCTCATTCTTTTGTTTCTTGGATATTCAAAAGAAAACCAGCTTCCAATCGCATTCTTTCTGCTTCTTGTCTACATGATCTATCAGCAGCGGTTTACGATTCGCCCTGATCTTTATAGTTTGTTTTTCTTCGCTCTTTATATTTATTTGCTCGCCATTCATATCGAAAAGAAATGGGTGCCGACGGTGTTGTTTGTTGTTCAGGTTCTTTGGGTCAATATCCATGGCTTTTTCTTCTTTGGCCCATTGTTTGTCATCATCGCTCTCGTTTCCGAGTGGATGAAGCGTTCGATGAACCTTCCGTTTGAGTGGAATGAGGTGGGGCGTCTAACGGATGAAGAATATCGACGGCTGCAATGGATATTATTTTTGGTGGTTGGAGCTTGTTTCTTAAATCCTTATTTTCATAATGGGGCTTTATATCCGATTAAAGTATTGTTTTCTTTGCATGGCGAAAATAAAATCTTTTTTGATTTTATTCAAGAGCTTCAAAAACCAGTTGCCTGGAACAATATTTTTGATCAAGAAAGGGCTGCGTATTACAAAGTTCTCATCCTCGTTTCTTTTGTGACGTTTGTTTTTAACCGTCGCAAAATCGATATCAGTGCGCTTTTGGTGTGGCTGGTGTTTCTTTTGTTTTCCCTTCAGGCGGTGCGCAACCTGCCCTTTTTCGCTTTTGCCGCGTATATGGTCATCATGACCAACTGGCCGACCATTCCTTTTGAAAACATCATCCCGTTTAGATTCACACAGACTAAATTTAAACATTTAACAGAATTAATCATCAAAGTACTTTTTCTTTTATATCTTTTTAATTTTAGCAATCAGACGACGGGCCAATATTATTACGATTTTGATAAATACCAGCGTAAAAGCGAGTTTAGAGGAATTTCTTTAAAAGCCTATCCTGACAAGGCCGTAGATTTCTTGGTGAAAAATAAAATTCACGGCAATTTTTTAAACGATTTTAATTCTGGAGCCTATTTAGTCGGCCGCACCCATCCTAGAATCCGTGTATTTATCGACGGGCGGACAGAACTTTATGGCGGAGAATTTTTTAAAAAATATCAGAAGGTTTGGGATGGAAAAGATGAAGCCCTGATGAAAGAGACGTTGGACCATTACCATATTACCGGTGCGTTTTTAAATTCCTCCCGGCAGCACATCCCGCCGGCCACGCTTAATTTCTTTTATCACAGCAAAGAATGGAAGCCCGTTTACTTTGATTATGATGGCGTAATTTTTTTGCGTGATAATAAGGAAAATCAGAAGATCATCAAAAAATACACGATTGATTTCTCTAAGTTAAAACCAAAGCAGGTGGATCTTGTTCGCCTCGGCGTTGAACGGACGGTGCCGTATGAAAATTTTTATAGGGCCTTTACGCTTGAATCCATGGGTGTTGATGATCTGGCTTTCGCTGAATGTGAAATAGCGCTAAAGGTTAATTCCAGTTACTCAGATGTTTATAATTTGATCGGGAAAATCTATACAAAACGCGGGGACTATCAGAAGGCTTACGAAAATTTTCGTATGGCCGCGATGATCTCTCCTTCGGAAAAAGATAAGCGCTATAACATGGCCTTGTCCTTGATGGATCTAAAGGATTATAAAGGTGCGATCAGTCAATATAATGAACTTACTGCTGTTTGGCCGACGGATCCGAAACCCTATTATTTTTTAGCCAAGGCCTACATCTTAAACCAACAATATGAGGATGGATCGAAAATATTAAAAAAGGCTTATCGCTTGGACACAAGATCGATACGTGACGTTTTTATGATAGCGGATCTGTTTGTTGAAAAGAAAGATTATGTGCGGGCCAAAGAGATTTGCCAATTGCCTTTAACAGAGGAGAAAAATAAATTAGCCGTTTATAATAAACTGGCCGATCTTGATTTGGCCCAGAACCAAACACTAGAGGCGGTCAATGAATTGAAAGAAATCCTTAAGGTGTCGCCTAACGTGCCAGAGATCCAAAACAGGATCAAAGAGCTTGAAGGCAAAATCAAGAAATAATTTAAGAACTTATAGAATAAATTTGAAATAATTTTTTTAAAATCATATAATACGCACTCAAAAAGTATTATTAGTTACTTAAGGAATTTATGCGACAGATATTAACTTTTATTTTGGCTGGAGGTCGGGGCGAACGGCTTGACCCGCTTACGCGCGACCGAACCAAGCCCGCCGTGCCTTTCGGCGGGATTTATCGTATTATCGATTTTACGTTAAGCAATTGCGTTAACTCTGGGCTCCGTCGGGTTTACGTGCTCACCCAATATAAATCCTTTTCTCTTCAAAAACACCTTCTGTCAGGATGGGATGTCGTTTCAACCCAGTTAGGCGAATTTATCGACGTTATTCCGGCCCAGCAGCGTATTGGCGAAGACTGGTATCGTGGGACAGCAGATGCTATTTATCAAAATTTGTACACCATTCAAGACATTAATCCGGAATTGATTCTCATCCTCGCCGGAGATCACGTTTATAAAATGAATTATGGGCATATGATTGGTTTTCATGAGGAAAAAGGAGCGGATATGACCGTTGCCTGTATTTCCATGCCTAAAGAAACCTCTGTTGATTTTGGCGTTATTGAAGTTGACAAGGGGCAGCACGTGCGCGGTTTCCAAGAGAAACCTAAGGAACCAAAAACGATTCCCGGCCGGCCCAATGAAATTTTTGCTTCGATGGGGATCTATTTGTTTAATAAAGATATTCTTTTGAAAGAACTAGATTTAGATGCGCATTCAGTCTCCGACCATGATTTTGGCAAGAATGTCATCCCGCAGATGCTTCGTAATAAAAGAAAAGTCTATGTTTATAATTTTGTCGACGAGAACAATCAGCCGAAATATTGGCGTGACATCGGAACGCGTGATGCCTACTATCAGGCCAATATGGATATTCTGGGGCCCAATCCTAAGTTCGATCTTTTTGATAAATCGTGGCCGGTGAGAACTTTTCATGAACAGTATCCGCCGATCAAAGTGATCAGCACTCCAAGTGGCCCGGGGGCTATTGTTGATTCAATGATCTCCGGCGGATGTATTATCGAGGGAGGCTCCGTGCAGCACTCGGTTCTTTCTTCAAACGTAAAGATTTTTGGTGGCGCTGTGGTTAAGAATTCAGTGATCATGGAAGGTGTTATTGTTTCTGAAGGTGCGCATGTTCAAAATACGATTATCGATAAGCAGGTCATTATTCCGCCGAACGCAAAGATTGGGTTTGACCCGGATCTTGATAATAAAAAATTTGTCTTAACCCGTTCGGGGATTGTGATTGTCCCCAAACGGGCTTCGCTGGTATAGAAAGAGGTTTTGTGATCGTACAACCTAAAATTCGCGGATTTATTTGCACAACAGCTCATCCTGTTGGTTGCGCCAAACATATTCAGGAACAGATTGATTATGTTAAGAAACATAAACCCGTGAATCAGGGGCCTAAAAAAGTTTTGATTATTGGTTCATCGACGGGATATGGCCTGGCTTCGCGGATTGTTGCCTCATTCGGCGGGACGAAGGCTGCAACGATCGGCGTATTTTTTGAAAGAGAGGCCGAAGCCAAACGCACCGCGACGTCAGGTTGGTACAATATGGTTGCCTTTGAGGAAAAGGCGAAGAAAGAAGGGATCTATGCCAAGAGTTTTAACGGTGATGCGTTTAGTGATGAAATAAAACAAAGGGTTGTAGAGGCTGTTAAAAAAGATTTAGGTAAATTGGATTTGATTATTTACAGCCTTGCTTCTCCCCGTCGCCAAAATCCTAAGACAGGAGAGGTCTCTAAATCCGTTCTTAAGCCGATCGGCGCCTCGTATACAAACCGTTCCTTGGATGTTTCCATTAATAAATTGGAAATGGTCACCTTGCCTGAGGCCACACCGGATGAAATCAAACAAACCATTGATGTCATGGGGGGAGAGGATTGGGAAGAGTGGATCAATGTGTTAGATAAAAATAATTTGCTTGATGCGGGCGTTAAAACAGTTGCCTACTCTTATATAGGTCCAGAATTAACGCGGGCGATTTATAGAAACGGTACCATTGGTCGCGCTAAGGATCATTTGGAAGCAACAGCGAAAAAATTAGATGAGCGCTTAAAGAAAAAAGGTGGTCGGGCGGTCGTCTCCGTCAATAAAGCCCTTGTGACGCAATCAAGTTCGGCTATTCCCTTTATCCCGTTATATTTTGTCCTTCTTAAAAAAGTCATGAAAGAAAAAAACATTGAGGAAGATTGTATTCAACAAATTTTTCGTATGTTTTCAACACGTCTTTATACCGATTCCAATATTGTCGTCGATCAAAATGGTTTTATCCGCATGGATGATTGGGAAATGCGCCCCGACGTGCAATCGGCCGTTCAGAAGGTTTGGGATATTTTAAACGAACAGAATTATGAACAGTTCTCCGATATCAAGGGTTATCAGGAAGATTTTCTAAAATTATTTGGATTTGGTTTAAAGGACGTTGATTACAACGCTGATGTTGACATCGATTTAAAAATCCCTTCCATCGCCTCGTCCATAGCTTAATTTACTTATTATTTTTTTGAGAAAATTTTATTGTTATTAAATGTCACAAGATGTAATTAAATGTTAAATTGGTATATGTATAGAATGTCAATATATACATTTTTATGTTTTAAAATGTTTTTAAAAAGTTAACTAATGACTTAAAAAGAATAATTTGTATATCAATGAAAAAAAATACATAAAAACGTTGACAAGGCCAATTTCATATAATAAAAGTATTTCAATGCTTTA
>JACXTT010012068.1_pt1 | contig 11486 bp, 11 predicted proteins | sample 9270951 | NCBI WGS metagenome assembly JACXTT01 (sample SAMN15532306, study PRJNA645909) | rock metagenome | isolation source: weathered quartz diorite | place: Puerto Rico | collected 2017-06-21 | reverse complement strand
TAAATCCTACCGTCAAGGATCAGGCCCGCACCGATCCCGTTTCCGATCGTGATGTAGATCACGTTCATCATGCCCGACGCAGCGCCGCACGTCAGCTCGCCATAGGCCGCCACATTTGCGTCATTGTCGAAAACCACGCTCAGTCCGGTGGTACGCCGGATTTCCTCGTATAGATTGACCTCCTCAAGAACCTTCAGGTTCGCGGCCTCCACTACCTGATGAGTTTCGGGATTGACCAGTCCGGGAACACCTACGCCCACGCCTCCGACTTCCCAGCCGCGGGCTCTGCCCTTATCGCGCAACCGGCGAACCACATCGAGAATCTGGCTCGTGAGCAGCTTTGGCTCTTTCCGCTCTACCATCTGCTGGCCAATTTCGTAGATCTCCCCTCGGCCATCGACCAGCGCGGAGCGGACCGACAATTCTCCCAGATCCAGTCCGATGTAAATGGTTGGGTCAGTCATTAGTCTCGTCTTTGCGAATCAATTGGGGTTTTCCTGACTCCCGCCACCATTGAGGATTTCAATGCCTGCGCCGCCAATAGCTCCATGCCGACGGAAGCGCGACTGCTGCCAAGGCGAGCTTCAAGGCGTCTCCCAGTAGGAAGGGGTAAAGCCCGAGCCGCAAAAGGTGCCCGAAAGGAACGAACCTTGAGAGCCATAGAAGACCAAACAGGTAAATGCTGGCTTGGCCAAGGATCATCATGACGAGGGACGATGCGAACCTGCGGTCGAAACCCCTCTCGGCCAGACAGCCCACCAGCAGCGCCGCCACTGCAAAACCGAGAAGATATCCGCCTGTAGGTCCGACCAGGTGCGCAGCGCCCGAGGCCCCGCCAAAAAAGACCGGCAGACCGAGGACACCTCCGCCGAGATAAGACATCACCGCAGCCAGACCGCGCCGGGAGCCCAACAGGGCGCCGGAGAGCAGGACGGCGAAGCTTTGTCCCGTTAATGGTACCGGGCTGCCCGGCAGAGGGATCACCAATCGGGCCGAAAGGGCGATTAGGAGACCGAAAAGCAAGACCAGGATAATGTCCCGGGTCAGATCGCGACGCCATCCGAGCGAGTAAATGAGTGTTTGATCAGCCGAGGCGACTAACATGTCCTCTCCTTCACTATCCATCATTGGTCGGGGATCGGAGCGCTGAATGAAGGCTTGCCAGGATTCTGCGCGAGAGATTCATCCTGGTCCGCATCACAATTAACGCCGTTCGCTTAGTCCGCCCAATCGGTTAATTATAAGTACGGCGATTGGAGGGAGCAACAGGATGCCGAGATAAGCCCCGCCGCCGCGGAAGACTGGAATCGGATGACCCGACCATTCTCCCAAGAAGAGCCCTACCCCCATGCACGAGAAGTACCCAACCACCAGGAAACCTACCGCCGCGGAGCGACTGAAGGGCTGGGTCGGCGGGGCAGGGGCGTTCAGCAAATTGACAATCATTTGATCGACGTAAGTAAAGCGCTCAAGACTCAAGCCCAACTTGATCGCAATCCCCCGGACCCCCAGCAGGAACAGGCGCAAGACCACGAGCCAGCCCACCGAGTCGAGCGATTCGAAAATCGGGGGTCGCGTCAGAGCGACCCCGAACGTGGACAGAAATAGTGAAACGACGGTCCGCACGGCAACCTTCCGAGCTCGCTCCTCCTCACGGTCTTTGCTTAACATCTCTTCGACGGCTGCATCAATTCTTCGAGAGACCGCCCGTCGAATCTCCATCCGACGCACGTATTCGGAATAGTTGCCCGAGTAGCTTTTACAGTAAGATTCGCGCAGCCGCGGATTGATCAATATGCGATAAGCCTCGGCGAGCTGCTTGAATTGCTCCGCCGCTTCCGGTGAAGCATTCACATCGGGATGGTATATTCGCGCCAGCCGGCGAAATGCCGACTTGATCTCTCGCTCGCCGGCGTCCCGGGAAACACCCAAAATTTGATAGAGATCGCGCATGATGTAGTCACGCCATCGGCGGGAGCGGTCCACTAATGCGGCAGATGTTCACCCGCAGCGCGGCAAGCGAATTGTATCAGCGTTCGAGTCCCCATTCCGGTCGGTCCGACAGACAAGTAGGGCCGCTTCTCTTCCACCCAGGCCGTTCCCGCGATATCGAGATGGACCCAGGGCGTGGGGTCGGCAAACTCTCTAAGAAAATGAGCCGCCGTGATAGTTCCCGCCTTTCGTCCTCCCACGTTCTTAATATCCGCAATCTCGCTCTTGATCTGCTCTCGATACTCTTGGTCCAGCGGAAGCTGCCATAACTTTTCGCCTGACTCACGGGCGGAGGCGATAACTTCGTCAATCAAATCCTGGTTGTTGCCCATGATGGCGGCATATACCGTGCCCAGGGCGACGACGCATGACCCCGTCAGCGTGGCGAGGTCGATGATTTTGTTCGCCCCCAAACGACGTGCATAGCTGATCCCATCCGCCAGAATGAGGCGCCCCTCCGCATCGGTGTTGATCACCTCGATCGTCTTCCCGCTCATCGCGCGGACAATATCGCCCGGTTTTTGCGCCCGACCCCCGGGCATATTCCCGGTCGCGGGAACTCGGCCGATGACACGCACGGGCGGCCGGATCTGGGCAATGCCCCTGAGCGCCCCCAAGACCGCGGCCCCTCCCGCCATGTCGTATTTCATTCTCTCCATCCCCTCGTGTGGTTTGATGGAAATCCCACCGGAGTCAAACGTAATTCCCTTTCCGACAAACCCGAATGTCTCATCCCGACTCAGCCTTTCGGGGGTGTAAGTTAGCACGATCATCTTGGCTGGTTCGTCGCTGCCACGAGCTACTCCGAGGAATGATCCCATCCCCAGTTCTTTAATCCGCTGCTCGTCGAGCACATCGACATCCAGGCCGAATCGCTGGGCGAGCTCGGTTGCCCGCAGCGAGAATTCAGTGGGAGTCAGCACAGAGGAGGGCTCATTGACAAGGTTTCGCACATAGTTGGTGGCCTTTGCCATGATCTGTCCCCGCTCAATTCCGCGCTCCGCCCCCGGCGCTTCGTCGGGCTTGACGATCAACGTAATCTGTTCGATGAATCTATCCTCCTTCTCTTCGGTTCTATAAGTTCCGATCTCGAACAAGCCGAGCAAGATCCCTTCCACCAGGCTTTGTGTCGCGCTCTCGACCTCGAGCGTCGATCTGCGGACGAAAGCAACCTCGTGAGCGTTTCGGGATCGTAGAAGCCGTGCGGCGGTCCCCCCTATCCGCCGAACCGTGTTCAAATCATACTCCTGCCGCTTCCCCGCGCCGATGAAGAGTATTCTTCGCGCACCCAGATCCCCGGGTACATACGCGTAAACGGTCTCCAGCTCCTTCCCCGTCAGTTCGCCCGATTTCTTCAGATTAGACACCAGCTGGTGCGTGCGTCGCTCGAGGTCCGATATCAGTACGTCCTCCAGTCCATCGTCTTCGAAGATAGGTACGACCAGCGCCTCTGTTCTCCGTTCGTGATATGCGCCACTGTGGGTCGTGATTTTCATGTCGATCCGTTCTCCTCAGGCCGGTAGCCGGCCATCCAACAGATGGCCAAATGTTAACGGTTCTTTCCCTTCAGGACCGCCAAAGTTTCGCGCCGCACCGACTTCCTGGCTATGGCTTCCCGCTTATCGTGCAGCTTGCGGCCTTTCGCCAGTGCGATTTCGAATTTGACGCGGCCGTCTTTGAAATAACATTTCGTGGGAACCAGTGTTAACCCGCGCTCAGTGGTCTTGCCCACCAACTTTCTAATCTCCGATTTGTTGAGCAGCAGTTTGCGTGTGCGCGTAGGTTCATGATTCGCCCGGTTGCCGTGCGAATATGGACTGATATGAACATTCAGCAGCCACGCCTCACCACTGCGGATCATTGCGTAGGCATCTTTCAGATTCACTTTCCCTTCTCGAATCGCTTTTACCTCGGTGCCGGTCAGCACCACCCCGCATTCATAGTGCTCCAGCAGATCGTAGAGGTGGTATGCGTGACGGTTGGTGGCGGCTATTTTGACTCCGGGCATGAGTAGATCAGCTTCAAATCTCTCTGCGCAAGGGCCGAAGCATCAGTTCAGCAGCCGCCTCGCGCGGGTTCTTGGCCTCATAGAGCATCGCGTAGACACTGGCGGTAATCGGCATTTCGATGCCCAGTTTAGTGCCCAGTTCATAGGTAGCCCTGGTAGTGTTGATGCCCTCCGCGACCGTTTTGGTCTCGCTCACGATCGTCTCCAGGCTTCGCCCCTTGCCCAGCTCTACCCCCACGCGCCGGTTCCGCGAGAGTGCACCCATACAGGTTAAAACTAGATCACCCATGCCCGCCAGCCCGGCCATGGTCTCCGGCCGTCCCCCCAGTGCAATGGCTAGACGCGTCATCTCAGCCAGGCCCCGTGTGATCAATGCTGCCGCGCTGTTATAGCCCCAGCCCAATCCGGCCACCACACCGGTTGCGATGGCCATGACGTTCTTCACCGAACCTCCGATCTCCACTCCTATGAGGTCGGGGCTGGTGTAAATACGGAACGATCCGGACGAAAACTCCCGCTGAACCAGATCGCGATATTCCTGGGTCGGAGACGCCGCAACCACTGCGGTAGGATCTCCCCGAGCGACCTCCGCAGCGAAGCTGGGGCCGCTCAACACCACCAGTCGAGGCTCGAAGGAATCGCGCAGTACGTCGCGAATCACTTCCTCCATTCTCATTAGCGATCCGGTCTCGATGCCCTTGGTCGCAATCACGAAAATCACTCTTGATTGCAGGTACGGTCTCATTTCTGTGAATACGGCTCGGCAGACATGGGACGGCATAGCGCAAAGGATCAGTTCGGCGTTCTCCAGCACTTCGGCTAGCGAGTTACTCGCAACAATCGAGGGAGGCAAAGGGAAGCCAGGGAGAAACAGGCTGTTCTCCCTCGTGGTTCGAATCGCTTGGACGACCTCGGATTCGAAAGCCCATAGGTGTACCCGATGCCCAACTTGTGCCGCCATAAGCGCCAGCGTCGTCCCCCACGCGCCCGAGCCAATCACGGCCAATCGTTTCATCGCTCAAGGCTCCCTGGAATTTCCGCTCAGGGCTTTGAGACGGGGCTCCGTACCGGCCAGCAATTTGCGAATATTCTCGTGATGCTTTGCGATCACTAAGCTGCACGCGAGAATGGCGAAGGTCTCTTCATTCAACAACTGAGGAAATGGTCCGGAGGAAGCGCGGGCCTCCCAGAAGACGAGCCATACCGGCAGCGTCGCGGCAGCGACGATCGATCCCAACGAAACAAACCGGCTCCTCCATACTACGCAAACCCACAGGAAGAGGCTTGCCAGAAGAGCCTGAGGGGCAATTACCAGATAGACACCAACGCCCGTCGCAACGCCCTTTCCACCTCGGAATCCGAGCCATACGGGGAACATGTGCCCGAGCATGGCGGCGACTCCGGCAGCGCTCATCCAGCCCAAGTCGTGGTGCGTCCATTGCGAGGCGAGGAGAACCGGTGCATAGCCCTTTGCGATGTCTAGCAAGGCCGTAATCACCGCCACGGGCGCGCCGGCTGCGCGGCCCACGTTCGTAGCGCCGATGTTTCCACTTCCGATGGACCGGACGTCGATTCCCTCAGTGAACAGGTACTTGACCAGGAGATATCCTACCGGGATCGAGCCCGAGAGGTAACCGAAGACTACCGCCAGCGGGGGAAGAATCGTCATGTTGGGATTTCGAGAAGCCGACGGCGAATCGAATCGAGAGCAATCTGAGCGGCTCGCTCGCGCACCTGATCCCTATCTCCCGGTAAGAGCAATCGGCGTGCGAGTGACTCCCTGTCGTCCGCAACGCCAACATAAACCAAACCTACGGGTTTTTGCTCCGTGCCCCCATCCGGACCGGCGATGCCGGTCACGCCCAACCCGAGAGTCGATCCGAATCGACTTCGCACTCCCTTGGCCATGCTCTCAGCCACTTCACCGCTAACCGCTCCATGCCGCTCGATCAGCCCGACCGGAACATCCAAGAATCGTGTCTTGGCGTCATTGGAATAGGTTACTAACCCACCCAGCATATACCTTGAGCTTCCCGGCACATCGGTTAAACGCTTTGAGACTAATCCGCCCGTACAACTCTCTGCCGTGGAAAGAGTAGCGCGGCGAGCGATCAATAGGCGTCCCACGACCTCTTCCATTCTCTCACCCGTAATGGTGAAAAGATTCATTCCCAGCGGGATTCGAATCCTTTCGACTAGCTCGTGGAGCCGGGCCCGCCCCGTCTGGTCATCCGCCGCCGCCGTGGAGAGATGAATTTCTATCCCTGTCGGAGCAGCCAAGATCGTGGTCGTGACATCCCGATACTCAATGTAGATCGGGGCAATGAGCTGATCGACAGTGGATTCGGGCAGACCCGCGACTTTCAGAGTTTGACGAAGAACTTTCGTAGCACCATGGGGGAAACGCAATTTGGGCTCCACGCTTTCCGAGTACATCCTCATCAGCTCGTGTGGTGGGCCAGGGAGCAAAACGATCACCCCTCCCGCATGCGTTACGAACAGCCCAGGCGCAGTGCCGATAGCGTTGGGCAAAACTTCGGCGCCCTTGGGCACCATCGCCTGCCTGCGGTTATTCACGGACATGGGGATTCGACGCTCCGCGAATCGCGCAGTCATGCGATCGAACCAGCGTTGATCGAATTCCAACGGAAGCCCAATCACCTCCGCGGCACATTCCCTGGTAAGATCGTCTTCCGTGGGTCCAAGGCCCCCGATAGTGAAGATCAAATCGAATCTCTCTACTAACCATTGGAGGACGGAAGAGAGCTCCTGGCGATCATCCCCTGCCACTACTTTCAGAGTCACGAGATACCCAATCTCGTTCAACTGCCCGGTCAACCACAGCGAGTTGGTATCGGTTCGGTAGGGCGTGAGCATCTCCGAGCCGACCGCGACGATGGCAGCATGCGCCCCCATCCCGCCAGTCTGCCCGCTCAAATCATGAAGGCGCCGAGCTTCCATAGGAGCGAAACCACAATACCGGCGTAAGTGCCCGCGAGAAGATCATCCGCCATCACGCCCAATCCGGACGGAAGGTTCTCCAATCTTCGAATGGGAAAAGGCTTTACAACGTCAAAGACACGGAAGAGAAGGAAGCAGGCGGCAATCCATAGAGTCATTAGGATCGGCCTAGCGGCCGGCGCGAGCGGGTGAAGAAGGGATGCGACAATAAAAGTTATAAACTGGCCCGCCACTTCATCGATAACAATTTTTCCAGGGTCCTTTTCACCGAACCAAACCGTGGCGCGCGTCGAAGCCCAGACACCGATGACCGTCAACGCGGCCGTGAAAAGGAGTAAGGGATTGATCGCGACGGGATGAAGGCGGAACCCGCGGAGCAGCAGGTATAGAAATACCGCGAATCCGGAGCCGACAGTCCCCGGAGCCAACGGTGCAAAACCACAACCCAGAGCCGTAGCCAGGACTACGGCCAGGCGATCGGCCGGTCCCAGGCGACGGGAAGCCGAGATACCCGCCACACTCAAACGACCCTCCCAATGAGATCGTAGGGATGTGCCTCGGTGATTTCGACTTCGAGAAAATCGCCGGCTCGCAACGGCCGGCCTTCCGGCGTCTCATTGATCAGGACGCGACCGTCAATCTCAGGGGCCTGACTCTCCATCCGCCCCTCCAGCAGCAGGTCGGTCTCGTCGGAGAAGCCCTCCAAAAGAACCCGGGTTCGTTGACCGCGGAGCCTCCGGTGCTTGCGAAGCGAAATCTTCTCCTGTTCACGCAACACCCTTCGTTGCCGCGCTTGACCGGTTCGCTGACTGACTTTGTCGGGAAGCTCGAATGCCCGTGTATCCTCCTCGTTGGAATAGGTAAAAACCCCGAGGCGCTCGAACTCCATCTCTCGGGTGAATTCGAGAAGCTCCTGAAAGTCCCCTGCCGTTTCACCAGGATGTCCAACCACAAAGGTAGTCCGTAGTGTAGCTCCGGGGACGCGGGTTCGAATACGATCGACCAGTCCGGCCAAGAACGCGCGGGAGCCTCCTCGGCGCATGATCTTTAGCATGGGCTCGGTCACATGCTGAAACGGTACGTCGAAATAGCTGCAGATCTTCGGCTCTTCCGCTACCGTGTCGATCAGGCGATCGGTCACGTGATTGGGATAGCAATAGAGGAAGCGAATCCATTCCAGCCCATCCACGCGCGCCAGTTGTCGAAGCAGATCGGCTAGACCCTCTCTCAGATTCAAATCCTGTCCATAGTGGGTCGTGTCCTGCGAGACGAGCACGATCTCACGGACACCGCGCTCAACGAGCGCCTGCGCCTCCGCCAGAATCGACTCGGGACGGCGGCTCCGGAAGCCTCCGCGCAAGCTCGGAATGATGCAAAAGGCACAAGTGTGATCGCAGCCCTCGGCGATTTTTACATAGGCACTGAATCGCGGCGTCGAGAGCATCCGGGGCGTTTGATGGTCGTACAAATAGGCCGCATAGTGCGGCGCTGGACGGTCTCGCTCCAGGTCGTCGCAGGCGCGCAAGATGTCGCTAACCTCGTTGGTGCCTAATACCGCGTCGATCTCCGGCATCTCCTGGAGCAGCTGCTCCCGATAGCGCTCTACCAGGCAGCCCGTAACAATCAATCGCCGGCAACGGCCCGAATTCTTGAGCTCGGCCATTTCCAGAATCGTGTCGATCGATTCCTCCTTCGCTGGTCCGATAAAGGCGCAGGTGTTGACAACGAGGATCTCCGCTTCTTCTCTCTTAGCCGTCAATTGATAGCCTTGCCGGCTCACGAGCCCCATCATCACTTCGCTATCCACCAAATTCTTTGGACACCCGAGGCTCACAAATCCTATCTTCTGAGGTTTTTTCGCCGCCGACACAGTCTCTCGCCTCTCAGCCATGAATTATCCCCCAATCAAAAGCGCAAAATCTTAGATGATTTTCGGATCATTATCCAGGAGGTCCGGTCAAGACTCCCGAACCCGATTCTGCTTCCAGTTGACGGAATGCTGGACGAGCAATAGCCTTCTCCATAATGCGATTGCGACCGCTGCAGTTCACTCCACTTTTCGGAATACCAGTCAAGATCAGTTATAGCTGGTTTCCGGTAGTTGGCCTTCATATCTACGCAGTCTCCGCGCTTTACCTGCCTCGCCACTTACATCGCGCGTCGCCCGGGGAGTTGTGGACGCTCGGCGTCTTAGTAACCATTCTCCTGTTCCTCTCCGTCTTGGGCCACGAGCTGGGACACTGCCTCTTCGCGCGCGCCGAGGGAATCAAGATTCTCGACATTACCCTCCATCTTTTCGGGGGCCTGGCAAGGTTCGATCGGGAGGCTCCGTCTCCTCTCGCTGAATTCAAGATCGCCGTTGCCGGACCTGCATTCAGCTTCCTATATAGCGTAGTTTTCTTCGGGCTTAATCAGGCGAGCATCTACATTTTTAATTCTCTTCCAGCCGCCATCATCACCAACTATCTAGGGTTATCAAATTTAATTCTGGCCGTATTCAATCTGTTACCGGGATTTCCCTTGGATGGCGGACGCGTTCTGCGTGCGGCCCTCTGGCATTGGCGGGGCGATATCCGCAGCGCCACCCAATCATCGGTTCGATCGGGTCAAGCCATTGCCTACCTCCTGATCGCTTGCGGGGCCTTTTGGCTCTTAACTTCCAAGACGAGCGCCGACATCTTCGCCGCCGTGTGGTCGATTTTCATTGGCATCTTCATCAAAGACGCGGCCGATGGGAGTTTCGGTTACTTCCGCCAGCTCTACGCGCTCGAAGATCTTCATGTGCGCGATGCCATGACCGTCGAAACGGTGGCGATCAAGCCCGACACGACGCTCCACGAACTGATCAACGATATCCTCCCCCACCACCGGCTCATCAACTTCCCGGTCTCAGAAGGTGGCCGGTTACGCGGGATCCTCTCGCTCAAGGCGGTACGATCGATCCCGCCCGCCCGGTGGGCCGACATCACCGCGCGAGAAGTCATGCGGCCCATGTCTCACAACCTCCTCGTTCACCCGCAAACCTCACTCGTGGAGGCTCACCACCTGCTCAGCGAGAATCAAATCGGGTATGCAGCCGTCATCGAGCAGGATGGCCGGCTGGTAGGCGGAATCGGTCTGGACGAAATCCGCAAGAAGATCAGCGTCTGAACCGCGCTCTGCGTGGGCTCTTTGTAACGCCAGCCAAGCACAAGTTGATTCACGCGTGCAGCGGCCACCTTTAATTGTCGAGGATCAGCTTGCGCCACCCTCTTTCCAACGAGATAATGACTGAGCGGCGATGAACTTTCATCAACTACTCCAGCAGCTTACGGTCCGAGACGCGATCGATATCGCGGCGGTCGCATTGATCATCTATGGTCTGCTTAAGCTGATCAAGGACACCCGCGCAATGCAGATGGTTTACGGGCTCGTGGCGTTGGCCCTGCTCTACTTCCTGTCCAACCGCTATGATTTGCAGACGCTGGAATTCGTGCTTCGGAACGCATTGCTCTATTTCGGCATTGCCATAGTGGTCATCTTTCAGTCTGAGATCCGATCGGCTCTGGTTCATTTCGGACGCTACTTACCCAAGCCCTTCGGACCTCGTGAGCCGAGGCGCAGCGAAATTGAGCAAATGGTAGAGGAGATCGTGCTGGCTGCGACCACGCTCGCGTCGCAGAGGACCGGTGCGTTGGTCGTGTTCGAACGAGATGTGGGACTTCAAAACTTTATCGATTCGGGGGTTCGACTGAATGCGGAGATATCCTACGACTTGCTGATCAGCCTGTTTCATCCGCGTGCGCCGCTGCATGACGGCGCGGTGATTGTACGGGCGCGTCGTTTGGCGGCAGCCAGTTGCTTTCTCCCACTGACGCTCAATCCTTTGCTCTCCAAGGAATTGGGCACGAGGCATCGAGCCGCCATCGGAATCACGGAGGACACGGATGCTATCGCCGTCGTGGTATCGGAGGAGACCGGCATCATCTCACTGGTGGAGAGAGGGAAGATCATTCGTGGGATGGACGCGCTGCGCTTGCGCTCTGAACTCGACGCGCTTCTGGAACCTGTCCGATCCCGACTTGGGACCGGCCGGACCCGCCCGCTCCGAGAACCTCGAGGAGCTCTGACTCCGGTAGCAGTGAGGAAAGCCGATGCTGGGGACTGACCCGACGAGCACCCGCCCAGCCGATGCTCGAGCTGTTTCCTGGGGCCAGGGCGTGACGGTTATTCTGCGCCGGCTTTTCCTCGAAAATGGGGTTCTTAAATTGACGAGCCTGCTGTTGGCCATACTAATCTGGTTCTCGGCCGCCTCGCTTCAACCCCGCGACCTCACGCTGATCAATGTACCGCTACAAGTGATCAACACCAGCACAAATACGGTCGTCACCGGCGTAGCATACAAGGTGGTCGATCTCAGGGTAAGAGGTCCGTTGAAGCGAATATCTCACATCTCCCCAGCCACCGTATCGCTCAAGCTAGATGTCAGCTTGCTGGGCCCGGGCACGCATTCGGTATGGATCGATCCGGGTAAGATCTCCCTTCC
>JACXTT010012067.1_pt1 | contig 11487 bp, 15 predicted proteins | sample 9270951 | NCBI WGS metagenome assembly JACXTT01 (sample SAMN15532306, study PRJNA645909) | rock metagenome | isolation source: weathered quartz diorite | place: Puerto Rico | collected 2017-06-21 | reverse complement strand
CGAGACGCGCCGCGACGCCGTCGAGGACGTGCGGCGCGGCGTCGCCGAGCTGGAGCGGGTCCGCGGCCTGCAGCGCGAGGCGCAGTGGGGCACGCGGCCGGCGACGGAGGAGATGCAGGAGCGGATGCGGCAGTACCTCGCGGGACGGGCGGAGATGCTCGCGGGCGACCGGCTGATCCTCGCGACCTTGCAGGCGCGGGCGCGCGCGCGCCAGCGCTGGTGGCTCGGCGTACCGCTGGTGATCCTCGGCGTGGGCGGCGCGCTCGCGCTGGCGCGGCGGGCTACTTCACGGGGTAGGTGTAGAACCCCTTCCCGGTCTTCCGACCCAGCTGTCCCGCCATGACCATACGCTTGAGCAAGGGCGGCGGGGCGTAGCGGGCTTCCCGGAACTCCTCGAACATCACCTCGGCCACGTACATCGTGGTGTCGAGGCCGACGAGGTCGAGGAGCGTGAACGGGCCCATCGGGTAGCCGCAGCCGAGCTTCATCGCCGCGTCGATGTCCTCGAGCGACGAGAGCCCGCTCTCGTACACGCGGATCGCGTCGAGCAGGTACGGCACGAGCAGGCGGTTGACGATGAACGCCGTGGAGTCTTTCGTCTGCACCGGGGTCTTGCCGACGGCCTGCACCCACTCCGTCGCGCTCTTCACGGAGGCGTCGTCGGTCAAGATGGTCCGGACGACCTCCACGAGCTTCATCAGCGGCACCGGATTGAAGAAGTGAAGCCCGAGCACCTGCGCCGGCCGCCCGGTGGCGGCGGCCATCGCGGTGACGTTGCACGACGAAGTGTTCGACGCGAGGATGGCGCGCGGCGCGCAGATCTTGTGGAGCCGGGCGAACGTCTCGTTCTTGAGCGCTTGGTTCTCGGTCATCGCCTCGACGACCAGGTCGCACGAGCTCAGATCGTCGAGCCGGGTCGTCCCCGCGATGCGCGCCAGCGCGGCGTCCTTGGCCTTCGCGTCGAGCTTGCCACGGCTCGCGAGCCCCTCGAGCGTCTCCCGGAGCCGTCCGAGCCCGCGCTTGACGAGCTCGTCATTGGCCTCGACGAACAGGACCTGAAATCCCGCCTGCGCCGACACCTGCACGATGCCCGAGCCCATGAGGCCGCAGCCGATGACGCCGACGTTCGTGATGGTCATTGGCGAAGCAGAAACCGCTTACTTCGGGGCGCGACCAGACAGCGGCGGTCGCTCATTCATAGACGATCAGCGAGTGAACCGTGGGCTCCTTCAGCTTGTCCCGCCCGTGCAGGAACGCGAGCTCGATCATGAACGCGACCCCCACGACCTCACCGCCGAGCAGGCGGATGAGCCGCAAGGTCGCCCCCATCGTGCCGCCCGTGGCGAGGAGGTCGTCGACGGCGAGCACCCGCTGGCCCGCCTCGATCGCGTCCTCGTGGACCGCGAGCGCGTCGTGCCCGTACTCGAGCTCGTACTCGACCTTGATGGTCTTGCCCGGGAGCTTGCCGGGCTTGCGTACCGGCACGAAGCCCGCCCGCAGCTGATGCGCGAGGGCTCCGCCAAGGATGAAGCCGCGCGATTCCACGCCGACGACCACGTCGACTCGCTCGGATTGATAGCGCTCGGCGAGGGTGTCGACGACGCAACGGAAGGCCGGGCCGTTTTTGAGGAGCGTCGTGATGTCCTTGAAGAGGACGCCCTCAGTCGGGAAGTCCTTGATGTCGCGGACCTTCCCCTTGAGGTCGGAGATGTTCATCGCCCGCTATCCTACCTCAATGCCGCGGTGCGCTAGACGCCAATGTGTCCGAACCGTGGCAGCGTGACACGGTTTGCCCGCCGAACGTCACGGCGCTGACGGCCGCGCGGCGGAACTTGCACGCGCTCAAAACCTTGGATTTTCAGCCGGCGACCTCGGCCGGCCGTCCAGTGGCACCCTACTTGCTCCCCCTCGGCGCCAGCGGTCCCAGGAGGAGGAGAGGAGAAGTGATGCTGCTCCCCGAACAAGTGCAGCGCCTGGTCGAGCTGGCCCTGGCGGAGTTCGCGCCGGAATGGCAGGTCACGGGCCTGTGCTCCGAGCTGAGCCTGCACAATCCAGATCACTGGGTCTCGGGGCTCGGGACGTTCGGGCTGATCCTGCGCGACCGCCAGAGCCGCAGCGCGAAGGTGCTCGGCTGGCGGAGCGGCGACTTCCGGAGCGCGACCTACCACCGTGGAATCTCGTATCGCGTGCTCGAAGCGTACGCCGATCGCATCACGGATCCGATCCGCCGCTACTTCGAGGAGATCGGCCTCTTGATGCCGGGCCGGGTCGCCCCGCGCGGCGCTCAGGCGGCCGCCGGCCGCTCGAGCATCAACTACGCCGGATAAGTCCGGCTCCCCACCGAACCCGCCCGCGTCACGCTTCGAGTCGCTCGATGGCCGCCGGCAGATCGGCGAGACTCGCGATGGTGAGATCGGGGCGCACCGAGTTCCGCCGCGACGACGACGTCACCTGGATCACGCGCATCCCGGCGGCCTGAGCGCCCTGCACGTCGAGTACCGGATCGTCGCCCACGTGCACGGCCGTCGCCGCGTCGCCGCCGATCGCGCGCAAGGTCAGCGCGAAGATCTCCGGTGCCGGCTTTCGAATCCCCACCTCGTCGGAGAACGTCGTCTGCTCGAAGTAGCCGAGCAGTCGAAACCGTCCGAGCAGCTCGCGGAGCGTCGTGCCGGGAGTCCGCATGATGTTCGACACGAGTGCCAACTTGTAGCCGGCGCCCCGGAGCGTCTCGAGCGCCGCGAGCGCGCCGTCGTCGACTGCCGGCGGCAGCATGAGGATGGGCCGCGAGTACGCGTCGACGAGCGCCGCGAGGAGCGCCGGCGAGACGCGGCGCGGCAGGCCGGGATCGACCGCGGCCAGGATCGCGTGCACGTGGTCGGCGACCGGAACGTCGCGGTGCGTGAACCACACGCGGCCGAGGTAGGCGCCGGACTGCTCGTAGCCGCGATCGAGCGCCGACGCCGACGCGGGCAGCCCGGCCGCCCGCAGCAGCGTCTGGAAATCGGCCATGCGGCGCTTCTTGTAGCGATTGTCGCTCGACGGCCCGTCGAAGAGCAGCGTGCCCCAGAGGTCGATCGTGATCGTCTCGACCTTCATGGCGTCACCGGTTGAAGTTGGGCGGACGCTTCTCCAGGTAGGCGCTCATGCCCTCGCGCGGCTCGGCGGTCGCGTACGCGGCGGCGAACGCATTGATCCCGTAGGCAACCGCCGTCGCGAGATCGGTCTCGCGCCAGCGGACGATCAGCTCCTTCTGCAGGCGGATGGCCTCGGGGCCGCTCGCGAGGATCCCCGCCACGAGCTCCTCGGCGGCCCCGCGCAGACGGTCGTCCGGCACGACGCGGTTCACGAGGCCCCAGTCGAGCGCCTGCGCGGCGGTGACCGGCGCGCCCGTCAGCAGCATCTCGGCGGCGCGGCCGGGGCCGATCATCGGCGGGAGCAGTGCGGCCTGGATGACCGACGGGACGCCCACCCGCACTTCCGGCAGTCCGAACGACGCGCGCGCGGCCGCCACGCGGAGGTCGCACGCCAGGGCGAGCTCGAAGCCGGCGCCGAGGCACGGCCCGTTCACGGCCGCGATCACCGGGAACGGAGCGCGGTGCACGGCCGCGATCGCGTCGTGGAGCGTGGTGATCAGCTCGCGGGCCCGGCCGGTGTCGAGATCGCGCAGGACCCGCACGTCCATGCCGGCGGTGAACGCGCGGCCGCTGCCGGTGATCACGGCGACTCGCGTGGCGCGGTCGGCCGCGAGCTCGGCGAACGCGTCGCGCACGGCTCGGATGAGAGTCGGCTCGAAGAGATTCAGCGGCGGTCGATCGAGCGTGCACCAGACCGCGGCGCCCGTCCGCTGGAGCGTGAGTGGCGCCCCCACTTAGTACCGGCGCATCGAGGTATCGACGGTGCGAGCCCAGTAGTCGAGCCCGCCGCGGAGGTTCTTCACGTTCTTGAAGCCGCGCTGCCGGAGATAGTCGGCGACGGCCGCGCTGCGCACGCCCTGATGGCAGTAGACGACGATCTCGTCGTCGGCGTTCAGCTCGTCGACGCGGAGCTCGATCTCCTCGATCGGGATGTGCACCGCGTTCTCGAGCCGGCACAGTCGCGTCTCCCAGTCCTGCCGGACATCGAGCAAGAGTGGGCGATCGCTACCGGCCAGACGCGCCTGTAGCTCTTGCGGGGTGATCTCGTCCATAGGGTGCTCCGCTAGCGCGGCGCGGTGCGGCCAACCAGGAAGTCGACGAGCCAGCCGTTCACCGCGGCGACGTGTTCGATCTGCGGGAAGTGCCCGCACGCATCGACCCAGCGCACCGCCGCGTGACGGAGCACGCCGGCGACTTCCGCGCAGTGCTCGGCGGGCACCACGCGGTCCTGGCGACCGTGGATCAGCAGCACCGGCTGCTGCAGCGTGCTCAGCGCGCGCCGGTAGTCTTCGGCGTGCGTCTCGACGTCGATCCGCACGTGACGCAAGGTCGCCAGATAGGCCGCGCGCGCCACGCCGTCGGTGCGGGTCTCGTAACCGTGGTCGATGAAGAAGTCGACCTCGCGACGATCGGGCGTGTGGAAGCAGCGCGCGAGCGCGGCCTTGTAGAGCCGGGCGTTCCCGCCGAGCGAGAGGAGCTCGCCGAGCCCGCGCAGCGCGACGAGCCGATAGATCCACGACGGACGATAGCTGCAGCCGGGCACGATGGCGCCGACCAGCGCCAGCCGCTCGACCCGCGACGGGTGTGTCAGCGCGAGCGTGACGGACACGGCGCCGCCGAGCGAGTGGCCGACCAGCGAGGCCTGCGCGAGCCCGAGCGCGTCCATGAAGCCGCGCAGCGCGTTCGCGAAGTAGCCGAGGCGGTAGTGGGTGCGCGGCTTCGACGATTCGCCGAAGCCCGGGAGGTCGACGGAGTAGACGGTAGCGCGGCCGGCGAGCGGGCGCACGTTGTGGCGCCATGACTCGGCGAATCCGCCCAGCCCGTGGACGAAGATGACGGCGGGCCCGCGACCTTCGACGACATAGTGCAAGCGGAGCCCGTCGACTTCTCCTCCGCGAAGCTGCAGTTCCGGCATGGGGGTACGATTCTACCAGACCGAACGGCCTCTCAGGGGAACAGGTCGAGCGGCGTCGACTCGGTCGCGGTCGGCTGGCCGAGGAGCCGCTTCATCATGAGCGCGTTCTTCACCGGATAGTCGCGATTGTTGTTGTTGAACGAGATGAAGACGTCCTCGGTCTCTGCGCTCACCGCGTCGATTTCCGGTAATAGCGCCGCGAGCTCCCCCTCGCTGTAGAGGTAGTCGTACTTCTCCCGGACCGTCGGCTCCTCGCCGCGGAGCTGGCGGAGCCAGCCCTCCGCATTGCGGCCGTGCAGGCGGAAGACCGCGGTGGGCGCCGTCGCCGTCGTGATGCGCGGGATCGCGTGGCCCCCCGACGGCGCGTCGACGATGACGTGCGCGAGCCGCGCGTCGCTCAACGCGCGCAGGGTCTCGTCGATGTGGTCCGGGAGCCACGAACGGTGGCGGAACTCGATCGCGAGCGTCCACCCCGGCAGCCGCGCCGGCAGCGACGCCAGGTAGTCGAGGCGGGCAGTGTCGAAGTGAACCCACGGCGCGAGCTGGAAGAGCACGTAGCCGAGCTTGCCGGCCGCCGCGATCGGCTCGACGGCGGTCCGGAACAGGTGAAAGGCGCGCTCGACGGCTTCGGGCGAGAAGCCCGTGGCATCGATCTCGCCCCGCCGCGTCAGTCGCGGGCTTTTCGGCAGGAGCGCGGCGAGATCGGCGGGCACGGTTTCGGCGCGCGGATGATGGCCGGTCAGGAGCGAGTACGCCTTCACGTGGAAGAGGAAGTCCGCCGGCGTGCGCTCGACCCACCGGTGGGTGTTCCGGATGTCCGGGATCGCGTAGTAGGAGCTGTTCACCTCGACCGTGTCGAACGCGCCGGCGTAATAGCGCAGGCGCGCCTCGGCCGACATCGACTTCCGCGGATAGAAGGTCCCGGCCTCGATGAGCGCGGGATCGGCCCACGCGCAGATCCCGACGCGCGTACGCCGGCTCAACCTAGACGATCTTCTCGTAGATGCCGGGCGGGATCACGCGGTAGACATGGATCGGCTGGGAGACGTTCTTGAAGGTCCGCTCGCCGAGACTTTCGAGGACGAAGTGGCCGCGGATCCGGTCGGCCGTCGCGGGGCCGACCACGATCTCGCCGCCCTGCGCCGAGCCGGCGAAGCGCGCGGCCACGTTGGTGGTGGGCCCGGTGGCGGTGAAGGTCCAGCGCTGCCCGGCGCCGGTGCCGAGCTTGGTGGCGCCAACCAGCGCCTCGCCGGTGTTGATCCCCATGTGCAGCTGGATCGCCGGGAATATGCCGCCGTACTCCTCGTTCAGTGTCCCCGTCCGCTGGTGGATGGCGAAGGCCGAGCGCGTGGCGTTGAGCGCGTGGTCGGACGAGCTCCGCTCCGACTGGAAGATGACCATGAGACCGTCGCCGGCCGTCTCGTTCACGTCACCGTGGTGGCCCTGGATGATCTCCAGAAAGCTCGAGAAATACGTCTGCACGAGCTGGTTGAGCCGCTTGGCGTCGAGCTGCTCGGAGAGCTTGGTGTACCCGGCGATGTCGAGGAACACCACGGAGACTTCGACCGTGCGCTTCTCGAGCTCGGTCGCGTTCGGATTCTGCTCGAGGAGCTTCTTGACGGCGTCGGGCACGAACTTCGAGAGCTCACCCTTGAGCTGCTCGAGCAAGGCCAGCCGCTGGCGCGACTCCTGGAGGTTCTGGAGCGCGGTCTCGAGCTCCTTGTTCTTCGTCGCCAGCTCGGTGTGGGCCAGGGCGAGCCGCGAGGTCATGTCGTTGAAGGCGCCGCCCAGATCTCCGATCTCGTCGCGGGCGGCCGCCGGGGCGCGCGCCTCGAAGTCGCCGCCACCGATGCGCCGGGCGACCGCCGAGAGCGCCCCGATGGGCCGCACCACGACCGAGCTGATCGCCACCGTCAGGACGGTCGCGGCGGCCAGAATCGTCAGGACGGCGATCAGGATCTGGCGGTTCCGGAGGCGCCTGACCTCACCGAAGACGGGCTCCATCGACGTCGCGACGCGTACCACAGCCCGCACCTTGTGATCGCTGCCGTGACAACCCTGACACCTCTCCTTGTTGAGGATTGGATAGTGCAGGGTGAAGAGCGAGACGCCCCCCTGCTCCTCGAGGGATTCCTGCGTGGTCAGGGTCTCGAGCGCCCGGGTGAAGAGGGGACCCGACATCGTGGTACCGGGCGCGCGCTGCATCTTCTTGATGTTGTTCATGACGTCGTCCGCGAGGCCGGCGGAGCGGGCGACTTCCATGGCGGTCGCCATGTCGGTGAAGGCCTCGACGCCGTTGCGCCGGTAGATCATCAGCGATTCGAGCGGCGAGGCGGCCGGGTGCGGCTGGGCCCGCAAGTCGCGCAGCTCCTGGATGAGGCCCCGGGTCACGTCGGGCCGCTCCTGCAGCATGGCGGCCTCGATGCTCGCCACCACCGTCTGGGTGAGCCGCCGGACCGCCTGCTTGTTCTGCTCGACCAGGGCGGCCGACTCGCGCTGGATCGTCACGATCGTCGAAACTCCGAACCCGACGATCAGGACCGCGACGATCAGGAGGGTGATCTTGAGGGCGAGCCGGGAACGGAGCATCGTCTGGTGCCGGCATTATAGGCCCGGTGTAGAATCCGGGCGATGGGCGGGCCGCGCGACAGCTTCGAGGAGTTCGAGGCGACCAGCCTGTTCTGCCCCCGCTGCCGTCGGGCGACCCCCGCCCGCAAGAAGCTCCTGCTCGTGCTCCCCTCCGGCACCAAGTACGACTACGTGTGCGCCGAGTGCGGCACCGCGGTCGGCGGCAAGATGGACAACGACCCCACGGAGTTTCACCGGACCATCCCGCCGCCCGCTTCGCGACTACCGCGTCGTCCGCGCTGAGCCGACCCTGCCGAACGCGCTAACCCTGCGCCGTATCAGGCCTTCCGTCACTGAAGGCTGCCCCTGCCGGTTGTGGATATCCGGAACGAACCAACATCCTGTTGCGTAGTCCATCGGCTCGTGCGATACTTCAAAAACTTCACCTTCACCTTCCCGTTGTCACGGCTTGATCGCTGGATCAAGGTAGTCTCGCTCGGATCGTTGCAGTCACAGTTGAATCAGGTAGGTCGCGTACAAAACAGTAAGGAGGGGCTGCATGCGCAGACTTAACAGAGTGCTCGCGAGCTTGACGCTGGTAGGCGCGATCGCCCTTGGAGGAGTCGTGCTGACGCGCCAGGTCCTGGCTGTCGCAAACGAGGCCAACACGGAACGGTTGAGTCGGGCCGTCCTGGCGTACATCGGTGAGAAGAATCCCAGCGCGCCCATCAAAGCGTTCCAGCACTTCCCGGAAGTACTCTTCGCGGAGAGCGAGCGCACGCAGATCGACCACTGCCTGGCCCTGGCGCAGGCGGAGGTGGAGTCGGAGTTCAAGCACGACGCCGTCGGCAACGCGGGTGAGGTTGGGCTCTATCAGACGTTGCCGTCGACCGCAGCCCTGTTCGAGTCGCAGGTCGGCCCCTTCAAGCGTCCGGTCCTCAAAGGACAGCGCGACCTCGGTGACCTAGCCGTCCCCGAAGTGAGCACGAAGTTCGCGATGGCCTATCTGCGCGACATCATGAGCAGAAGGCCGAACATCAAAGACGCCCTGACCGAGTACAACGGCGGCCCCGCCGGCCGTCACCCCGCCTACTACCGCATGGTGATGGGCACCTACGTGGAGGTCCTCGAGCGCAGCGAGCTCAAGTGCCGCTATCAGGCCGCGCCCAAGCGCGCCCCGGTGATGGCGCTGCTGGCCCGCGTCTAGGGCTCGCGCAGAAGCGGCGCGTCGCAGGCGCTTCGATCCTGGAAGAAGAAGCGCCCGCGCGCCCGCGCCAGCACCTCTGACGTCGCGAGCTCCTCGAGCGAGCCCTCGACGTCGACGTAGCGATCGTGGCGCGCGGTCAAATGGCCGCGCCCCAGGATCGGCGTCTCCAGCGGGACCGGCTTCACGAAGCGGACGGTGAGCTCTCCGGTGACGGAGAGCCGGTCGGTCGCGCGGACGGCGGCGCCTGCCAGAACTTCGTCGAGGTACGCCGTGACGATGCCGCCGTGCGCGGCTCCGCGCGGCCCTTCGTAACGCCGCGGAACGAGGATCGGCGCCAGGACCCCCTCGTCGGTCTTGAAGCACCGCACGCGGAGTCCGGTCGGGTGCTCGGGGCCGCACCCGAAGCACTGGGCGAAGAGATCGCCGGGCGCCTTGGTGAGGAACTGCTCCTCGAGCTTCGCGAAGCGGGGGCGGAAGGCTTCGGGAAGGGGCTCGCGCGTCGGCACTAGAGCGCGTCGATCCCCCGGGCGAGGGCGAAATCCTTCGGCGTCAGCCCGCCGTCGGAGTGAGTCCACACCGACACGGTGACCTCGTTGTAGCGGATGGACATGTCCGGATGGTGATTCGCCCGCTCGGCGAGCGCGGCCACCCAGTTGACGAAGACCATCGCCGCCTTGAAGTCCGGAAACCGGTACGTCCGCTCGATCGCCTTCCCGGCGCGCTTCCAGCCGGGTGTCTGCGCGAGCTCGGCGCTTACCTGGGCATCGGCGAGTGGGCTCACCGCGCCACCCCACGCCGGAGCAGCGGGGCCCAGTCGTCCAGCGACCGGGTCCGTTTGCCCGCCACCTTTGCCTCGTCATCCCAGCGCCGCAGGGCGACGGCGTCGCGCGCCCAGAGGTGCTCCGCGAACCGCGCCGCGTCGGCCGGCGACATGACGCCGCCCTGGAGCCCGAGCGTGTGGCGCGAGCCCAGCGAGAGGCGGTCGAGATACTCCGGCTCGGTCGCGCAGAGATAGCGCTTGGCGTCGGCGTGCTTGCGGACGCACCAGGCGACGCGGTCCGGCACCCAGGGAGCGAGGAGGTCGGCGCCGAGCTCGTGGTGGCCCCGCGCGCTCCGTCCGATCCGGGTCGCCTCCAGGGTGTCGGCCACCAGCGACTGATCGATGGCGTAGCGCCCGACGTCGTGCAGCAGGCACGCGAGCTGGAGCTCCTCGTCGGCGCCGCCGGCGCGCGCGAGCTCCGCGCACTGGAGCGCGTGCTCGAGCTCGGAGACGATTTCGCCGCCGTACCGGCGCGCGCCGGCGCCCGCCAGCGCCGCGAGGAGCTGGTCAGCCATGGCGGTCATACCTTGGCGAATTTTTGAAGCGACCGGATCTCGCGCGGCGGCTTCAGGTCCTTGCCGAGGGCCGTCCACGACACCTCCGCGACGTACAGGTCGCCGCGCGAGTCGACGACGCAGCCGTGCGGGGCGACGAACTCGCCTGGCTTCTCGCCGGCAAAGCGGCCGCCGATCCGGCCCACCCGCTCGCCCTTGAGCGTGACGATGCTCACCCGCGCGCCGATGTTCGGCACCTCGGCGCTGATCGGGAGCGCCGCCGGCAGCTCGCCGACGTAGAGCAGTCCCCCGCTGCGGCGGTCGGAGAAGAGCCCGCACGGGCGATAGAGGTTCGCGAGCTGGGCCAGGTACTTGCCCTTGTCGTCGAAGATCTGGACGCGGTGATTCTCGCGGTCCGCGACGTACACGAGGCCTTCGGCGTCGGTCGCAATGTTGTGCGGGATGTTGAAGCAACCCGGGTCGGTACCGGGCTCGCCCCATGAGAAGAGCAGCCGCCCTTTCGGATCGTACTTGTGGACGCGCGAATTGCCGTACCCGTCCGACACGTAGACGTCGCCGTTCTTCGGGCAGAGTGCCACGTGCGTCGGCCGGTTGAACGGCTTGCCGCCGTGGAGGCTCGAGGGCTTGTCGGGATCGCCGAGGGTCAGCAGCAGCTTGCCCTCGGGCGTGAACTGCCGGACGGTGTGGTGCAGGTCGTCGGTGAGCCAGAGCGTGCCGTCCGGGCCGATCGTGATTCCGTGGGCGCGCCGGAACACCCCCTCGCCCCACGATCTCAAGAATTTTCCCTCGCGGTCGAACACGATGACCGGATGCTCGCCGCGATTGAACACGTGCACGTTGTCCTTCGCGTCGACGGCGACGCTCGTCGCCTCGACGAACGACCACCCCTCGGGCAGCCGCCCCCAACCGTCCACCGGACGATAGTTCATGCGTGTGACCTCCCCGGATCCGCGCCTATACTGCCACAAGTCATAGGCGCGCCTCGGCCGGCGGGGCCCCAGCCCCGCGAAGGCCTGCGGCGCGTACGTCCACCTTGACGACAATCTCATGACCGCACCCGTCGGCCTGCCCCTCAAGCGCCGCGAAGATCGCCGCTTCCTCACCGGGCGCGGCCGCTACGTCGACGACCTGCGGCTGCCCGACCTCCTGCACGCGGCGATCGTGCGCAGCCCTCACGCCCACGCTCGCATCCTCGGCATCGACCGCGGCCGCGCGCTGGCGGGGCCGGGTGTCGTCGCGGTCCTCACCGACGCCGAGCTGCCGGAGTGTGCCGGCGCGGTGCCGCCGCTCGTGCCGTCCCCGCGGCTCCGGCCGTACGCGCAGCCGGC
>JACXTT010012066.1_pt1 | contig 11487 bp, 9 predicted proteins | sample 9270951 | NCBI WGS metagenome assembly JACXTT01 (sample SAMN15532306, study PRJNA645909) | rock metagenome | isolation source: weathered quartz diorite | place: Puerto Rico | collected 2017-06-21 | reverse complement strand
GGGGTGGCGCTCTCGCGGTTGGTCTCCTCGTCCAGATATTGCAGGGTATACGCGGCCGGAATCACGGTGACGACCCGCAAGACCTCCTGCTTGAAGATGTCGTTGTCCCCGTTGACGAGCCAGTCGCCCGCGAACCAGCGGTGCACCTGCCCGGAGTAACCGTAGAACGGCGTGGCCATCGTGATCGCGCGGGCCAGGTTGGCGACGATGGGATCGTCGCTGGGCAGGATCGGGTTTACGATCATGCCGCGGAAGCTGGGCCCGACCAGGGGGAACCGGGTCAGGGGGTCCGGTAGCCCCGCGGCGAGCACGCGATCTCTGAGGAACGGCAGCAGCGTGCGGAGGAAGAACGTGACCGTGTCCTCCAACCGGCGCCGCCAGTCCCAGTCGACCACGAGCAGGTTGAGGTTGTTGCCCGCGCACCACTGGATGAACCCGGGGTACAGCCGATCCCAGATGACGCCGCTCGCGACGATGATGCGGTCGCCATTGTCCCGGAACACCCCGACGCTGTCCCGGTGCAGCCCGAGGTATCGCGCGAGCCCGCGCCGGTGCGAGTCGTCGGTGAGCCAGACCGCCTCGTAGTCGAAGGTCTGCGGCTGCATGGTCCCGACCTGGAACTTCCTCGTGGCGCGCAGCAGCTGGCCGGCCAGGCCACCCGGGAAGAAGAACACCGTCTGCGGCGGGCAGGTCGAGGTGGTGGCCGGGAGGTACTGGGCGCGCTTGATGAACGCGTCGATCGCGGGGGTGAACAGGCGCAGATGCTCGCTGTCGCGCACCTCGCCGTAGGTGAGACTCACGGCTCGTACTCCGGCACGCGGGCGGTGCGACCGGCGATGGACACCGTGCGGCGGAACGGCGCCTCGGCCGCCGGAACGTACGGGCGGAGCCATTCGGCCGGGCGGCTGCTCGCGTCGGTCAACTCGATCGGGTCGAAGTAGCGGACGCGATCGGCCTCGGACAGGTCCGGCGGCCGCTCGAAGTACTGGGGATCGAGCGTGTCGTCGCCGGCCACGTAGCTGCGCGCCTGCGACGGCGTCTCGCTCGACCAGATGAAGCAGTGCAAGTTCGCCGAGGCGATGACGTACCAGCGCATCGGGTTCAGGCTGCGCGCCCGCAGGAGCCGTCGCAGCGTCTTCAGCAGGACGAGTGAGCGTGGCACCACCGTCCAGGGCCGGCGGAACATCCGCTCGATGAAGCTCACGATCGCGTCGCGCCGGTCGGCGAGGTTCGTATGGCAGATCGTCTCGCCGTCCAGGTCCCGCAGGCGCAGGTTGGGCGCCAGATGGCCCGCGCGCAAGTCGTCCCAGAAGGTCGCGGTGCCGGCCAGGGGTGCCACCACGCTCAGGTAGACCGGCATCGGCATCAGGGGGTTGCGCGCGATCGTGAGGATCTGTCGCTCCATCTCCGCCGCGGTCTGGTGGCAGTAGTCGAACAGGTATCCGTAGCAGATGGCGACGCCGAGCGATTCGGCGAACGCGATGTCGTCGACGACGCTGAAGCGGCGGCTCATGTTCTGCGTCTTGTGGAAGCGGCGCAGCATCTCGTGGTCGAGCGATTCGAGGCCGGCGAACAGCACCATGCACTTGCGCCGCGCCAGGGTCCGGACCAGCTCGCGGTCGTGCAGCACGTTCTGGGTGACGAGGGCGCTCCAGCCGCGCACCTTGGGATGCGATCCCACCAGCTCCGCGACCGCGAGCATGTGGCCGCGGTCGTCGGAGAAATTGTTGTCGAGGAAGTTGATCATCGGATACCAGCGTCGAAAACTGTGTCGGGGACTGGAGGCGATCGCGTTGTCGATCTCGGCCGCCAGGGTCGCGAGGTCGTAGCGCGCGTGGCCGCCGACCTCGGAAGGTATGACGCAGAAGCGGCACTTGAAGCTGCAGCCGCGGGAAGATTCCATGAGGTGGAGCAGCGGGTTGATGCCGCTCTTGGCGAGCAGTCCGTGGTCTATCGCGTAGGGCGAGATGCGGTCGACCGGCGATCGGTAGATCGGCTTGAGGGATCCCCGCAGGTAGTCGGCGACGACTTCCCTCACGCTGTCGACGCCGCCGGCGCAGACGACGTCGAAGAAGCGGGTGGCAAACTCGGGGAACGACGTGCAGATGCTCCCGCCCGCGACCACGGTGGCGCCGCTGCGGCGAAAGAAGTACGAGAGCTGCCGCATGCGGTCGAAATCGGGCTGAAGACCCGACAGGAATACCAGGTCGTATCCTTCGCAGCGCGCCGGATCGAAGGGGCCGTGCCAGTCCTCGTGGTGCAGGCGGACGCCGAAGTGCCGGGGGTCGATCAAGGAGCCGACATGCAGGCCGGAGATCGGCTGCATGAAATATCGGCTCCGCCGCTTGTCGCGGCCTGGGCGCAGGTGCGCACAGACGACCAAGGCCCGTCTTGGCGGCGGTGCCGATCTCGTATCGCGGGCGGACGACGAACTACGCATTCTGCGGCCCCCCGGCCGTGGATCGAGGCACCCGACCTGACCTGTACCCGCGGGGATTGTACACAATCGCCGGGCGAACACCACCGGCCGCGAAGCTGGGTTAGAATGGCCCGCAGGTCGGGCGCCGCAAGCACCGGGGATCGACAACGGCAAGAACGGGCCGGGGGGCCGTGCGATGAGCGAACTCGGAACCTCTGGATCGGACCCGAGGCCTTCCGAACACCGCTTTCTCACGATCGAGTTCATCGACCTGGTCGGGTTCACGGACCTCGCCGAGCAGCTGGATCCGGAAGAGCTCGGGCTGCTGCTGCGTCGCTACCAGCGACTGGCCCTGACGACCATGGAGCGCTTCGGCGGGTTCGTGGCGCAGGCCTTCGGCGACGGCCTCCTCGTCTATTTCGGCTACCCCACGGCGCACGGCAACGATGCCGAGCGCGCCCTGCTCGCGGCGCTCGCCCTGCTCCAGGGCCTGCGCGATCTCGACACGAACGTGCACGGCCGGACCATGCCGAAGCTGGAGGCCCGGATCGGGGTCCACTCCGGGCTGGTCATGATCGCTCAGGAGCTGGTGACCAGCCCCGGCAGCAGCGGGTATGGCGCCGTGGGCGAGGCGGTGAATCTGTCGGCCCGATTGCAGGTTGAAGTGCCCTCCGGTGGCATCGCGATCAGCCAAGAAACTGCCTCGATCGTCGAGGGGCTGTTCGAGTGCGAGCCGCTGGGGCTGAAGGCCATCAAGGGCCTGTCGCGGAAGGTCGAGGTCTACCAGGTCGTGCGTGCCTTGCCCGGCACCCAGCGGACCGAGTCGCGGCTGCGCCGCGGCGCGGCGCGCCTGGTGGGGCGCGAGGCCGCCATCGAGCGGATCCTGGCTCGCTGGAACGTTGCCCGGGACGAGTCGCGTTGCCAGACGGTTGCGGTCGTGGGCGACGCCGGCCTGGGCAAGACGCGCCTGATGCTGGAGCTCTCCAGCCGGCCCGAGTTCGTCGACGCGACGCTCTTGCCCGGGCAATGCCACGAGATCTTCGCCAGCACGCCGCTCTATCCGATCAGGGTGTTCCTCCGGGGCCGCATCGGGCTGACCGCGGACGACGAGGAATCGGTGCGCCTCGACAAGATCTCGGCCTATCTCGACGAGATCGGCCGAAACACCGAGGAGAATCGCGATCTCATCGCGAGTCTGCTGGGCGTGGGTGCCCCCGATAGCGGCAAGGCGGTCGCCGCGACGCCCCAGCTGCTCAAGCAGAAGCAGTATCAGCTCATCGGCTCGATCTTCGATCAGGCCGCGCGCGCGCGACCGCTGATCCTCTGGATCGACGATACTCACTGGCTGGACCCTTCGTCGGCAGAGCTGCTGCGTGACATCGTCGCCGCGTCGGCAAAATTGCCCGTCCTCGTGGTGTTGACCATGCGGCCCTTTCCCAAGGGCCCGGCTCTTCCGGAGATCGACGAGACGGTTCGCCTCGAGCATCTGGGGTTGCAGGATTGCCTCGAGCTTGCGCGGTCGGTTCCGGGGGCCGGTGGGCTGTCCGAGGAAATGGTCGTGAAGGCGGTCGAAGCCGCCGAGGGAGTGCCGTTCTTCCTCGAACAGCTCGTCATTTCCCTGCTCGACGAGCAATCGCGAGGACCGGCACCACACCGCCGGCTGGGCGGCGTGCCGCTCATGCTCGCAGAGCTGATGTCGGAACGTCTCGACCGGCGACCGGGGGCGCGGCACATCGCTCAGGCCGCGGCCTGCATCAACGGCGCGTTCACCCTGGACTTTCTGCTCGCCCTGCTCGAGGACGAGGCGCAGGTTCGCGAGCGGCTGGAAGCGCTGGTCGAAGCGGAGATCCTGCTGCCGAAGCGATTCGGCGCGGAGATCCGCTATGAGTTCCGGCACGTCTTGCTGCAGCGGATGGCGCACGAATCCATGGTCCAGACCGAGCGGCGGGCCATGCACGTGCGCATCGTTGAAGTGCTGCGGAACGCGGAGGTGGGCGAACCGGTCATACCGGAAGTGCTCGCGTATCACTTCACCGAGGCGGGAGCGTTTCCCGAGGCGGTCGGCGCCTGGCTGCGGGCGGGCGTGGCCGCCGACCGGCGATCCGCGCACGTCGAGGCGGTCGAGCATATCCGCAACGGACTTCGGCTGCTGGACAAGATTCCCGATCCCGGCTCGCGGCGACAAGTCGAGCTCAATCTTCAGGCCTCGATGATGGGCTCGCTCCTGGCGAGCCAGAGTGCGACGTCGCCGGAGCTGGCGGCCTGCTGTGAGCGTGGCCTCCTGCTGTGCGAGGAGGGCGCGGCCGTGCCGATGGCCTTCCCGTTCGCGTTCGGACAGTTCACGTTCGTCAATTGCCGGGGCCGCACCGGCGAGGCGATCTCGCTCGCGAGGCAGTTCATCTCGCGCGCCGAACAGGGCGGATTCGAGTCCGAGCTGGTCATCGGCTATCGGATGCTGGGCCAGGCGCTCCTCATCGAGGGCGAGGCGGCCGCGGCGAAGACGGCACTGGAGCGATCGCTGGCGCTGTACGTGGCCGAGCGGGACGCCACGACGACCCACCTGTACGGGCAGAACACCGAGGTCCACACGAAGTCGCTGCTCAGTATCACGCACTGGTGTCTGGGAGACGTGGACGCGGCACTCGAGGTGGGTCTCGACGCGCTGCGGACGGGAGACGCGATCCGGCACCCGCATTCGACCGCGATCCCGATGGTCTACGTGGGAGGCTGGGTATTCGGGCTGTGCGGTGCGGCCGAGCAGATGCTGACGGTGGGGAGGAGCCTGCTCGCGCTGGCCGAGCAGCATCGCCTGTATGGATTTCGCGCGCACGCGGCCGCGATCATCGGATGGGCCCTCTGTCAGCGGGGAGATCTGGAGGAGGGGATCGCCATGATCGCGAAGGCGGTCGCGGCGTTCGATTCGGTCCAGTTCCGGATGTCCGAGGCCGGGCACGTGGCCAATCTGGCCGACGCCCAGCGCCGCGTCGGCCGGGTCGCCGAGGCGGCCATCACGTGTGAGCGTGCCCTGCAGCTGATGCCGGAAGGCACCCAGTTCCTGGAGTCGGAGCTGCGTCGCGTGCAGGCCTTGGTGGCGGCGGAGCTCGCGCCGACGGAGCTCGACCGGACCGAGACCCTGTTTCGGGGCGCGGTCAAGTGCGCGCAGGACTACCGGTTTCCGATTCTCGAGAGACGATGCCTGGCCAGCCTGGTCCAGTTTCTCGACGGGGCGGGACGTCGCGATGCGAGCGTCGAGGCGCGGCTCCGCGAGCTGTCGCATCTCGCCGATCTCGACCAACGGGTCGCTCGCGCGATGCAGGCGTTCTCGCATGTTTGATGGCTGCAAGCGCCGCGTCTGAGCGGCCGACCGAATTGCCTGCCGGAGCGTGCCGCGGCATCGTCGGCACACGCCTCGCTCACGGGACGTGAACAAGCTGGCGGCTTGCTGGATGGCGTGGCGTGTCGGTACGCATGTGCTCGGCGGCGTCGTGCAGGGCGGGCTCCTGTTTCCCCGGCTCTCGAAGCCACAGCGTGAGAGGCGAATCCGGAGGTGGGCGAGCGAGATGCTGGAGCGGCTCCACGTTGACTTGAAGGTCGTCGGTGCGCCGGCGCCGGTCGGGCCCATGCTGCTGGTGTCCAATCACATCTCCTGGGTCGACATCCTCGCGTTGCACGCGGTATGCGCTTGCCGTTTCGTGGCGAAGGCCGACGTCGCACACTGGCCGCTGCTCGGGACCATCGTGACGGGCGGAGGCACCTTGTACGTGAAGCGTGAGTCTCGGCGCGACGCCATGCGGGTGGTGCACCGAATGGCGGAGGCCTTGAAGGACGGAGACATCCTCGCGGTATTTCCGGAGGGAACAACGAGCGACGGCAGCTCGGTGCTGCCATTTCATTCCAGCTTGATCCAGGCCGCGATCTCCGCCGACGCGCCGGTGCAGCCGGTGGCGATGCGGATCGTCGAGGGCAGATCCGGAAGACCCAGCCAGGCTGTGAGCTACATGGGTGACGAATGGCTCGTGGGGTCGCTCTGGCGAACGCTTTGTGCACGGGAGCTGTGCGCCGTGGTCACGTTTGGCCCACCGCAGCGTGCTGCCGGTCGTGACCGTCGCGTATGGGCGCGGGACCTGCATCGGGAGATCACCTCGATGCGGCAGCCACAAGACCAGTACCTTCAGACCCCGAGCCGCCCGCGACGGGACGCTTCCTGAGCGATGGCCCGAAAACCGCTGCACTTGGCCGCGCTACCGCGCGCCGGACCGCGTTTGGCGCGATCGCGCAGGGGGTGTCAATCACCCTCGCGCGCGCCGTTGAAGGGCCAGCGTCTACCGGAAGGTCGGAACGATGTGTCAGTCAGTCCTCGCGCTTTTCCAGCTCGCGCTCGATTCGGCGGTCGGGAATGAACCACATGAGCGCGACGAACACATACAGACCGCTGGCTATCCACGGATTCACAAAGGCGAGCGGAATGGCGATGAGGTAGAGGACCGGAGAGAGTTTGCCCTTCGAATCCCCGGCGATGGCCGCCGCGAGGAGGGATTCAGGGCCTTGATGCGCGATGATCGCACGTTGCAGAATGTAGTAGGCAATCGCCGCCATCAGCAACACGAAGCCGTAAACCGCCGTGGGCAGGGACGCGAGGTGATTCTCTCCCATCCAGCCTGTCGTGAAGGGAAAGAGCGACAGCCAGAACAACAGATGCAAGTTCGCCCACAGGATGCCACCCCTGACGCGCTTGGTGGAATGAAACATGTGATGATGGTTGTTCCAGTAGATGCCGACGTAGATGAAACTGAGCACGTAACTCAGAAACACCGGCAGGATTGGCTTCAGCGCGGCCAGCTCGACGCCGTGCGGCACTTTCATCTCGAGTACCATGATCGTGATGATGATGGCCATCACGCCGTCGCTGAATGCTTCGACCCGGTTCTTCTCCATGCGCCGAGAATAGCAAAACACCTGTCCTCGTCTCGTCAATGCGTCGCGCGGGGAATCAGCCGGTTGTGAAGAGAAGGCGATGATCTGGTGTTCGAGGACCTCGCGGATCGCCCGAGCCAGCGCGGCTATTCGCCCTGCTACTCGTACGGCCTAAACCCGCAGCCCTGCCGGAGCGTCCACCCTCTTATGGCGGCGCTGCGGAGGTGTGTCCCTATGTGTTTCACGCAATCAACGCGGAGCCGGTGTTCGCAGCGTTGTCAGGCTGCGCCGAAGGTTTTGTTCCAGGTCGTGCGAACGCTGCGCAGGAGAGACGGATAGACGATCAACTCGCGGAACGGGTCGATTGTAGCCATGTAAACGGGCGTCAAGCGGCCGACGCGGCGCACGTAAACGCCGAAATAGAAGCGGTAGGCATTTGCCGTTTCGACGAGGGCGCTCAGCGCGGCGGCGTGGGCGATACGGTTGACCACCTCGAGAAGCTGCTCATTTTCGAAGCGATACACGATTCGGAAGAGTCCCTCGCGGGTGCCCGCCGGCGCAAGGGATTTCGAGAGATCGGCGGTTGTCAGACGAGTTGCGAAGGTCTCCCGCGCGGTTGCGTCCGGTTGGCGATCCCAACCGAGGAGTCGTGATGCCGGAGCGCATCCGCGGCAAATCGACGGCCCACACGTCATGGAGCGGCACGCCGGCAAGAAAGTCATGGACCCGCAGCGGCAGCCGTTCGAACTCTTGCGTCGAGATCTGTGGCATCGGGGGCTCCTAGTCGGCTCCGAGCGCCGGCGCGGCCCTAACATGGCGCTGCGCCTTCGTGAGGAAATCGACCAATCCCGCGATATCGAAGTAGAACATCTGGGCACGAGCGAGTTTTCCCTCACGCAGCTGGTAGAGCCCGAGGACCGGGCCGTCAAATCGATCGCCCGCTGGGGTGAGGCCTCTCTGCCGCCACAGGATCACCACCTCGTCTCCAGTGGCCGCGACGACGCGTGGATCCATCCGTTGCTCGGTCTCGGTCGGCTGCAGGGGCATCCAGGTTTGGGCCCAGGCCCCGCGCTCGCCGCCCGCGTAGGGCAGCGACGGCGGCCAGAGAAACTCTACATCAGGCTGGCAAAGGTCAAGCAAGTGCTGGAAATCCCTTTGCTCGATGGCGCTGAAGATCCCTAGCATCACTTCGGTGTTCTCGCCGGCGTTCATAGTGCGCTCCTCTCTCTTGTCGCGACGCCCTGCTGATGGATCACGGCCTCATAGGTGATCCGAATCAGCGCGTCGACGTACGGCGGCGGTCTCTCGCCGGCGACCACGTGGCGCCGGACGGCCGCAAAGGGTGCATCCACCACGGCATACGCGACACTGCGCAGCGTCCTGGCGTCTTGGCGCCGGCACAGCCTGCCGGTGAATCCACGCAGCTCGGTCTCCACCTGCCGACCGAGCTGCTCCGCACGGCGACACATGTCCGCCGGCCAGCCGCGATCGACGAAATCTTCCCGTCGGTGCACCAGGAGCAGCCGCGCCTCACTCGGCCGCTCGCGAACCCGCTGCGCCATGTACAGGGCAGCCGCAAGCCCAGCCTCCCGTGGCACCGGGCCCGCTAGGCACTTGAAGAAGGCGGTCTGGAAGGCGGTGGCCGCCCCCAGCCACACCTCGGCCAGCAAGCCGTCCCGTGAGTCGAACCGGTGGTAGATGGAGCCGATCGGCGCGCCCAGAGCGCGGGCGATCGCCCCGATGGTTGCCGCTGAGGGTCCGTGCCGAGCGATGAGCCGGCCGGCGGCCGTGAGGATCTGGGCTTCGTTGAACTGCGGCGCCCTTGGCATCACGTATTAGAATATCAGTTCTAAATCGGCCGTCAAGATCTGGATCGACGACCCCGACCGGCTCACGCTGGCGGAAGCCGGCGCCCGCGCTCGGGTCCCCGAGGTGAACGAGGCGGCTCCTGCTGCCCGAAGGCGAGGCGCGACGGCTTGACACCTCGTCGCGCCGCCAGTATAAACTCGAAACTTGGTTTCTAAGTTTCACCTCGAGGACCCCTGCTTGGTGGCGCGCGAGGTCGCGGGAATCGTTCGGGCCATGCAGATTCTGGAGGCCCTGGCCGTCTGTCCCGACGGCACCAGCGTCCGGGACCTGAGCCGCGCCATCGGGTGCGGGAAGGGGACCATCTCGAAGATGTTGAGCACGCTGGAGCGGCGTCACTACGTGCGCCAGGATGCCGGCAGCGGCCGCTTCGTCCTCACGTGGCGGCTGCTCGCCCTGGCGTTTGGCCACGCCGACCAGGCGGGCATGCCGCGAGTCTTCCTGCCCGTGCTGCAGGAGCTGGCGGACGAGACGGACGAGCTGGTGCAGCTCGCGGTGGTCGACGGCGACCAGGTCCTCTTCGTGGCCAAGGCCGAGGGCCGCGGCCAGACCATCCGTCTCCTGCCGCTCGTTGGGCTCTGGGCTCCCTTGCACGCGACGGCGGCGGGCAAGCTGTGGCTCTCGACGCTGCCCGCCAAGGCGCTGGCCCGCGTGCTCGGCCGCCCGCTCCCGGCGGTCGCCCCCAAGACCATCACCTCGATGAGCGACCTCCGGAAGGAGCTCGAGCGCATCCGCGCGGCGGGATATGCCATCGCCGACGAGGAGCTCGCCGAGGGCGGCCGGGCCGTCGCGGCGCCGATCCCGCGCGAGGGCGCGATGGTGGGGGCGGTGGCGCTCTCGGGTCCTGCGTACCGGCTCTCGCTCGATCGGTTGCACGCGCTCGCCCCGCGGCTGCTCGAGGCCGGCGCGCGGCTCGCCTCGATCTGGCCTCCGCACGTCAACGCGAAGGACTTCACCTCGTGAGCCGCTTCGAATACCACGAGCCGGAGAGCCTGCGCGACGCCATCGCCCTGGCCGCGCGCTTCGGCACGGAGGCGAGTTTCCTCGCCGGCGGCACCGATCTGATCGTCCAGATCGAGCGCGCGCGGATCGCGCCACGCCACGTCATTGGCCTCCGGCGAGTTCCCGGGCTCACCGGCATCGAGGTCAATGGCCGCGTTACCCTCGGCGCCCGCGTCACGCATCGCGCCATCGAGCGAGCGCCGGGACTGGCCGGAGCGTTCCGCTGTCTCATCGAGGGCGCCGAGGTGATCGGGGGCCATCAGGTGCGCAACGTCGCGACGGTGGGCGGCAATCTCGTGAATGCGTCGCCGGCGGCGGACCTGGTGCCGGGCCTGCTGGCCCTCGACGGCGCGGTGACGCTGGTCGGGCCGGCCGGCGAGCGGGAGCTATCCGTCGAGCGCTTTCTGCTCGGACCGAACCGGACGGCCCGGCGCCCCGACGAGCTCCTGCCCCGTGTGAGCCTGCCCGCGCTGCCCGCGCATGCGGCCACTGCGTTCCTGAAGGCGGGCCGCCGGCGAGCGATGGAGATCGCGGTGGTGTGCGTGGCCGCCCGGCTCACCCTGGACGCGGGTCTGGAGCGCTGCCTCGAGGCGCGCATCGCCCTCGGCGCCGTGGCCCCCACCGCGGTACGGGTGCACCAGGCCGAGCGCGCCCTCGAAGGCCGGCCCGTCGGCCCGGAGGCGCTCCGCCGCGCGGCGGAGATGGCCCAGGACGCGTGTCGCCCCATCGACGACGTGCGGGCCTCGTCGGCTTTCCGGCAGCATCTGGTCGGCGTACTGGTCCGGCGCGCGCTCGACCGCTGTGTCGAGCGGGCGCGCGCGGTCGCCTAGACCCGGGGAGGGGCCATGACCAGGAGCGCGATCACGCTGAAGATCAACGGCGAGCGCCACGAGGTGCTCGTCGAGCCCGATCGGACGCTGCTCGACGTGCTGCGGACGGATCTCGGCCTCACCGGCACGAAGACGAACTGCCTCGACGCCGAGTGCGGGGTCTGCACGGTGCTCGTCGACGGGGAGGCGGTGAACGCCTGTCTCTACCTGGCCGTGGTGGCCCAGGACCGGGCCATCACGACGATAGAAGGCCTGGCGCCCGCCGGCGCGCTGCACCCCTTGCAGCAGGCGTTCGTGGAGTTCGGGGCCGTGCAGTGTGGCTACTGCATCCCGGGCATGATCCTCTCGGCCAAGGCCTACCTCGACGAGCATCTGAAGCCAACGGAGGCCCAGATCCGCGAGGCCCTCGCCGGCAACCTGTGCCGCTGCACCGGATACCAGAAGATCGTCGACGCG
>JACXTT010012065.1_pt1 | contig 11488 bp, 12 predicted proteins | sample 9270951 | NCBI WGS metagenome assembly JACXTT01 (sample SAMN15532306, study PRJNA645909) | rock metagenome | isolation source: weathered quartz diorite | place: Puerto Rico | collected 2017-06-21 | reverse complement strand
CCACTGCTGGTGGGGCTCCGGCACCCGCCCCGCGGGGATGGGGCGCGCGCCGTCGTGCGTGGATTCGACCTCTCCGGCACGGCATGGCGCGGGGCATTGCCAACGCCGCTGCGCTGCGTGCTCGCCTCGCTCGTCGTCCATCACCTGACCGATCCGGAGAAACGCCGGCTCTACAGGGATGTAGCCGCGCGCCTCGAACCTCGTGGGGCGTTCCTGCTGGCCGACCTTGTTGCACCGGCCAATGCCGCGGTACAGAAGCTTTTCGCGGGGCAATGGAACGCCGCCGCGCGCGCGCAGAGCCGGGGAATCCCTCGAGGGGCAGGCGCGCTGCGCCGGTTCATGCATGGCGGGTGGAACCACTACGCAACGAGCACCCCGGATCCGTACGATCGCCCGGCCCGTTTGTTTCAGCAGCTTCGGTGGCTGGAAGATGCCGGGTTCGGTCAGGTGGACTGTTTCTGGATGCAGGCGGGACACGCCATCTTCGGCGCATACCGGCAACGAGGCCGAGCCGGGGGCCACACGCCCGAGATTCGCGCGAACAAGCACGCATGACCGGGGCCTGGAGGCGCAACGTGCGGAAGATGCGACCGCGCCGCTGGCGCGACGACGGAGGCAGGACGGACGGCCCCACACGGGGAGGACGGTCTGAGGGTGCACGGCCGCCTCACCGTCCGCGGGCGTTTGCGGCGGAGCGCGCACCGGAGCTGGGCGAGATCGTCGCCCGGCTTGAACGGTTGGAGGCACTGGTCGGAGCGATCGCCGAGCACCTGGGCATCGAGGCGCCGGCGTCACGCCAAGGGCGGGTGGTGCGCCGCGGTGCGCGCCCAGGGGCGGGGCCCGCGCCGGCGAGGCCGGAAGACCACGCGGTCGTGAAGACCGTTGCACGGCGGCTGCCGGGCCGGCTGAAGGTCTATCATGCCGAGCGAGGGTATGGCTTCCTCGTCAGCCCGGATGCGCCGGGCGACGTCTTCTTTCACCGGTCCGATTGCCGGACCGATCCCGAGACGCTCGGACCGTCATCCGTACTGACCTTCGACCTTGTCGAGATGGCCAACGGACAGTCCAAGGCCGTCAACGTCGGGCCGAAAACGTAGCCACGGGCACAGCCGAACGCGACGCGGCCCTCCGGCCTGACGGCACGGAGGGCCGCTGCTCATGCAGGGCGCTCGGACAGGGATGGCCCGCCGGCTAGAGCAGCCCTTGATTCTTCAACCAGCCGGTGGCGGTTTCGGTGACGCTCTTGCCTTTCAGGACCTCGAGTTGGAGCTGCTGGCTCGTCTCCGTGGTGAGCTTGGGCGCGACCTTATTCAAGGCCGTCGCAATGTCCGGCGCCTTCGCCAGCGTCGCGTCCCGGACGATGGGCGCCGGCAGATAGATCGGGAACAGGCTCTTGTCGTCTTCGAGCAGGACGAAGTTGTTCTTCGGGATCAGCGCCATCGTCGTGTAGCAGACGTTGACGTCGGCCTTGCCCTGCTTCACGGCATCAAAGGCCAGCGCCACCTGTACCACCGTGACGTGGCCGAACGCGAACCCGTACGTGGGCTTCAGCCCCGGCAGCACGTTGGGGTCTGACGTCCCGTCCGGCGGGGTCGCCACGGTCATCTTTGCCGCCATCGGGGCGAGTTGGGAAATCTTGGTGACCTTCCACGCCTGCGCTTTTGCCTGGGTGGTGCAAATGCCATAGGTGTCGTTGAGCGGTGACTTGTCGAGCCAGGTGATGTGAAATTGCTTCTCGTAGCCCTCTTTGACGAGCTGATAGTCTTTGTCCGCATCGTGGGTGGTCTTGATCTTCAGGTGCGCCAATCCGGTGGCGGTGAACTCCGGGTACAGGTCGATCTGGCCGCTCGTGATCGCCGCGTGCACGATGTTGTTGGTGCCCAGCCGCGCCTTTTCGGTGACCTTGAACCCCGCGTGGCGGAGCAGCAGCGTGTAGATCTTCGTGAGGAGCTGCGCTTCCGTGTCGGTCTTGCCGCCGACGGTCAGCGTGATCTTGCTGTTGTCGGCCATGCTGGCCGCGGCGCCCGCGCCCGCGGATGCCAGGGCGGCGAGGACGACGACCACGCATAGCGAGACGAACTTTACCCATCCCAACTCTTCACGTGTCCGCATCATGCTCCCCCTCGATGGACCGATTTGTCTTGCCAAGATGCCTCCTTTCACCGTGGTTGTGCCTCTTGCGTCTGTACGCGAAGCCCGGCGGGCGTGATCCATCGCTGCATCCACCCCAGCCCCAATTCGACCAGGAGGGCCAGCGCCGCCACCGGGACGGCGCCGGCGAGAATCTGCACGACGTCCACCTGATACAGTCCGGCCAGGATGTACTCCCCGTAACCGCCTGCGCCGATGATGGCGGCGAGCGTGGCGGTGGCCACGATCTGCACCGCCGAGGTCCGAACGCCCGCCGCGACCACGGGCAGCACGAGCGGTGCTTGGATCCTGCCGATGATTTGCATTGAGGTCATGCCGACGCCGCGCGCGGAATCCACGATCACCGGGTCGATGCCCCGGATCCCGGTGTACGTGTTCAGCAGGATCGGCGGGATCCCCAGGACGGTGAGCGCGACCAGCGCGGGCGCGAACCCGATCCCCAGGTAGGGGAGGGCCAACGCCAGAAAGACGATCACCGGCACCGCACGCATCAGGCCGCTGACGTTGATGGCCAGGAGCGCAAGCAGCGGACGCCGCGCCACGGCCACGCCGAGTACGACCCCAATCGCCGTCGCCAGTGCGATCGACGCCGCGCAGAGGTAGAGGTAGCTCAGGCTATGCTCGAGGTAGCGGTTCGCCGGAGCCGCGACGAATGCGATCAGCGCGGAAAGCATCGCCGTCCCTACCCCGTCGAAATGGGATTCCGGCCGCGATTGAGCAGCGTCTGCACAGCCAGCAGCAGCAGGTCCGCCGTGACGGCGAGGACGCCGATGATGATGCCGCCGCCAAGCACCTGGTCGTAGTTGACGTTCTGCAGGCTCGAGAAGATCAGGTCGCCCAATCCGCCCGCCCCGACCAGCGCGGCGAGCGAGGCGATGCCGATCGTCGTCACGGTGGCCACGCGCACGCCCGCGACGATAATGGGCAGGGCCAGCGGCAGCGTGATGCGCCAGAACCGCTGACCCCGGCTCATCCCGATGGCCCGCCCGATTTCCAGGAGCGCCGGGTCGATGCTGTTCACCGCCGTCGCGGTGTTCCGGATCAGGACGATCTGCGCGTAGAGGACGAGCGGGATCACGATGGTCGTCGTCCCCAGGCCGGTCACCGGCACAAGAAAGGCGAGCAGCGCGAGCCCCGGAATCGTGTACAAAAAGCCGGCCACGGTGACCACCGGGAAGTAGAGGCGTGGCCGGCGGGCGATCAGCACGCCGACCGGCAGCGCGATGACCACCGAGATCGCCATGCTGATGCCCACGATCGTGAGATGCTGCATGAGGAGGTTGGGGATGCTGCCGGTATCCGCCAGATCGTAGTTGCGCGGATCCAAGAGGTACCGCATCGTCAACTCACGCCTCTCCGCCAGACCCCGCGGTCGACGGCGTCCTTGTCGAGTTGCTGCGGGCCGCCACGATCTCCCGGTTGATGCTGGACAACGTCACGCGCCCCATGGCGGAGCGGGTCTGCGCGTCGTAGACCGCGAGGGCCGGAGCGTTGGTTTCGATGAGCCTGAGCATCGCCTGCAGGAGCGTGGCGTTGGACGGACACGCGTCGCGCTCTTGCCCCGCGCCGTTCGGCTCGAGCGCGGCCGTCACCGGCAGGTACTGGAGATGGCGGAGGATGTTGTCGGCGCCCACGAGGGCGCGGACCAATGCATTCGCCGGCCGCGCCAGCAGGTCGATCGGCGTGCCGACCTGGACCAGCTTTCCCTCCGAGAGCACCGCGATCTGTTGTCCCAGTCGGAAGGCTTCCTCGACGTCGTGGGACACGAAGAGAATCGTCTTGCGCACGCCGCTCTGGATGCGCAGCAGCTCCTCCTGCATCCGCGACCGCGTAATCGCGTCGAGGGCGCCGAACGGTTCATCCATCAGCAGAATGGCCGGGTCGGTGGCCAGGGCCCGCGCCAGCCCCACGCGCTGCGCCTCTCCACCCGAGAGCTGACGGGGAAAGCGGCGCCGGTATTCATCGGGAGGCAGGCCGACCAGGTCCAACAACTCGTCCACGCGTCCCGCCATGCGCGCTCGCGACCACCCGGCGATCTCCGCCGTGACCTGCACGTTTTCGCCGACCGTCATATGGGGAAACAGGCCCACCTGCTGGATGACGTACCCGATGCGCCGCCGCAGTAGGATGGGATTCTCTTCCAGCACAGTGTGACCGTCGATGAGGATCGCGCCCGCGCTCGGCTCGATGAGCCGGTTGACCATCCGCAGAAGGGTAGTCTTTCCCGAACCGGAGGTTCCCACGAGCATGCAGATGGCGCCCGGGGCGACCTCGAACGTGACGTCGTCGACCGCCGGACGGCTCGCTCCAGGGTAGTGCTTCGTGACCTCACGAAACGCAATGGTGGCCATTCCGCCTAACCGACCGTCCGGAGTTCGTATTGGTCATGTGGCCCATGGGGTGGTGTGGTGGGTGGTGGGATATGGTTCGGAAGTGCCATCCAAGTATACGGGACTCGTGTGTCCATTGCAAAACGTCCGTTACGGTGGGTGACGCGGCGCCGCGACCGGCGGCACGGGCAAGGCCGCGCCCGCGGCGGACGGACTGCGGGCCGGAGCGATCGCCGGCATCGATCGGTAGGCGACCACGATGCCCGAGATGATCAACGTGGATGCCAGCACCTGGACCGCCGTGACACGCTCGTGGAGGGCGAGGCTCCCGAGCACCATGCCGAAGATCGGGAGCAGATTGTTGAACATCATCGCGTACGAGGCTCCCAGGTCACGGACCGCCGCGTTCCAGCACGCGTAGGCGAGCGCCGACGGGCCGATCGCCAGGTACAGCAGCACCGGAAGGTGGTCGCGGACAGCCGCAGCGAGGTGCGCCGGACGCTCGACCGCGATGGCGCCGAGGAGGAATGGGAACCCGGCCAGCATCGCCCCGGCGGTGATCCAGAGCGGCGGCAGCTCGCCGGCCAGGCGCTGCACCCCAAGGTTGTAGAAGCCCCACGTCACCATGCTTGCGATGACGAACAACGCCCCGGGGTCCACGCGAAATTCCGCGCCCGCCGTCGATCCGAACGCGGTCATGATCCCCGCGCCCACGGCCGAGACCGCCAGGCCGAAGAAGAGCCCGCGCGAAAAGACGAACATCCCTGCGGCGACGGCGAGGCTGGCCGTGACCAGCGGGCTTGCGGCGTTCAAGATGATCGCGTTGGTGGCGAAGCTCCAATGCAGCGCGATGTACGTGAGGTACTGGCTGGCGAAGATGCCGAGGAACCCGAGCACGATCAACTCACGGATCAGCGGCCGTGAAGGGCGGGGCCACCCATGTGAGAGCAGCAGCCAGGTGCAGAGGGGAACCCCCGCCACGAGCGCCCGAAACGCCGCGATCGTCCCGGGCGTCACCGCATCGCGGAGGACGCGGCCGATCATGAAGTTCGTGCTCCAGACGGCCATCGCGGCGAGCGCATACAGCTGGCCCCGTACTGACGCGCCTGACGTCATCGCGCTCGGAGGCACGTGCGGGGATTCTGCTGCTCCGTCAACGCCTACCCGCCGTGGAACGCCGCGGCGAGGCGCCGCCACCGGGGGCCCTCCGCAAGCGTAAAGGGGCGATAGCAGGCCACCCGATCCAGCACGCCCCGGTAACGCTGCCGCAGTTGCGCGCCGACCGCCTCCCACGATCCCGTGACCACTACCTCGTCGAGGAACACGTCGGGTATCTGCGCCGCCAGGTCGTCCCAGCGCCGCTGTGCCGCCAGCCGCTGAAGCCGCTCTGCCACGTCGTTCAGTCCGTGCGTGCGGAGGACAATCTGGTAAGACGGGGTGGATGCATAGAACGCGATCTGCGCCCGTGCCGCCTCGCGTCCGGCTCGCTGCTCCTCGGGGGTGTCGCCCGGGGCGACGAACACGGGCGCATACAGGTGGATCGCGTCCCGCGGCCGCGCGCCGGCGCGGAGCCCCCGCTCGATGCTGGGACGCACCACGGTGCTGATATAGGACACCGTGTGGAACGGGTGCACGTGAAACCCCTGCGCGCGCTCACCGGCCAGCCGGCAGAGCGGGGGGTTCACGCCGGCGATATAGATCGGAATCTCCGGATGGGCGATGGGGCCGGGACTGAAAAACGGAGTCATCAGGCTGAGCCGGTAGTATCGCCCCTCCACCTTGAGCGCCGCACCTTCCTGCCACGACCGCCAGATCGCCCGCACCGCGTCGATGTACTCTCGCAGTTTCGGCACGGGCGGATCCCAGGGCATGCCAAACCGGCGCACGATGTGCGCTTTCACCTGGGTGCCCAGCCCCAGGATGAAGCGGCCGCCCGATAGCGCGGCGAGGTCCCAGGCCAGGTGCGCCATGATCGTCGGGCTGCGCGGGAATGCGATGGCGACGCTCGTCCCCAGCAGGGTGCGGGAGGTGGCGGCGGTCGCCAGCGTCAGCGTGACGAAGGGGCTGTGTTTGGTTTCGTTGACCCAGAGCGCGGCGAATCCGGCGTCCTCGGCCGCGCGGGCGTTCGCGGCGGTGCCGGCCAAGTCGTCCATGGCCAACGTGGCGTCGAGCGCGATCTCGTTCGTCATCGGTCGCTTCGCCTTCAGAGTGTATAACGCTGGAATGGCCTACCCCTCTCGCGGCAGTACCCGGTCGAAGGCGCATCATCGCCGAGGAGCCAGCGCGGGTCTTGCCGAAGACGGCCTGTAGCGTAAGGGGGAGGGTGAGAAGCACACCACCTACCAGGCCGTCGATTTCTATGATTACGGTGCGCACGTCGTGATCACGCTGCTGCCGCGCGGGCAGTAGGGACAACTCGCGCAATCTTCAAAGCAAGAATCCGGTTTCTAGGGGGATTGCATATGAAGAGACCCTGGCTTGGGTCCGCGCGGCTGCGTCCGATTCGCCGGGCGATCGGGCACCGGACGCATGTCGTGTTACTGCTGGCCCTCTTCGGTGTAGCCGGCTCGCCGTGGCCGGTCCTCGCACGGACGGTGGACCTGCATCCTGCCGCGCACAGCAATCCAACCGGAAATGAAGCACCGTTCACCCGGCCGTGTGGCGGCAAGGGGACTGTGGCGCAGCGAGCCCGCTTGGCGACAGCCCGCCGGTCCCTACTGGCTCTCGCCCAGACGCTGAACCTCCAGCCTGGCAAGTACGAGACGATATCGGAGATCTCGATGCCGGGCAGCCCCGTGAAGCCATCGCCCACAACCGGCACCGCCTGCATCACCGCGAAGGACGTGGAAGGCCGCTGGGGTCAGAACCTGCCGAGCGCGCCGGGGTCGACCTGCACGGTGTCGGACTACCACCAAGACGGCAACAAAGTGACGCTGACCCGGACCTGCACGGGCCAGGACACCGTGACGCAGCGAGGTGAGGTGACTTTCGCAGGGACCTCCTACAGCGGCGTCTGGGAAATGACAAACAGCAGCGGCCGCACGTGGACGGTGCGATTTACGGCCAAGCGGATCGGGGAGTGCTCGTCGTAAGGCGAGGCATTGGGTCTCAACCAGCCTGTATAATGCTGCCGTGCTCGCGTCACGCGGCGATCCCCCGCCGGATGTCATCCGGGTTGCCCACCTGACCAAGCGGTTCGGCTCGGTCACAGTCGTGCACGATCTCTCGTTTACCGTTGCGCCCGCCGAGATCGTCGGGTTCCTGGGACCGAATGGCGCCGGCAAGACCACCACGCTGGCCATGCTGCTCGGGCTGCTCCTGCCGAGCGCAGGAGAGGTCTACGTGCTGGGGCTCCCGATGCCCGGCGAGCGGCAGCGGATCCTGGCGCGCGTGAACTTCGCCTCGCCGTACGTGGCGCTGCCGGGGAACCTCACCATCGATGAGAACCTGAGGGTGTTTGCGCACCTGTACGGTGTCCGCGGTGCGCGGGCGCGCATCGATGCGCTCCTGGAACGGTTCGATCTCGCGCGCATGCGTCACCGGCCCACGGGGCGGCTGTCCTCGGGCGAGGGGACGCGGCTCGGGCTCGTCAAGGCCTTGCTGAACGATCCCGAGGTGCTGCTGATGGACGAGCCGACGGCGAGCCTCGACCCCGACAGCGCCGAGCGCGTGCGCGAGAGCCTGCGCGCCATTCGCCGCGAACGGCGGATGACGATCTTTTACACGTCGCACAACATGCAGGAGGTCGAGCGGTTGAGCGACCGGATCTTGTTCCTGCACCAGGGCCGGCTGATCGCGGATGGGCCGCCCGGCGATGTCCTTCGGGCGTTCGCCCGCGACACGCTGGAGGAGATGTTCCTGGACGTGGCCCGGCACGGCGTCGCCCGGTGAGATCGTGACCGGCGTCTCCCTCGAGCGGGTCTTCGGGCTGCTGGAACGGCAGCTGTTTCTCTACCGGCGGAGCATGATCCGCATGCTGGAGGTCGTCTACTGGCCGGTGATGGATCTGCTCGTCTGGGGGTTCGTCAGCGTCTACGTGGGCCGCGTCCGGGGCGGAGGGGCGCTGGCGGTGGCGTTCTTCATCGGCGGGATGATCCTGTGGGACCTGTTCTTCCGCGCCCAGCAGGCAATCTCGGTGTCCTTTCTCGAGGATATCTGGACTCGAAACCTGATCAACGTCTTCGTCAGCCCAATCAGCACCGGGGAGTTCATTGCGGCGATGCTGCTGCTTGGGCTGATGAAGGTCATCGTGACGGCGGCGCTGCTTTCGGGCCTGGCGTATGCGCTCTACGCCTTCAACCTCTTTCAGTACGGCCTGGCGCTCGTTCCGTTCGTGGCCAACTTGCTGCTCTCGGCCTGGGGCATCGGCATCATCACCATCGCGATGATCCTGCGGTTCGGGCAGGGGGCTGAGACGCTGGCGTGGGCGATCCCCTTCTTGTTCACGCCGTTCTCGGCGGTGTTCTATCCCGTCTCAGTCCTCCCCGCGGCCCTCCGCCCGATCGCGTGGATGCTTCCGCCGACGCACTCGTTCGAGGGCATGCGCGTGGTGCTGAGCGGCGGCGCGTTCCCGTGGGACCGGGTCGGGTGGGGGTTGGCCGGGAACGCGGCGCTGCTGGCCGCCTCGGCCATGGTCTTCTCGTGGGTCATGCACATCGCGCGCGACCGCGGCCTGCTGCTGAGGATCGAGGGGTAAGCCTCGCCCTGCGCAAACCGCGGAGGGCTACAGCGTGAATTCGCCCCGCCCCACGATCACGGCGGAGCCGCCGACCTCGACGCTCTCCAGCCGGCCGTTGCTTCCACTCGCCTTCGCGTGCAGGGTCGAGGGCCGGCGAAGCTCGGCTCCCTGGGAGATCTGTATCTCGTCGCCGTAGGCGATCAAATCGTGGCGGATCAGATGCACCGCCAGCGGCCCGGCCGCCGAGCCGGTGGCGGGGTCTTCTGCCACCCCTACGCCCGGCGCGAACATGCGCGTCTTCCACCGCCGGCCGCGCCCCGCGATGCAGTTGACGCCGCAGTCCTTGGCGATGCGCGCCACGGCGCCGATATCCGGTTGCAGGCGGGCGACCGCGTCTTCGTCCGGCAGCGTCACGTAGACGTGTCGAATGCCGTTGTCGTAGACTTCCACGGGCAGCACAGACCGCTCGACGCCCAGGGCGGCGAGCAGAGCCGTGCTCTCTTGGAAGGGCGCCGCGGACGGCAGGGGCTGGCTCATCCACCCGAACGCCGGCCGGCCTCCCGCACGCTGCATGCGAATCGGGATCACCCCGCGCTTGGTCTCGAGCCGGACCTCGTCATCGCCCAGCGACGCGGCAAAGACAAACGCTGTGCCGAGGACGGGATGTCCGGCGAACGGCAGCTCGCGCCCGGGAGTGAAGATCCGGATGCGCGCATGTGCGTCGCCCTGGGGTGGGTAGCCGTACACTGTTTCGGAGAGATTGATCTCACGAGCCAGGGGCTGTAGATGATCTTCAGGAATCTCGCGGGCGTCCTTGAACACGGCAAGTTGGTTGCCCGTGAGCGGGGTGTCTGTGAACACGTCGCAGATGACGTACGGCAATGGGCGCATCGCAGCCCTCCACTCAGGTCATCGAGGCACGCACGAACCCGGCGCACCTTCGGGCGGACCGGGACCGTCTACCTTGAGGATACGCGGGGGAACGCGGTTCGAATCCCGTTTGGAGGCGGAATCGTGAACGCGGAGAAGGTCGCGGCGCTCAAGACGCGGGCGAGGTTCCTTTCCTCGTGAGCCGCTTGAGGGTGCCGGTGCGACTGAACACCAGAGCCTGCGGCGCACGCATCACGCTCCATGCGACGCTCAACCAGTCCGGCGACAGGAACGGTATCATCGCCTCGTCGACGATGAGCAGATCGGCGTCGCGGCAGCCCGCTCGGAGCGCCGACGCGTGTCCTTCGAACACGACCACGGTATGTCCGACGTACGCGAGGCCGAGCAGGTAGCCCACAAACGGAATCGCCTTGGCGAGACTTGCCCGAAGCGAGCGCAACTCGGTGAGCGCGATCACGGCGATCGTCAGCGGTTTTGACGAGGGGGCGAGCTGTTCGATCGCGGCGACCACGCTGGCCTGCATGGTCCCTGGCCGCGGGCAAGGGTTCATCATGCACATCCGCCCGGGCGTGACGATGACCAGGTGACGTTGTCCCTCCACCCGGTCGTGCGGGTTCGCCACGACCTCGTCACCTGAGGCGATGCGCCGCGCCCGTGCAAACCGGGCGTCGAGATCGCGCGGCACGTCGACCTCAGGCATGCGGGGCGTGAAATCCGCCTGCGCAGCACTTGGCTCGGCTCGAGCGCGTTTCCCGTTTGGATCGGGTTCAATTTGAGACACCGGCGTCGTCTCCCGTAAGAGACAGATGCCCGTTTGTGCTCGGGTTCGGGACACGATTTCTTGCGGGGGAACCGATTTCATGAAGGCCACCGGCTGGGAGCCGGTGGCTCACTTATGTGTTACGCCGCCCGCGTTTCGCGAAGGAGGGCGGCGCCGCGGACGGAAGACAGTTTGGGTGTCCTGTCCACGACTTCATGGGCGGCCTTGCAGCATACCGTAGAGCAGTACGGATCGCCGTGCTGCTTGGCGACCGGCGGACGCGTCTTGCCGCAATGCCGGCACCGAGAGAGCTTCGATCTGCTTTTGGCCATCGCGCTCCTTTCCCACGCACCCTGACTGCGTGTACCCCGCCCTACAACCACAGTAACGATCGTTTGTGCGCTAATATTCCACGTCCTGGCGCCACGCCCGGCGCCTCGCGCGCATCCGAGATCTCCGCCGGCCTGTGAAGGATGTCCCCCACCATCGAAGAACAACGGCCTGCCGTGGCGCGAGTCGCCGTCCTCGGATACGTCTGCCTCGATCACCGGTTCTGGGTGAGAGACTTCCCTCCGGTTCGCGCGCGGACGCCTGTGAGCGCGTACCGCATCGATCTCGGGGGCCCAGGTGCCGTCGGGGCCGTCGCCGTGTCCCGATTAGGCGGCCAGGCACTCTTGA
>JACXTT010012064.1_pt1 | contig 11488 bp, 10 predicted proteins | sample 9270951 | NCBI WGS metagenome assembly JACXTT01 (sample SAMN15532306, study PRJNA645909) | rock metagenome | isolation source: weathered quartz diorite | place: Puerto Rico | collected 2017-06-21 | reverse complement strand
CACCAGCAGCATGGCGGCGACGGTGACCAGGCGCACCAGGTCGGTGAAGATCATCACCTGCTTGCGGCGGACGCGGTCGTTCACCACGCCGGCCGTCGGCCCGATGAGCGTGCCCGGCAGCACCTGCAGCACGAAGGCCAGGCCCACCGCCTCGGCGCGCCCGGTCATCTCCAGCAGCAGCTGGTAGATGGCGACGGCGTAGAACCAGTCGCCGATCTCGCTCACGATCTGCGCCACCCACAGCCGCCGGAAGTTCGCGTTCTCGCGCACCAGGCGCGCGTAGGCGGAAAAGGAGATGGTGGTCATGCGGACAGGCCTTGAGTTTAATGGGACGGTGTGGTTTATGCGATGGCGAGCACGATCTTGCCGAAGCTCTCGTTCGATTCCAGCCGGCGGTGCGCTGCCTGGACTTCCTCGAGCGGGAAGACGCTGTCCAGGACTGGATGCACGCGCCCCGAGGCCAGCGCCGGCAGCACATCTTCGGCGAAGGCTTCGGTGGCCATGATCTTTTCTTCAAGACGACGCGGCCGCAGCGCGCTGCCCATCAGGTGCAGCCGCCGGGAGAGGATGGCGCGCAGGTCAACTTCGGTCTTTGCGCCGCCTGAGGTTGCGAGCACGACGATGCGTCCCTTCTCGGCCAGCGCGTTGATACTGGCGCCGGTGTAGGCGCCGCCCACCAGGTCGAGCACGACGTTGAACCCCTGGCCCGAAGTCCACTCTTTCGCTTTTTCGGGCAGGGCACCGAGCTTTTCGTCGAGCTGCACGCCGTCTGCCATGCCGAACTCGCGCGCCTTCGCGAGCTTGTCGGCGGTGCGCGACGTGCCGTAGGGTTTTGCGCCGGCGAGCAGCGCGAGCTGGACGGCAGTGATCCCCACGCCGCTGCCGACGGCGTGGATGAGAACACGCTCGCCAGTGGCCAGGCGCGCCTGCGTGTAGAGCGCGTCGTGCGCGGTGATGAAGGCTTCGGGAACCGCGGCGGCGGCGGTCCAATCGAGCTTCGGCGGGACCTCGACCAGCATGTCTTCATGCGCGGTGATGAACTCGGCGTATCCGCCGCCCGCAGCGATGCCCATCACGCGCGCCCCGATGGGCCAGCGCGCGGCATTCCTGCCCAGCAACTCCACTTCGCCGGCGAACTCCAGGCCGGGGATGTCGCGCGGCGCGCCCGGCGGGGCAGGATAGCGGCCGAGGCGCTGGAGGATGTCGGCGCGGTTGAGCCCGGCGGCGTGGATCCGCACGCGGACTTCGCGCTCGGCGGGCGCGGGGGTTGCGACCTCGCGGACGGCCATGACCTCAGGCCCGCCGGGTTGCGCGATGATGGCCGCTCTCATTTTGTTCGCTGATGAAGCTCCGCGGCAGGATATCGGGTTGGCCGGGCTCGGGCAATCGCTGCCCTGACGTTATAATCACTCGTTTGGACGTCGGGACGAAACTCGGGCCATACGAGATCGAGACCGCGGTCGGCGCCGGCGGCATGGGCGAAGTGTACCGCGCGCGCGACACGCGGCTGGACCGCACCGTCGCGGTCAAGGTCCTGCCCACCCACCTTGCATCGGACCCGGCGCTGCGGCAGCGCTTCGAGCGCGAGGCGCGCGCCATCTCCTCGCTGAACCACCCCAACATCTGCACGCTGCACGACGTGGGCCGCCAGAACGGGGTGGACTACCTGGTGATGGAGTTCCTCGAGGGCGAGACGCTGGAGAAGCGGCTGGAAAAAGGCGCGTTGCCGGTGAAGCAGGTGCTGGAGTACGGCATGCAGATCGCCGAGGCGCTGGACCGGGCGCACCGACAGGGCATCGTGCATCGCGACCTGAAGCCGGGCAACGTGATGCTCACCCGCAGCGGCGCCAAGCTGATGGATTTCGGCCTGGCCAAGCCCCCGGCGCTGCCGGCAGGCCTTCTCTCGGGAACGGATTCGCCGACCTCGCCCTCGGCCAGCAAACCGCTGACCCAGGAGGGCACCATCGTCGGGACCTACCAGTACATGGCGCCGGAGCAGATCCAGGGCCAGGAAGCCGACGCGCGCACCGACATCTTCGCCCTCGGCGTGCTGCTCTACGAGATGGCCACCGGACAGCGCCCCTTCACCGGAAAAACCGCGCTGAGCGTGATGAGCGGCATCCTGGAGCGCGAGCCGGAGCCGCTGAGCAGGCTGCAGCCCATGGCGCCGTCGCATCTCGAGCATGTGGTCCTGCGCGCGCTGGAGAAGGACCCTGACGAGCGCTGGCAAAGCGCCGCCGACGTCCGCGCCGAGCTGAAATGGGTGATGGACCAGGGCAGCCAGGCCTCGCGCAGCATCGCGGCGATGCCGGGCCGGGCGATGCGCGCCAAGCTGGGATGGATGCTCGCCGCTCTGGCGACCCTGGTCGCTGTGGTCTTTGCCTCGCTCTATTTTCAGTCGGCGAAGCAGACCATGCCCGTGATTCGCAGCTTCCTGCCGCCGCCGGACAAGAGCACCTACGTCCTCAGCACCGGCGACGACGCCGGACCGCCGGCGATCTCGAGCGACGGAAGCAAGCTGGCCTTCACCGCGCGCGGAGCGAACGGCATTCCCATGATATGGGTGAGGCAGCTCGACCAGCTCGCACCGCGCGCCCTTCCCGGCACCGAACGCGGCTGGTTCCCCTTCTGGTCGCCCGACGGCAGCAGCCTGGGCTTCTTCTCCGACGGGCAACTGCGGACGGTGAGCCTCCAAGGCGGCTCCCCGGTGGGACTGGCCTCGGCCACCAACGGTCGCGGCGGCACTTGGGGCCGCGACGGGACCATCATCTTTGCGCCCGTCTTCCGCGGCACCATCTCGCGCGTCGCCGCCTCGGGCGGGCCGGCCGTGCCAGTCACCACCATGAACACCGGCCTGCACAGTTCGCACCGCTGGCCCGTGCTGCTGCCTGACGGCAAGCACTTCCTCTATCTCGCGCTCAACCACCTGGCGCCGCAACATGGGAACGACGCCGTTTATTACGCCTCGCTGGATGGCAAGGAGAACCGGCTGCTGCTTCGCACCTACCGCAACGCGGAGTACGCCTCCGGACAGTTGCTCTTCGTGCGCGACGGGCACCTGTTCGCCCAGCCCTTCGACCCGGACAGGGGAGTGCTGAGCGGCGAGCCGCGTCCGGTGGCCGACGATGTGGCCGAAGACCCCGGCACCTGGCACGCGATCTTTACGGTCTCGCAGAACGGAGTGCTGGCCTACAACTCGCCCGGCGACATGACCGAATCCGGCCTGGGACTGTATGACCGCAGTGGCAAACTGGTCACGCGCATCGAACAAAAGCTCCAGAACCTGACCGGTGTCCGCGTGTCGCCCAAAGGCGACCGCATCGCCATGCTTCTGGACACAGGCGTGGCGGACATCTGGGTCTATGACATCGCCCGCAAGACCATGGTGCGCCTGACCTTCGGCCCGGACAGCGGCACCAATCCGGCCTGGTCGCCCGACGGCAAGTGGATCGCCTACAGCAGCTTCCGCAAGGGCTGGTACAACCTCTACCGCAAGCGCTCCGACGGCAGCGGGGCCGAGGAGACGCTGGCGGAGTCGGAGGAGATCAAGTTCCTTGCCGACTGGTCGCGCGACGGCAAGCACCTGTTGTACGTGCTGCGCGGATTGAACGGCGAGACGGAGATATGGACGCTGCCGCTGGAAGGCGAGCGGAAGCCACGCCTGGTGGTGGGCGGACTCGGGCAGGGCGCCTTTGTCGCGCCGGTTTTCTCGCCCGATGGGCACTGGGTGGCGTATGAATCCAGTGAATCGGGGAAGCCGGAGATTTACGTGGTCCCCTTCGACGGCGGGCGCAGCAAGTGGCAGGTTTCCACCGGCGGCGGCATCATCCCCTTCTGGCCCGAGGGAGGGCGGGAGATCATCTATGTCAACGCCGGCAACATGCTCATCAGCGTCCCGGTGACGAGCACGGGCGGCACGCTGCAGTTCGGCGCGCCGCACAACCTGTTCGAGGCGAGAGGGAACCTCACCAATGAATACGATGTCACCGCCGACGGGCATAGGTTCCTGCTCAGCACGGTCAGCGAATCCGGAGGCCGACCCATCACGCTGGTCACCAACTGGCCGGCGGCCAAGACGAAATAAATTCACCACAAGGTTCCTTGGAATGCTTGTGCATTCGCTAGAATAGGCGCGCTTGCACATCGCTGCCGGGCGGAGGCTACATGAACAAGTACATCACCGAGTTCGTCGGGACGTTCTTCCTCGTGCTGACCATCGGGTGCACGGTCATCGGGACCGGGGCCACGCCGCTGGCGCCTTTCGCCATCGGCAGCGCCCTGATGGTGATGGTGTTCGCCGGCGCCCACATCTCCGGCGCGCACTACAACCCCGCCGTCACTTTGGCGGTGTGGATGCGCGGACGCTGCGACGCCAAGGACGTCCTGCCCTACATGCTTTCGCAGATCGCGGGCGCGGGCGGCGCGGCCATGGTGGTGAAGTTCCTTAAAGCCGGCACCACGGTCACGGCCATGAGCCTGGCCCCTGTGCCGGCACTGCTGGCCGAGTTCCTCTTCACCTTCGCGCTTTGCTACGTGGTGCTCAACGTTGCCACATCCAAAGATACTTCCGGCAATTCGTTCTACGGCCTGGCTATCGGCATGACGGTGCTGACCGGCGCCTTCGCGGTGGGTGGCATCTCAGGCGGCGCTTTCAATCCCGCGGTCGCCATCGGCATCTCCGTGATGGGTCTGGCAAGCTGGGTCAACATCTGGATCTATCTGGTCGCGAACTTCGCCGGCGCGGCCGTGGCCGCGCAGACCTTCAAGGCTCTGAATCCGGGGGATAAATGATTCTCCCGATTACGGTAGTAGCAGCGTTTGATTACTGCTAACGTCACCTTGGCCCCGCAAGGGTTTCGTGCCGGCCGGTGAGGCAGGGCATAAGATGGTGCTGTGGACGAGGCTGATTCCCCGAAGGAAAAGAGCAGCCTGGCAGCCATGGCGATCCTGGCTGTCCTCTACTTCATCGCCGGCAAGCTGGGACTCCATCTTGCCCTGGTGCATCCCAGCGCGACCGCGGTGTGGCCGCCGACGGGCATCACCATCTGGGCGTTCCTCGTTCTCGGATACCGCGTCTGGCCCGGCATCCTGCTGGGCGCATTCCTGACCAACATCACGACCACAGGCTCGGTCGCCACCTGCCTCGGCATCGCTTCGGGAAACACGCTTGAAGGCCTGGCGGGAGCATACCTCGTCACGCGCTTCGCCCGCGGCAGCAAGGCATTCGAGCGCGCGCCCGATACGTTGAGGTTCGCGCTGCTCGCGGGGATGCTGAGCCCCACCGTCAGCGCGACCTTGGGCGTCACATCCCTCGCGCTGGGAGGATCGGCCGCGTGGAGCAGCTTCGGCTCCATCTGGTTCACCTGGTGGCTGGGAGACGCAGTGGGCGCCGTGCTGGTCGCTCCTCTCATCATCCTGTGGACCGTGTGGCCGCACGTGAGGTGGAAGCCGTTCCAGTACCTCGAGGCGATGGCGCTGTTGCTATCGCTGGTGTTCATGGGCAAAGTCGTCTTCAGTGGCGACTTCCTCCCCGGAGCGCGCAATTACCCGATGGAATATCTCTGTGTGCCCTTCATCCTATGGGCCGCCTTCCGCTTCACCCAGCGCGAATCGGCCACGGTGAGCGTCGTTCTCTCCGGCATCGCGATCTGGGGCACCTTCCGAGGCTTTGGCCCGTTCGTCCGCGAGACGCGCAACGAGTCGCTCCTCCTGCTGCAGGCCTTCACGGGCGTGATGGCGGTCACCGGGCTCTCCCTGGCCACCGTGGTCGCCGAGCGCCGGCAGGCGGAGGAGGAGGCCCGGAGGCTCGCGGTGAGCGATCCCCCGACCGGCCTGGCCAATTACCGCAAGCTCATGGAGACCCTGTCCGACGAGATCAAGCGCTTCAGCCGGACGGCGCGGCCCTTTGCGCTGCTCCTGCTGGACCTGGATGGTCTCAAAGCGATCAACGACAACTATGGTCATCTGGTGGGGACGCAGGCCATCTGCCGCCTCGCCGAGGTGCTGCGCGCCAACTGCCGCAGCGTCGACACGCCCGCCCGCTACGGCGGCGATGAGTTCGCCGTGGTGCTGGCGGAGACCGGCCACGAAGCCGCCCAGCAGGTCGCGCGGCGCGTCCTGAAGCAGCTCGCCGAGGACGGCGCCACTCCGCCCATCTCGGTCAGCTTCGGGGCCGCCGAGTATCCCCGCCATGGGGACACCATCGAGGAGCTCATGAACGCCGCCGACCAGGCCCTCTACGCCATGAAGCGCCGGGTCCTGTCCCATGAGCAAGCAGGCAGGAGCTGATGCGATAGAATCGGCGCGGTCGCTGAACCATGCCACGGCAATCGCATGCTGCGCTTGCGGAGATCCGCGACGTGCTGCTGGAGACCTATGCAGCCAACGACGCGATGAACCAGCTGCTGCTGGCGCACCTCGATCCACGGGCCTGGCGCGCGGCGCCTCCCGGCCAGCGGGGCGGCGGACGGACCATCGGCGCCATCTTCGCGCACCTGCACAACTGCCGGCGCTCGTGGCTGCGGCACTCGGCGCCACATCTTAAGTGCCCTGCCAAGCTCGATCCGCATCGCTGCACCATGAAGCAAGCGTCGGCGGCGCACAGAAAAAGCGCCAAGCAGTGTCTCCTCATGCTGGCCGACGCGCTGTCAACCGGCCCGCAGCGCCGCGTGAAAAAATTCACGCGCGACGGCTATGTGCAGAGCTGGCCCGCCGGAGCGACGATGTTTGCCTACATGTTCGCGCACGAGGCGCACCACCGCGGGCAGGTCATCCTGCTGGCGCACCAGTTGGGCTCCCGGCTGCCGGTGGATGCGGCCTACGGCATCTGGCACTGGGAGAAGCTTTGGAAGAAGACGGGACTGAAGACGCGGCCGCGCTAGCGGAAGCCTCAGGAGCTGAAGCCCGAAGGTTGCGGCCGCTGACGGCACGGCTGAAGCCGTGCCCTGATACAGACCGGCGGATCGGCCCGGTGTCCAGCGGCTTAAAGACTCTTCTTGTATATCTTAAATCTTTGCTTCTTATCTCTCCAGCGAAACCAGTTTCCCTTCGAACTTCAGGGCCACCTTGTCGCCGCCGCGAGTGATCTCCAGAGCGTGCTGTTCGCCCTCGTGGCTCAGCTTGTCGCGCAGCTCGCCCAGGGTGAACTGCGAGGCCGGCTTGCCGTCGAGCCCGGAGACGACGTCGCCCTTCTTGAAGCCCGCGGCCTCCGCCGGCGAGCCGGCTCGGACCCCGGCCACGGTGTAGGTGTGCAGGTCGCTGCCCGAGGCGAGCAAGGTCATGCCAAACGATTTGCGCTCGGGGAAGGGTTTGCCGGCTTCCGCCGTCGGCTCGAAGATGGCGCGGTTGCGCGCGTAGTCCAGATAGACGTGGTAGCGGCGGTAGATGCCCTCGCCGACCGTCCCGGAAAAATTCGGGCTGGCGTAAGCGCCGGTGGTGTTCACCGACATGTTGATGGGGATGGACTCGACCTTCAGCTTCGCCAGCCGCAGCTCCTCGACGTGGCCGCGCACGTTGCTCTGCGCGAAGAACTGCTTCTCCATTCCCGGCAGCCGGTTCACGTTGGCGTTGGTCTGCGCCAGGTTCGCCAGGTCGTTGGCTTTGACGAAGGGGGAGGTTAGCGTCATGGTCTCGGCGGCGCCGAAGTCCATCACGAAGTAGGCGGGGATATCGGGCTTGGTGGGCACCGAGATGGCGCCGTCCATGAACGGGATGCCGCCGTCGAAGACGATGGGCACGATGAAGCCGCTGCCCGCGTAACCCCACGTTTTGGGATCGTGCAGCGTGAGGAGCTTCTTGTCGTAATCAATCTCGATCACGAAGCGGGAGATGAAGTCGTAGCCCAGGATGCCGCCCAGCCGCATGCCCAGAGCGCGCTCCAGGCCCTCCTGGTCGAGCGCCGCCACGTGCTGGTTGCGCAGCTCGACGCCCGGCAGCGTGAAGGTGGCGCCGGCCGAGTAAGCGTACTCCGCCGCGTTGCCGCCGCCGGTCGAGGCGGTCTTGGCGTAGGTCTTCAAACCGTATTCGCCCATCCGCGAGGTGTTGATGACCTGCTGGTCGGCGCCGGTATCGAGGATGAACCACGCCGGCTCGCGCCCGTTGACCGAGATCTTGAAGATGATGTGCGCGCTCTCGAAGTTGAAGGGGATGGACGGCGCGTTGGCGTCAAGGTGTGTGTCGCCGGGGCCGGCCACCGGAGCCTTGAACTTCGCGGCCTGGTCGCCGGCGGAGATTTTTACCGCGGTCAGCGTCCACTCGTGTCCGGGCTTGTCGGTTTCCTCGATGCGCGCGCGGTGCGGCATCAGCACGTCGCTCGACTTGCGCCAGTCGTCGTAGGTCGAGGTGATGGCGCCGTCCTCGCCGTTCGGCTGCGCGGATTTTACCGGCAGCCACGTCGCCGCATCGAGATACCAGGTAATGGCCACGCCGCCCGGCGGCGCCACACGAAGCAGGTAGAACTTCTTGTCATCGCTCTGCGAAACCACGGCGTCACTTAGATCTTGGGGAGGGCCGAATGCCAGCACCTGCTTTTCGAACGCCGCGGTGCGCGCGCGCTTGAGTTCCTGCCCCTGCATCGCGCGCAGGAAGCCGTTCCAGTCACGGCGCACAGAGACCTTCTCGGTAAGCGTGGCCTCGGACTCATCGAACTCGCGCTTCACCACCGCGCGGTAGCCGCCGGAGGTCGTCACCCACTCGCTGACGCTGCCGGGGATGCCGTCTTCGGTCGAGGTGCCGGTGAGTTCGGCGGTGCGCGGCGAGGGTTTGCCGGCGTAGACCGCGTCGCGCCACTTGGCGATGATCTCCGGCGCGGTGGGAACGGCCGGTGCCGACTGCGCCGAGGCGAACGGCGAAGTCAGGAGGGCAACAACACAGAGAACTGCGAGACGGCGATTCATGGAGGCTCCACTACTAACATTAGGAATAGAGCAAAAGCTCTGGCCGGGGCGAGCAGATCCGGACTGCCGCCCCCCTGCGCCGAGTAGCCGCGGATCAGCGGATCAGTAGCGGCGGTGTCCGCCGCCGCCGCGGTGGCCGCCTTTTGATTTGAAGCCGCCGCCGCCACCGCCACGCTCCACCTTGGGCCGGGCCTCATTCACATTCACGTTCCTGCCACCCAGCTGGCTCCCATTCAGGGCGGCAATGGCCTGCTGGGCCTCGTTGTCGTTGGCCATTTCTACAAAGGCGAAGCCGCGCGGCTGCCCGCTATCGCGGTCGGTGACGATGGTTACTTTGTCCACCTGGCCGTAGGCGGCGAAGGCGCCTCGCAACTGCTCCTCGGAGATCCCGAAATCCATGTTGCCGACAAAAATATTCTTCATTGTGTTCCTCTCGTGTTTCTCTTGAGCCAGTTGCGTTCTTCCGCAGGCGGCACTGCCTCTTTTACATCAAGAAGGCTGCCCTGCAAAGGCCTCCGGTTGAGCTGCGTGATGGCTTCGTCACCTTCATGGTCGTTGTCCATGAGGACAAAGCCGAATCCTTTGGAGCGCCCGCTCTCCGGGTCGAATACGATGCCGGCCTTCTTCACCGTCCCGAAACTGCTGAACAGCGATTCCAGCAGGTCCGCCGTGGCCGCCGGGCCCAGGTTTCCAACATAGATCCGCTTCACAGGTTGCCTTCAGCATCGGGATCCAGTGCGGTTTCGGGCGCGTCTGGCTCGCCTTCGGAAGGGTCGCCCGAGAGCCGCGCCTTCTTATCCAGGCTCCGCTGACGGCGGCGCTGCTCTTTTTCCGACTGCTTCTCTCGCCGCGCCCTCTCCTTCTGCAATTTGGTGAAGGTCGTGCTGGAACGGCCACCCATGGGACACCTCGTGAGGTCGGATTATGGGACATGCAGGGCCAACGACCCCGCAGGTAGAAAACCATCCGCTGCGCGGAACAAAATCAACTATATCAGCTATCCCGCGCACCGTTTCTCGCGCGCGCCGCACCGCGCTATGCGTAACGCTGCAGGACCTCGCCGGGCAGACTCACCATGCGCGACCCCGGAGCTGCCTGCCGCAGGACGTAGTCGCTGGTGTTGACCGGCGATACTCTCCGCTCGCGGGGCAGATCGTGGTGCACCGGGATGCGTTCCATGCGAATGGAGAGCGTGCGCTCCAGCTTGCTCACTTCTTGCCGGTCTTGCGGGCTGAAGAAGGTCGAGGCCTTGCCCTGGGCGCCGGCGCGTCCGGTGCGGCCTACACGATGCACAAAGTCCTCCGCCGCCTCAGGCAGGTCGTAATTGATGACGTGTGCGACGTCATCCACGTGGATCCCCCTTGCGGCCACATCGGTGGCGACCAGCAGGCGGGTGCGTCCGTGCTGGAAATCGGCGAGCGCCGCAGTGCGCTGCGATTGCGAGCGGTTGCCGTGGATCATGCCTGCCGCAAAGCCGTCGCGCACCAGCTTCTGCGCCAGCCGCTCGGTGCCGCGCTTGGTGCGGACAAAGACCAGCGTTCGGCCGCTCTCGCCGGCCAGCAGGCGCTCGAGCAGCGCCAGCTTCTGGTCGTTGGCGACTTCAAAGGCCTGCAGCTTGACCGACTCCGCCGGCCGGGTCACCGAACCCAGCGCAACGCGCAGTGGGTTCTTCAGGTAATCGTGCACCAGGTGGGCCACCGCGGCGTCAAGCGTCGCTGAGAACAGCATGGTCTGCCGTGGCTTGGGCAACGGCGCCACGATCCGCCGGATGGCCTGGATGAATCCCATATCGAGCATGCGGTCGGCTTCATCGAGCACCAGCACGTTGACTTTGCTCAAATCGATCAGCCTCCGGTCGGCCAGGTCTTCCAGTCGCCCAGGCGTGGCCACCACCAGCCGCGCGCCTTTGCGCAGGCTTTGGAGCTGGTTCTTTTCCGAGAGTCCGCCAATGATCTGCGCCGCCGGCGGCAGTTTGCGTCCGCGCAGCTGGTCGTATTGCGATACCACCTGCATCGCCAGTTCGCGCGTCGGCACGAGCACCAGGGCGGCAACGCCATGCGGCGTTTGCGCCAGCAGTCGCTCCATGATGGGCAGCAGAAATGCCAGCGTTTTTCCGGTGCCGGTCTGCGCGGTCGCCAGGATGTCGCGCCCCATCAGCGCCGGCGGGATCGCCGCCTCCTGCACGGCGGTGGGATGAATGAATTGATTGGCCGATAGCCGCTCTTGCAAATAGACGCACATCGGCAGTTCTCTGAACAGTGTCATTGAGTTACTTGCTCTTTCTTTGCGGGGCGGGTACAAGGCCGGGCATTGCCGGCACAGGTACACCACGACCGCCTGGTTTTTGATCTAAGCTGGAGATTTACGGGAGGACAAAAGAGGCAGGAACTCGTAGAACCGTTGATTGAGAACCACACCGCAACTACCGTGCGTATCGAGCTTCATTGCAGTATAGCACAGAATTGCATTTGCGCCTCTTCGGCAGCATGTCTCGCTAAGAATGGTCGGGGAGAGAGGATTTGAACCTCCGACCCCCTGGTCCCGAATCGCAACTGGATTTTCTAACTGATAGGCCTGCTTAGTCCACTCTGCGC
>JACXTT010012063.1_pt1 | contig 11488 bp, 13 predicted proteins | sample 9270951 | NCBI WGS metagenome assembly JACXTT01 (sample SAMN15532306, study PRJNA645909) | rock metagenome | isolation source: weathered quartz diorite | place: Puerto Rico | collected 2017-06-21 | reverse complement strand
GCCGTTTGTGCTGTGGGATTCTCATTATTTGAATTCCGAGGTAAACTCTTAGTACGCCAATATCGGGAGCTCCAACTGGGTGGTGTAGGTCACCAATTTTCATATCGGGCTGGAGGGCGTCGGCGGCGATTTGCACGTCACCATGCCCTATTCGATGCTGGAGCCAATCCGCGAATTGCTGGACGCCGGCGTACAGAGCGATCGGGTCGGCACCGACGAGCGCTGGCTCATTGCCCTGCGTGAAGAAATGAAAGAGGCATTGGTGGACATCGGCAGCACGCTGGTGGAAACCGAGATTTCGCTGCGTGAGCTGAGGAATCTCAAGGCCGGTGATGTGATTCCCATTGATCTGCCCAGCACCCTGGTGGTCAAGGCCGAGGATATTCCGGTGTTTCGCGCGCAGTTCGGTGTCTCTCAAGGTATGAACGCCGTCAAGATCCTTGAGCCGATTAAACGCCCATCCATTATGCATTAATGAGTATTCCAGGAGAAATCTATGAGCACCCCGCAAGCTCCTAATCCCGGCGCAGCGCCCGACGACTGGGCGGCCGCAATGGCTGAGCAGGCCCAGACCGAGGCGGCCGCCGCCGCACCCGCCACAGCGCCGGGTGATGATTATGCCCGCGCCCAGTTTCAGGATCTCCAGAAAGAGCCTGTCGCGATGGCGGGCGCCGAGGCCAATCTCGACGTGATTCTGGATATTCCAGTCACCATCTCGATGGAGATCGGTCACACCAAAATCAGCATCCGTAATCTGCTGCAATTGAATCAAGGTTCAGTAGTCGAGCTGGACCGTCTGGCGGGCGAGCCGATGGATGTGCTGGTCAACAATTGCCTGGTCGCGCATGGCGAGGTGGTGGTGGTCAATGAAAAATTCGGCATCCGGCTCACCGATATAGTGAGCGCCGCCGAGCGCGTTAAGAAGCTGAAGTAACAATAAGCGACTGCAAAAGACGGCTATGACTCTACACGCCACAGGTTTCGTGTTGCGGTTTCTGCCGACCGGTACGGGTCTCGCGTTCGCCTGGCAAACCGCCGGTGCGGTGGATAAGGCCACGGCGCAGTTTCCCGTTGCGGCCGAGCCGGCGATTGCGGGGCTGGTGCAGGTGGTGCTCGGCCTGTTGGTGATATTGCTGTTGATCGGCGGGACGGCGTGGCTGTTGCGGCGGTTCACGCCTCTTCAGTCCAGCGCACAAGGCAATATGAAGGTGCTGGGCGGGTTGCCGCTGGGGCCACGCGAGCGGGTGGTGTTGATACAGGTGGGCGAAAAACAATTGCTGGTGGGAGTTGCGCCGGGCCGGGTGCAGACGCTGCACGTTTTGGAGCAGCCGCTCGCGTTCAATCAGAGTAAACAAAACGGCCTGGGTTTTGCGGAACGCCTGGCGCTGGCGCTTAAACAGCGTACTGCACGGACCGGACAGGCTTTATGAGCACGATTGATTCTTTACTGACAAAAGGTTTTCGCAAGTTCATTGCAACCTGTTTGGCGTTGGCGGGCTTGATGCTACTCCCGATGGGCGCGGCGCTGGCGCAGGAGGGACTTAATGCGCTTTCCGTAACCACCGCGGCCAACGGCAGCCAGACCTATTCGCTCAGCATTCAGGTGCTCGCGCTGATGACGGCGTTGACACTGTTGCCGGCGGCACTGCTGATGATGACTTCCTTCACGCGCATCATCATTGTGCTGGCGATATTGCGCACGGCGCTCGGTACGGCGCAGACGCCCACCAACCAGATTCTGATCGGACTGGCGCTGTTTTTGACCTTGTTTGTAATGGGGCCAGTGTTCGAGAAGGTCAACCACGATGCCGTGCAGCCCTATTTAAGCGATCAGATCACGCTGCAAGAGGCGCTGCAGAAGGCCAGCGATCCGTTCCGGAAATTCATGATGCGGCAGACCCGCGAGAGCGACCTTGCCCTGTTCGGCCGCATAGCGGGACAGGACAATATCGAATCGCCGGACAAGACGCCGTTCACGTTGTTGATGCCGGCGTTTCTGACCAGCGAGTTAAAGACGGCGTTCCAGATCGGGTTTCTGTTGTTTATTCCGTTTCTGATTATAGATCTGGTGGTCGCCAGTGTGCTGATGGCGATGGGTATGATGATGCTCTCGCCGCTCATCATCTCGCTGCCGTTCAAGATCATGCTGTTTGTGCTGGTGGACGGCTGGACGCTGGTGGTGGGCAGTCTGGCAGCCAGTTTTTATTAAGGAGTTCAAACAGGGATGAACCCGGGAAGCGTATTCACGATTATGCAGCAGGCGCTGGAGGTTACCGTGCTGTTGTTGGCGGTGCTGTTATTGCCGGCGCTGGCCGTGGGTTTGCTGGTCAGCATTTTTCAGGCCGCCACCCAGATCAATGAGATGACACTCAGCTTTATTCCCAAACTCATGATTACCGTGGCGGCCATGGTGATAGGCGGGCCGTGGATGCTGCAACTCATTATGGGTTATACGCAGCGCCTGTTTGAAGGAATTCCCGGACTGATAGGTTGATGAGCCGATTAGATTTCGTACCGCGCGGGGTGAACCCGCGCGGGCGACCAAAGGAAAGAACTGCGTCTCTCCCCTTTGGAAACCCCATTGCTTTGTGCCCGCAGCACGCTGCGGGGTATAGGTTTAGAAATTATGAACATCAACATCGCCGACATCAGCGCCTTCTTAAGCGCCTATCTGTGGCCGTTTTTTCGCATCGCGGCGCTGGTGGGCGCCGCGCCGCTGCTCGGTACGCAGAGTGTCCCGATGCGCATCCGCATCGCGATAGCGCTCGCCTTGACGGCGGTGATCGTCCCGGTCATTCCCGCTGCGCCGGCGGCGGATCTGTTTGGCGCGAGCGGCGTGGTGATTACCGTGCAGCAAGTGTTGATCGGCCTGGCGATGGGTTTCTCGTTGCAACTGGTATTCGGCGCCTTCGTGTTCGCCGGCCAGCTCATCGGCACGACCATGGGGTTGGGTTTCGCCTCGCTCAATGACCCGGTCACCGGGGTGGTGGTGCCTACCGTAAGTCAGTTCTATACCGTAATAGTGACCTTGCTTTTCCTCACTCTGAACGGTCATCTGGTCTTGATTGAAGTGCTCGCCGATTCTTTTAATAGTCTGCCTGTCGGCGTCCACGGCCTCAGCGCGGCGGGACTGTGGGAACTGGTTGGTTGGGCGAGCCATATGTTCTCCGGCGCGGTGCTGATCGCACTGCCGGCGATGGCCGCGCTGCTGGTGGTCAATATCGCTTTTGGCGTCGTCACCCGCGCCGCGCCGCAGATGAACATCTTTGCCGTGGGTTTTCCGGTCACGCTGATTCTCGGCCTGCTGGTGATGTGGATTACGCTGCCCAGTGTGTTGCCGCAGTTGAATGCTCTTTTGGAAGATGTATTTATATTTTTGCGCCATCTGGTGCAGCCTGAGAATTGAGTCATGGCGCAAAACGACGCTCAAGAACGCACAGAACAAGCGACACCCAAGCGCCTGCAAGAGGCGCGCGAACAAGGGCAAACGCTACGCTCGCGGGAGCTGAATACCTTGGCGATGCTGTTGATGGCCGCCGGGGGGATGTTCTTTCTGGGCGCGGGACTTGTGGACAGCATGAGCGCATTGATGCGCGGTGGTTTGCAGCTGAGCCGCGCTCAAATCTTCGATCACGGCGCGCTCACGCACTTATTCGGGCAGAGTGTGCTCGACGCGCTCGCTGCGCTGTTTCCTTTTTTTCTGCTGCTGGTCGTGGTCGCGCTGGGTGCGCCGCTGTTGTTGGGCGGCTGGTCGTTCAGCGGCAAAGCGCTGGCCTTCAACTGGGAGAAGCTCGACCCACTCAAGGGGCTGGGCCGCTTGTTCTCCTTGCATAGCGGCATGGAGCTTATCAAGGCCCTGGTGAAGCTGATCTTGATCGTCGCCGTGCTGGTGCTGTGGCTCAAGTATAACGCCGCTGCGATTCTGAATCTGGGCACCGAGCCACTCAACAGGGCGCTCGCCCATGCGATAAATCTGCTGGCCTGGGCGTTTCTGGTGTGCAGTTCGACGATGATCGTTATCGCCGCCGCGGATGTGCCGTTCCAAATCTGGGATCACGCCAAGAAACTCAAGATGACCCGTCAGGAGATCCGCGATGAGGGCAAGGAGACCGACGGTAATCCGCAGATCAAGGGCCGTATCCGCACCTTGCAGCGCGAAATGGCGCAACGGCGCATGATGGCCGAGGTGCCCAAGGCCGACGTGATTATCACCAACCCCACCCATTATGCCGTGGCGCTGCGTTACGACCAGAGCCGCATGCGCGCACCGAGACTGGTCGCCAAGGGCGCGGGACCGATCGCGCAGCGCATCCGCGAACTGGGCGCCGAGCACCAGGTAAGCATCGTGTCCGCGCCAAGCCTCGCGCGTGCGGTGTATCACAGCACCGATCTCAATCAGGAGATCCCGGCCGGCCTTTATCTCGCCGTGGCGCAGGTGCTCGCTTATGTTTACCAACTGAAGCGCCGCGCGGAGAACCCGGATTTACAGCCGGCGCCGTTGCCCGCCGATCTGCCGATACCCGACGAGCTTAGACGAGACTGAACGTGGCCGACTCCGTATTGAATCGTTTGCAAGATCTCAGCCGCAGCGGGGTAGGGGCGCTGATTCTGATGCTGCTGATGCTGGCGATGCTGGTGGTGCCGCTGTCGCCATTCATCCTGGACATGTTGTTCACCTTCAACATCGCGCTCGCTATGGTGGTGTTGCTGGCGGGTGTCTACACACTGCGGCCGCTCGATTTTGCAGTGTTCCCCACGGTGCTGCTGCTCGCTACCTTGCTGCGCCTGGCGCTCAACATCGCCTCTACGCGCGTGGTGTTGTTACACGGTCACACCGGCACTGATTCCGCCGGCCAGGTCATCAAGGCCTTCGGCGAGTTCGTGGTGGGCGGAAATTACGCAGTGGGCCTGGTGGTGTTCATGATTCTGGTCATCATCAACTTCGTGGTGGTGACCAAGGGCGCCGGACGCATCGCCGAGGTGAGCGCGCGCTTTACCCTGGATGCGATGCCCGGCAAGCAGATGGCGATAGACGCCGATCTCAACGCCGGCCTGGTGACCCAGGAAGAGGCCAAGACGCGCCGCGCCGAAGTGATCCGCGAGTCCGATTTCTACGGGGCCATGGACGGCGCCAGCAAATTTGTGCGCGGCGACGCGGTTGCCGGTATCTTGATCGTGTTCATCAATATCGTCGGCGGCCTCGCTATCGGTATGGCACAGCATGGGCTGCCGTTCTCCGAGGCGATGCACAATTACGCCTTGCTTACCATCGGTGACGGTTTGGTGGCGCAGATCCCCGCGCTGGTGTTGTCCACCGCGGCGGCGATCATGGTGACGCGGGTCTCCAGCGCACAGGACATGGGTCAGCAGATCGTCGGCCAGTTGTTCAGCAACCCCCGCGCCCTCGGCATCTCCGCCGGCATCATCGGCGTCATGGGGTTGGTGCCGGGCATGCCCAATGTCGCGTTCCTGATACTCGCCTCCATCACCGGCGCAACGGCCTATCTGATCGCCCAGCGTCAGCAGGCGCAAAAAGCGGCGCCCACGCCCTTGCCTGTGGCGCAATCGAGCGCCGAACCCAGGGAGCTTAACTGGGACGACATGATTCCGGTGGACACCATCGGTCTTGAAGTGGGTTACCGGCTCATCCCACTGGTGGACAAACAGCAGGGCGGTCCGCTGATGACGCGTATCAAGGGAGTGCGCAAAAAGCTGTCCCAGGAGCTGGGGTTTCTTATTCCGCCCGTACATATTCGTGACAATCTGGATCTCGGCCCCAACAGCTACCGCATCACTCTCAAGGGCGTGACGGTGGGCCAGGCCGATGTCTACCCGGAACGCGAACTGGCCATCAATCCGGGGCGGGTGTTCGGCACGTTGCCAGGCATGTCCGCCAAGGACCCCGCCTTCGGACTGGATGCGGTATGGATAGAGCTGAGTCACCACGATCAGGCGCAGACCATGGGCTATACCGTGGTGGATGCCAGCACCGTGGTGGCGACTCACCTGAATCAACTGTTGCAAAACCATTCTAATGAACTACTCGGCCGCGACGATGTGCAGCGGCTGCTCGACAACCTCGCCAAGAGCTTCCCCAAACTGGTGGAAGAACTGGTGCCCAAGGCGCTCTCGCTCGGCATCGTGCTCAGGGTGTTGCAGAACCTGCTGGAGGAAAACATTCCGATCCGCGATATGCGCAGCATTGCCGAAACCTTGGCGGAACATGCCGGCAAGACGCAGGATCCTGTGGAGTTGACGACCGCGGCGCGGGTCGCACTCGGCCGTTCTATCGTGCAGAACATCAATGGTTTGGGCTCCGAACTGCCGTTTATTTCGCTCGATCCTTCGTTGGAACAAATATTGCAAAAGAGCATAAAAGTGGGAGAAGGTGTGGGTCTCGAACCGGGTTTGGCGGAGCGCATGCACAGGGCCTTGGCGGATGCCGCCAAGCGTCTGGAACTCTCGGGACAGGCGGCGGTGTTGCTGGTTCCCGCCGGCTTGCGCACCTTGCTGGCGCGCTTTGTCAGACACACCATCCCGGGTCTGCATGTGCTTTCGTATGACGAGATCCCGGATAACAAGCAAATCAAAATGGTTGCGACAGTAGGGCAATGAGATGTGTTACGCAAAGCATGCTGTGAGAGGTGACGGCTATGAAGATTAAGCGTTTTTTTGCAGGCGACATGCGCCAGGCGATTCGTCAGGTGCGTGATGAATTGGGCAGCGATGCGGTCATCCTCTCCAACCGTTCGACGGCGGACGGAATCGAGCTGGTTGCGGCGATTGAATATGACGCCGAGCTGTTTAATGAGATGGGCGGCGCCCGTCCTGCCGCACAAGAAGCGGTTGCGCAACCCAAGCCGGTTGGCGAATCCGCTGTGCGCAAATCGCTCAAGCGCACTGCCGCCGCCACGGTAGAACCCGTTGCGGCGCCCGTCGGGCATGCAGAGCCGCAACGCTCCGTCGACAAAGCCAGCATCCTGTGGGCCCAGGAGCCGGCGCTGGTGGAGATGAACGAAGAGATCAAAACCTTGCGCGGACTGTTACAAGAACAATTGTCGGGGCTCGCCTGGGGCGACCTCGGGCGGCGCCATCCGCTGCGCGCCAAGCTGTTGCGGCGCTTGATGGAGCTGGGTTTGAGCCCGGCCTTGAGCCTGCGTATCAGCGATACCCTGGCGGGTGATTTGGATTTCGATCAGGCTTGGCGTCACGCCCTGGGTGTGCTCGCGCATCAACTCCAGGTGACGAACGACGACATCCTCAGCGAGGGCGGTGTGGTCGCCCTGGTCGGCCCGACCGGTGTCGGCAAGACCACCACCATCGCCAAGCTGGCCGCGCGTTACGCCCTGCGTCACGGACCCAACCGTGTGGCGCTGGTGACGACCGACAATTATCGTATCGGCGCCCACGAACAATTGCGCACCTATGGACGCATTCTGGGTGTGCCGGTGCGTATCGCCATGAATCATAAGGAGTTGCACAACGCCTTGCTCGGCCTGCGTGACAAACCGCTGGTGCTGATAGACACCGCCGGAATGAGTCAGCGTGACGTGCGCCTCTCGGAACAGTTCGCGCTGTTGAACGGTGATGGCGCGGAGCGGATACCGGTGAAGACCTACCTGGTCATGTCCACCACCACGGCGCTGCCCGGCCTGAATGAAACCGCGCGCGCCTATCAAGGCGTCAAATTGCACGGCTGTATCTTAAGCAAACTGGATGAGACCAGCAGTCTGGGGCCGGCGCTGTCTGTCAGCGTCGAGCAGCCGCTTCCGGTCGCTTACGTGAGCACCGGCCAGCGCGTCCCAGAGGACATGCAGCCGGCGCGCGCGCACAGCTTGGTGATACGCAGCGTCAGCATCATGCAACGCAGCGGCGAAAACATTGAAGACGAATCGCTGGAATTGGCCTTTGGGGGGTTGGCGGCGCATGCTCAACTCTGAAACATCGGCCGATCAGGCCGCGGGTCTGCGCCGCATCGTCAAGCCGCGCCCGGTGCGCGTGATCGCGGTGACCAGTGGCAAGGGCGGAGTCGGCAAGACCAACGTCTCGGTCAACCTCGCCCTGGCCCTCGCGCAGTGCGGCAAACAGGTGATGCTGATGGATGCCGATCTCGGCCTCGCCAATGTGGACGTGCTGTTGGGTCTGCGCCCCAGTTACAACCTGTCTCATGTGCTGGACGGGGAACGCTCGCTGGAGGAGATCATCATCGAAGGTCCGGACGGCTTGCGCATCGTGCCGGCCTCGTCGGGTGCGCGCGGCATGCTGGATCTCGATCCCATGCAACACGCCGGCATCATCCGCGCCTTCAGCGAACTCAGCGAACAGTTGGACATATTGCTGATAGATACCGGCGCGGGGATTTCCAACAGCGTGGTGAGTTACACCCGCGCCGCGCAGGAAGTCATCGTGGTGGTGTGCGACGAGCCGGCCTCGATCACCGACGCCTACGCCTTGATGAAGGTGCTGCACCGCGAGCACGGGATACAGACTTTTCATATCCTCGCCAACATGACACACGCCATGCAGGAGGGCCGCGAACTGTTCGTCAAGATCAGCAAGGTGACGGACCGCTTTCTCGATGTAGCGCTGGATTTCATGGGCGCGGTGCCTTATGACGATTATGTGCGCAAAGCGGTGCAACGGCAGCGCGCGGTGGTGGACCTGTTTCCGCGCAGCAAGGCGGCGCTGGCGTTTAAGAATCTGGTGCAAAAGACCCATGCCTGGCCCATGCCGACGGTGGCCTCCGGTCATATGGAATTTTTTGTCGAGCGGCTCATCCGCACGCCGCCCGCGGCGGCGGATTTTGCGAGCCGCCCCGAACCGGCCGCAAGGTTAGTGGTATGAGCAGTGTGGCGATGTATGCAGCCACCCAGCCCGGCGCGCAGGACGATCTGCTGACGCGGCATGCGCCGCTGGTGAAGCGCATCGCCTATCACCTGAAGAGCCGCTTGCCGGCCAATGTGCTGGTGGACGATCTGATTCAGGCCGGCATGATTGGCCTGCTGGAGGCTTCGCGCAATTACGATGCGGCGCAAGGCGCGAGCTTCGAGACCTATGCCAGCATCCGCATCCGCGGCGCCATGCTGGATGAGGTGCGCAAGAACGATTGGGCGCCGCGCTCGGTGCATCGCAAGGCCCGTCAGGTGGCTGAGGCGGTGCACGAAGTGGAGCAGAGGACCGGCCGCGACGCCCGCGATCAGGAAGTGGCGGCGGTGCTCGGTGTCAGCATGGAGGAATACCATCGCATCGTTCAGGATGCCTGCGCGCACCGCTTGTTCAGCTTCGATGATTTGGGCGAAGACGAGCAGGGTCTGGCCGAGAACCTGGCCGATCGTAGCCGGAGTCCTTTTGAGGGGCTGGAGGATGAAGATCTGCACCGCGTGCTCACGGAGGCGATAGAGGCCTTGCCGGAACGGCAGCGTTTGGTGCTCGCACTGTATTACGACGAAGAACTGAATCTGCGCGAGATCGGCGAGGTGCTGGAGGTTAGCGAGTCACGCGTCAGTCAGATATTGAGCCAGACGCTGTTGCGTCTACAGACACATATGCGGCATTGGGGCGGTAGGGAGAGAAGTTAGCAGGCTGTTGAAAAGCCGCCTGTGAGCAAAGCACCATATTAATCTTTATGGTCGCACTTTTTGCTTTGTGCCGGGCAGGATGCCCCAATGCCGCGAACGCAGGGATGCGCAGCAGCGGCCGAGTTGAAAAAGCCCATGGATAGGCTTTTTCAACAACCTGTTAGGGAACCTCTGATTAAGTCAGAGGTTCCTGCGGTGCAGGGAAGAGTGCAGCGAAGGGTTCCACCGCCATTTTTCAATTACGCATGTAATTGAAAAATGAAGAAAAGCAAAAATGACATTTTTGCTTTTCGTGCTCTGAGAATTCCATGGACGGAATTATTCAGAGCTTCCTTAGTAGGATAGGTCGGATCAAGCGTAGCGAATCCGGCTGCTACACCAGTAAATAGGAGGAATAGTTGTGGATAAAAATATGAAGATTCTAATTGTGGATGACTTTTCCACGATGCGCCGCATCATAAAGAATCTGCTGCGTGATCTGGGTTTCAACAACACCAGCGAGGCGGACGATGGCAATTCGGCCTTGCCCATGCTGCAGGCGGGAGATTTTGATTTTCTGGTGACGGACTGGAATATGCCGGGCATGCAGGGTATTGATCTCCTGAAGGCGGTGCGCGCCGATGCGAAGCTCGCCAAGCTGCCGGTGCTGATGGTCACCGCGGAGTCCAAACGCGAGCAGATCATCGAGGCGGCGCAGGCGGGCGTCAGCGGCTACATCGTCAAGCCGTTCACGGCCGTTACCCTCAAGGAAAAGATAGACAAAATCTTCGAACGGCTTGAGGCCACCAGCGCGGCGTAACTAAAATCATACGGAACGATGCCGGTTCCCGACCAAAGGATAACCTATGGACACAACAACCATAAATCAAGAAGAACTGCTCATCAAGGCGCGCGCCCTGGTGCAAGAGATCGAGGCCGGCAATGAGGCGCAGGTGAACAGGCTGCTGGAAGACATCGGTAAACTGCGCGAGTCTGCCCTGTTTCAGGAGCTGGGCCGGATGACGCGCGAATTGCACGAGTCGCTCAACAGTTTCCGCTTCGACTCCCGTCTGAGCGAGCTGGCGGAACACGATATTCCCGACGCCAAGGAGCGTCTCAATTACGTCATAGACATGACTAATCAAGCGGCTCACCGCACCATGGGCATGGTCGAGGAGACCATTCCCCTCTCCGAACAACTGGAGCAGCTCGGCAACGATCTGACCCAAAAATGGCAGCGTTTGATGCGGCGCGAGATGGACGCTAAAGAATTCAAAAAACTCAGCCAGGAGGTAGGCGAGTTTCTGCCGCTGGTCGAGGAGCATGCCACCAAGATCCACGCCAATCTTTCCGAGATGATGATCGCGCAGGATTATCAGGACATCACCGGCCAGATCCTACGCCGGGTGATTACCCTGGTGCAGGATATGGAAAACAATCTGGTGAACATGATCCGTATCTCGGGAGGCAAGGTACAAGCCACGCCCGCCACGCCGAAGAACAAGTCGAAGTTAGAAGGTCCGCAGATCAACCCCAAAGGCCGTGAGGATGTGGTGGACGGACAGGATAATGTGGATGCGCTGTTGTCGAGTCTTGGGTTTTGATGCCGAGGGATTGCAATGAACGACGATAACGAGATCCTGCAAGACTTCCTGGTCGAGGCCGGCGAGATCCTGGAAAAGCTGGGAGAGCAGCTCGTGGAGCTGGAGTCGCGTCCCGACGACAAGGATTTGCTCAATGCCGTGTTTCGCGGTTTTCACACCATCAAGGGCGGCGCCAGTTTTTTGAGTCTCATCCCGCTGGTCGAGGTATGCCACCGCGCCGAGGATGTGTTTAATATCCTGCGTCAAGGTCAAAGGCAGGCTGACGCGCAACTCATGGATGTGATGCTGGAGGTGCTGGATGCGCTGAATCGCATGTTCGCGTCTCTG
>JACXTT010012062.1_pt1 | contig 11489 bp, 18 predicted proteins | sample 9270951 | NCBI WGS metagenome assembly JACXTT01 (sample SAMN15532306, study PRJNA645909) | rock metagenome | isolation source: weathered quartz diorite | place: Puerto Rico | collected 2017-06-21 | reverse complement strand
GGGGGGGTGATGGCACGTTGCTGATAGACTTCGAAGGGCGAAGGAAGGCCCTAACCTGCCGATGTGCGGGAGGGAACGGAGCGACTATTCTCTAGTGCCGCGATAAGTAGATCAGCACGGCCACGCTGCAGAACCCGATCCACAGCAGGATGCCGAGCGTGATCGCCCACCACCACTTGTCACCGGGGCTTTCAATCAGGCCTTTTCCCTTATCGCTCGCCGTCTCTACCGACGTCTCTGTCTTCGTCGCGTCTTCCGTCTCCGCCACGATATGCCCTCCCTACTGGATGATGCCGTATTATGAGCAACTCCACCGACAATTTAAAGCCTCTTGGTTTTCTGTTTTGGCAGGTGAACGAAGAGTAGGTATAAGTCGTTGACGTTGGTGCCGGTAGGACCGGTCCTGATGTGGCCTCCCACCTTCCTGAAGAAAGTGTAACTGTCGTTTTTCTTGAGGTACGACGCGGCGCCGAGACGTTTGCTCGCGCCGCGCGCCACCGTGTTCCCATCCACGACGGCGCCAGCCACGCTCGTCGGCCCATCACGACCATCGGTGCCGAATCCCACCGCCCAAACACCCGACGAGCCTTGCACTGCCAGCGCGGCCGCCAGCGCGAACTCCTGCGCGCGGCCCCCCTTGCCCGACCCTCGTACCGTGACGGTGAGTTCCCCACCCGCAAGCACGCACACTCGGCCGGGAAGCGCCGTCCGGCTCGCAAGGTTCTTCCCCAGTTCCCCCATCCAGCGCCCGACCAGGGACGCCTCGCCGGTCACGAACTCCTCGATGCGGACGCTTTCATAGCCGGCCGCACGGGCGGCCTTCGCCGCAGCCTCCAGCGCGAGCCGGTTGTTGCCGACGACCACGTGCTGGACCCGCCGGAAAACCCGGCTCCGCGGTTTCGGCGTCTCAGGCCGCCAGCCCGCCAGCCCTTCGACCAGGTGAATGCGCACCGGCGTCGGCAGGCGATTCCAGAGTCCGTACCGGCGGATGATCCGGACCGCATCAAGGAAGGTGGTCCGGTCCGGCGCCGTCGGACCCGACCCGATCACGCCCAGATCATCCCCGCCGACGTCCGAGAGAATGAGCGTCAGGACCTGCGCGCGCGTCGCAGCCGCGAGCCGCCCGCCCTTGATCGCGGAGAGGTGCTTGCGGACGGCATTCAGCTCGGCGATCGTCGCGCCCGAGCGCAACAGCAGGCGCGTCACGCGCTGCTTGTCCGCCAGCGTCAGCCCCTCATCCGGCAGAGGCAGCAGGCTGGAGGCGCCCCCGGAGAGCAGCACGATCAGGAGATCCTCCGATCCGAGCGACGATGCGATCTCCAGCACCCGTTGCGCTGCCCGCAGGCCGCGCCGGTCGGGGACCGGATGACCAGCTTGAATGACCTGCACGCGCGACGTCGGTCCGGCCTTCGCGGTTCCGAACGTCACGACAAAGGCCGCATCGAGCCGCCCGCGAAGCACCCCTGCGACGGCCCGCACCATGGGGGCGGCGGCCTTGCCGGCCCCGACGACCGTCACACGACGGATGCGGCGCAAGTCATAGGCCAGCCCTGCCGCGAGGAGGCGATGGCGTTTGAGGGAGAGCGCGCCGCGGATGGCGACCGACGGATCGGCGGCGTCCAGCGCCGCCCGCAGGATGGCACGCAATGCAGCGCGAACAGGTACAGGAGGGAGGGTCAGCGCGGCACGTCCGCCTTGTAGCAGAGCGTCGGACACTCTTCGCTCCGCCGGGGCACTTTGATGCGATGGGTCCCGCGGGGCAGGAAGTCCTTCCTTATTTCGGGATTGAGCAACTTCAGCTCCAGGAAGTACGACCCGTATTGCTCCGCGACCGACGCAAGGTGACGCTGGCTCTCCTTAACGGTGACCGTCACTACCTCGGTGTCCAGAGGAGAATAGAGGTCGGCCTTGGCGATGCCCAGGTATTTGTCGGGCTGGGAGAATATCTCCTTGCTGGCAATGATGCGGGGGACATAGCGCATCGTCTCCGTCACAGAGTGCAGTTTCCAGTAGTCTTTGACTTTCTGCTCGCGCATGGCCTTGAGAATGGGAACGTTGCCGGCATTGTAGGCCGCCATGGCCAGATACCAGTCATCGAAGGTGTCATGCAGCTTTTTGAGGTACTTGACGGCGGCCTCGGTCGAGAGCTCCAGGTTGCGGCGATCATCCTTCCATTGATTGTTCTGTAGTGAGAACAGCCGGCCGGTCGAGGGAATGAACTGCCACGGGCCCGAGGCTTTGGCCCGCGAATAGGCGGCGGAGATGCATTTGCTCTCCACCAGCAGAATATACTTCAGGTCGTCCGGCAGCCCGGCCTCGGCCAGTTGCCGCTCGGCGGGCGGAAAGCACCGGCCGGTCCGCTTAGCGAGGATGATGCTGTCGCCCTCGTCTTCAAGAAAACGGTAGAACTCGTACTCGATCCGCTCCCGGACCTGCCAGACATCCACCGGAACGGGCGCGCCGGCGAACGTCATGTTGTCGGGGAGCCGGTACGTGCTGAGGAAAAGCTTGGTCCCGGCCTGCAAGCTGCGGGTGGCGGGAGCAGGCGGCGGCTGAGGCGCCTCCGCGGCGGGCGCCGCAAGCGGGGACTGATCGCTCCTGGTATCGGTCGCCAGCGGCACGGCCAGGATCAACCCGGCCGCCAGCAGAAATCGGGCTCCTTGCTTCGTTCGTTCATGGCTCATTGCACCGTTCCCTCCTCCTCCCGCATCTGGGTGAAATTCTACAGGGGTTGCGCCGAGCGAGCAAGGCAATTCTGGTAAAATCGGTCGATGTCCCGCCTGGCCGCGCTTCAAAAAACCATCACCGCGTGCCGCCAATGTCCGCGTCTCGTCGCCCACTGCGAGGAAACGGCCCGCGTCAAAGTGCGCCGCTTTCTCGACTGGGACTACTGGGGGAAACCCGTGCCCGGGCTCGGCGACGCGAACGCTCGCCTGTTGATCGTCGGCCTCGCGCCGGCCGCGCACGGCGGCAACCGCACCGGGAGAATCTTCACGGGCGACCGCAGCGGCGACTGGCTCTACCGCGCGCTCTATGCCGCAGGTTTCGCCAACCAGCCTCGCTCGGTGTCGCGGGACGACGGGATGCGGCTGATCGATTGCTACATCACGGCGACGGTCCGCTGCGCCCCTCCGGGAAACAAACCGCTCCCGGCGGAGTTCGACCGCTGCCGGCCTTTTCTCGTGGAAGAGCTGCGGCTCCTGCGTCGGGCATGCGTGGTAGTCGCGCTGGGCAAGATCGCGTTCGAGGGCTATCTGAAGGCGTGCCGGGAACTCGGCCGTCCGGTGCCGCGCCCGCTCCCGGCGTTCGGGCACGGGCGGGTTCATCGCCTGCCGTGGGGCGTCACGCTGATCGGGTCGTACCACCCATCGCAGCAAAACACGTTTACAGGGAAATTGACGAAACGGATGTTCGAGTCGATCTTCGCTACGGCGAGGAAGGCGCTGGCCCGAGCTCGTTGAGGGCCGCCTGAACCAGGCGACGCTCGGCGACGAATTGGGGGGCGGTGAGCCGAGCGAGCAATCCCTGGTAGTTGTACCGCGCCGCCTCACGCCCTCCGATGTCCACGAGAACCTTGTTGTACTTGAGGGAACAGCTCGCCCACGCGTGGCCCGTTTCCCGGAACGCGCGGTTGGCGTCAATGAGGTCCACGGAGTTCGTGCGCCGGGCTTCTTTCTCGTACCCCGCCGTCTCGATCAGCGCCGCGTTCAACTCTTTGAGCTGACCCAGGACATCCTGACGCGTCCCGCTGCCGGGAGCGGCGGCAAAGCGCGCAACGGCTTGGTTACAGGCGGCGCTCAGGCTGTTGGCCTGCTTGGTAAGAACATGGTATGGCGGCGCGCAGGCGGTAAGCGCAAGAAGGGCGAGAAGAACGCCGCGGAAGATTACTTTTTCTGGTCCCGTTCGAACGCTTTCTTGACCTTTTGGGCCACGGCGCTGGCCCCTTCCGAGATCGCCTTTTCGGTCTTCTCGCCGGCCTTCTTCAGATCGCGCTTTGTCTCTTCGAAATTCTTCTTCGACTCTTCCCCCTCCTTCTTCTGCTCCGCGGCGTAAGACACCGCGATCGGAGCCAGGGCAGAAGAGCAGACCAGCGCTGCCGCAATCAACACACACAGGACGCGTCCCGATAACCTATCCATGAGTTGGTATTCTGACACAATTAGAAGCGCATCGCCACTCCGACGGTGAAGCCGTAATCCGGCGCGCCCGATGAAAGGCCGATTTCTCCAACCGCGTTCAGCCTGAAGCTCGGCGTCAGCTTATAGTCCCAGAGGGCCAGCAACGAGCGCGGGTTCTGCGTGCCGGCGAGGAGCGCGGTGCGCTCTTCATAGAAGAGACTGCCCAGCGCCTGGGGCGTGCATTGATAGCCAAGGCCGACGTCGTATGTAGTCTGATTTTTCAGGTCGACTCCGGCGGGACTGCCGATGATCGTGTAGCTCAGATCAAAATACCCGATGAACCGTTCAAGAAACCGCCGGCTGACCTCCACGCCGAAGCCCTCATCGAACTTGCCGGTTCCCAATCCTTGGGACTCATCCGCCGTGGGGAACTTGACCTTGGCCACCAGCGCGATGGTCGGCAGCAAGCCGTGCTCGTCCACGGCATAATACCGGCCTTTGAGTACCGTGTCGCCCAACCCTTCCTTGGTCACTGTCCCCGTCGGAGCCAAACCGGTTCTTCCCAGGCGGATTCTTTGCGGTCTTCCGTCGACCAGGGTCGTCTCTCCCGTCGTCCGCATGGCCAGGAAGGGGACGGTCAGCGAGAGGTCCGCCTGGTCAAAGAACCGCTTCAACGTAAACGGGACGTAGTACGTTTCCGTCCGAGTCCCCGTCCCATACGTCCCGCTTTCATACGTCAACGCCGAGCTGAGTTGCCAGTCCTGTTTCTCCGTCCCAAGCGCATTAGCCGTCACTGCCACTCCGCACCAGACCCCTAACAGGGCGACCAACGCCCCTACTCCAATAGACCGCGCGCACTTCATCACGACTCTCCTGCTCTATCCCGGACCGTCGCACTTGCACTTCAAACGTTGGCGAGAGCCTTTCTGTGTTTCAGGTCGCCCTGCCGGCGCATCCAGTCTTCGATGACCTCCAGCTTGAATCGCCACTGTCCGCCGACTCTGTAAGCAGGCAGCCGGCGGTCTTTCAGCAGGCGATAGACGGTCCGTTTGTTGACGGCCAAGTAGGTGGCTACCTCCTGCACGGTCGAAAGCTTCGGTCGCTCCATGGTTAAATTCATATCCACGTTCGTCACGCTCCTTTCATCATGAGATGTGCGACAAGAAACGGTGCCTGCTGCAGAGCCGGAGAACCGGTGGCCAACGGCGGGGTGAATTCCAGGCCCGTGTTGTCGCCGTTCCGCCAAATGACCTCCGCCGCCAGCGATTCCGTCACCTCGCGTCCTTCCGCGCCATGGAACCGAAAACGGATTGTGACCGTCCGGCCCGGTTTCAGGTACTGCTTGGCGCAGAGAGCCACGCCGGTCCAGCTCAGGTTGCTCATGCTCCCCCAATAAACGTTGGAATCACCGGCCACCAGAATATCCACGCGCGTCAGAAGGTGGTAGCCCCGCGTCTTCCGACGCTCGCCCACCATTGTCCCTACGGTCCTTCTCGCTGGCTCCATGCTTTGTGCCCTCCTCATTCGTCCGACGGATAAACGGCGGCCAGTTCGCGGCGCGACCGGCTCAGCCACTGGTGAAAATGGGTGTCTTCCGGAGGAACTATCGCTTCGGCCAGTGTGAGAGCACGCCGGGCCTCACGGTAGCGTCCCTGCAGCATGTAAATCCTAGCCAAGGTATCCAGCGCATAGGGTCGGAGGGAACCTCCACGTTCCAAGGCGTTGCGGGCCATCCGTTCCGCCTCATCCAACCGATCGCCGCGCGCCAGATACACCATCGCAAGGTTATTGCTGGCGCCGGGATGATCAGGCGCGGCATCCAAAGCCCGCCGATAGAACGCTTCGGCTTCTTCCAGCGCTTCCCGTTCAAACGAAAGGTTGCCTATCCCGATGAGGGCCGGGACGTATTCCGGCCGTTGACGCAACGCGATCGCGAATTCTCGCCCCGCCATCTCCCGATCGCCCTGCGCCTGATACGCTTCCCCCAGCGTCACGTGCTCTTGGGGCGTCAACGGATCGTGCAGGATCACAATCCGTGGAAGGCTCGAACAGGCCGGCACGCTTCCCAGCAAAGCCATCAGCAGCAGCGCTCCCCCCCACGACGGTCTTCGTCTGCTCATGCGTGACTCCGAAGACGGCTTTCAGGCGGCGACACCAGGAGGGTCCACCGGCCGGTCTTGTCCCAGCTCCGGAGGAACCGCTCGTAAGGAATAAACACGTCCTGCTCCAGGCTCGAGTGGACGTACACGCCCTGGCGCCGGTCGTCATAGCCGGTCACCACCACGTAATGGCCTTGAGGAAAGATTGCGAATCCCAGGTCCAGCAACGCCACCAGCGGACGGCCGGCTTCCAGTTCGGATTTCAGATCGTTGAGCCCGCCTTCATAGATTTCGGCCTCAAGGCCTCGCGCCTGCGCGGCCAACAGGAGATCAAGCGGCAGGGTGCCCTTCAGCCGCGGCAGATAGATTTCTTCCTTCAACGCCACGGGGTCGGTTCTGAAACCCCAATAGGTCAGAACGCTGGCAAGGACCGCGGGCCCGCATTGGTCCGTATCGTCCGGGAAGAACGGCACGGCGACTCGGTGGGCGGACGCTTCAGACTGCGTCGGGACGCCAGTCGCGCGGTCCGCAAGCGGCGGACCCGCGCACCCGAGGACCATCACGAGACTCCATATGCTCACGCTCAGCCTCGCCGCCCCTCGACCGATCCCCCGGCGCCCTGTACACATGGTTCGTCCTCGCATCGTGGATGTGGTCGTCGCCGCTACTTCGTGATCACGATTCGGTGGTCCAGCAGATAGATCAGAATGACTGCCAGAATCGCGATAACCAGCAGCGCGATCACGATGCCAAAGCCCGCATCACCGGCGGGCATCATCGCGTCGATTTGCGTGGCCAGTTGATGTAACTGGGCGTCCGACAACCGATTCACGCGCGCGCTGATCTCCTCCTGGTTCAAGCCGTAGTCCGCCAATCGTTGACTGACCACTTTGGTCTCCAAGGCGCTCTGCACCGTTTGGAGATCAACGGCTCGATTCAGGCCGGCGCCCGGCTCACCGGCCGCCGTGGGCGGGGCCAGCATCGCCCGGGCGTCCGGCGGAACAATCCCGGTCAGAAGGGTCGTCACGGCCAAGGTCCATATCAACACCTGCACGAACACTGTCCGTCGCATCATCGTTCGCATCGGTTTCCTCCTCGAGCTCATCAGTCGGTTCGCGTGATGATTCTGAGCCGCCGGCCCGTGAAGTGAACGAAACGGGCCGGCGTTCCCGGCCCCCGCCGTCGCGTCCGTTTGCCCCTGACCGCCGTGCGAAGGACGACGCCCATGGCAACGGCGAAGACAAAGAACGCGCCTATGTCCTCCATCTCATTCCTCCAAAAGCCTTGCTTACGGGACTCCCCACGACCGCGCCAATCAACGCGCTGCCTCACGATCGAATTTCAGCGGGCACATCGGTCTCATGGGGACGCAGCTGGCCCTGGACGATCACGATCTTCCGATCGGTCATGTACAGGAAGACCGCGATACAGATGACGCCCGCCACCAGGGCGGCGAGGACGGTTACGCCCACCACTAAAAAGCCCACGAGTTGCAGCCCGTCAACCAATTGTTCCACGCTCCCTCACCTCCTTCAGTGCCCTTTCTGACGCATGCAGGAACGGTAGGCGGTCCGGTATTCGGTATCGCCCCCCGCCCCCGAGCGCTGCTGGGCGTAAGCCTTGCACGCATCCACATCGCTCTGGCTCGGCACCGAGGCCTTCCGGACCGAGCCGGACGAGTGCATCGTCGCCCGTGGCGTCGGGGCCTCCTGCAGACTGTTCCGGTATCCCATCACCAGCGTGGTCACGAAGACCGTCGCGCCTACCAGCAACAGACCGACGGTCGTCATCCTCCACGGGTGCCAGCTGTTCTCCGGTATCATTCGCTCCTTTCGCTCTGCAAAGGGCCGGCTCAATTCTTCGTCGAATCGGGCGTGCCGTTTGAAGAAGGTTCTGCCTTGACTATCTTCTTGGCCATGCCACGCTCGTCCAGCTCGATCACCACACGATCCCCTTTGGTCAGTCCCTTCACCATTTCGGCATCCGTAAATGCGAGGAGCCGCACTTCGCCTTTTTCTTCGGATTGGACGCTGACGATTTTCTGCATCGGATCAATCCCCTCAACCGTGCCGCCGACAAACTTGGCGAGGGTCGGATCGGTCTGGTTGGGTGAAGCAGCGTGGCTGGATGTAACGACCAGGCCCATCACCAACGCCAAGCTGAACAGTGTGACGACGAGTATCTTCATCGCAGAGCCTCCTTTCTCTTCATTTCTTTCATGCCGTCGCCGGCTAACCCCCCGGGCAGAACCTTCACCAGGCTCCTGGCATACGTCTTTTTTGCTTGTGAGCAAGGCGGAGGCCATAGCAGAAATGTCCCTCATTCAAACATGATGGGGGACATTGTCAGCCCAATTCCGGCGTCAGGAAGGTGTACACTGAAGGACGTTGTATTCAGGGTTTCCACGTGAAAACCCGGATCTTATTGATTTACAATTGACTGGTCCTGTATGGATTCTCCTACAGTAGGGAAAACTAGCCGGGTTGATTCAAAGGTTTCCTTCGAAAAAGGAAGGCCTTCGGTGAAGCTTTCGATCTTCTGGCGATTGGCGCTCAGCTGCCTAGCCATCATCGCGGTCATGGCGGGGGTCAATTTCTACGCGCTCAACCAACTCCAGCAACTCACGGTCTTAAGCACGGAACTGGTCTCCTATCACTACCCCGCCATTGACACCGCCAAGCGCCTCCTCGCCAGTCTCATGACCCAGCTCCGGAGCGAGAAGAAATACCTGGCGGTTCCCGATCCCATTTTTCTGGGCGATTTCGACGGGGAAGCGGAGGACTTTCGCCGGACGCTTGCGGCCCTGCTGGAGCAGGAATCCGCCGCCGACACGCAGCGACTCCTGAAAGGACTCGAGCGACTCCACCAGGAATACGAGACTCTATTCCACGGCGCGGCCGATCGACGCTCCAGCCACAACCCCAAGCCGGTCAGCTACGAGGTGCAGCGGGACACGCTCATGGTCCGGATGACCGCGGCGCTGGACGCCTATGTCAACCTGCACGAGGAACGGGTGGGCGCGCTTGTCAGTGACTCTCGTGCGCGGTCGGCCCGCGCCGAAATCATGACGCAACAACTCGTGATCGCGGCCATCCTTCTCGGATTGGGTCTGGCCGGCATCGCGACCTACAGCATTCTGTATCCCTTGCGTCAGCTGCAGGAGCACATCCGACGGATCGGTCAGGGACAGTTCGGACAGTCCGTGGACGTCGCCGCGCCCTACGACCTGCGAGAGCTGGTGGACACCGTGAACGGGCTGGCCAGAAAACTCCAGGAGCTGGACGACATGAAAGCCGAGTTTCTGGCGCATGTCTCCCATGAGTTGCGCACCCCGCTGGCCTCCATCCGGGAAGGCACGCAACTCCTTCTGGATGAGGTGCCCGGCCCCCTGAGCCAGGAACAGCGCGAGACGCTCCGGATCATCATGGACAGCAGCGAGCGATTGATCCACTTGATCTCCACCCTGCTCGATCTCTCGAAGATGGAAGCCGGGATGATGGAATACCGGATCGCCCCCACCGACTTGACGCGTATTGCGGAGACCTCGGTGAACAAGGTCCGGCTGTTGGCGGAGGGCAAGCGCATCCGGATCCTGACCGAGACTCCGCCCGGACGATTGTGGGTTCCGGCCGACGGTCCCCGGCTCGAACAGGTTCTGGACAATCTTCTTTCAAACGCCCTCAAGTTCAGTCCGGAAGGGGCGACGGTCAACCTCCACATGGAGCCGGACGCCAGGACAGGCGTCATCCGGATCTCCGTGTCGGATACGGGGCCGGGGATTTCTGCCGAAGACCTCCCCCATATCTTCGAGCGTTTCTACCAAGGACGCATGCAAGCGCGGCCTGCCGTGGCCGGCAGCGGTCTCGGGTTGGCGCTGGCCAAGAAAGTGGTCGAAGCGCACGGGGGACAGATTTGGGTCGAAAGCGACCTCGGCAAAGGCACGGCGGTTCGCTTCATCCTTCCCCTGGCGCGCTCGGGAGGCAACGCATGAGACTCGAGGGACCATGGATCGGAGGGTTCCTGTTGGCGCTCATCGCCAGCACGGGAGCCTGCGCGCCGCTGCGGAGCCATCCTATTCCGTCCGCTCCTCTCTTCAGCCTGGACCCGCGCGACGCTCAGCGCTACCAGGCCCTGGCCCGCGAGCAGGACGCCTCGCTGGCCGCCTGCGCCGAAACCCACATCTGTGACCGCGCGCACTTCACCCGCGCGCTGGTGGCCCTGTACGAAGACCAAACGGTCGCGGCCAAGCACTTCCAGGACGTCATCGCCGTGGCTCCCCAAAGCCGCCTGGCCGCTTCAAGCCAGTTCTGGCTGCAGTTCTTGCAAAATCCTCCGATCTTTTTCGCGCAGCATAGTGCGTTCGCCGAGGCCACGGACCGCCTCGTTCGTGACTTGCTGGATCTGGAGTTCTCGTCGGCTCTGGTGTTCCAACGCGAGGTGAAGGCGCGGGACAAAAAGGTGGAAGAATTGACGCAACAGCTTGATGCGCTGAAACGGATCGATCAGGAAATGAAAGAAAAGAGCCGGCCCACGCGGCCGCCGACCAGAATGCCGTCCGCGGCCGACAAAGACAGTCATCCTTGAGGATACCGATGGCACAGGAACGCATACTCGTAGTGGACGATGATCAGGGCCTGCTCCAGCTCCTCAAGATGCGCCTGACGGCCATGGGCTTCGCCGTCACCGCCTGCGCGACCGGCGAAGAGGCCATCGACGTCGCCAAGCGGGAGGTCTTCGACCTGGCCGTCACCGACCTCCGGCTCCCGGACCGGGATGGGTTGACGGTCATGGAGGAACTCCTGCTCATCCATCCGTCCCTGCCGATCCTGATCCTCACCGCCCATGGGAGCATCCCCAATGCCGTCGAGGCCATGCAAAAAGGGGCTTACGGCTATCTCACGAAGCCCTTCGACGACAGGGAGTTCAAGATCGTGATCGGGAAGGCCCTGGCTCAGCAACGGATGAGCCGCGAGATCGAGCGGCTCCGCTCGCTGGTCGCGGAACTCTATGGACTGGAAAACGTGGTGGCCCGAAGCGCCAAGATGCGGACCCTGCTCCAACAGGTCGCGCGCATCGCCGAGACCGACGCCACGGTCTGCCTCTCCGGCGAGACCGGCACCGGCAAGGAAGTGATCGCCCGCGTGATCCACTGCAACAGCCCGCGGGCGCGGGGACCGTTCGTCGCGCTGAACTGCAGCGCTATCCCGGAAACCCTCTTCGAGAGCGAACTCTTCGGTCACGTCAAGGGGGCGTTCACCGGCGCCCAGTATGC
>JACXTT010012061.1_pt1 | contig 11491 bp, 10 predicted proteins | sample 9270951 | NCBI WGS metagenome assembly JACXTT01 (sample SAMN15532306, study PRJNA645909) | rock metagenome | isolation source: weathered quartz diorite | place: Puerto Rico | collected 2017-06-21 | reverse complement strand
AAGGTCGCCATTTTGCAGGAAATCACCAGGCGGCGGGAAATGTTGCACACGCTCCACCGTCAGGCGGATCTGCTGGAGCAGGCACACGAGCCGATTTTCACTCGGCAGTTGCGGGGTGCCATCACATACTGGAACCGGGGCGCGGAGTTGCTGTATGGTTTTAACCGCGGGGAGGCGATCGGCCGCTTCACCCCGGAACTGCTCGAAAGCGTCCATCCCTTGGCGACCGCGGATATCGAGACTGCGCTCGAAAGGGACGCAAGGTGGAGCGGTGAGGTCATTCAGACTACAAGGGACGGCCGGCAAATCGTGGTCGAATGCGTAATGGTCACTGTCACGGAGCCGACCGGGGGAACTACTGTACTGGAAACCCATCGCGATATTACAGAACGCAAGCGCGTGGATAAGGAAATTCGCCGTCTCAATGGCGAACTCGAACAGCGCGTGCGCGACCGTACCGCACAGTTGGAAGCATCCAACAAAGAGCTGGAGGCATTCGCCTACTCAGTCTCGCACGATCTCCGCGCACCATTGCGCGGCATCGATGGATGGAGCCTCGCGCTTCAGGAAGAATATGGCGCGCAGCTCGATCCTCAGGCATGCGGATACCTGGATCGCGTTCGCACTGAAACACAGCGCATGGGAATATTGATCGACGACCTGCTCCAGCTTTCCCGTGTTACTCGCTCTGAAATGCAATTCGATCGAGTCGACCTCACATCCATTGCCGGTGACGTCGCCGCCCGCCTGCGCGAGGCACAGCCTGCGCGTCCCATGGAAATCCTGATTGCGCCAGGGTTGACCGCGCTCGGCGATGGCCGGCTGCTCGAAATCGCCATCAGCAACCTGATGGGCAATGCCGCGAAGTTTACCGCGCCCCGTTCTCCGGCCAGAATCGAATTTGGCCAGACCGAACACAATGGCGAGCGTGCCTTCTACGTCAAGGACAACGGCGTCGGATTCGAAATGGCTTACGCCGGCACTTTATTCGGTGCGTTCCAGCGGTTACATAAAGCCTCGGAGTTCCCTGGCACGGGTATTGGACTCGCCACTGTGCAGCGCGTAATTCGACGTCACGGCGGCCGCGTTTGGGCTCAGTCGGCGCCGGACCAGGGCGCGACCTTCCACTTTACGCTCGGTCCGCAGAGCGCGCTTTCAGCCTAAACCTCGAATCCACAAGGCTTTCCAGCAATGGGGAACAAATCGCCGGAATCTGGCGTATACTCGGACAAAGCGTATGAGTTTCCTTTCCAAGCAATTCATCGATGTCATCCAGTGGACTGAGCCGGAAGACGGCATTCTCGCTTACCGCTATCCCATGGAAGACATGGAAATCCAGAATGGCGGTAAACTCACCGTTCGCGACTCGCAGATGGCAGTATTCGTCAACGAGGGACGCATCGGCGACATTTTCGGCCCTGGTCTTTACACGTTGACCACGCAGACCCTGCCGCTGCTGACTTACATCATGAATTGGGACAAGGGCTTCAAGTCCCCGTTCAAGTCCGATGTTTACTATTTCTCCACGCGCTTGCAGACCAATCAGCGCTGGGGGACAGCCACACCAATCACGATTCGCGACAAGGAATTCGGCGCCATCCGGATGCGCGGTTATGGAATCTACACTTACAAGATCGCGGACCCGAAGGTTTTCTATCAGAAGGTCAGCGGCACGCGCGATGCGTATCGTGTGCCGGATCTCGAAGGGCAACTCCGCAACACGATCGTCGCGCGGATGACCGATACGTTCGCGCAGAGTGCGGTCCCATTCCTCGACATGGCGGCCAATCAGCAGGAACTCGGCCAGAAGATCGCTGAAAATCTGAAGCCGTCGTTCGCGGAACTCGGTCTTTCACTCGAAATCTTCGTCGTAGAGAATCTGTCCTTGCCGGATGAGCTTCAAAAGATGTTGGATCAGCGCATCAGCATGAACATGATCGGCGACATGGGCAAGTACACTCAGTTCCAAGTGGCGCAATCGATGCCGATCGCGGCCGCCAACGAAGGCGGTGGGGCTGCGGGCATCGGTGTTGGATTAGGCGCGGGGCTGACGATGGCGCAGAGCATGATGAACGCAGTGAAGGCCGGTGAGACGCCTCCTTCCGGTGGTGGTCCGGCAACGGCTCCGGCTGGTGGACCGTCCGCGCCCGCTGCTCCCGCGGCGCCGGCCACTGGGACGAAGTTCTGCATGAGCTGCGGCAAGTCGATTCCCAAAGGCGCAAAATTCTGCCCGGAGTGTGGCGGCGCTCAGCAATAACCGACAGATGTGCGGTCTCGAATGGATCGTTGAAGCACACGGCTGCAATCCGGCGGCGCTCACCGACCGTCACAGGCTCGAAGATTTGTTCCGCTCACTGACCGGCGTGCTGAATTTGCATCCGCTCGATAAGACCAGTTGGCACCAGTTTCCACACACCGGCGGAATAACCGGAGTCAGCTTGCTCTCCGAGTCACATCTGGCATGCCACACGTTTCCTGAATACGGATCGCTTTGCCTGAACATCTTCTGCTGCCGTCCGCGCCCCGGCGCCGATTTTGAAGCGCTGCTGAAAGAAGCTTTTGGCGCCGAAAGGGTTTTTGTCCGGCAGGTCGAGCGGCCCTACCAGCCATGAGCGCGCCCGCTTCGAACTGCCCGAACTGCGGCGCTCCCGTGACGTTCCGGTGGTCCAGCGCCGTGCAGACTACGTGCGAATTTTGCCACTCCATTTTGGTGCGCACCGATGTCGATCTGAAAAAGGTTGGAGAAGTCGCCGACCTGCCCGCCGACGCCTCGCCCATCCAGATCGGAAGCGAAGGCGCTTTCGGGAACGAGAGCTTCGTGGTGATTGGCCGCATTCTGTACGAGTATGAGCAAGGCGGCTGGAACGAGTGGCACATCGTGTACAACGACGGGAGCAGCGGCTGGCTGTCGGACGCGCAACTGGAATACGACGTGTCAAGGCTGAAACAACTCGCCGCCGCGTTGCCTCCAGCGAATGAGCTGACGCGCGGCCGGAAGTTCCAATGGGACGGCAATGTCTATGAAGTCACCTCCTACACCAAGGCGCACTACAAGGGCGTGCAAGGCGAGTTGCCCTTCGAATATTGGGACAAGTCCGACTTGGTCTTTGCCGACCTTCGCACCACGGGCGGTGAATTCGCAACCATTGACTACAGCGAGAACCCGCCGCTGCTGTTTCTCGGCCGCGCGGTCGAGTTCGACGACCTGCATCTGAAAAACCTACGGGACTTTGAGGGCTGGCCGTGACCGTCAAAGCTAGATCACTGAACTGCCACAACTGTGGCGGGCCGGTGGAGCTTCGAGGCTTCGCCCACACTCTGAGCGTGGTCTGTCCGCAATGCTTGAGCGTGATCGACGCATCGAATCCGGAGTTTCAGATCCTCCAAACATTTCACGGCAAGCAGCGCGTGCAGCCCAAGATCCCGCTCGGCTCACGCGGCAAGATCGGCAACACGCTGTACGAAATAATCGGGTTCCAACAGCGCGGCGTGACGAGCGACGGCGATTTCTTTGCCTGGGATGAGTATCTGCTTTTTAATCCCTACCAGGGTTTCCGCTATCTGACCGAGTATCAGGGACACTGGAACTTCGTCCGGGTTCTTCACGCGCTTCCCGAGGAGTCCCGCGCCGGCGCAAAGATGGCCGTCCGGCTGGAGGGTCGCACATTTCTGCATTTCGACGCCATGACGGCGAAGACCGCGTTCGTCCTCGGCGAATTTCCGTGGCAAGTGCGCGTTGGCGATTCGGCCGAGTGCAAGGACTACATATCGCCGCCGCTCATGCTCTCTTCGGAGTCCACCGGCGGCGAAATCACCTGGTCGCGTGCCGAGTACACGGACGGCGGGCAGATCTGGCAGGCTTTCAAGCTTCCAGGATCGCCGCCGGCCCCATCCGGGGTTTTTGCCAACCAGCCGTCGCCCTACAAAGGCAAGGTCGGTTCTGCATGGCGGACCTGGCTGTGGCTCAACGTCGCCCTGCTTGCGCTCGTTCTCTATTTCAGCGTCACGTCCGCAGGGCACGAAGTGTTTCAGCAAAGGTACGCTTTCTCGCCGGTAAGGACGGCCGATGCGTCGTTCGTCACTGCGCCTTTTCAATTGACTGGCCGCGAATCCAACGTCGAGGTGGCCATCAAGACCGATCTCAACAATAGCTGGGCCTATTTCAATTTCGCGCTCATCAACGAAGAGACCGGCCAGGCATTCGACTTTGCTCGCGAGGTGAGCTACTATCACGACTCGGATGGTAGCGAGGGCAGCCCCAGCAACAGCGTCATCATTCCATCGGTACCGTCGGGAAAATACTACTTGCGCGTCGAACCGGAGATGGATCGCGGTGCTTCTTCCATGAGCTACCAGTTGATTGTGCGCCGTAATGTTCCGAACAACACATTTTTCTGGTTAGCGGCAGTGGCGCTGCTCATCCCAGCGATCGTACAGACCATTCGTGTCGCGGGATTCGAATCCCGCCGCTGGCGCGAGAGTGACTACGGGTCAGCGGTTTCCAATTTGAGCCGAGGTGACGATTGATAAATAATCCACTTTTCTTGCTTTACGGAGTTTTTCTGCTCGGTTTGACTGGCGTCGCCGAGTATCGCGGTTGGAGCTTCTCCAGCGTCAATCAGCAGAAGGTCCTTCCCAAGACGATTCGTGATAATCCCGGCGCGTATCGTTCCACTTATGGCGGTTTTTCCCGATACGTCGGAGGTAAATAGTTATGGAAGAATTCCATCCCGGTTACTTGCTGAACGCGGTTGTATACGCTGCCCTCGGCATCCTGATTTTTGTAATTGCATTCGCCATCATCGACAAGATGACGCCATATCATCTCTGGAAAGAGATCGTCGAGGATAAGAATGTTGCGCTGGCCGTCCTAGTGGGCGCGATGTCGATTGGCATGTGCATTATCATTGCCGCGGCAGTTCACTAAGTGTCTATTGCGCTTTTCCTGTCGGTCTTTCTGATCGCCGCGTGCGGTCTGATCTACGAGTTGATCGCCGGCACGCTGGCCAGCTATTTGCTGGGTGACAGCGTTTTTCAATTTTCCACCGTAATTGGCTGCTATTTGTTTGCGATGGGAATCGGCAGCTACCTGTCACGGTTCCTACACCGGGGCCTGGTGGCGCGCTTCGTCTCGATCGAGCTGATGGTCGGATTGATCGGCGGATTCTCATCGTCGCTTTTGTTTCTTGCTTTCGCTTACACCGAAGCGTTTCGGCTGATTCTCTACGTGGTCGTGATCCTGGTCGGCACCCTGGTCGGGCTAGAGATTCCACTGCTCATGCGAATCCTGAAGGAGCGCTTTCGTTTTCGCGAACTGGTCTCGCAGGTACTGACATTCGATTATCTCGGCGCATTGGGCGCATCGTTGCTGTTTCCGATCCTTCTGGTTCCAAAGCTCGGCCTGGTGCGGTCGGCGTTAGTGTTCGGCATCTTCAATGTCGGTGTCGCGCTCTGGTCGACGTACTTATTCCGCGAACAGATCGGGCATGGGTACAGTTTGCGCGGCGGCTGCTTGGCGGCTCTGGTACTGCTAGGCGTCGCCATGGTTTTCGCCGATCACATTTCGTCTGCCGCCGACAACAGCCTGTACGCCGACGAAGTTATCTTCAGCCGCAATACGCGATATCAGCGGATCGTACTGACAAAGTGGAAGGACGACCTTCGACTGTTTCTCAATTCACACCTGCAGTTCAGTTCGCGAGATGAATATCGTTATCACGAGGCTCTGGTGCATCCCGGCCTGGCAGCGCTTCCCGGGGCACGGCGCGTATTGGTGTTGGGCGGCGGTGATGGGCTGGCGGTTCGCGAGATCTTGAAATATAGGACCGTTCAGAGTGTCACGCTGGTCGATCTCGATCCGGAGATGACGCAACTTTTCTCCAAGCATCCGGTGCTGTCGGAATTGAACCGGCATTCCTTGACGGCGGCGCGCGTTCACGTCATCAATGACGATGCATTCCGCTGGCTGGATGCGAATTCCGAGCGCTACGACTTTATCGTTGCCGATTTTCCAGACCCGACCAGCTATTCGCTCGGCAAGCTCTTTACGACCACATTCTATCGGCTGGCGGCCAAGCATCTGGCGAGCGGCGGACTATTAGTGGTGCAAAGCACGTCACCCTTGTTCGCCCGGCAGTCCTATTGGTGCATCGTTGAGACGGTGAGGCAAGCCGGCCTGCACGCGTATCCTTATCACGTCTACGTGCCATCCTTCGGCGAGTGGGGCTATGTGATCGGCAGCCTGGTCCCGTTCGAGCCGCCGCGGCAGTTGCCACAAGGTCTCCGCTTTTTGACCAACGTGCGGGAGTTGTTCGATTTTCCGATCGATATGCAGCCGGTTCCGGCGGAACCGAATCGGCTGAACGATCAGATATTGGTCCGCTACTACGAGCGCGAATGGAAAGACATCGCCCGATGAAGAAAACCGGGGACAGTACACTCAAACCCCGATTTCGTGCGAAGTCTACGCGTGCCCATTCCGAAATCAGCAGGCGAAATTGGGGATTGAGTGTACTGTCCCCGGTTTTTCTGCGCAAGGCGGAGCGGCCGGTCACCGGCGGATTCGTTAACGATTCATTCGCAACCGGCCACCGGCTGCGCGATCGCGCGCCGTTTCGCCCGCCCAAGCAGCAGTTGCGCGTTCCAATTGTCATCGTCGGCGGCGGCATGGCGGGCTTGAGCGCTGCATGGCATCTCGATAAACGCGGCTTCCACGATTTCGTGCTGCTCGAAATGGAATCGCAGCCCGGCGGCAATTCACGCTGGGGGCAAAACGAAGTATCGCGATTTCCGTGGGCCGCCCACTACGTACCGGTTCCCGCCAAGGGCGAATCGCTTGCACGGGAACTGTTCGAAGAGCTCGGCATTTTCCGTGACGGCAAGTGGGACGAGCGCGTACTGTGCTTCGATCCTCAGGAGCGCCTTTTCATTTACGGCCAATGGCAAGAGGGTATCGAGCCCGAGCCAGCCAATGCGCGAGACCGCGACCAACTTCGCCGATTCGCGGAAAAGGTCAACGAATTCCGCGCGACTGGGCAGTTCACTGTTCCTATGGAACGGGGCGCGACCCCTTCGGCACTCGATCGATTGTCGATGGCGGAATGGCTTGCTAGCGAGCGCTTCGACTCCCCTGCACTCCGCTGGTACGTCAACTACGCCTGCCGTGACGACTATGGCGCCCTGGCCAAAGATACATCGGCGTGGGCCGGCATCCATTACTTCGCCTCGCGTGAGCCGGAAGAAAAAGGCCCGCTCACGTGGCCCGAGGGCAATGGCTGGATCGCCGAGCGTTTGATCGGCAAGCTTTCACGTTATATCCGCAACAACACCGTGGTGTATCGCATCACGCGGGATCGCAACCGCATCAGAGTATTTACGGATCAGGCCGAATACATCGCCGACGCCGTGGTTTTTGCCGCGCCTACGTTTCTCGCGATGTATCTGATCGAAGGCGCCCCTCGCGCGGACGGCTTTCAATACTCGCCGTGGCTGACCGCTAATCTGACGCTCGACCGGTTGCCGAACCAGAAGGGCGCTGAGCCGGCCTGGGACAACGTGACTTACGATTCGCCAACTCTCGGTTATGTCGACGCTACCCACATGAGCCTGGCCAGTCACGTGGACCGCACGGTCTGGACTTTCTATTGGTCGCTGGCCGAGTACTCGCCCGCGGAAGCGCGGCAATTACTGCTCGCGAAAGATTGGGGATATTGGAAAGAAGCGATCTTGAACGATCTTTCGCGCGCCCATCCCGACATCCGGCAGTGCGTGAGCCACATCGACATCATGCGCATGGGTCACGCCATGGCTCGCCCCGCACCGGGATTGATGTTTTCCTCCGAGCGCGAGCGCTGGCAGAAGCCGCTCGGCAACATCTTCTTTGCGAATTCAGACCTCAGTGGCTTCTCGATTTTCGAGGAAGCACAGTATCGCGGGGTCGACGCAGCCCGGCGCGCGCTGCATCTTTTGCGCCGGACTTAACCTCACAAAACTTTCATATTCTTTTCTTGCAACCGCAAGCGTGCTTCACGCTATGTAAGTTGGAGGGCTAATGTCAATTCAACGAAGCAGGCTTTTTCGCAGCGGCATTTTGTTGTCAGCTATTTTCGTCGTGCTGTTCGCATACCGCGCATTCGGGCAGAAGGACGAGGACGACAAGATCGCTGAGAACGCGCAAGAAATGCTCGACGAAGGCCGGAATACATTTCGGTTCGATACGTTTGGCGATGAATCTTTTTGGGGTGACACGCTCAAACTCCACAAGGCGATCGAAGGATCGAAGTTCGGAGGAGTGGGGGCGGGCGTCGGCCCAAGGACCGCGCTATCGGTGGGGCTCAAGGTAGATGCCGGCGCGCTGCCATCCTCGCTCGTCGCAAAGGTGAAAAACGGCGAGGTTGATCTGGATGATCCATCCACAACGCTGGCGCTCTTGAAGCTCAACGCCGTCGTAGGAATAACTGGCTTTTTCAATTCCGACGGCAGTTTGAAAACAATCGGAATTCAATGCGCGTTATGCCACTCGACGGTCGACAACTCATTCACGACCGCTGGAATTCCGCCAGGCAACATTGGACGCCGCTTGGATGGCTGGCCAAATCGCGATCTGAATGTGGGCGCGATCGTAAACCTTTCGCCGGATCTCAGCGTCGTAACGAAGTTGCTAGACGTGGATGAAGCCACAGTTCGCAAGGTCCTGATGAGCTGGGGACCGGGCAAGTTCGACGCGGAACTGTTCATGGATGGCCAGGCGTTTCGTCCGGACGGAGCGGCGGCGGCGACATTGATTCCACCGGCGTACGGTATGGCGGGCGTCAACCTGCATACCTGGACCGGGTGGGGATCGGTGACGCACTGGAACGCGTTCGTCGCGAACCTGGAGATGCACGGTAAGGGGCGTTTCTTCGATCCTCGGTTGAACGATGCCAAGAAATTTCCGATCGCCGCGAAGAACGGGTTCGGGGACGTGAAGGTCAATCCCGATGAAGATCGGATTACTCCCAAGCTGGCGGTGCTCCATTTCTATCAGCTCGCGATTCCCGCTCCCAAGCCGGAGGTCAATGCGTTTGATTTCGCCGCAAGGCGCGGCGACGCGCTATTCAGCGGAAAAGCAAAGTGCAACAACTGTCATGTCGCGCCGCTTTGGACTGAGCCGGGATGGAACATGCACACGGCGCAGGAAGTATGTATCGACGATTTTCAGGCTAAGCGCTCACCCGATGAACACTATCGGACGACTCCACTCGCGGGAATCGCCTTCCACCAGAAGGGCGGCTTCTATCACGATGGCCGTTTCAAGACGATGAAGGATGTCGTCGATCATTACAATGCCCCCGGCTGCATGAATCTGCAGTTGACCGATTCGGAAATCGGCGACCTGATCGCGTATCTGCTGACGCTGTAGCCGAAGGGGCGCGGGGGTTTCCGGCTCCGGCCCGCTTGACTTTTGAGCCGCCCGCCCAATACACTCGACCCAGCGCCTAGGAGAGCTTGACACGCATGAGTTTCACTCGGACGAAGCGGTATTTCGGAATCCTGCTAGCCCTGCCCTTGGCGGCCGGCACGGTTCGCATCATCCAGACCAATAGCGCAGGAGACAACGTTTCGATCATCGATCCGGTGACCAACAGAGTCGTCGGAGTGATCAACGGTATTGAAGTGAACCATGGCGCCGCAGCCGCTCCCGATGGCAGTCATTACTACGTCAGCGACGAGGCTGAGAGCACGCTGGACATCGTCGACACCAAGACGCTCAAAGTCACGAAGAGCATTCCGCTCACCGGTCATCCCAACAACATTTCAATCAGCAAGGACGGGCGGCGTGTCTACGTGGCGATCGTTCAGGCTCCCGGTGCAGTCGACGTCATCGACACCGTTTCCGAAGAGCGGGTGAAAAGCATTCCTTGCAAGGGCGGCGTTCACAATACCTACGTCACGCCGGACGGCAAGTACGTGATTGCCGGCTCCATTCCTAGTAAGACCATCACCGTAATTGACCAGCACACGGAGGCTCCGGTCTGGACGGTTACGATGGACTTGGGAATCCGTCCGATGGCGTTCTCGGTGAATCCCGATGGAACAACCAAATGGATATTCGTTCAGCTCTCCGGCTTCAACGGATTTGTTGTGGTGGATTTCGCTACCCAGAAGGAGATCAATCGGATCAAGCTGCCGGATCTCCCTCCCGGGAAGGCTCCGTTCCTGGTGGGTGGGAACGAGTCCCACGGCATGGCCGTCACTTCCGATGGAAAGACTCTGGTGGTCAACAGCAGACTTAACACTGCGGTTTACTTTTACTCGCTACCTGACTTGAAACTTCTGGGAAGCACGGATGTAGGACTGTCGCCTGACTGGGTGACGCTGACGCCGGACGGCAAGAAGGCCTACGTGGCCAACGCCGGATCGAACTCGGTATCGGTGGTCGACATCAAATCCATGAAAGAGCTTACGCGCATTCCAGTCGGTCAGGTGCCCAAGCGGAACACGACGGCTGTTCTGCCCTAGCCCGTGGCGCGCGGTTATTTGGAACCCACTCCGGCCTTCTGGCCCTTCACCCATTCGGCCATGGCCTGCCATTCGGGATTGTTTTGAGAATCCCAATGCTTTCCGCCGGAATGGAAGGGGTCGCCACCGGCCTTGGACTCGAGCGGATGAACCAATAGCTGGCTCGTTAGTGGATCACCGGGAATGACCTCGCGCTGAGCCGCCTCGAAATTGCGCCGCGACTGTTGGTCGTCCCAGGCCGTCGCCCCGGCTGACAGTCGTTGCAACCGAAATGGCGTACCGCTCGAATGACAGGCATAGCAACGAGCGTGCCCGGGACGCTTGGCCAGGAAAATCGGCTGAACGCGTGTCTTGAAAAATTCGAAATCAAGTGTGGGAACGGACGCCGTTGCGCCGGCTGAGCCCGGCGATCCGGTCCGGACGAAAGCCGCCAGCGTTTGCCATTCCGGATCGTCCTGAGTCTTCCAGAATTTCCCGCCCGTATGCTGCGGGTCACCGCCGGCGTCAGGCGACAGGGGGTGCAGTAGCAGCCTGCTCTTCAAAGGCTCGCCCGGAGCCACCAGCTTCGAGACAGCTTCGAAATTCTTGCGCGACTGGTCCTCAGTCCAGGACTTGGCGCCGGTCAAGGGCTGGAGCCGCAATCTGGTGATTAACGCCGAGTGGCAGCCCACGCAGGACACGCCATTTTCGCGCACCTTTAGGAACATTGGCTCGACGCGCGTCTTGTAAAATTCGAAATCCAGGGACTGCGCCGAGAGAGCGCCTATCGCGGCCGCCGCCAGTGCAATACGAGCCAATGCTGCAAACATGATTATTCCTTCCTGTCGATTCTACATCAAAGGGTGGGCCAGTGCTGTTATGCTCTAGACGAATGTCGAAGATGCTGGAGGAAATTCGTGAACAGCCCACCGGCTTGGAGCGAACCGCGGGGACCGATCCCAAGCCAATCGAAGCCTTGCGTCGGCTGCACGGCAAGCCCGGTGCGCGGCCG
>JACXTT010012060.1_pt1 | contig 11491 bp, 10 predicted proteins | sample 9270951 | NCBI WGS metagenome assembly JACXTT01 (sample SAMN15532306, study PRJNA645909) | rock metagenome | isolation source: weathered quartz diorite | place: Puerto Rico | collected 2017-06-21 | reverse complement strand
GCGACGTCTGAGAGCACGACCGGCGCTTCGTTGCGATACGCCACGATCAAAGGCCGGTAGTCTTTAGCTGCAAGAATCTGATCATTGGCTTCGATCGTATGGGTTTGTTGCGGACCATCAAAATTGCCTTTGGCCAAATTGACATTCGCCGTCGTGATCGCGGTGCGTAGAGCCTCAAGACTAAGACCATAGGAAGAGAGCGCTGTGGGGTTGGCTTGAATGCGGACTGCCGGCTTTTGTCCTCCACTGATGCTGACTTGTCCGACACCGGGCAACTGCGAGATCTTCTGCGCCAGGCGTGTGTCGGCAAGGTCTTCCACCTTGGAGAGCGGAAGGGAATCCGAGGTCAGAGCCAGAGTCAAAATGGGCGCATCTGCTGGGTTCGTCTTGTTATAGATCGGGGGTGTCGGCAGGTCGTTTGGCAGATACGTTTGTGCGGCGTTGATAGCGGCTTGCACTTCCTGCTCGGCAATATCGATGTCCAGCGTGAGCACAAACTGCAAAGTGATAACGGAGCTCCCACCGGAACTGGTTGACGTCATTTGTTGCAGTCCAGGCACTTGCCCAAACTGGCGCTCCAACGGCGCTGTGACCGAAGACGCCATGACGTCCGGGCTGGCCCCTGGGTAAAAAGTTATCACCTGAATGGTCGGGTAATCGACCTGCGGCAACGCCGACACTGGCAATTGATAGTAAGCGACGGCGCCCATGAGAAGAATGCTGACCATCAACAGCGAGGTCGCGACCGGTCGCAGAATAAACACGCGTGAGAGACTCATCCATTTCCCTTTTGTGCGTCAGCGTCGCTCTTTTCTACAGTGACTATGCTGCCTTCCCGGAGCCTATCTACGCCATTGATGACAACAACTTCACCAGAGGTGAGTCCGGCCTCAATGACGGTTTCGCCGCTTTCGGTTGGACCTACCGTCACCGGGCGAACGGTCACGGTGCGGTCGGGTTTGACCACGTAGACAAATATACGTTGCGCTGTGCGCTGAATGGCGGCGTCAGGCACGAGGATACTTGCACGTTTCGTCTCAACCTGGAGATGCACGTTTACGAACTGGTTGGGAAAGAGCGTATTGTCATCGTTCGGGAACAGCGCCTTCAGGCGCACTGTACCCGTGGCGGGGTCGATTTGATTGTCGACAGTGAGCAGCGAGCCGCCCGCAAGCTTCTTTTGGTCAGCGCGATCGTACGCATCAACAGGCAACTGTTCTCCTGCTTGCAGTTTAGGGTAAACAGCCGGCAGATTATCCTCGGCAAGCGTAAAGATAACCGTAATAGGTTGGAGCTGGGTGATGACTATTATCCCGTTGGCGTCGGCGGCATGGACGATATTCCCCGGATCGACCAGACGAAGCCCGACGCGTCCGGCTATGGGAGACGTGAGCTGACAATACACAACATTTACTGCCGCAGCGTCAATCAAACCTTGGTCGAATTTCACTGCGCCCTCGTATTGATTCACCAGAGCGCCTTGCTGGTCGAGTGTTTGTTTGGCGATGGAATCCTGCTTCCAGAGCAGCTTGTAGCGCTCCAGATCGACGCGTGCTTGTCGCAGGAGCGCCTGGTCACGAGCCAGCTGGCCCTGCGCCTGGAGCAATTGCGCTTGGTAAGGGCGCGCGTCGATCTCGGCCAGCAGCTCTCCTTTGTGTACAAGCTGACCTTCTTTGACTTGGAAGTTCAGTAATTGCCCATCGACACGTGTATGGACAGTCACCGTATTGAGGGGGGTGACCGAACCCAGCCCGGTGAGATAGACGGGCAGATCTCCTTGGCGCGCGGTCGCCGCCACGACGGGGATACTCTGAACGGTCGGTTTCGCGGTCGCCGGGGCAGTTGGCGTCTGTGATTGTTTTGCGTATTCGAGCAGCCGGTAGCCGCCATATCCCAGGACGACAAGGAACAGCAGCCAGAGCCACCACCAGCTTCGTGCTGCAGTTCTTTGCTGAGGTTGTTCTAGTTCACGGCGAAACTCTCCTGATCCTGGTTCTAACGTGATCGACTGATCCTCTTTTAACTTCATGGCTCCTAGCATGCCATTGTCTGACGGCTAGGCAAAGAGTCTTTTTTTTCTTACTTACTACCGAAGCCGTAGCGTGCGCCATGCGCACGAAAAAAGCGGAGGGCAAGACAAACGCACGCACAGCGCACGCTACCCCGAATGTGCCTATATCAGCACGGCTTCGGCTACAGCCTACTGCTCAGCCCGTTCCGCCCAAGCTATTACGTTGCCAGAGAAGATAAGAGGCTAATGTTATCAGAGGTGCGTAAACACTCCGGTTGTTAGGCTACAATCTTTAGTGCTTCGCCCTGATTGTGCAACGTCATCAATTGATCGCCGCGTAACGCTAGCTCCACGTAGGTCCGCCCTTCCTCATCACAAAACTCTACTTCGTACACATCCGGTGCGAGCAGCTCTACTACCGTCCCCACTTCGCCACGCTTGAGCTTGCGGTCGGGCAAATCCTCAAGCAATGCAACGGTGTCAAGCAATTTTATTCTTCGCCTTGCCATCTTTTTTCCTTTCCTTGGTGCAACCCTTCCAGTGGAGGCGCGCCTCACGCAGTTTTTAAGCGCAGAATCTGTATTTAAGACCTTTCGCGGAGTTTGTCCTGGGTTTTGCGAAGGGCTTAGGGCGGCGCTCCCTGTGTCTCTCTTGTATATTTCTATTTAGTCAACAACATTGTACAGGTGACGATTCTCAAGCCGAGGCAAATTTACACTCGCCGTCGCGGCAGAACAATCTGGAGGTTGGTTCTCACAGGCATCACCGATCCCATCCCAATAAACATACAAGTGATTTAGTTTTGACGGCGTAGCAAAGAACACTCTCTATTGTACGACATGGTAAATTACGACTAGCTATAAAGATTATAACCTTCTAAAGTACACTAGTTCTGTGGCCTACTTTACGCGTACCTCGGCTGTATCCATCCTTATTTATGGCTGAATTTTCTTCTCGCACCTATGAACAGATCCTCACTGATGTTCGAGCTGCTCGAGAGTGGTACGAATCGATTGGTATTAAGACTAACGATACCCGGCTGGAATTGATTGAGAGAAGAATCTGCGGAGTCATTCAAGATATCAGTTCTCTTTCGCTGTCGCGTGAAATGGTTGTGGAACGATGGGATAATCCTGATACCTACTATGCCTTAAACGACGGAGTAGCGTTTGGGAGAATCGCACGCGAGATAGGTAAAGTCGGTCCCAATCTGTTACCCAAGAAAATTCTGCGTAATCTTCTAGAGGGTCCCCTCTCTCCGTTAGATGAAGTGTCGGGAGATAAATCGGTCAATGCTCGCAATTATTTTACGGAGCTTGAACTCGCGGCCTACTTCTCTGAGAAGGGGATACCTTCGAAAGGTTTTGACGATCTGAAATTTCAATTTCAGGGAGCCAACTTTGTCGTGGAATGCAAGCGGTTACTGTCCCCCTCTCGCGTACACGAGAACATGGATCAAGCCTGCAATCAGCTAAAGAAGAACATGGTTACGAAAGAGCATAGAGGTCTTATTGCTTTAGCCATTGAGAAGGTCATGGAGTTAGATAAAAAGAAATTCGTCTTCGAAGGGAGAGAATATCTCGGCGAATGTCTTGATTATGAGGTTTATAAGTTAATTGAGGAGTTCCTCAAGAAATTTAAGCCTCACTGGCAGAAATTTGATAGACGCATTAGTGGGATCATATTTATTTGTCGTTTCCTCTACCAGCTTGTTAAGCCCAGCATGATCAGTTCTGCTTACATCATTAGTTTCCTAGATCTTAACACTGTCAAAGTATTTGGCGCAAAAGATTACGGCAAAGTATTTAGGGAAAAAGATTCAAAGCAGCTCCGGAGACTCAAATCTTTCCTTGACGGAAATCTTTTCGAGAGTACGGAAAATTAAACAAATCAGACGTCTGCTCGGCGTAGGCCTCCCGACCCCGACGAGGGCGTCGACCGTAGGTCTCTAGGGCGGCTTGTGGTGCGGTCGGGATACCGGACACGACGTAGAAGTAACAAGTTATGAGTTCGTCTCTTGGCGTTCCGCCATAATGTCCGCATGCGAGGCAATCACGCGATCAGTCTTCAGTTGAGCAAGCTGCTCATCCGAATAATGAAGCAGCCGTTGCAAGACCGCTTCCGTGTGCTCTGCTAACAGTGGCCCCGGGGTCGCTACGTAGCCGGGGGTCGCAGACATTTTGATAGGAGTTCCGTCGAGAATGACGGCATCCCCTTCAGGCGTTGGCGCCGTGGCCCAATAACCACGTGCTCGTAGCTGCGGATCTCGGTCGAGATCTGCACCGTTCGCGACCACGCCTGCAGGTACGCCAACTTGCTGGAGCAGCGTCATCACTTCTTCAGGCGAATGGTGGCGTGTCCACTCCTCTACCAAACGATCAAGCGCGTCGTGATGCGCGAGGCGCTCGTCAAGTGTGGAGAAACGTGGATCGTTCGTCAACACAGGATTGTCCACAATTTGGCGGAACGCTCGCCATTCCTCTTCAGTAAACACCGTGATCGCGCACCACCGATCTTCACCGGCGCAGCGATACACGCCGTGCGGCGCCGCCGGCGCTTCCTGGGAGCGATTCCCAAACGGCGCAATCGTATTTTTGTTGATCAGGATATCGAGCATCGCCGGTCCCACTACACTGGAGATGATCTCGAACTGTGAGAGATCGACAAACTGCCCTTCGCCGGTGCGTTTGCGATGCCACAGCGCCATGAGTACGGCGAGAGCGCCGCTGTAGCCGCCGGACATGTCAGCATAGGAATAACCCCAGCCGGCGGGCTCTCCTCCGGGGTGACGCATCAGCAGTGTGTATCCCGAGAGTGCTTGCAGGGTCGGACCGTAACTGACGTAATCTTTTTGCGGACCGGTGTGACCAAAGCCAGACATACTCACCGCAATGATGTCAGGCTTAATTTTTTTGATACTCTCATAATCCATGCCCCAGTTATGCATGACCCGAGCGCTAAAGTTGTCAATGACTACATCTGAGATCGCCACTAACTGACGGGCAATCTCGCGCCCGCGCAGATCGGCCATATTAATGACCGTGCTCTCTTTGCCGCGAAAAAGATTGCCGGTGAATCCGCCGCGGCGACTCCCCAAGTCGAGCGAGTCGCGTCGTTCAATTTTAATGACTTCAGCGCCTTGATCGGCCAGAATGCGAGTCGCCACTGGTCCAGCCACAACCCATGTGAAATCAAGAATGCGAATGCCGTCGAGCGCACGGCGCGTATGTGTGAGCATTTACTAGGATTCCTCCGAAAAACCCGCGCACTGCTGGGCAAGCCAGCAGTGGCGCCCAACCACCATTTATTTTGTTTCTCCTGTTAAATGCGCGGTGATCTCCTGATACCGCGCGGCGGCCTGAGCAATGATCTCCGGCGGCAGATGCGGGGCGGGCGGCCTGCGGTCCCACTTTAACTCAATCAAGTAATTACGGATGATCTGTTTGTCGTAACTTTCTTGGGAGGCTCCTGCCTGATACGTCGCCGTACGCCAGAACCGTGAGGAGTCCGGCGTGAAGGCTTCGTCAATCCACAATAATTGCCCGTCGCGTTGGCCAAATTCAAATTTCGTGTCGGCCAGGAAAAATCCCTTCATCTCAGCAAAAGCGTGCGCGGCTTTATAGAGTGCAAGGCTGACCTCGCGCACCTGGCGCGCTAATGAGGACCCGATCAACCGTTCGACTTCAGCGAAAGGGATATTTTCGTCGTGCTGACCCGCCGGCGCCTTGGTTGACGGTGTAAATATAGGCTCCGGCAGTCGTTCGCTTTCCCGCAGCCCTGCAGGCAATGCAATGCCGCACACACTCTTCGTGGCCCGATACTCTTGCCAGCCGGACCCCGCCAGGTAGCCGCGTACGATACACTCGACTGGTAAGGGCTCTGCTTTCTTCACCAACATGGAGCGTCCGGTCAGCATCTCTCGATAAGGTTGGCAGGGCGTCGGGAAGTCGTCGACGTTCATCGAAAGTAGATGATTGGGAATAATGTAGGACAGGTAGTTAAACCAGAAGCGAGAGACCTGGGTGAGCACTCGTCCTTTGCCGGGAATCCCGTCCGGCAGCACGACATCAAATGCCGACACCCGATCCGTGGCGACGATCAGCAAAGCATCTTCGGTCTCGTAAATGTCCCGCACTTTGCCGCGCCGCGGCTGCAGCAGTCCTGCGATGTCGGTAGTCATCACAATAGCGTTACTCATGCAAGCAATCCTCTCCTTAGTCAGTTTTTTTGTTCGGTCAATTGGTAGATATAGAAACTCTATCTGCTCTCTGCACGAGCGGCAACGGATGGTGAGAAGAGGTAATGGCGCCGTTTCGTCTTTGTAGGGGCGTAGCATGCTACGCCCCTACGGAAAACATCGTGTAATCTGAGGTAGGGAATCAGAGGCAAGTAAACTGCACCACTACCTGAGCAGATGGTTGCAAACTGATGGCGTCGCTTGCGTAGAAAGAGTGGTGTAGGGTCTTCTTACGAAAGGACAACTACCCAACTTGTGTATACACTTGCCCATCTTTCCGATTCTCATGTGACTGCGGTTCGCATTCCTGGCCTTCGCGCCATGCTCAACAAGCGCATCCTTGGATGGTGCGAATGGTCATTCAAGCGGCGCAAGATCCACCGTCCAGAAGTGCTGGACGCGCTAGTTGCCGATCTACGCACAAGACAGGTAGACCATGTGGCGATCACCGGTGATCTCACCAATCTGGGATTCGAGGACGAGTTTGCCGCAGCAGGCGCTTGGTTGCGTCAGCTTGGCGATCGACAGTATGTCTCTCTAGCGCCAGGCAATCATGACGCCTATGTGCCGACTCCGTGGCAGTCCGCCTGGGCCCATTGGTGGGAGTATCTCGCTTCTGACGCGCCCCATGCGCTCGCAGCAAATCTTCCTCATCCTGTCTCCTCGTTTCGAGAAGTGGCGGATTCACATTTTCCCAGCGTGCGGATTCGTGGCCCTCTCGCCTTGTTAGGGGTGTGTACGGCGCAGCCGGTTGGCGTGTTTCGCGCCGGCGGGGCAGTGGGAAAGCCGCAACTTGCCCGATTGCAACGAAGTTTACAAGAACTTGCCAAGTCTGATATGTGCCGAGTCATTCTCATTCACCACCCCCCACAGCAAGGGGATTGGACGCTTCGTCGTGGTCTTGCTGATAGTGGAGCACTCTGCAACGTGTTACAAAACGCTGGAGCGGAACTTATCCTGCATGGACATCTGCACGAGACCCTGATTGAGCAAACGCCCGGACCAGACGGGCCGATTCCGATTGTTGGGGTGCGCTCGGCGTCTGATATTAGCTATCGTCCTCACCGGGGCGCCCAGTACCACGTATATCGCATCGAACGTAGGCGGCATGAATCAGCGATGCATCGTTTTCGTATCACGCTGGAGACGCGCGCCTATGATACTGCATCTGGAAGCTTTCGTATTGTGGGTGAGCAAGAACTGTAATCAGGAGCGGCTGTTCAATTTTGGTTCCGCGCTTGGGAGAGAAAAAGGCGGTGAGAGGGAGCACCGCCTCTTGTTGTGGGTGAGAAAGATGCTAAGGAGGGGAAGCACCTCTCTCGGAGAGTCGCGCCTATGCGCCATTGCTTTTTATAAGAGAGCAGGAATCATGCCAGACAGAGGTGTGTACAGGACTCGCGAAAAATCAGGAGTTTTTTGATTTTGCAAGCAATCAGATTCCTTTCAGCCTGCTCAAAAAGTAGACACCTGTTTATTTTCGTTTACAAATGCAGCATGGTGCATAGACCGGGCCAAGATCGAGGTGATCGATATAAATGCGGCGGGCATGAGCACGGACTCATCATTCACTGCCCATTGCTGCGAGAATGAAAATCCGCCCGGCTGATCCCTAATTTTCTCATGCGTGCACGCAAAGTGTGCGGATTGATGTTGAGAAGGATTGCGGCGCCATATGGCCCTTCGACGCGTCCTTTGGTCGCCGCAAGCGCTTTTTCGATGTGGCGCTTCATTTCTACGTTCAGCGGCAGAACCGCTGGCGTTACTTGCTGTTCCGGCCGTTGCAACCCGTTTGGCGGTTTGAGCGTTGAAGCATAGATATCCGTCCCTACACCCAAGGCTCTTGCTACTTCAAGGCGCTCTCCGTTGCCGAGGATTGCCGCTCGGTCGATGACAGATCCCAGCTCACGCACGTTCCCGGGCCATGAATAGGAGACCAGCAGAGCCAAGTGTTCAGTGGTAGGGAGTTGTAACTTCAGACCAAACCGCAACGCTGCTCGACGCGCGAAATGGTCCGCCAACAGTGGAATATCCTCATGACGCTCTCGTAGCGGGGGAAGCACAATAGGAAAGACGGCAATGCGGTACCACAAGTCCTCGCGAAAGTCGCCGCTTTGCACCATGGCGGCCAAATCGCGATGCGTAGCGGCAATGATCCGTACATCGCCTTTAATAGGATGCTCCCCGCCGATCCGCTCAAACGATCCCTCTTGGAGGACGCGCAGGAAGCGCACTTGGGCGGCGAGTGGCAGTTCTCCGATTTCATCGAGAAACAGGGTCCCTTCATTTGCACGTTCAAACCAGCCGCGGCGCATCGCGGTGGCGCCGGTAAAACTGCCTTTTTCATGCCCAAAGAGTTCTGCGTCGATCAGTTCAGGAGGAATGGCGCCGCAGTTGACGCGCAGAAAGGGGCCGTGCGCTCGTGGGGAGCGTTTGTGAATAGCGCGCGCGATCACCTCTTTCCCAGAGCCTGTTTCGCCTAAGAGCAAGACCGGCACATCCGAACGGGCCACTAAATCGACACGCTCCATCACGAACCGTAACCCTCGCTCTGTCCCAACAATAGGCGCCGCTAAATCTTCACGGCCCAGACGGTTGAGGAGGAAACGTTTATCGGCTTCAGCCGCTTCACGTAAGGTGCGCAGTTCACTGAGGCGGTGGTCGTTATTTAGGGCCACTGCACAGGGATCAAGGAGCGCCTGACAGAGTCTTTCATGGTCAGGAGTAAACTGCCGCTCAGGCTGCGCCTGAAAGAGCACGACCCCGCATATACCATGTTCACTCACGAGGGGGCCGATGACGACCTCTCCTTGTAAGAAGGATGGAAGGGCTGCAAAGGCAATATTGTTGCTCTTACTCCCTAGTTGATGTTCAAGCTGACCTGAGCGACTCCAACGCAGCAGTCGATTTATATCTTTTGCTGACCACTGGACAGGGTCGGACGACGGCGGCTTATCATCCAGTGAAGGCTCGATCGCTACAGTTTCGAGACGAGACCGCTCTTGATCAATCCGACGTATGACAAGACGGACAATGGGGAGAGAAGGAGCTAACATCGTCAGCAACGTTGCTGCGAATTCCGTGATCTCGATGTGACGGCTCGCCTCGCGCCACACCCCCAACATAAATGTCGTTAGTTGTTCCATTCTTATTCGTTATATTTGCAATATTTTCTATCTTATATAAAGGCTTTTCTAATATATTTGGTAGAAAGAAGAAAATAAATACGGAACGTATTTTACTTTGGTTCTGCCATATATAAACAAGACTAAAGGAAAATTACTGAATTCTTTAGAGATTATTCATACACCATCATCTCTATATATTTAGTGTAGTTTTATGGCACTTTTATTGCGACCCTTTGAACGGACTTTCTCAGAAACGAAAGCATAGTTATGCCCCAGACAAGCGTTTCAGACAAGGAGTGGACCCTAGACCTCGAACAGCAAATTCTGCGAGCAATCAAAGCTGTTCGCTACGGTTCCGTAGAAATCATTATTCATGACTCCCAAGTCGTACAGATCGAGCGCAAGGAGAAGATTCGTCTGATGGGAGAAAGGACGAAACAAGAAAAGTAAGAGAAGTTTGCTTTAGTCTGTGTAAGGACCAGCTGACCAGATCACTGGAGGCGCAAAGCAAGCATTGTTTGAGAGTTCCAGGACCGACCGGACAACCGGAGGTGCTCATGCAAGGAAGGGATAGGGGCCATGAGAAAAAGCCGGTTGTTCATGCTCGCCGTGACCGTGGCGAGTCTCGAGTGGGGAAGTCTTCTACCCGTGGAAGCAGAGGAAAAAGCGCTCAAAAAAGCGCTGGCCGAGAAAAAAGCGTTAGAGGAAAAAGTGGAATATCTTGATCGCAAAGTACGAGTGCTGGAACAGCGCTTAGATCAATCCCTTGGCGATGGCGGAGGAACAAAAGCCACCGCAACTCCACAGGCCGCGGCGAAAGAGGAACAAGTCCAAGCGTTGGATCAAAAAGTGCGCGTGCTCGAACGGCGCTATGAATTAGATCAAGAGCAGGCTGCAGCGAAGGCGAAGGACGCTCCGATCTTCACAGCAGGCAAGGAAGGGTTCTCGTTGAGGGCCGCGGATAACAGTTATCAATTGCGGCTACGTGGATATGTACAAGCAGACGGACGGTTCTTTGCCGACGATAAAGAGCGAGCGGTTACCGATACGTTTCTCCTCCGGCGTGTTCGTCCCATCCTCGAAGGGACAGTGGGCAAGTATTTCGATTTCCGCTTGATGACGGATTTTGGCAACAACACCGTCTCTGTCCAAGATGCATATGTAGACGCTCACCCATGGTCATGGGCGAAACTCCGCGCGGGGAAATATAAACCTCCTGTGGGGCTCGAACGTTTACAGTCAGGCTCGGAGTTGCTCTTTGTCGAACGGGGTCTGCCCACCAACCTCGTGCCTAACCGTGATGTGGGGGCCCAATTACATGGGGATTTGTTTGATGGCGCTTTCACGTATGCGCTCGGCGCCTTTAACGGCGTCGTTGATGGCGGAAGCGGTGATCTCGATAACAATGACAGTAAAGAGTTCGCCGGTCGTGTGTTTGCGCTGCCGTTCAAGAATTTTTCGGTGGCGGCGCTTCAAGGGCTCGGCGTTGGCGTAGCTGGAACCTATGGCGATCAACGAGGCAGCACCGGTACACCTTTCTTGCCAACGCTGAGAACGCAAGGACAGCAGACCTTCTTCACCTATCGCTCCGATGGCACGGCTGCAGGCACGACCGTGGCTAATGGCATTCACTCGCGTATCTCACCGCAAGGGTATTACTACTTTGGACCGTTCGGTCTGTTGTGGGAATATGTCAGCACGTCTCAACGGGTGCAGCGCGACAAGACGCACGCAACACTGAATGATGAGGCGTGGCAGGTGATGGCGTCCTACGTGCTCACCGGTGAAGAGGCGTCGTACCGCAGTGTGTCGCCAGCCCAGCCGTTTGATCTTACGAAGAGGACGTGGGGCGCTTTTGAATTAGCCGCGCGGTATGGCGAGTTAAATGTTGACAGGAAGACCTTTCCCTTCTTCGCTGACCCGACCAAGGCGGCGCGCGTGGCGGAAGCGTGGGGCATTGGTTTCAACTGGTATCTAAATCGCAACGTCAAATTCCAACTAAACTACGAACAAACGGATTTCACTGGCGGCGGCGCTAAAGGGGAACGTCCGAAAGAGCGCGCTATTCTCAGCCGTTTCCAGGTCTCTTTTTAAGACGTCTTTCTTGATTTTCTTTAA
>JACXTT010012059.1_pt1 | contig 11492 bp, 6 predicted proteins | sample 9270951 | NCBI WGS metagenome assembly JACXTT01 (sample SAMN15532306, study PRJNA645909) | rock metagenome | isolation source: weathered quartz diorite | place: Puerto Rico | collected 2017-06-21 | reverse complement strand
CTATCCGAGAATCACGATGACCACCCCGTGCTGATCCGGGAGGGTCATACCGACTGCGCCGAGATCCTCATCCTCGACGATCCGCCGACGCTTCGTACACCACTACCGGGGACGGGACCATCCGGCGGGTTGGCCACCTCCACAAGTTCACCGCCCCGAGGCCGGAATGTAGGCGCCGCATCCATGTGATCACAGGTGATGATTGGACGACCGCCCGACCCTCAGGCATGCTCGCGCAACGCCAATCTACAGAACCTCCGCATGCTGAGCCGGTGTTCCGAGCACGCGATCGACTGCCCGGCGCCCGATGCTTCTTTACGCGCTGCGTCGTGTCTGCCCATGATACTCCACCGCCCGCCGCGCCGGCGTCCTTTCGCAAGTAGCCGGAGATAATAGTGTTCTCGGCTGTGCCGGTAGTCTAGAATGCCCACATGCTCGTCTGCCCTCACCCCGCCCGCCTACCTGTGACCGCCCGCTCGTGCACCAGGCCTAGGCGGGGTCGGCGGCATTGAAATTCATCGACCTTTTCGCAGGGCTCGGAGGCTTCCACCTCGCTCTCAAGCACCTCGGGCACGACTGCGTCTTCGTCTCGGAGATCGACCCGGAACTGCAGCTTCTCTACAGCAGGAATTTTCCGGCAACGAAAGAGATCATCTACGGCGATATTCGCCGATGGAAGGACGCTGTACCAGCGCACGATATCCTCTGCGCAGGCTTCCCGTGCCAGCCGTTCTCCAAATCGGGGAGCCAGCGAGGCCTCAAGGACAAGACACGTGGCACGCTGTTTCATGAGATCGCCGCCATCCTGGAAAAGCATCACCCGCAATACCTGATCCTCGAGAACGTTGGGAATTTCGAGCGCCACGATAATGGCCGGACTTGGAAGATCGTCCGAGAGCGACTTCAAGAGCTCGGCTACAATGTCCGCGGGACGACGCATATTGCGAGCGGCGGTCACGGACTAATTTCACCGCATCATCTGGGGTACCCTCAAACCCGAGAGCGATTCTTTATTGTCGGCAGCCTGAACCCATTACCGCACGATCCCTTCCCAAAGCGGCACCGACGGCAGAACTCATTGCGCCGAGTCGCGCAAACGAGGAGGGCACTAACGCAGCGGGACATTGAAGAGACCGCACTCACAAAGCAACAGATTGAGTGCATTAATCACTGGAACAAGCTTCTCGAAAAGTTGCCAAACGAAGTTACGTTACCGTCTTTCCCGATCTGGGGGGACGAGATCTTGGCAACATATCCCTTCAACGGAAAGACCCCGCATCGGTGTACGGCCAGCGATTTGCTACCGCACGTACGCCACCTTCACCCCCAGCGAAATGCAAAGAAGTCCGATCTCATGGAACTGCTGCCGTCATACGCTCGCAACAAGCAGAAGTTTCCCGCCTGGAAGATTGGTTTTATCAGCCAGAATCGGCGATGGTTCTCCGAGATTTCTCGGTGGCTGACTTCTCGCTGGATTTCCAACCTTCGGCAATTCCCCCCGTCTCTCAGAAAGCTCGAGTGGAACTGCCAGGGCGAGAAGCGTGACCTGTGGCGATACGTCCTTCAATTCCGGCCCTCGGGCCTTCGCGTGAAGCGCTACGTCACTTCCCCCGCGCTTGTCGCGATGACGACGACCCAGATCCCTCTTCTGGGCCCTAAGCGCAGGTTTATCACGCGCATTGAAGGGCTCAGGCTCCAGGGTTTCCCCGATGATCACCGACTTCCCGAATCCCGCGCTCGCGCTTTCGCGGCGCTCGGCAATGCGGTCCATGTGGGAGTGCTTCGCGCAATCGCTCGGCGCCTCCTCGACGGGTAGTCCTCTGCCAGCCTTCGAACGGCTCACCGGCCCACATATCTCTGCAAGCGTCACAATCTCTTCCTGTTGCAGCATCTGAGAACCACCCACGAGCTTGGAGATTCGGGGCGCGCTGCTGTGATGTGACTGCGTACCAGCGAGCCGGACCTCATCAAAGGGGTCTTCGTTTACAATCTAGAAGGACTGGTTCGTGTGGGTCGGCTGGGCGGCCGAGGCAATCTTCATGGCAGCGGCAGTTGCATCCCGTCGCACATCGGTTTCCCAGACCCTGATGACCATCCATCCGGCGTTAGTCAATAGCCGGGTGTTCCGCCGATCGCGCGCGCGATTGTATCCGATCTTCTCAATCCAATACATCGCATTGGCTCGATGCGAGAGATCCTCCTTCAGCCGCCGCCAGTGCCGCCCATGCCAGAAATCACCATCACAGAAGATCGCAACTCTGTCGCCTTCAAGAATGAAGTCGGGCCGCCCCGCAATCGTCCTGTCATTCATGCGAAACCGAAGACCTAGCTTCAAGAGCGCAGAGCGTAGAAGCAGTTCCGGCTTCGTGTCTATGCTCCGATTCGCGCGCTTTGACCGCGCGCTGGCCCCTGATGCAGCCGCGTAGGGTCGGAATGACGGCACAGGCGTTATGCGCCCCCGTCGACTCAGTGGTTGCGGAACGCTAGCCGCAGCCGCCTGAGGTGCAGTAGGTGTATCCGGTTGACGCTTTCGCGCTTCGTAGACGTGCCTCGAGCCCATTGATTTCCGCGCCTTCGTCTTCTTGAGCACCGCTTGTCAAAACACGACGAGCTGCGTACTCCAGGCCACTTTGACCTCGCCGGCTTGCGGTGTCGGGCACGCATCAACAATGGCGATCTGAGTGCCCCGCACTGGAACCTCCTGACGAGGGACCGCGAGCACATGCGCAGACGACCCACTCTTGGTGTCTAGGTTCGACGCTTCAACTGTGATCGTCAGCGCACGCTGCTCCCTCTCACCGGTCGCGCCGGTCATGGTGCCGGCTATACTCTTAAGCCACCAGCCCCACTCGGACGTGAGCGCATGAAAGAATGGAGCACAAATCCCTCGGTACGGGCAATACTTGCACGACTCCGCTGAGGGCGAGGCAAGTGCAGCCGGTTCCACACCGTGCCGTATAGCGGCGTTATACGCCTCAAGCGCCGCCACCGCCCCATCAGCAACGGCCGTGGCCTCATCAGGGACAACAGGAAGCGACAGCCGACGCCCATCGGTCGCTTGGACCGAAGCAAGCCGAGGCCACTCGCCAGTCGTCCGCTGCCACATCGCCGCGTAGAGAAGTAGCTGCTGCCGATGCTCTTCCTGCATCTCGTCGCCATACTCCCAGCCGGTCTTAATATCAACTAGGTGGACACCGGAGTCGCTAATCTCCACGCGATCGACTCTGCCACGGAGCGGCAGGCCCGCCGGCTCAAGCGTCTTCTCGACGACGACCCTGGACACGATCTGCTCGGGTGTCGACCGGCGCTCCGCGCGCTGTTTCACCCTTTGCGCAAGCGAGCGCACCAGCCGGACCCTCGTTACCTGGTACCCTGGCCAGCGCTCTGGCGGGGGCACTGGTGCAAGACGCCAGGCCTCGAGCAGCTGTTGATGCTTTTCTCTCACCAGTCCATCCCATACCTCTTCCAGGCTTCCACGCAACCTATCAGACGACAGTGAGTCAAATTCCCCCTTCTCCACGTGCTCGGCCAACTCATGGGTTGCATCGCCAAGAGCGCTAAACGGTGTTGGCCGGCGATAAGCGGCAAAAGCGCTATCACGCCGATAGGCGGCTCGAAGACGGCACCGACGAAGCTCCGAAAAGAGACTCGGGCTGAGCGCCTCGAGCAGCTGCAGCTGCGGAGGAGTGCCCGGTATCAGGGCAAACTCTCGCCGACAAGCCAAGTGAACGTCTTGTAGGGCTCTCGAGCCAGTGAGTAGAGGTCGAACGCGCGTGCCTCGGATGCACCGTAAGCTCCTCTTGCCTCATCCTCGGCGTCCACCTGTTGGGCCACGAAGTATGTTGGCTCAGGCCGCCACAGTGGATGCCCAAAGACAGCAACGCGCCGGCGATCAGATGCGAGCACCGCAGGAAGACCGCCCACCTCTATGGCTTCCAACGGAAGAGCTTCGCGGAAGCCTGCTACAAACCCTTCAACTAGCCGCCGGCCCCACTCTTGCCATCGACCCAGCGTGAGAGGCTTCCCTACTGCGAGCTCTGCCACGTCCAAAGCGAGCCGCCAGTCCAAGACGGAGTGGAACTGTCGGTTGTCGTAGCTTCGAAGACAATCGGGACATGAGGAGTCGCAGATGTGGCTGTGCCCTTCTCTCTCAAACCGCTCCAAGCACTCAGAGAGAATCCGCTCCAGTACATGGACCAGAACCTTCTCTTTCCCCAGCTGGGTACAGTAGCCTGCTCCGTTCTCAAGGGCATCTGCGAGGAAGATTCGGCGCGTGACGGTCTGGCCTATCAACTGGGCCTGAAGACCAATCTGAAGCTCTCCGGGCCCAACGTCGAGCTCTATGGCACTAGCCAATCTCAAGATCTCCGCAAAGGACCACAAGGCTGGGAGCCCGGCAGGCAGGATGCGCTCGCGGGCCTCAATCACGCTGTCAGGGCCTGGCACATCCACCTTGTCGAGTGAGAGGACGAGCGCGTCGGTTGGCTTAACCATGCCAATGGCACCCACATAGTCTGGCGCCCGATCGGGAACCCTAAAATGTGGGTCCTCTGTATACAACTCCGGGTCCGGAACGATGACTGACTGCTGATCCTTGAACATCGAGAACAGCCGGCCGTCGTTGTCGTTTATCGTATAGATCTCGGATCCCTGATACACGATTACCGACATCGCGTGGATCCGATCAGCAGATTGCTCCTGCGCTGAGAATGCCAACTGAGGTAGCGGCAGTGACGGCCCTCGCTCAGGTTGATCCTCAAAATCACGGGGCTGGTACGTTGTCCGGAAGCCTCGAGGCTGATATAGCGAGAACGTTCGAGCCGTAGCCTGACATACAGGGCAAAGCCGCGGCTCTGCGCCCGCAGCCACCACAACCGAGCTGCACGATGCGCACTGACTAATTAGCAGTGGGTCACCGAGCGGATTAATGGGCACCGCGGCTCGGCCCTGATACTCCCAGGCACCAAATCCAGCACACACATGCACCTGCTTATCCTTGAGGATCTCAGCTCCCGGGGAAAAGTTGGAAATCGCCAGGCCTAGCTAGCGATCAGCCACCTGACATGCCTCCTCATCCTCGAGCCTCCTTGGAGCCTGTCCATACAAAGCCCGAATCCGAGTGGGAAAGCCAAACATCGGCAGAACACCTGCATTCGCCAAGCGCTCGCTCAACTCGCGCTGGATATAGCTGGGGTTCGCAATCGCGGAATCAACCGCCCCGACTAGCCCGTTACGCACCCAATCGACAAGCGCTTCCTGCTCCCGGGGGTCGAGCGGCGTGTAGGTCGTCAGCCCTTCTACAATTTCGGCGACGTCGGCAGCCTGTCGCAGCCACTGCATGATTGGCCCCCGGTATCGGGCCCCCCAATCAGCTACAACGCCAAAGCTTCCATGCGTACTATCAGCCCCTGAGCCGGGCCGATCAGCAGCGGGAAGCGACAGGAAGGCTCGCCTCAGGGCCTCGGCCGCGATCACTCGACGCACGATCTGGGTCCGGCTCAGATCCAAGTATGGCGAAGGCGGCGGATCGCCTGTTATCCGGTGTGGATGGTTGAAGTAGTAGTCATCGTGGGTGCGATCGCGGCAGAGTGTGACAGCGAACGAAAACGGCTGGCCCAGCCGTCCCGCCCGCCCCACGCGCTGCTGATAATTGAAGCGCTGGGGTGGCATGTTCGCCATCATTACTGACTGCAGCGTGCCGATGTCGATTCCAACCTCCATGGTCGTCGTAACGCTTAGCACGTCGATGCTATTGGTGAGCTCATTCTCCTTGGGAGGCTCAAGTAACGCTCCCTTGAACTGTCGCTGGCGCTTCCGCTGCTCCGCGAGCGGCTTTGTTTGCCCCGTAAGCTCCTCGACTACCAGCCGATGAGCGTGACGCCCAGCGAGCCACGCATAGTAGTCGTCGAGATCGGTCTCTCGCTGGACCTCAGCAAGGTCGGCCGAGTTGCATCCGCGATTTGTGCAGATACCAGCTGACTCGTGGAGGTGGATCCGCGCACACCGACGGCATCGCCAGAGTTTAGGCCCCGAAGCTAACGCCAGGAAAAGCGGCGCATCGACCGATCCCGTTGGAAGCTGCCAGTGTGCGCCAAGTACCCCTGATGCTCGCAGCGCATTCTCCAGCTCCCGCTCCAAGTCTGCCGGCTCCAGGCGCTGCGCGGCAGCGAGAGCCCGGAGGTACGCCTTGAGTGCGCCGGGCATGGTCGACTGCACCGGATACGAGCTTGCCCCCGGATAGCAGCCGGAAAGCCCGAGGATCCGCACGCTGCTGAGCATGGCCTCACGAGCCCGCTCCGCCGACAACTGAAGACGCGACAACTCCGGCCTTCCCATGTCTAGCCAACCGAGCCCAATCGACTCGAAGTCGCGTCCAGCTCGATCGAAGAGAGCCGTTGCTATGTGCACAGCGAGGATCTGTCGTCGCTGATCACTCCCTCGCTGACGTAGCTCCGGCTGAAGAGGCACCCACTCGCCACTCGGTGGCTCGTAAAGCCGCCACCAGGGTTCACCGCCCCAGCGCTGCAGCGAAGCAGAAGGACCAGTCGGATTTACTCCCAACCCAACGAGCCGTTGCTCGAGTTGCAGCAACAGCGTCCCCCACGCGAGCCCGCGTGGCTGCAGCCGGTGACGCTCTTCAAACGCATTGACGATCTCCTGCTCCGCGGCGTTCGCGCTCCCCCTCGCAACCAACACGTACGCCAGCCAGACCTCTTGATACTGTCGCCTATACACCTCCAGGTGCCGCGCCTGCTCCTCGTCAAGCCGCTCACCCCTAGCTGCCGCCCTCAGAATGGCAGCCGGCGAGGGCACGGCCGCCAACTCTGATCGGATCAGTTGTCGGACTAGGTCCCGGAAATGGTTGAGCTCAAGCCCAGCAGCTGTGCTCGCGGCGTCATCTCTACTGTCCGTAAAGACGATCGTCCGTGCGGCGCCTCGCTCTGTACCAAGGACATCAACCAGACGATCAGCAATGATCTGACCGGTCACCGCCGTACCGGTCGTGTGGGCACGAATAGGAGTTCGAACGATTCCCCGAAACATGACCTTGGGATCTCGGTTCCAGCCAACTGCTTGACACCGCGGGCATCGCTCAGGCAAGGCAGGCGCTTTCATCCGCGCGTCTTCAGGGACGCCGCTTACTATCAGCATCGTCCCTTCCCCGCCAAGCGGTGCCGCTTGAAGTCGGCCGAGCCGGTGATCATACTCCGCTCGGCCGAACGTGAACGATACAGTCGTCTTCCCGTCTGGAGACTGATGGTTCCACCTTCCACCGGCCGAGGGCAGCTTCTCCGGCCAGTACCACATGTATTCGCCGTACCCTCTCCGAAACACCAGCGCCTGCTCTTTCGCGGGCACCGTGCTCGGCCCCGGGCCCAAATACCAGACGGCCTCGGCGCCCACCACATCCGACGGTCGCGTGCCAAACCCGCCGAGAGACACGTCGCCGCACTGATAGCAGTACAGGAGTTCCAGGACACGGCCACCACAGCGGCATGTATTGGCAGGGATGGCGTAAAGCTTTCCAACTCGGCGCTCGGCCGAGCGCCATCTTTCGTCAACCTCCGTGCACTCAGGATTGCTGCATGCCCACACACCGCGAATCATCCGCACGAAAATGTGGGCCCGGAAGCTGACAGTCGTCGTACCCGGCGCCGCAAGCGCAAGCGCATCGAGTACCGCTTCGAGTGCCCGGCTGGGCCCATCAGGTGGTCGATCAAATAAGCGTTCCTCAACTACCTTCAGTGGCGTCGGCCGTAGCTCTCCTCCCTCCAAACAGCTGCTCGCCAGTGCCTCTCCGAGCTCGTGCGTTCGAAGCGCCTCGCGCAAGACTGCTTCACCATCTTCGGAGTCCAGCCGGCTGCCCACTCGTTCGAACTCTGCCCGCGACAATGGTGGCCGCCGTGTCATAGCTCGCTGGACCCCAGGAATAACCTCGAAGCTGCTCCTCGGAACTCCAAAAAACTCTTCGACGTATGCGGCCCCGGCCTCAGGATCGAGGGACGCGCTGGTTGCAATGCAGCGCAGCTGTGTGGAGTCCGGTGATAGCCCAAGGCGTCGGAGCACATTTCGAACAATCAGAGCAACCTCCGTGCCCTGGGTACCCCGATACGTATGTAGTTCGTCAATCACCAGCGTGAAGCACCGAGACGGATCCTCCCTGAGCCATTGCTGCGTGAGCTCGAATAGCGGCGCTTCCCGATCCCGCATTAGCATCACATTCAACATCGAGTAGTTCGTCACGAGGATGTCCGGTGGCGCCCCGATCATGTCCCACCGTGTAACCAACTCTCCCTGCCGCGGATCAGGGAATTGAGACAAGAGATCTAGGTCATCTGAGGCAATTCCATCCTTCTCCGACTCCATTGCTCGAAGCTCTTCAGCAACCTCACGAACACGTGAATTGCGGACGGCCGTCGGGACACTACCCGAGCCTAGCGTTGCTCCTGTATAGCGCCCGAAGTACAGGTTCGAGCCACCGTCAACCTTCCTCCCTATCGTTATTGCACGCCGCAATCTCGCGATCTGATCCTCGACGAGCGCATTGGTCGGATACAAGATCATTGCGCGAACAGCTGCCTCTCGTCCGTCATTCGTCCGCGCGTGCCGCCAGTTTTCATCGCTGGTTCCGAGGTCCCACCACCGGTAGACTTCTGAGCGGGCTGACCGGCCTGCCGTCTCGACAAGAAGCCTCGCTAGGATCGGGAGCAAGAAACATTCGGTCTTCCCCGATCCAGTTCCAGCGGTCACTACCACATTTCTTGGCTCCGCCGGTCGCCTACCAAGGGATACTGCTAGTGCCCGTGCCTGATGGTCTCTTAGCCTGAAATTGGCGTCCTTCCGAAAGAGCATCTGCGCAAGCCGCTCGATGACCTCCATTGAAAGGCCAATCTTGGCACCGGTCTCCCGGAGGCTTGGTCCCGCATCGTACGGCAACACGGTTTCGATTAAGGGATCGGCAAAGACCACTCCGGGAGTCTCGAGCAATGCCCGCCGCTCTGCACGTATCCTGGGATCGCGAAGCCAGAACGCCGTGTCGTAGTACCGGAGATACGCGTCGCGGATCTCCCGAAACACCCTGATGGGGCTTGGCTGCATGCCGTCCTCCTACCGCCCTTATCTCAGCTTCTGCCAGAGAGCGGCCGCTATAGCCGGCGGAACGCCCTGATACGCGACCGTGCCGTCGGTCATCTTCAGCGGGGGCTCGCCGCTGCACAGCACGGCCACCCGCTCATACAGCCCAGGCAGCTGCGCGCCCCATGGCGTCAGCAGAAGCTGCCGCTCTCGATCGTAGCCAATCAGGCTTTGCCCCAACTCCCGGGCTGCCAAGTACTTGACGATCCGGCTATCACCGACACGGCCGCGCCTGCCTTGGCAGTCATCTCGGGAAACGTATGCGTAGATCCACGGGCGCGTCCGAAATCGATATGCTCCAGCCGCCTCAGGCTCGGCGATCGCCCCCCAGTTTCCGCGATGAAAGTCGTAGACCTCGGCCGCGAGGGCCGGCCAACCGATGGTCGGGAGCGCGTCCACCACGTCTGCCAACTCTGGCAGGATCGAGAGCAATTGCTGCGGGACGCGCTCCACCACGGTGATGCGCTCGCCGACATGCTCCGTAACCGACGCAGCAACCATCGCCAAGCTCCCCGAGTCCAGGCCAAGGAGCTTCACGGTGGTAACGCCGGCTGGGCTGACTCCCATTTCCATCGACCCTCCCAGACTTGCGATATCCTGGCTCAGCCGAAGCAGGAGCTTCCTTGAGCGGGCACCGCACAGAATAGCCAGCCCATCGCCTTCTACCGTCGCGATCGACGTCGGCGCGACGGCCCATGCTTCGGGCCGCCAGCTAGCACGATCTACAGAGATATCGATGTGGCCTAGCGCGTCAAGCAAGCGCGCCGTCTCACCAGCGAACCACGGCGAGTCGTCGAGTTGGTTAGCCAAGCCTTCAAACGACGCCCAACTACCACCTCTGGCGTACGAGAGCGCATCGAGCAGCTCTGCGAATCCCACATTCCTCCCTCTCAGGGCCTCGAACTGCATAGCGGGGCGCGGCACCCCACTGCCGGTCCTCCTATCCACGTCGCGTCCAGCGATTACGCGCTCGCCCTTCTCGATACTCTCCGCCCTTCTCCGCGCATACTCCTTCTCCAGACCGCAATCACGGCACTTCCCAGTAATCCCGCTGCCCCCCTTCCGGTGGGGAGGGATTACAAAGATGTGATACCCAGCAAACAGACACGATGGCGATTCACTCTGCGCCTCCGTTGCGTGCTCCGGCTCACTTGACTCCATCTCTGGGTTCGCGACGCCGGGAGCACCTGGTCGCGTCGGCACCGGGGAGTTGTCGGGCTCCGGCACTTGAACCGGCCGGGCGAGGGTGACAATGGCGCCCGCAACGGTCGGACACTGGCTCGCTCTGCCATCATGGCCTATCGCCGATACCGCTGCCCAGGCGGGATCTGAGAACTCGTGGCGCAGCCGCACCGCCTGGGCGCCGAACCACGGTCTCGCGTGATCAGCTGAGCGGAGTCTAAGGCTCAGCGAGCTAAGGAGCGTCTTCTCGTCTCCACTCCCGCCCTGCTCGAGAACAATCCTATAGTCTCCATCGCCCAGCCCACGTGTGGCGAGATCCGTCACCGTCTCACCCGAGAAGGTTGCGAGCACGCGCTCGCCAGCTTGCTCGGAAGGCGCTTCAAGATTCTGCGCTGTCTCTAGGCTGAGCTGTACGGCCTCGCGTCCGAGGGCCACGCTCCGGACACACGGCGGGCACGCCGAGTGCCATGTCAAGCGCCCGGGCAATGCAAAGCCGCTCTCAACTGACACCCATACCTCAGACAGCGGCGCCAGCGCGGCCAACTCCCCGACCGCCGCGTCAGGCTTGCGCAGCACCGCCACTGGTCCAAATGCGACCCACTCCGCTGGCAGCCCGCGCACTCGGTCCGTACGGGCAGGACGAACTTCCCCGCCCGCAACCTGCCCAAGAAGCTCCTCTACGTCAGCAGCGATGGATTGATGGGCAAGGATCAGATGCTTATCGCCTAGTGTCACCCTCGATGATTCAATGTAGAGTTGCGCGCTCTCCTCGAACCTCATCGGCACAACACGTCTGGCCGTCCGCCTCATGCTCCACTCGTCGTCGCTCCCACAAGACAGCTCCAACTCCGCCTGCAAGGTGTCCGGCACTGAGACTCGAGAGCCTTCCTCAACCTCTAGCCATCCCTCGGCCCCCCAATCCCTTAGGTGAAGAGCCTCGCTGCAGCCCGCGAGCGCTGCCCGTGAGGCCGGCTTGGCTTCCCGTCCCAGTTCGTACGGACCGCGCGGTACGCCGTCTCGCTTCCGAACCAGTAGACCAAAATCGATCCTCGCCACCGGGTGTGCACGCAGCGACGCGGCCAGCAAGAGGTCCATGTGGCCAGGCTTCTCGTCCTCCTCTTGCTCCCCTCCGCCGTCCCACACCTCAAGCTCGAGTTGCGCTATTCGCGCGATGG
>JACXTT010012058.1_pt1 | contig 11493 bp, 11 predicted proteins | sample 9270951 | NCBI WGS metagenome assembly JACXTT01 (sample SAMN15532306, study PRJNA645909) | rock metagenome | isolation source: weathered quartz diorite | place: Puerto Rico | collected 2017-06-21 | reverse complement strand
GCAGGGGGCCCGAGAGGCCAAGGTCGGTGGGGTGGTCCATCGTGCGCACGGTGGCGGGGTTCGCGGTGAGGTGGATCACCGGAAGGTTCGGGTTGCCGATGACGTTGCCCTGCCCGGTCGGAAAGAAGTGCACGACGAATCCCGCCGCGGCGCACAGCGTCACCATCTCGGCCGCCGCCGACGACGAATCCATGAACCACAGCCCCGGCCCGGTCGGCATCTCGGCCTTGTCGAGCACGCCGTCGACGAGGCACTGGCGGCCGATCTTCTGGATGTTGCCGAGCGCCTTCTCCTCGATCGTCGTGAGGCCGCCCTCGATGTTGCCTTTCGTGGGCTGCGAATCGCGCAGGTCGCTCGTCTTGTGCGCTTCGACCACCTGCTGGTAGCGGTCGAACACGAACTGGAATTTCCTGCGCACCTCGTCGGTGCGGCAGCGTGCCGCCACCAGGTGCTCGCCGCCGGTGAGCTCGGTGGTCTCGCCGAACACCATCGTCACGCCGTGCGGATAGAGCTTGTCGAACGCGTTGCCGACCGTCGGGTTCGCGCCGCAGCCGGAGGTCGTGTCGGATTCGCCGCACTTGGTCGACACCCACAGCTCCTTCAGCGGCCGCTCCTCGCGCTTGAGCTCGCTCGCCCACTGCACGAATTCCTTCGCCTTCTTCGAGGCGCGCATGATCGTGTCGTGGTCGCCGTGCTGCTCGATGCCGAAGTACGCGACGGGCTTGCCGGTGGCGGCGATGCCGTCGGCGACCTTCTTCGCCCACTGGTCCTCGATGCAGATCACGACCACCGCGGCGACGTTCGGGTTCGACCCCGTGCCGATGAGGGTCCGGAAATGCAGGTCGAGGTCCGCGCCGAACTGCAGCCGCCCGTACGGATGCGGCAACGCGAGCGTGCCCTTGATGTTGCTCTCCACCGCGAGCGCCGCCGCGTTGGAGAGATCGTCCACGGGGAGGATGACCACGTGGTTGCGCACTCCGACGCGCCCGTTCTCGCGCTTGAAGCCGCGGAAAGTCGACCTGCCGAGACTCATGTCCATTTGGGATTCACCACCGTTTCGTCCGGATGTTGTGCACGTGCGCATGCTCGCCGACCGCGATCGGAGCCACCACGCGGCCGATGTCCACGCCGTACTTGATCACGGTCGCGTCCTTCGCGAGCGCCCGGATGGCGAGCTTGTGCCCGATCGGGATGTCGGACTTCGCGTCCATCTGGATCTCCTTGTCCTGGTCCATGATCCAGCCGGTGAGCTTCTGCCCGGCCTTCACGCCCTCGACCACGACGACGCCGACGGAATCGCCCTCGTCGTGCACCACGAAATGGATCATCTCCCTCTCCGACCCTGGAGTCGCGCCACGCCTATGATAATTGGCGCGACGGCGAGGCGCTCATGGCGCGCATCGAAGGCGAGGTCGCGGGCCAGGTGCGCAGCCGCGAGTGGAGATTCGAGCCGATGAGGTGACATGGCCCGCCGGCACCAGCCGGCGGATGCAACTTGGGGGCGCGGCGCCGGTCAAGCGTCCATGGACCTCGAGGACCAGCGGGCAAGCTCCAACATCGAGGACCGTCGCGGCATCGGTCTGGGCGGCGGCATCGGCATCGGCGGCGTCGCGATCGCGATCATCGCCGCCTTCCTGGGCTTCGATCCGGGGCAGGTGCTCGACACGTTGAATACCGTGGAGCAGGCGGCGCCGCAGCGCGCCAACCAGCCCGCCCCGCGCGAGGGCGTGCCGGGCGACCCGACGGGCCAATTCGTCGCGAAGGTGCTCGGGTCCACCGAAGACGTGTGGGGCGACGTCTTCCAGGCATCGGGCTCGCGCTATCGGGCGCCGCGCCTGGTGCTCTATACCGGCGGCACGCGCACCGCCTGCGGCATCGGCCAGGCGGCGATGGGGCCGTTCTATTGCCCCAACGACCAGCAGGTCTACCTCGACACCGCATTCTTCAACGATCTGCAGAGGCGCTTCCGCGCGCCGGGCGACTTCGCCGAGGCGTACGTGATCGCGCACGAGATCGGGCACCACGTGCAGAACCTCACCGGAAAGCTGCGCGACACGCAGGGGCCGGTCGGACGCTCCGAGCGCAACCAGGCTTCCGTTCGCACCGAGCTGCAGGCCGATTGCTATGCGGGCGTGTGGGCGTATCACGCGGCCGAGCGCCACCAGGTCGTGCCGGGCGACGTCGAGGAAGCGATCACGGCCGCGGCCGCCGTGGGCGACGACCGCCTGCAGCGCGAATCGCAGGGCTACGTCGTGCCGGAGTCGTTCACGCACGGCTCCTCGGCGCAGCGCGTGAGCGCGTTCAAGCGCGGCATGGCGCGAGGCCAGCCCGGCGACTGCGCGACCGGCTAGCGGCGATCGCCGCCGCGCTTCGCTTCCTTGTCGATGCGCCTCTTCGGCGCCTTCGGGGCCTTCGCCGCCTTGACCTGCGGCTCGCCGGTTTCACCTGTGGCGGCGTCCTCGGCCATCACGTCGCGGTCCATCACCTCGAGCTTCTCGCGGATGCGCGCCGCCTTGCCCGTGCGTCCGCGCAGATAGTAGAGCTTCGCGCGGCGCACCTCGCCCTTGCGCTTCACCTCGATCGCGGCGAGCGACGGGGAGTACGTCTGGAACGTGCGCTCCACGCCCTCGCCGCTCGAGATCTTGCGCACGATGAACGAGGAGTTGAGGCCGCGGTTGCGCTTGGCGATGACCACGCCTTCGTAGGACTGCTCGCGCTTCTTGTCGCCCTCGACGACGACGACCTTCACGACGACGGTGTCGCCCGGGCCGAAGTCGGGGATCTTGCGGCCCATGCGCTTGATTTCTTCCTGCTCGAGTGTCCGGATCAAATCCATTGCGTTTCCTTTCGTTCGCGGCAGAGCCCCCGGTCGCGGGGGAATGCGCGCGATTTATGGTTACTGTTGCTGTTGCTCCTGCGCCTGCCGCTCCCTGCGATACTCGTCCAGCATCAGCCGGTCCTCCTTCGTGAGCGATTTCTCGTCCACGAGGTCGGGGCGGCGCTCCCACGTGCGTCCCAGCGCCTGCTTGCGGCGCCAGCGCGCGATCGCGGCGTGGTTGCCCGACAGCAGCACCTCCGGCACGCGAGCGCCCTGCCACTCCTCAGGGCGCGTGTAGTGCGGCCAGTCGAGCAATCCCGCGGAGAACGAATCCTGCGCCGCGCTCTCCGCGTCGTTGAGGACGCCCGGAAGCTTCCTCACGATGCAATCGATCAGCACCATCGCCGGCAGCTCGCCGCCGCTCGCGACGTAATCGCCGATCGAGATCTCGCGGTCCACCGAGCGCTCGATCACGCGCTCGTCCACGCCCTCGTAGCGCCCCGCGATCACCACCAATCCTTCCTCGGCGACAAGCGCGTTCACCAGCGCGTCGTCGAGGCGCTCGCCCTGCGGCGACATCAGCACGACACGCGGGCTCTTCACGCCCGCCCCGCGGCTCCCCGCGAGCGCCGCGTCGATGCACGCCTGCATGGGCTCGGCCATCATCACCATCCCCGGGCCGCCACCGTAGGGGCGGTCGTCCACGCGCCGGTAGCTGTCGGCCGCGTAGTCGCGCGGGTCCCACGTGTGCAGCTCGAAGCGCTTCTCGTCCAGCGCGCGCCGCGTGATGCCGTGATCCAGCAGCGCGTCCAGCATCCCGGGAAAGATCGTGATGACGTCGAAGCGCTTCACGCGTCCTTCCAGTCGACCACGATGCGCCGCGCCTCGCGGTCCACGGCCTTCACGTAATCGTCCACGAACGGGATCATCCGCTCGCGCCCGCCGGCGCCGGCGACGACCATCACCGCGGCGTCGCCCGCGTCGAAAAATCCCTGCACCGCTCCGAGCCTGGCGCCGCTCGCGTCCACCACGTCGAGGCCGACGAGATCCACCCGGTACAGCATGCCTTCTTCCGCTTCGCCCAGCGCCGCGCGGCTCACCGCGACCTCGGCTCCGCGCAACCGCTCGGCCGCATCGCGATCGCCGCAGCCGGCGAGCTTCGCGACCGGACCCTTCGAGTGCACCGCGAAGTCGTCGAGCGCCATCTCGCGCCAGCCGTCCTTCGTGCGCACCGCCCAGCGGTCGAATTCGCCGAGGGCCTGGGGAGTCTCGGTGAAGACGTTCACCTTGATCCAGCCTTGCACGCCGAAGGGACCGAGGAGCCGCCCCATGACTACGAGGCTCGATTCGTCCGCGATCGCCCGCGGACCGGAATCACTTCTCGGCGGGCGCTTGCGCCTTGCCGGCGTCTGCCTTGCCACGCTTGATGAGCTTCCTCACCGCCGCCGAGGGCTGCGCGCCCTGCTTCACCCAATGCTCGACGCGATCGAGCTCGAGCCGGTACCTGGGCTCGTGCTCCGCGGCCTTGGGATTGTAGAAGCCGATGCGCTCGATGAAGCGCCCGTCGCGCGGCATGCGCGAATCGGCGACGACGATGCTGTAGAACGGGCGGTTCTTGGCACCGCCTCGCGCCATTCTGATCACGACCACTATGGCTCCTTCCGGTTGAGAACCGGCAACGTTGAAGTCGAAGCGAGAAAACCGTTAATTATACAGGAGAAACGGCTCAGGACGCGAGCGCCTTCACGAGCTGGTAGAGGTACTCGAGGCCGTCGTAGAAGGATTTCACCGGCATGCGCTCGTCCTTGCCGTGGGCGCGGTTCTCGTCGATCTCGAACGCGCCGCCGCCATGGCCATACGTCGGAATGCCGGCGGCGCGAAGGAAGCGTCCGTCGGTGGCGCCCGCGCTCATCGACGGGATCACCGGGGCGCCAGGCCAGAAGGGCGCGCTCACCTTCTCGATCGCGCCCATGACGTCGGGCCGAAGCGGCGAGGGGCCGCTCCTGCCGGGAACTTCCGTCATGGTGACCGCGATCTTGCCGTCGGCGAGCGCGCGCTCGAGCGTCTTCTGCACGTCGGCGGGCGATTCGTCCGGCAGCACGCGGCAATTCACGTTCGCGCGCGCCATCTGCGGCAGCGCATTCTCGGCGTGGCCGGCGGTCACCATCGTCGCCACGCACGTCGTGCGCAGCTGCCCGTTGTACGGCGGCTTCGCCGAGAGCCGCGCCACGGCCGCCGGATCGGGCTTCGCCGAAGCGACCGAGCGCATGTCGGCGCCGGTCTGCGGATCCTCGAGCGCGGCGGCGCGCACCAGCCACGCGCGCGTGGTCTCGTTCAAGTGCAGGGGGAACTGCAGCTTCGCGAGGCGCGTGAGCCCCGCGGCGAGGCGGTAGATCGCGTTTTCCTTCCCGGGCTGCGAGCTGTGGCCGCCCTTGTCCTTCACTTCGAGCTGGTAGTTGACGTAGATCTTCTCGCTCGTCTGCACGTCGATCCGGAGCGCCTTGCCGTCCTTGAGCCCGACGCCAGCGCCCTCGTTGAGCGCGAAATCCGCCTCCAGCAGGTCGCGATGGTTCTTGAGCAGCCACTGGATGCCGAGCCCGTTCGCATCGCCGATCTCCTCGTCGGTCGCGAGCACGAGCACGAGATCGCGATCGGGCTTGAACCCTTCGCTCTTGTAGCGGATGAGGTTCGCGACGAAGGCGGCCGCCATGAACTTGTCGTCGGTCGAGCCACGCGCGTAGTAGTAGCCGTCCTTCTCGACCAACTTGAAGGGGTCGGTCGTCCAGTCCTCGCGCTTCGCCTCGACGACGTCGATGTGCGCCATGAGGATGATGGGCTTCCTCGCACCCGTGCCGTGGAGGCGCGCGACGAGGTTGCCCTTGCGCTCCGCCGGCTTGAAGACGCGCACGTCCTCGCCGGCGAAACCGGCCGCCTTCAATCGCGCGGCCATCGCATCGGCGGCTCGCGCGGTGTCACCGGTGGCGGTGACGGTGTTGATCTCGAGGAGCTCGCGATAGATGTCGAAGGCGAGCTTCTCGTGCGGCTTGTCCTGCGCTGCGGCGAGCGCGCATGCGAATGCGGCGATCGCGGCCGCGCAACGACGAACGATGTCGAGCAAGCTCATTCTCCCGAGGCCAGGGCCTTCGCCAGGCGGTACATGTATTCGGCGCCATCCATGAGCGAGCGCACCGCCACGCGCTCGTCGCGCCCGTGCAGGCGATTCTCGCCGAATTCGACGAAGATGCCCGAGGTCCCGTACACGGAGATGCCCGCGTTGCCGAGCAGCGCCCCGTCGGTCGCGCCGGTGCTCATCACGGGCTGGATCGGCACTCCCGGCCAGAGGCTCTCGGACACGCGCTCGATCGTCTTCATGAACGGCGATTGCGTGTCGGCCGGCGCGCTCGGCCCGCGGACCGAGGTGTTCATCTTCACCCTCACGCGTTCGCCGGCGAGACGGACGATCTCGCGTTCGACGGACTCCGGCGTCTCGCCCGGGATGATGCGGCAATTGACCGTCGCCTTCGCCGCCTGCGGGAGCGCGTTCGCGGCGTGTCCGCCGGAGATCATCGTCGCGACGCACGTGGTACGCAGCTGCGCGTTGTATTGCGGCTCTTCCGAGACGATCGCGATGTCTTCCGGCGTCGGGTTGCCGGCGCCGACCGCGGCGAGCGCCCTCGCCCGCGCGCCGCTCTCGACTTCGGCCATCCTCGCCGCGTAGCCCCGCGACACCGGGTTCAGGCGTACCGGGAATTCGTAGCGGCTCACCCGGTCGAGCGCGGCGACGAGATCGTAGATCGCGCTGTCGCGCGGCGGCACGGAGCTGTGGCCGCCCGGATTCGTCGCCTCGAGGACGAAGTTGCGCGGCAGCTTCTCGCTCACGAGCACCGCTTGCACGTACGGCTTTCCGCCGCGCCACTGTCCGCCGCCACCCTCGTTGATCGCGATCTCGGCATCGAGGACGTCACGGTGGTTCCTGAGCAGGAACGCGACGCCGTTGTGGGGACCGCTCTCTTCGTCGGCGGTGAGGGCGAGGATGATGTCGCGCTTCGGCCTGAAGCCTTCCTGCTTCATCCGGATGAGCGCCGAGGTGAATGCGGCGGCCATCGCCTTGTCGTCGATGGTGCCGCGCCCGTAGTAGTAGCCGTCCTTCTCCGTGAGCTTGAAGGGATCGAGGCCGTCGGACCAGTCCTCCTTCTTCGCCTCGACGACGTCGATGTGCGCAAGCAGGAGAAGCGGTCTCAGCTCTCCGGTCCCGCGGTAGCGCGCGACGAGGTTTCCCTTGAGCGGTGCCGGCTCGTAGATGGCGACGTCTTTCGGATCGAATCCGGCGGCAAGGAGGCGCGCCTGCATGGCGCGCGCCGCGGCCGTGTTGTCGCCGTCGGGATGCACCGTGCGGATCTCGACGAGCTCCTTGTAGATCGCGTAGAAGAGCTGCTGTTGCTGAGTGAGCTCCGCCGCCGCGGCCGGCGTGGCGAATTGCAACAGCGCCGCGATCGTCGCGAGGTTCTTTTTCACGGCTGCTCCCGTGAAAGGCTTCAACGCATCCCCGGGAACATGCCCTTCATCCCGCGCAGCATCCTGCCCAGATTGCGGCCGCGCATCATCTTCATCATCTTCTGCATCTGCTCGAATTGCGCGAGGAGGCGATTGACCTCCTGCACCTGCACGCCCGCGCCCGCGGCGATGCGGCGCTTGCGCGAGGCCTTGATGAGCTCGGGCTTGCGCCGCTCGAGCGGCGTCATCGCGTTGATGATGCCCTCGGTGCGGCGCATCGCCTTCTCCTGCAGCTCGGGCGACTTCTGCGCCATCTGCGTGATCTGCACCGGCAGCTTCTCGGCGAGGTTGCCGATGCCGCCCATCTTGCGCATCTGCACGAGCTGGCTCCTGAAGTCGTCGAGGTCGAATCCCTTGCCCCTGGTGAGCTTCTCGGCGAGCTTCTGCGCTTCGTCGGCGTCGACCTTCGCGTGCGCCTGCTCGACGAGCGAGAGGATGTCGCCCATGCCGAGGATGCGCGAGGCCATGCGCTCCGGATGGAACGATTCGAGCCCGTCGAGCTTTTCCGAGACGCCGACGAACTTGATCGGCTTCCCCGTGATGTGGCGCACGGAGAGCGCGGCGCCGCCGCGCGCGTCGCCGTCGAGCTTGGTGAGGACGACGCCCGTGAGCGGAAGCGCGTCGCTGAACGCTTTCGCGACGTTCACCGCGTCCTGGCCCTGCATCGCGTCGACGACGAAGAGCGTCTCGATGGGAGCGACCGCGGCTTCCAGGCTGCGCACCTCGTTCATCATCGCCTCGTCGATGCCGAGGCGCCCCGCGGTGTCGACGATGACGACGTCGTGATAGTGCTTGCGCGCCCAGTCGACCGCGGCGCGCGCGATGTCCACCGGATTCTGCGACGGATCCGACGGGAAGACCTCGACCTCCAGCGCCTTGCCTAACGTGGCGAGCTGGTCGATGGCGGCCGGGCGATAGACGTCGGTGGAAACGAGCAGCACTTTCTTGCGCTGCGAAAGCTTCAGGGTGCGCGCGAGCTTTCCAGCGCTCGTGGTCTTGCCCGAGCCCTGCAGGCCCGCGAGCAGCACCACGGCGGGCGGCGTGGTCGCGAGGTTCACGCCCTCGGTCGCGCCGCCCATGAGCTTCACGAGCTCCTCGTAGACGATGCCGACGAGCGCCTGTCCCGGCGTGAGGCTGCCGGCGACTTCCTGCCCGAGCGCGCGGTCCTTCACGTGCGCGACGAAGTCCTTCACCACCGGCAGGCCCGCGTCCGCGTCGAGGAGCGCGAGCCGCACCTCGCGCAGCATCTCCTGGACGTTCTCCTCGGTGATGCGCGCGTGGCCGCGCAGCGTCTTGACGACGGTCGACAGGCGTTGCGTGAGGGCGTCGAGCATAGGGAATTGCTACACTGGAGAAACAGCGGTGGAACGGAAGCGAAATGCCTGATTTGCTTTTGTATTTTAGCACCGGGGCCTGCTGGCTCGCGCTCTGCGGCCTGGCGTGGAGAGCCTCAAGGCCCGCGGTCGCCGCCGGACCGCAGCCGCGCAGCGACCTGCGCTTCGACATGGTCATCGTCCCGGTCGCGCTGGTGCTGCACGGCATGCTCCTCTATCGGCGCGTCGTCGTCGCCGACGGCCTCGACCTCGGCGTGGCGAACGCGATCTCGATGCTCGTGTGGCTCACGGTCGCGATCTACTGGCTCGCCGGGCTCGCCTTCCAGGGATTGTCGAGCGTCGTCGGGCTGATGGCGCCGGTCGCGCTCGCTGCCGTCCTCTTCCAGGCCGCGACGCAGACGCGCCACGTCGTGACCTACGGCGGCGATCCGCTCTTCACGCTGCATTTCGCCATCGCGCTCCTCGCCTACAGCCTGTTCACGGTGGCGACGGTGCACGCGCTGGTGATGCTCGCCGAGGAGAAATGGCTGCATCGCGGAACGCTGCCGCCCTTCCTCAAGGAGCTGCCGCCGCTGCTGCAGATGGAAGCGCTGCTCTTCCGCATCCTTCTCGCGGCGTTCGTGCTCCTCACGCTCACCGTCGTGAGCGGCGTCTTCTTCTCCGAGCAGCTCTTCGGGCGACCCTTCACGCTCACGTCGAAGACGTTCTTCGCGATCGTGTCGTGGGTCATCTTCGGCGCGCTGCTCACCGGCCATTTCGTGCGCGGCTGGCGCGGCCGCACCGCGGTGCGCCTCACGCTCGCCGGCTTCACGATGCTGCTTCTCGCCTATGTGGGCAGCAAGTTCATGCTCGAGGTCGTCCTCTCCCGCGCGTGACCGACGAGTTCCCGCTCAGTTGGCTGTTCTACACGCTCGCGGCGCTGCTCGCGTGCTCCGCCTTCTTCGCGATGTCGGAGACGTGCCTCATGGCGGTGAACCGCTATCGTTTGAAACACCTCATCCGCGAGGGCAGCCGCGGTGCGAGGCTCGCGGGGTCGCTCCTGGACCGCACCGACGAGCTCCTCGCCTTCATCCTCGCGGGCAACACGCTCATCAACGCGGCGGTCACGATCCTGGTCGCGGAGATCTGCCGCCGGCTCCTGGGCAACGGCGACTACGTGCTGGCGGTCGCCACCCTCTCCGCCGGCTTCTTCATCCTCGTCTTCGCGGAGATCCTTCCCAAGATCATCGGCGCCACGTACGCCGAGCCGATCGCGCTCGCCGCCTCCTACGTGCTCGCGCCGCTGGTGCGCGTGACGCGCTGGCCGATGTGGCTCGTGAACGTCTTCGTGAAGGGCATCCTCACGGTGCTGCGCGTGCGTCCGCAGACGGGCCAGGCGACGCCGCTCAGCATGGCGGAGCTGCGCACGCTCGTGCTCGAGGGCGGCAAGTTCATCCCCAAGAAGCACCAGTCGATCTTCCTCAACCTCTTCGAGCTCGAGGACATGACGGTCGACGACACGATGACGCCGCGCGGGCAGATCGAGTACATCGACCTCAAGGACGACATCGAGGAGGTGCGCGCGAAGCTCGCCACCGCGCACCACACGCGGCTCGTCGTCTGCGAGGGCGGCCTCGACAACGCGGTCGGCATCCTCCACGTGCGCAAGGTGCTCAACGCCACGCGCCACGAGCAGATCGGCATCGAGGGGCTGCGCGAGATCTCGCGCGATCCCTACTTCGTGCCCGCCGGGACGCCGCTCCTGAACCAGCTCACGCACTTCCAGGAGAACCAGCGGCACATGGGTCTCGTCGTCGACGAATACGGCGAGATCCTCGGGCTCGTCACGATGAAGGACATCCTCGAGGAGATCGTGGGCGAGTTCACCAGCCAGGCGATCGGCTCGGCCGCGCTCTTCCACCGCGAGCCCGACGGAACGGTCATCGCCGACGGCACCTGTTCGCTGCGCGTCCTCAATCGCAAGGCGGGCTTCAACTTTCCGCTCGAGGGCCCGAAGACGATCAACGGGCTGCTCCTCGAGCAGCTCGAGGACATCCCCGAGGCCGGCATCAGCATCGTCGTCGGCGAGCAGCTCGTCGACATCCTCCAGGTGCAGGACCGCATGGTGAAGGTCGTGCGCATCGCCAAGCACGTCGTCCCGCCGGTCGAGGAAGCGAAGGCGGCCTAGGACGTTCGGAGGGCGGAGCAGGCGAGCTGCCTGATATCCGCGCGATCGACCGGAGGCGCTAGGCCAGGTCGCGGTAGCGCGCGACGAAATCCCTGTCGATGCGGTCCTTGACGCGCCAGAGCCAGGCGCCGTGCCAGGAGAATCCGTTCCAGACGCCGAGCGCGCGGCGCGATCCGGTCGAGACCAGCGCGAGGAAGCGCCGGCGTGTGTGATGCGCCTCGAGCGCTCCGCCCGCGAGCGCCGCGCGCAGGTTCTTCGCGAGCACCGGCGCGGCGCGCACCGCGAAGACGCCCGCCTTCGGCAGGTCCGTGTCCGCGCGAGCCGCGCAATCGCCCGCGGCGAACACGCCCGGATGCGACGTCGATTGCAGCGTGGCGTCCACCAGCATGAAGCCGCGCGCATCCGTCGCGAAGCCCGATTCCGCCATCCACGGCTGCGCCGCCGCGCCCGCGCTCCAGAAGACCGCGTCCGATGCGAACGTGTGGCCGTGTCCCGTCGTCACCGTCTCCGCCGTCACTTCGGTCACGGGACTCATCGGATGCACGCCGATGCCGCGCCGGCGCAGCTCGCGCATGAGGCGCACGCGCGCCGCCGGCGTGAACTCGGGCACGATCGCCGGC
>JACXTT010012057.1_pt1 | contig 11494 bp, 7 predicted proteins | sample 9270951 | NCBI WGS metagenome assembly JACXTT01 (sample SAMN15532306, study PRJNA645909) | rock metagenome | isolation source: weathered quartz diorite | place: Puerto Rico | collected 2017-06-21 | reverse complement strand
GGAGATGCCCAGCTGGATGAGCCGCGGAATGAGCACCTGCCCGGCGATGGTCACCGCGACGCTCAGCACCGGGAAGCCCCAGGTGGCCGCGCGCCGAAGCACCCTGTTTCGCGCCGTCACGCGCGCACTGTCATCGACAACCCCCGTGAGAGTCAACCGCGCGCCGCTCGCGAGCGGCGGCGCAACCCGAGCGCCACGCCCAGCGCGACGAGCCACCACGCGGCGTGCCGATCGCCGGCCGGCGCGACGCCGCAGAAGAACACGCACGAGCGACCGGTGAGCAGCACGTTGCCGTTCGGAGCCTTCGGCGCGACGACCCTCACGCCGTCGCTGAGCGTGTCCGGCGAGCGCTCGCCGCCTTTCAGCGCGCGCACCGCGAACAAGTAGCGCTTGCCCTTCACGAGCGGCAGGCCCGAGACGCTCGCGAGGGTCGCGTTGCCCACGCCGATCCACGGCCCGGCGCTCAGGAACCCGCCGCCGTCGGACGGATGGTGGACGACCGCGACCTCGTAGCTCTCGGCGCCGGTCACCGCCGGCCACGCGGCATAGAGCGTGTCTTGCGTGTCGATCTCGTCCACGTCGCGATCGGTGATGCCGTGCGGGGGATCGATGTCGTTGACCAACGCCACCGGCGGCACCGGCGATTGGCGCAGCGCGTACAAGTACCCGTCCGCCACCGACGCGATGATCTCGTCCTTGCCGTCGCCGTTGGCATCGCCGAAGCCGATCGAGCCGACCGGCGCGCCCAGGTGCCGCGCGAAGCGCAGCTGCCCGCCGCATGCGTCCACGCCGTAGAGCCAGCCGTCTTGCGAGCCGAGCACCGCGACCGGCACGTTGTCGCCGCTCAGGTTTTGGTGAATCGAGGGCGAGCCGAGCTGGCCGAGGTAGACGCCGGCCTTCTGCGCGCTGGCGACGTCGGGAAACGCCGTGCCGCCCGCCAGCACCTGGTTCTTGGTCGTGCCCGCGCCCGGCCCGCCCGGGATGATGCGCGACAGCCGCGGCGGGGTCGACCACGAGCCGCCGAGCAGCATCTGTCCCTTGCCGGGGCAATCGCTGATCGCGCCGTAGGTGAGCGGCAAATCGCCGTCCATGCCCTTCCACAGGTAGGTGCCGAGATCGTGCGTGAGCGTGCCCGGCGCGGTGAGCCCCGCATAGAGCGTGGCTTCGTCGATGCCGTCGCCGGTGACGTCGCGCAGCATGGGCATGTAGTAGCCGGTGGCGAGCTGCGAGGTGAGCAGCGTTTTGCCGGTCTTGCCGTCGAGCACCAGAGTGCCGGTGAACACGAACACGTAGTCGTCGATGCCGTCGCCGTTCCAGTCGGCGACCGCTCCGCCCGCCGGTTGGCGATTCGCCGGCCCGAAGGTGAGCGGCCCCCACAGCGGCGCGCCGGTCTTGCCGGACAGCGCGGTGATCAACAGGAGGCTGTTGCCGAGATCGCCGTGCTCGACGATCAGATCGGGCGTGCCGTCGCCGTTGAAGTTGCCGTGCGCGATGTCGGTCAACACGATGCCGGTGACGCCGCGTTTCCATGCCACCGTGCCGTCGGGAGCGAGCGCCACCACCGCGTCGGCCGCGTCGGGTGCGTGCTCGACGGCGACGATCCCCGGCCGCGTGGCGCCGAGCAAATCCGGCACGACGTTCGCGCTCGACGTGCGCTCGCGCGACCACAGCACCTTGGGCGGCTCGGCGAAGGTGGCGGCGCGCGCGTCGAGGCGCTGCAGCGCGCCGCGGCTGTTGACGAGCATGAGGCCCGGGATGCCATCGCCGAGCTCGGCGACGATCGGCGTCTGGCCGAGCTGACGGAATTGGCTGCTCGAATAGAAGCCGCCGAAATGCGCGCCGAAGTCCGGCCGGCCGCTCACCGGCGCGAACGAGCCGTTCAGGACGTGGAAGTTGCCGTCGGATTGCGCCACGCACAGCGCGGGCGCGCCGCCCTTGCCGATCGGAAACGACCACGCGGTGGCGATGCCGACGTCGGGCGGAGCGCTGTAGCTGGCCACGTCGACGGGCGCGCCGCCGGTGGCGCGCACCAACACCAACTTGCCTTCGGCGATGGTCACGAGCTCGCCCACGCCGTCGCCGTCGACGTCGAAGGTGAGCGTGCGCGTGGCGATTTGTCCGCGCTGACCGGCCGCAAAATCCGCCTGCCCGACCATCCCGCGTCCCGCCAGCGTCCACGCCGCGGTGAGCCCGGTGCCCTGGCCTGGCGTGAAGCGGTACGCGAACAGGTCAGCGCCTTTTTGCCCGAGCACCGCCGCCTTGCCGCCGCCGAGGATGGGCGCCGTTCCGGACACGCGCACGCCGTCGACCTGCGCGCGCACCGCGCCGGTCTGCGCGTCGATCACGAACACCGCCCAGTTGCCGGCCGCGTTCTTGCCGCCCAGCGTGACCTCGAGCTTGCCGTCGCCGTCGAGATCGGCGATCGCCGACGCCGGAATCAGCACGTTGCCACCGTCCGTGCCCACCAACGTCTCCCAGGCGACGGTCAACTGCGGCGGCCCCGACAGGTAGCGGAGCAGGTACGCGCGGCGTCCGTTGCTCGGCGTGGTGACGTCGAACAGCACGCACAACAGCTCGTCGATCTTGTCGCCGTCGACGTCCACCGGCTGGCAGTTCGAGGCCTGCACGATCGATCCGAACGGCGGCTGCTCGGCCAGCTTGACCGACGACTTGCCGTCGTGTAGCTCGAGGTGATCGGCCGCGCCGTAGATGAAGTCGGTGAGGTTGGGCGTGCGCATGTGCACCAGCGCCGCCGAGTGACCGCCGCCGCACAGCGACGGGAGCGGTTGCCACAAGAGCTTCGGCGCGCCGTAGCCCTGCGCGAACGAGTACACGAACGGGCTCTTGCCGCTGTTGACCGAGCAGCACGAGCACTCGTAGGTCATGAGGTCGGGGATGCCGTCGCCGCTCAAATCGCCGATGCGCAGCGCGCTGAGCGTGCCCATCTCGCTGGGCGGCTCGGCCCACAGCGTGGTGCCGTCTTTCACGCGCAACACGAACGCGCGGCTGTTCGAGTGCACCACCAGCTCGGCGGTCTTGTCGCCGTCGAGATCCGCGAGCCCGTCGATCTCGCCGAACGAGACGTCGGCGTTGTGCCACACCGTGTCGCCGTCGTCGGGGTGCTTGGCGGCGATGCCGTCGCCGCTCGCCAGGATGGCCTCGGCCTTGCCGTCGCCGTCCACGTCGAGGGCGAGCGCCTGGGTGGTGCCGATGGCGCCGCCGTGGAAGTATTTCCAATAGGGCGAGGGCTGGGTGATGTCGCACGTCCCGTTGGTGGCGGCGGTGCGGCGCGCGTCATGCCGCGCCGACGGCCAGTCGGCCTGCGCGCTCCCGGCCAGCGCGAGCGCGACCAAGCCTGCAGCCAACGCCGTTGTCCGCGCCATCACCTCACCGCTTCGACGAGCAGGTAGAGCCCGTAGTGCGGAAACAGCCGCCGGACCAGCCCGCGCGGGTAAATCGCCTTGGCCGCGGACAACACGGCTCCGCCGTGGCGTTGCCCGACCGAGCCCTGCAACAGGTCGCCGAAGCTCAGCTGCGTGCGCAGCTCGACGCGCGCGAATTGCGCGAACAGCAGGCGCGCCTCGCGCAGCGTATAGGCCTTGGTGCCGGGCGATTCGAGGTGGCGCGCGTAAATCTCGGCGAGGCCGGTGAGCGGTGCACCGGCCAAGAGCCCGTAGCGCGCCCAAAGCATGGCGCCGACCAACGAATGCGCGTGATAGATCATCACCCGCGCCGTGCCGCCCGGCCGGAGCACGCGCCACACCTCGCGGATGGCGCGCGGCGTGTCGGGCGTGTGGTGGAGCACGCCCCACGAGTAGACGAGATCGAACGATCCGTCCGCGAACGGGAGCGTTTCGGCGTCCGCCACGCGCAGATCGGCGGCCAGGCCGAGGCGCGCCAGCCGCTGCCCGGTGAGCTCGACGCCGCGCGGGGTGAGGTCGACGCCGCACAGCGATTTGGGCCGGGAGCGCGCCCATTGCGAAAAATCCGCCCCCATGCCGACCCCGACCTCCAGCACGTCCATGCCGGCGCCGTCCTCGAAGCGAGCAAATTCGCGGATGTAGGGCTCGAGCTCGTAGCGGGTGCGGGCCTCGGCATCGAAGTCGAAGCCACCGCCCTGGCGCGCGTACACCTCGCCGCACGACGCCGCGTTCCAGAACGCGCCGACGCTCTCTTTGTCGCGTGCGGTAGAGATGGGCGACACGGATGTCACGTTGGCTCCGCTCCAGAAACTCTACGTCCGGGTGTCATCGGCGGCAACGAAGACCTTCTGGACAAGAGATGCTCCGGGCGGTGCCCTCATTCACGCCGGGGGCGGGCGTCACGGCTCGCCGTCACGCGAGCTGTGCTTCAGCTTCGCGTCGAGCAGCCTCAGGGCGATGATCGCCTCCGCGACCCCGCGCTCGTAGGCGTAGCGCAACGCCGCCGCTCCGCGCAGCGGCCCGCCGGCGCGCACATAGGCGAGCCCCACCGCCAGCGGCGGCATCACCGCCAGGCGCCGCAGCCAATCGCGGGCGCGTCCTCCGGTGCGTGCTCGCTCCGACTCGAGGCGCGAGTAGCCGATCTGCGAGCTCAGCCAGCGGTCGATCGGTTTGCGATCGTCGTGCGCCACCGGCTCTTCGAAGCGGTAGATGCGGCCGTCGACCTCGAAATGGTGGTTGTGGCCCGGTTGCTCGACGCGCACGTGCGACGGGCGGAACAGCCGCAGCTGCGGTGGGCACAGCGAGCCCGTGAGCGGGTGCCCGTGGTAACGGTACGCGAAGCTCACCAGGCCCCCGTCGAATCCGCCCGGCAGGAAGGCGCGCTCCAGCTCGGCGACGAACCGCTCGGGGACCGCCATGTCCGCGTCGAGCGCCAGCACGTAGTCCGCGCCCGCCCCCGCGTGGGCGATGCCGAAGTTCCACTGATTGCGGTAGTTGTCGAACGGGCGCGTGATGAGCTCCACGCCGGGGTGGGCGCGCGCGATGGCCTCGGTGCGGTCGGTCGAGCCGGAGTCGAGCACCACCACCCGCTCGGCCCAGCCCAGCGAGTCGAGGGTCCGGCCGAGGTTGGCCTCCTCGTTGTAGGTGATCACCACCGGCGTGACGGCGCGAAGGCTCATGGCGCCACTCACGCCCGCGCGTGCGTGGTCTTGCGGAGCACCACGAACAGGTTGGAGCGCAGCTGCTCGAGCGCGTCGGTCGCGTTCACCGCGCGCTCGTAGGCCAGCCCCGCGAAGAAGAACACGCGCGACGCGAGCGTGTACGACGGCTCCTTCTCGATCAGCTCGAGCCGCTCGACGTCGAAGCCCACGCGCCGCGCGCCGTCGCGCACCGCGCTCGCGGTGTTGAGGCGGTAGAAGGTCTCGTAGGGCAAGGGGTTGTCGGCGGGCGCGTTGCGCAGGCGGTTGGCCACCAGGCGGTGAAACCACAGCGGCGTGAACGCCGACACCAGCGCGACGTAGTGGTAGAAATTCGGCGTGCGGAACACGTAGCGACCGTCGGGTTTCAGCACGCGGCGGATCTCGGCCAGCTGCGCCAGCGGATCGCTCACGTGCTCGACCACGTAGCTCGACACCACCAGGTCGAAGCTTTCGGCCTCGAACGGGTAGCTCTCGGTGTCGATGACCGCGGCGCCGGCGAGCGCGTCGTTGTCCAGCACCGCGGGATCCACGTCCACGCCGTGCAGCTCGCCGAGCGTGGCGAAGAAGCGCGACGAGCGGTTGCTGGGACCGGCGCCCACGTCGAGGATGCGCGCCCGTTGGGGGGCGAATTCCCGACAAATTCCGTGGAAATACGTGGTCCCGTCGGTCCACCCGGGCCGCCCCGCGTAAAAGCGCTGGAGGTAGCGATCCTGCCAAGTCACGTTCGGTCGTCCGCAGCCACCATACTACGGTGCGCTCCCACAGTCGCTCGCGCACGCCAGGACATTCACGCGCCCGGCCCGCCGCTGGACGTGCCGCCGCCATCTGTTACGCTGCTCAGGTTCGCCGCCCATGCAAGCACCCCTCCGAGCGCAGCCACTCCGGTCCGGTGCGGCCCGGGCCGCGTCCGGCGCAGCCGTCGAGCGCGGCCGCTTCGCGCGCATCCTCGGCGCCCACATTCTAGCGCTCGCCATCGTCAACGTGGCGCTGTTGTTGCTCGCGCCGTCGGACGTGCCCGTCCTCCGGTTGGTGCTCGCTTCGGCGCTCCTCTGGGTGTGCGCCTATCCGACGTTCGACTTCATCGTGACGCGCCCCAAGCAAGTGCCGGTGTTCCCGGTCGTGAACGCGATCTATTTCGTGTACTTCGCGCTGCCGGTGTTCCTGGACACGGTCGAGCTGCGCGGCCGCCGCCTCGACACGCCCGAGGTGACCACCGCGGTCGGTCTGGTGTTCGTGGGGGTGTTGATCTTTCAGCTGTTCTTCTACACGCCGCTGGCGAAGTTCGTCGACATGGTGCCCACGGTCCGCATCGACCTCGACGTCGATCGGCTCGTCGACTACTTCTTGGCGCTCGCCGCCATCACCGCCACGCTCTCCGCGTACACGTTCGTGGCGACGCTGCCGCCGAGCTTGCGCGCGATGAGCGGGTTCGCGCAGCGCTTCCCGCTCTTGTTCTTCGGCGCGGTCGAGATGGTGTGGCTGCGCCGCGGCATCACCCGATGGCAAAAGATCGTGTGGCTGACCTTCTACGCCGGTTTCATGACCTGCGCCCTGGGCAGCGGCGCCATCGGCCAGGCGGTGTACACGGCCGCGCCGCTGTTCTTCGTCTACATCGCCGTGCGCGGCCGGCTGCCGTGGGCGGCGATCGCCGTCTCGATGGCCGTCCTCGTGCCGCTCAATCACACCAAGCACGCCTTCCGCACCGAGGTGCGCACGCATCAGCTCACCGGGCTGGTGAAGATCCCCGTGCTGTTCGAGACGACCTGGAACAGCGTGACCAGCGAGAAGGACTTCCTCGAAAAGATGAAGGACGAGTCCGCCAACCGCGTGAGCCACCTGGCGGCGTTCGCCTACCTCATCCAGATGACGCCCTCGCGCGTGCCGTACAACGAAGGAAAAAGCTACGAGTCGATGCTGTGGTTCTTCGTGCCGCGCATCTTCGCGCTCGACAAGCCCTTGCACGCCAGCGGACAAGAGTTCGGTCATCGCTACGGCCTCATCGCCTACAACGACTACGCCACCACCGTGAACCTGCCGCAGATCGCCGAGCTCTACATGAACTTCGGTCCGGCGGGCGTGCTGGTCGGGATGGCCATCTTGGGCGCGCTGTTTCGCGCGCTCTATCGGCTGTTCAACCATCCCGACGGCAGCGATGGCACGGCGCTGGTCGCGTCGGTCGGGTTCTTGGCGTGGCTCAACGTCGAGTCCGAGGCGGCGATGATCGTCACCGGCGCCATCGTCACGCCGCCGACCGCCGCGGTGGTGATGTGGGCGGCGACCTGGCTCGGCGTGCGGCTCACTTCGCAACGACGAGCACGTTTTGCGTGAACACCGCGCCGGGATCGGTCGAGCCGGTCTCCACCGCCAAGTAAAAGCGCAGCCCCGAGCGGATCAGCTTCCACAGCGCCCAGCGCAGCGCGCTCTTGGCGCCGTGCACCACCGGCGTGTCCTCGAAGCAGGCGATCTCCGAGAAGCCCGACGCCGACAAGATCTGGTGCAGCGAGCCGCGCGTGAACGCCTGCTCGTGGGTGAAGTCGCCGTAGCGGATGCGCCCGAACAAGGGCGACTCGGCGTTGGGCACGTGCAGAATGCAGCGGCCGCCGGGGCGCAGCATGCGCCGGATGTGGTCGACGAGCGTGAGCAGCTCGGCGCGCGTGAGGTGCTCGGCCACGTCGAAGGCGATCACCACGTCTTGCGACTGATCGGCTAGGCGCGCGGCGAGCTCGAGGAGGTCGCCCTCTTCGACGTCGAGCCCGCGGCGGCGCGCGAGCGCGACCTGCTCGCCGGAGCGGTCGATGCCGCGCACGAAGCGGTAGCCGGCGGCGCTCGCGAAGTGGAGCAGCGCGCCGTCGCCGCAGCCGAGGTCGACGATGCGCGCGTCGCGATCGGCGGGAAAATGCTCGCGCAAGAGCCGCTCGAGGTAAGGCGCGCGCAGCCCGTAATCCAGCCCGTCGGCGTCCGGCGCCGTGCCTGCCCGGGAGCTGACGTAGCGCTCGTAGATTCGGGACCGGTGCTCGCCGCTCACGCGCGGCGCAGCGTCGCACGCTCGCTCGGGCTGGGAATACTGAACGTGTGTTTAGTTTCGTACTTGCTTTGCAGACCCTTGTTCACCCCCACGGTACCCCCGTATTCTTGCTGGATGCGCTCAGCCTGGCTTTTCACTTTCGGTTTGGTCGCGGCGGGATTTTCGGCAGCCAGCTGCGAGGACGGCTCGATCGACAGCGTCAAGACCAGCAACAGCACCACCGCGACCGGCAAGACGGCGTCGGGCGCGCAGACGACCAGCGGCGGCGGCCTCGGCGGCGCAGGCGGCGCGAGCGGCACGGGCGGCGAGAGCGTGAGCGTGAACACCGGCGTGGGCGGCGCGCAGACCGGCACCGGCCCCGCCACCGGCGTGACGAGCAGCACCGTCACCACCGTGTCGAGCAGCACCGGCGGTATGACGTGCAACATGCCCGCCGATTGCGCCGGCAAGAACACCACCTGCCAGACCATCACCTGCGTCAACAAGCAGTGCGGCGCGAGCAACGCCGCGAAGTTCACCGCGTGCTGGAAGGACGGCGGGTCCGGCGCGTCGTGCGACGGCGCCGGCAAGTGTGCCATCTGGGTGCCGGTGTCGGCCGGTGGCGCTCCCGCGGCGCGCGAGCTCCACACCGCGGTGTGGACCGGCTCGAGGATGATCATCTGGGGCGGCACCCTGCAGGGCCTCACCCCCACCAACACCGGCTACTCTTACGATCCGAAGACCGACGGCTGGACGGCCATCACCACCACCAACGCGCCCGCCGCGCGGCACTCGCACCAAGCGGTGTGGACCGGCACGCGGATGATCGTCTGGGGTGGCTACGGCACGGTCGGCCTCGAGCCCCAGGGTGGCATCTACGATCCGAGCACCGACAGCTGGAAGGCGATGTCGATCACCAACGAGCCGGTGGCGCGCACCGCGCACGCCATGCTCTACATGGCCAACCTCAACCAGGTGCTGGTGTGGGGCGGGCGCATCGGCAACAACGCGATCAACTCGGGCGGCAAGTACGACGTCGCCACCGACAAGTGGACGGCCATCACCGGCACGGGCGCGCCGTCGCCCCGCTACAACTTCAGCAACAGCTTCGCGGCGCCGAGCGCCGGCCACCCGAGCGGTCTGTTCTTCGTGTGGGGCGGCGCCGACACCTTCAACTGGTTCGGCGACGGCGCGTCTTACGATCCCGGCAGCGACAAATGGACGCCGGTCAACATGACGCCCGGCGCGATGCCGAACGGCGGCTACCCGCCGCAGTACTACCCCAAGGGAACGCCCGTGAAGATGGAGAGCGCCAACGCGTTCAACGGCGTGGGCGGCCCCGGCTCGTACATCTTCGGCGGCTGGGACGGCGGCAACTTCTTCAGCCCGATCCTCTATTTTTGGGACGGCGCGTCGATGCAACCCGGCGGCTACTGGTACGGGCTCAAGCCCGGCGATCCGAACGCTCCGTCGGGCCGCGCGCGCTATGTGGGCGTGGTGCCGTCGCTGGGCATTTTCTTGTGGGGCGGCTGCAACGACATGGCCTGCGGCACGGTGCTCGCGGACGGGTCGGTGTGGAAGCCCGACAACAACGGCGGCACGTGGAGCAACTTCCCGTCGGATCCGGGCCTGACGGCGCGCAGCGAGGCGTCGATCGTCTGGACGGGCACCGACGTGATCATCTGGGGCGGCACCGACGGCAACAAGCCGCTCGGCAACGGCGCCCGCCGCGCCGTCAACCCGAATTAGATTTGGAGATGAGATACGGCCCGAGCGCCAGGTGCTCGAGGCCGCTCTTGTCGAGCACGCCGAGCGCGTCGACCGGCGCCGACACGATCGGCTCGCCGTGCAAATTGAACGAGGTGTTGAGCACCGCGCCCCGGCCGGTGCGCTCGCGGAACCGCCCCAGCAGCGCGTGGTACTCGGGGTTGTGCTCGGCGCGCACCACCTGCGGGCGAATCGTGCCGTCTTCGGGGTGGCACGCCGCGGCCACTTCGGCGGTGTTCTTCGAGTCGAACGCCAAGATCATGTACGGCGCCGCGAATCCTTTCGGATTGTCGACGTAACGGCCCACCTCGCTGTCGAGCACCGACGGCGCGAACGGCATCCAGAAGTCGCGCGACTTGATGGCGCGGTTGATGACGCGCACCACCTCGGGCCGCGACGGATCGGCGAGAATCGAGCGGTTGCCGAGCGCGCGCGCGCCAAACTCCTCGGCGCCCGCGATGCGCGCCACCGGCTTGCCGGTCGCGAGCAGATCCACCACCGCGCCGGCCAGATCGCCCGGACGCTGCACGCGGTGGCCGCTCGCGCGCGCCAGCTCGGCGGCGCGATCGTACTCGGCGGCCGCGGGCGGGACGCCCAGGTAAAAAGCGCCCAGCGGCGCGATGGTGTCGGCGTGGCCGAGGTCGTGCAAGTGCGCCCACGCGGCGCCGATGGCGTTGGTCTCGTCGCCGCACGACGGGAACACGAACAAGTCGTCCACCTCGCCGAGCTCGCCGATCACCTTGTTGAGCTTCACGTTCATGAACACGCCGCCCGACAGGCGTAGCTTGCGGCGCCCGGTCTGCGCCAGCCAGTGCTGCACCCAACGCGACACGAACTCCTCGGTGAACAGCTGCAGGCCGGCGCACACGTGATCGAATCGATCGAACTCGAGCTTGGCGCGCAACAGGTCGTAGGCGTAACCGGGATCCGGGAAGTCCGGGGCGCGCCGCCAGCTGCCGTCGTGCGCGACGAACCCGGCGTGGAACTTGTCGGCCACCGCGCGCACGCGCGACCCGCCCGCGTAGGGGGCCATGCCCATGATCTTGTACTCGTGCTCGAGCGGGACCATGCCGAGCATCGAGGTCATCAGCGCCCACAAGATGCCGACCGAGTGCTCTTCGGCGACCGAGCCGAGCAGCTTCAAGCGGCCGCGCGGCCCGGGGATCGACACCGTCGCGCACAGGCCGTCGCCGGCGCCGTCGAGGGTGATGACAAGCGCGTCGTCGCTCGCGCCCGGACCGTGGTAGGCGGTCATCGCGTGGCACAGGTGATGTTTGACGAAATGAATGCGCGCGCGCGCCACGCCCCGCTCGAGGAGCGGCTCGAGCCGGCGGCGGCCACGCATCGTTTGCACCGCGGTGCGCAGCGGTGTGGTGCGCAGGCGGCGGCGCAGATCGGCGAGCGGCGTGCAGTTCGCCTTGTAGGCGCGCATCTGCGCTTCGCGCGGATCGAGGCCGTCCACCGAGGGCTGCGGATACGCCTCCTCGCCGGCGAACACCCACGCGTCGACGTCGCCGATCGATGCGCCCGCCGCCGCGAGCAGGCGATCGATCGACTGCTCGGGGTAGCCCTGCCAGTTCTTCACGCGCCGCGGCCGCTCC
>JACXTT010012055.1_pt1 | contig 11495 bp, 8 predicted proteins | sample 9270951 | NCBI WGS metagenome assembly JACXTT01 (sample SAMN15532306, study PRJNA645909) | rock metagenome | isolation source: weathered quartz diorite | place: Puerto Rico | collected 2017-06-21 | reverse complement strand
CGGTCAATCTGGACTTCCTTGGAGCGGATGTGGTGGATGAGCTGCTGGATCAATCCTAAGTGGGAGTGCCCCTTTTCATCGAGCGCAACGATTTCACCGTCGAGGATCATGCTGTTGGCGTGGAGGGCGCCCAGCGCCGCGGCGATCGTCGGAAATCGATTCGCCATCGACTTCGCATTGCGCGTCCACATTTCGAGCTTGTCGCCGTCCTTAACGACGAGCGCGCGAATGCCGTCAAGCTTCAGTTCGAAGATCCAGTCGTCGTTGTCGAACGGGTCGTCCGCCAACGTGGACAGCATCGGTTCGACGTGCTTCGGCATGGCGACGCGGCCCGCGGCCTTCATGCCGTGTTTCTCGAGCTCACGTTCGACGGGAGTGAACCATTCTTTGGTCGAACCCTTCGAAGGTTGCCCCACTTCTTCGACGAGCCTTCCCGTAACCACGGACTCCGGCCGCTCTTCGGTAATATCAGCGGACGCCGCCGCGTATGGATCGCGAACCTTGAAAAAGATCCACTCGTTCGGCTGCCGGCTTCCGCGCACCAGCACCCATTCGCCTTTCAACTTTTCACCGTGAAGAATGAAGTGAAGTTTTCCCTTTCGGGACCCTTCTTCGGGCGATGCCGGATCGAGGATTTCGTAGGTTCCCCGATCCCAGATGATCACGTTCCCCGCCCCGTAGTTGCCCTTCGGAATGACGCCCTCAAAACCGCCGTAATCGATCGGATGGTCTTCCGTTCGTACCGCCAGTCTTTTCTCCGCTGGATTGAACGACGGACCTTTCGGGATCGCCCACGAGCGCAACACGCCTTCCATCTCCAGGCGGAAGTCGTAATGCAATCGGGTGGCGCGATGTTTTTGAATGACGAAGCTGCGGCCGGAGGAGACCTGAACTTCGCCTTCGGGTTCGGGCGTCTCGTTGAACCGGCGCTTTTTCTTGTATTCCTCAAGGCCCATGGGTTTCGAACTATAATTCCGGCTCATGGGCCGGTTGAAGATCAAAAAGAAGGACACGGTGGTGCCATTCCGCGAAACGATGGCGTACCGCATGATGCTGCTGACGCTGTCGATCTTGTTTTTCGTTTATACGCTGTACGAGATGACGATAACGATCGCGCAGAACAATACGCTTGCTTTTATTATCGCTGCGGTCTTCGGAGTGGCGGCTGCGTTTGCAATATTCTTCAATCTCGACCGGCTGCGGCGAGTGAAGATTCCTTCAGCCACGATGCGACGAATGAAACGTCGATGAATCCGACGACGCCGAGTCGGCCGGCTGGGAACGGCTGTCGCGAATCCGGCGCCTCATTTCCAGAATGGTCAGGACCGACGCCGGAAGATGAGACAAAAACCATAATGGAGCGAACCACACCGAAGCGCGCAGCCTGCGAGCATAAAGGAAATAACTGATCGCCATCAGGGCGTAGCTCACCGCCGAAAACGCGAGGATGCTGGCGCCTGAAAAGTTGTCGACGTTTCCGGTGACGCCGTATCCCAGTCCGAAGATCGAAATCGTCGCGACGAGAACGCTGGCGACGACGAATCCGGCCGATCGCACGCCGTAGCGCCGTTCCGCATCGGTCTCGGACGACCAACGGCGGATGCTGGATTCCCGCCACATCCATCGCGAGCCGTCACCTTCGTAGGTGCGCAAGCCCTCCATCTGATAGCTCCAGATCGTCCAGCCCGCCTCATTCAGAATGCCCGGCATGCGATTGATGCGGTTCACCACGCCAAAAGCTTCACGGCTCATCAGCATAAACGCCGAATCGAAATTCATCTTCTTGAGCCGTTCGCGGCGGTTGTCGACGACGCGCATCATTTGAAGCAGATATTCCATGGACGGCGCGAGCAAACGCTCGAAGAACGACGTGCAACGCACCCCCGGACGCAGGACCATTGCGGTGACTTCATTCGACTCGGCAAACTCGAGCGCCGATTCCACCGCCTGCGGATCGAGAATCACGTCCGGACGCAGCACGGCCCACCACGTTCCGCTCGCTTCCGCTTGCGCCTGCTCCAAAGCGCGCGTCCGGTCCGCTTCGTTTTCGATCGGAAATGAAGTCGTGACGACGCGAACACCGACATGCGAATCGACGCCTCGAATTTCACGCGACAGATTCACATGGCGGAGATCGTCTTCGTAATAAACAATGACGAGACGCGTGAATGCATAGGTTTGACCGAGCACCGACCGGATCGTCCGGTCGAGCTTGCCGACCGAACCCTGAAGCGGAAGAAAAACGGTAACGACACCATAAGAACCGGCCGCCCGCCGCCCGCCAAACCGTTGACGGTTCGATAAAGCGAACCAGCTTTCGAGGAAAACAAGCAGGGTTGCGAGTGCGGCAAGCCAGCAGATGAGGAGAAGCGCAAATTGAAAGAATCCTGCCACCTGTTCTTTCTAAACTTGTGAGGTGGGACTGTCAAGGCCGAGACATCAGATTTTCTGGAACGTCCACACGGCCGGAACTTCAGCGGTAGTAGTTCTTCAGCCTTTCATATAGCGCACCAGTGGCGCGGCAGTCGGCCAGACAGTAGTGGGCGATCTCATCGACTTTGCCGGCCTTGAAGTAATCGCCGACTTTGCTTCCGTCGATGCCGTTCTTGGGTGACGGAACACCGAAGATGTCGCAGAAGAATTCGAGTGTGCCTTTGCGATAGCGGTCGTGGTTGGTGAGAACTTCCCTGACGTCGAAATGGCGGTCGGTGCTGAAGCGGCGCGTGTCCAGTTGCAGATCGTGGGGGACAGGTACGCCCATGATGGCGCTGCGAATATTGATGTAGGGAAAATCGAAAGACTTGCCATTGAAAGTAACAAATCGATGCGGACGGATCTGGCCGAGGTCCGACCAGAAATTCGCCAGGAGCTCGCGCTCCTCGGACTGGCAGTAGGCGCGTGTTCTGTCGAGCTCGACCCAATACACGCCGATGCAGACGATGCGCCCCGTGCAGGGATCCAGTCCCAGGTTATCCAGGACGCGCAGCCGATCTTCCTCGGTCTCGACGTTCAACAGTATTTCCCGCGCCCTCGACGGAATTGTCTCCGGCTCCTGTCCCACGGTTTCGATGTCCACGACGAGTGTCGCCGGCTGGCTCATGGCGATGATCGTAAGCACGGGCGCGGACAGCTCAGGGCCGCTCGAAGACTGTGACCTCGGCCGGCTTCACTTCGATGCCCCCAGACTCATCCCGCAGTTCGCACAGAACGTATCGGCCCGACCGACAGCGGTTTTGCATTGCGGACAGGTCGGATGAAGGCTGTACCCGCAGCCGGGACAGAAATTCCCGCGTACATCGGCGATCGTTCCGCATTGGGGGCATTGAGTGCGGATCGGATTGCGAAGCAGAAAGTACAGGATAAAACCCAGAGCGTTTGGAATGAGGATGACGAGTGTCGTCCACAGCGACCGGCTCATGCCTCGCCGGCCCGCATCTCGATTCACGTAACCCACCATCAATACCATCACGGCAAGGAGAGTGGACGGAATCAGCGAGATCAGCACTTGAAAAGCCAGATGGGGCGCATCCCCGAGGTGCCTCCAGACGAACACGTGAAAGCAGACCTGGATAAACACGAAGACAATTGCGGCGATAACGTACGCCGGTCCCGGAATGACCGCGATCTCTCTCTTGAGTGTTGTCATTGCTACCCCCAATTCGCCGTAACGGTCGTCTTTCGACACACGGCAACCGCAGCGATGACGGTCGCCGGCAAGAACCACCACATCAGAAAACTGACCTGCCATGTGCCATACGGAGCGTGAACAACGCGTCCCAGCCATTCCAATGCAGACCAGACATAAGGCGCCGTGACGATGACCCACAATCCCGAAAGTATGGCCGCGATCGACAGCGGCGCCGCATTCGCGCGTGTACGGCGAAGCTCATTTGCGCGCCTGTGCACCAGCAGGCTGGTTCGCCTGACGAGATCGGCGCTTGCCGTTACGGGCACACTGCTGAGCGACTGAATCATGGACGCCAATGCGTTAGCCTCGCTCGTGCAGGACGGGCATTCCGCCCAATGACCATCCAGCCACCGCTGATCGTCCGTGGAAATGCCCTCGATCCGCGCTTTCAGTAACAGCTGCTTTGCACGCAGGTGATGGTCGGGTTTCATGCTTTTTGTTCCTCCATGATTCTCCGAATCGATTCCAGACCTCGATAGAGCCGCGACTTCGCCGTCGACAGAGGTGCTTTGATGACAGCCGCCACCTCGTCCAGCGCCAGGTCCTCGTGAAAACGCAATGTGATCACTTCGCGATACACCGCGGGAATTCCGGCAAGAATTCGACTCATGTGCCGGCCACGCTCGCTCGACGACATTTCATCGAACGGCGACGGATCGTTCGCCGCCGGCTGAAACCCCGGTCCATCTTCGGGATTCAACAGTTCGTCGAGACTTCTGTCTTTCTTCCGGCGAGCCAAATCGATCGCCAGATGCCGCGCAATGCTGAACAGCCAGACATCGAAGTTCCAGTTCGCGTTGTACTGATTGCCGCGTTCCAGCACGCGCAGCCAGGTTTCCTGAAACAAGTCCTCCGCCGTAGCCCGGTTGCCGGTCAACGACATCAGGTAGCGGAGCAGGCGGTGTTGATAGACTTCGATAAGCCCGTCCACGACGTTCGGATCGCCGCCGCGAAGCCCCTGAACCAATGTCGTTTTGTCCTGTTCCATGAGTTTCCCAAACCAGGAAATCACAGCGTCCATCAATCGCAATTACGAATTGGAGAAGAAAAAAGACTCCGGTGGGAGGGGAATTTAGAAAATAGACGAAGGAGCTTCCTTTGTTAGCGCAACCGCCCGCTCGCAGGCGGCGTCTGCCGCGGCGTACGATCCTCGAGCCTTTTCCGCGGCGCACATGGTGTGGTACGCGGCGGCGTAGTCCGGACGAAGGCGAATGGCCTCGCGAGTGGACTCGACGGCATCGGCAAATTCGCCGTTGCGAAGCTGGAACATGCCGAGGTCCAGCCAGTGCTCCGGACTGATCCGCTGAGCGGTTTGGATGGGCGTCGCCGCCGGCTGCTGTTGCGCCCGCTCGAGCCAGGACTGCGCGACTGCGTCTTTCGTATCGATCGCCAGCGTCTCTCTCGCGGCGGACTCGAGGGCGCGCCAATCCTGACGGTCCGCCAGAAGGTCCATCATGAGATGCCGGGCATCCAGTCGCGACCCGTTCAAGTCCACGGCACGCCGCGCCATCGTCATCGCTTCATCCGGTCGATTCACGGAACGGAGCCAGCGGGCGTAATAGAAGTAACTTGCGGGACTGTCGGAGTCGATCTGCTGTGCCAGTCGAAAGTGGCGGTCGGCATCTTCCATTTTCCCCATCGCTCCTTTCAGGATGCCGATGTTGATGTGAAGGTATGAGTAGTTGGGGCTGTATTGAAGCGCGCGGTTGAAATAGTCCTCGGCAGCGAGGCGGTTGCCTCCCGCCATTTGAATCAGTCCGTAGTTCATCAGGCCGCGGCCGTTCTCCGGACTTTTCTGAGTGACGTCCAGCCACAAGGATTCTTCCGAGTGCCAGACGCGATTCCGCTGGTGCGTTCCGTAGGCGTGCGCCGCGAGCAGGACGATGCATCCTGCAACGGTTGCCGGTTTCATCCAGCCGGCAGCGTGCCGCGATGTTTCCCGGCTGACGAGATTCCTGTTGAGAATGCACGCCGCCGCAAGGACCACGCCGACAAAGGGAAAGTACATGCGGTGATCGTTAACCACTTCCGCCAATGGAATGATGCTCGAGGTGGGGAGCAGCGCAAGGAAGAACCACAAAATACCGAACGCGATCGGACGCGTCTCGCGCCGTCGTGACGTAACGAAAGCCGTTCCGACGGCGCACACCACAAACACCATGCCGATCAGAGCACGATCGTCGAACAGACTGGAAAAAGGTTTCCAGTCGGTATCCGCGCTGAGACTGAACGGAAACAGAAACGTCAGTGCATAGTGCAGCAACGCGAACGGCTGGGTCAGCAGATACGAATACCGCGACGTTCCACCGGGGATAAATGACGGCGCCAGCCGGATGCTGACCACGACAAGCGAGCCGCACACTGCAAGCACAGGCCACGTCGATCGGAGCACGCGCTTGCACTTCCGAACATCGAACAATTCACCGAGAGAGAACCCGTTTTCGAAAAACGCGACGTACAGGAAAATCAACGGAGCAGTCATGGCGCCTTGTTCCTTGCCGAAGACCGCCGCCGCGGCAGGGACAAGATAAAGCGCCCAACGGCGGGCGCGGCCGTTGCTCGAAAACAGCAGAAGTGCGAGAACGGCTCCGAGTGTCGACAGGATTTCGGAGCGCGCAATGATGTAGTTCACCGTCTCCGCATTCGCGGCATGCAACGCGTACCAGCTGGCCGCGAACAGAGCCAGCCACGCATTCCAGCGGTGCGGATTTGCGCAGTTCAGAATGCGCCTGAACAGAAAGAGCATGGCGATGCACTGCACGATGAACAGCACGAAGCTCGTGGCGTGAAAGACGAAGGGATTCGGGCCTCCGGCAATTCGATAGTCGATGGCAAGGGTTGTCGTTACGAGCGGCCGGTAGCTTTGATGCGACGGAGTCGCACTGAACATTTTCGCGCTTTGGAAGAATCGAGGGATGTTTCGAATGTCGCGAATGGATGGATTGTTCAGGATCGTGTGATCGTCATCGAAATGAAAATCGTTGCGAAAATGATTGGAATACGCTGCGATGACGGCTGCCAGCGCCAGAGTGCATGCGGCAAGATACCCACGGCGGGTGATCCTCGACTTCACGGCAACCCACAACTTTTCCATCGAATGCATCCTTCGGAGTTTGGGGAGTTTTGGGGACGCACACCGAAACTCCCCAAAACTCCACCAGGTCGGGGTTACGGAACGAGGACGTTCACGCCGATGATGCTCATGCGGCCGTTGTTCACAGTGCGCGTGTCACCGCCGGTCCAGCAGTTCACGCTGATGGTGACCTGCGTAGCAGGGCTCGCCGCTGTGAAGACGCCGTTCAACGAGATACCGCCTTTGGCCGCGGACTGGTTGTTGCCCAACAGCAGAGTATCCAGCCGATCGATCTCGGTCGATACTCCGTTCTGCACGGCGACGAGAGAGCAGACAACCTCTTTCTGACCGTTAGCGAAAGGCACGTTGAGCTTCGCATCCACGATGTAAGAGTTGCTCCCGGACACAACCTGAGTCAGAACCGTCGAGGAAGTGCCTGTGATACCGGCCGACGCGAACTTCTTGTGATAACCGAATGCGTTGCCTGCGGGTCCTTGTACTCCCTGGTTGCCGGTTTCACCTTTGGGACCTGTGTCGCCCTTGGCGCCCTGATTACCTTGATTACCCTGGTTTCCCGTCTCGCCTTTCGGACCGGTTTCACCCTTTGGTCCCGTATCACCCTGAGGCCCGGTGTCGCCCTTGGCGCCCTGATTACCTTGGTTACCTTGGTTACCTTGGTTACCCGTATCACCCTTTGGTCCCGTATCACCCTGAGGCCCGGTGTCACCCTTGGCGCCCTGATTACCCTGTGAGCCCGTGTCGCCCTTCGTGCCGGTGTCGCCTTTCGCGCCGGTGTCGCCCTTCGCACCGGTGGGTCCAGTCGGGCCGGTGAGTCCCTTTGGACCGATGACTGAGAAGTCGAAGGCAACCTCGTCGTTGTAGACAGGACCGTTTCCGGTGGAAATGACAAGCCGGTGGATTGCCAGAATACTGAGTTTCGAGCAATCGATCGCCGCATAATACGGACCCGATGCGAGCGTTGCAGCGTTGTTATCCGCAGGGGTGAGGGGGATCCAGGCCGTATATTGACCGGCGCCAAGGTCGATCAAAAGTTTGGGTGCGTTACCCGTATTGAAATTCTTTCCGACAAAGTTCAGGTAGCGCGCGGGTGCCGTGTCTCCGGCAAAGCACGGAGCAACAGGCCCGACAACCGAACCACCCGGCGCCGACAAATACACGGCACCGATGCCCAACTGGTTCGGTGAACCCGTGACTTCGAGGATTTGCGCCCAGCCGGTGGATGCGGTCAGCATCATCGCGAGCAGCACTAACAAAAGAGGCAAACAGCGTTTCTTATCGAACAATCTCATGGATTGGACTCCTTCCGGTTAAATCGATTCCGTTCGGTTTGACGCTCAATCGTCGTTCCAAGCGATCCACCGCACCGGCACACGGGCGATATAGTAGCGGTGCGATCCGCGTGGCGCATCGGAACGCAGTCCCTTTAGAACCGCACGGATGTGTGTTTTTAGAAGACAACGCACCGGCAGGTTTGTCGAACGATGCTGGGAGATCCGTCCTAAGGACGCGATGGAATCGCCGGGGATCGGTTACTTCTTCTTTTCCAGGAGCTTGTCCATTTCATCCATAACGCGATTCATCGCTTTGACCGTGAGTTCCAGCGGTTCGTCGGTCGTCATGTCGACTCCGGCGTCCTTGAGAAGGTCGATGGGATACTTCGAACCGCCGGCACTGAGAAAATCCAGATAGCGTGTGCGCGCCCCGGCGTCTCCATCCTTGACCTTCTCCGCAAGCGCTTCAGACGCCGCGAACGAAGTCGCGTATTGGAAGACATAGAAGTCCGCGTAGAAGTGCGGAATGAAACTCCACTCATGCGCGATGTAATCGTCGACGACGCTGACGCCCTGATCATGACCGTAGTACTTCTTCGTGATGTCCATGTACGTTTTGTCGAGGGCGACGCCCGTTATGGGCTCACCCTTTTGCGCCATCTCGTACATCCGCAGTTCGAACTCGGCAAACTGAGTCTGACGGAACACCGTGCCCTTGATGTTTTCCAGAAAGTTGCCGAGTATCGAGAGCCGCGCATCGTCATCATTAATCTTCTTCAACACGTGATCGATGAGCAGCGCCTCATTGAACGTCGATGCGACCTCGGCCACGAAAATCGGGTAATTCGAGAGCGCATACGGCTGCTTCTTGTTGGAGTAATAGCTCTGCATCGTGTGGCCCAGTTCGTGAGCAAGCGCGCTGACGTCGGCGTACTTTCCATTGAAGTTGATCAGCATGTACGGATGAACGTCGTAAGCGCCGCCATGGGAGTAAGCGCCCGATCGCTTGCCTTCGCCCGGCAGCAGATCGATCCATCGCTCGTTGAAGGCACGCTGAATCACGGATTGATACTCGGTCCCGAGCGGCGCGACGGCTTCCAGGACAAGCTTCTGGGCTTCCTCAGGCGTGTATTCCAGCTTGACCGACGACACCAGCGGTGCGTACAGGTCGTAATAGTGAAGCTGGTCCAGATTCATCATTTTCTTTCTGAGTTTCAGATAACGATGAAACGTCGGAAGGTTGCGATTCACTCCGTCGATCAGCCGGTGGTAGACCGAGAGAGGGATGTTCGGGCCGTTCAGAGAGTATTCCAGGGCGGATTCGTACTTCCTTGTCTTGGAGAAGAAGAGAACCTTCTGCACTTCGGCGCTCATCGTTGTCCCGAAGGTCCGGTTGAATCCGCCTAAGGAAGTAAAGAAAGCGGACATCACCGTCTCGCGGTCCGCTCGATTGGGGACGGCGCGGAGGTCGCTGTAGGCCGCCTGATCCAGCTTGACCGGTTGTCCATCGCTCAGCTTGACGGTGGGATACGGGAAGTCGGCGTTGGCGAGAATGCCGTAAGTATTCTGTGGGCTCGATGCCAGGACGCCGGCATCGGCCAGGATCTTCTCCTCGCTGTCGGTCAACGTGTGCGGAGCGCGCCGGACGATATCCTCGAGATAAAAGCGGTAGATTTTCAGGCGCGGTTCCGTCGTGAGGTAGCGCTCGATCGTTGCTTTGCCCGCCTTCAGAATCTCCGGTTCGACATACGAACACTCCGCGCTGAAGGTCGATGCCAGCTGCGTCATTTCCTGACGCATGCCCTGGTGGCCACTGTCACGCGTGTCCTGATCCGCCAGCAGCGTGGCGTAGGTGAAAAGGCGCGACACTTCCTTGTCGAGCGCATACAGCTTGTCGAGCGTGTCGGCCAGCATCTTCGCCGAGGACACCACCTTTCCGCGAAACTGCTGCATCGTCGGAATATCCGCCCCGACTTTGTCTTTCGCCGTCCGCCATGCCTCTTCGGAGGAATAAATGTCGGCAAGGTTCCATTTGAATTTGACGGGAATTTTCGATCGATCGCGATCCTGAGGGCTGCCGGCTGTGGTTAATGCGCTGAGAATCATAGCGGTGATAAAGAGTGTACGCATGGAGCAATTCTACATCTAACGAGATCTGGGGACGCACACCTGAACTGTGCAGATTCGGGGGACGCACACCGCAGTTCAGGTGTGCGTCCCCCGGATCTCCCCTGAGCTCAGACCGGTTTAACATTCTTTAACAACCTCGAATGTTGTCCTTTGTGTAACGGCGGCGGTGAAACGGCCGTATTGTTAAACGGTTGGAGGTGAGCCGGTGACAAGGCTTCGCGCTCGAGACAAGATATTGCTGTTCTTCACCCTGGCCTTCGTTGCGTTCACTGCCCTGGGCCAGGTACCCACCACGACTGGACCGCTGCTTCAAGGCATTGTCGCCTCCAATAAGATTCCGTTACCAGGCGCCGTGATGCTCGCAACGCCGGCCGATGGGTCAAGAAACCCAGTAACCACCATCACGGACATTAATGGGCAGTATGTGATGAAGGTTCCAACGGCCGGAAAATATCACCTGTCTGCCGAGTTGCCGGCGTTTGCGTCCGAAGCCAAGGATATCGAAATCAGCGATCCTTCAAAGCCGCTGCGGGTCGACTTTGAATTGACGTTGTTGTCGCGCGCGCAACGCGCCTCTCAGCCTGCGTCGAACGGCGGCGGTGTGCGCGGAAATCGTGGAGGCGCTGCACAGCCGGCCGAGACCGTCGAAGCTCCGGCGGATCCTCTGGCATCCGCACAACCCGACACCACACTTGCCACGCAGGGCGTTGCCGCGCTTCCCGGAATGTCAGCCGACGCGCCAACCGAGTCTGTGGCGGTTGCCGGCAATACGGCGTCGCCGGCCTTCGGTGGAATGTTTGATGCGGACCGTCTCGCCCAACTGGGTTTCGGTGGAGACTTTGGCTCGTTCGGCGGTTTGGTTCCAGGTGGACAACGCGGCGATGGCCAACCGGGAGCGGAAGGCGCACGCGGCGACTTCGGCGGCCGTGGTGGCCCCGGAGGTCGGGGCGGACCTGAAGGTCCCGGCGGCCGCGGTGGACCGGGAGGCCGCGGCGGTTTCGTTCTGGCGGGCCAACGCGGCCGTCGAAACCTGAATCGGCCGCAAATCAATTTCGCCTATACGCTCGCCGACTCGCTCTTCGATGCAGCGCCATATTCTCTGAAAGGCGCTCCCAGCAACAAACCCCAATACGCCCAGAATCGTTTCAATGGAACCATCGGCGGACCGTTGGTCATTCCGAAGATCATCCACTCCAGTTCAAATACATCCTATAACCTCAGCTTCAATGGCTCGGTCGTTCGAAATCCGTTCGACGTGTTTTCCACCGTCCCCACCCTCGCCGAAACCTCGGGCGACTTTTCAGAGCGTGAC
>JACXTT010012054.1_pt1 | contig 11495 bp, 9 predicted proteins | sample 9270951 | NCBI WGS metagenome assembly JACXTT01 (sample SAMN15532306, study PRJNA645909) | rock metagenome | isolation source: weathered quartz diorite | place: Puerto Rico | collected 2017-06-21 | reverse complement strand
GCTCGCACTGGCCGACAAGTCCGCTTCGTGTTTGTATGGGTTCGAACCGTTGCAGCTGGCCGGCACCCACGTCATCAAGGAATCATTTTGCTACAGACATCTGCTCAACCATCTTCTGACAACGACATCACTCGCTGATTCGTGGACCCGCGAGTCACAGATGGCGCGTGAGTTCCTTCGACGCTTTTTCGGGGTATTCCTTCGGCCCGACCTCGGCATCCATGTCGCCGGTTCCGCAGAATTGGCACTCAAGTGGAAGCACGAGGCGGGAGTTATCCCGACCGCATTCGAAAGCCTGCTCGTCGCAGGACAGCCTGCGGGCCCTTCATTCGTCGACCTACAAAACACGTGCGCGAGGGAGTTCGCCTCGTTTGCTGATGAATACAACTGGACGACCATTGCCGTCAGCGACGACTCGCGCGGCCCAAACCGCCGCGCCGCATTCGACAGACTCGCGCAAACGGCACTGGGCGGATGCTGGCTGGACAAGATGGAGTCATGAGCAATGTGTAGCGCTCTGGATCAACAACTGATTGCTCGCCTGTTGCGCCATCTCGACGACGGTACGACCACCCTGCACCCCGAGCCTGTGCGGTATGTCACTCGCGACTATCTTGACGCGACCGTCTACACATACGAGCTGGAACGGCTATTCGCCAAGCGCCCGGTGCCATTGACCCATCGCTCGGAAGTGCGCGACGCGAATTCCTTCGCCACGTTTTCAGTGCAAGGCTTACCCCTGTTCCTCGTCCGATTACACTCCGGCGCCCTCATGTGTCATGTCAATGCGTGCCGTCACCGCTGCGCCAAACTCGTCCATCCCAACGGCGGAACGCTCCGGGGAGACATCGTCTGTCGGTTTCATGGGTGGACCTATCGCCCGGATGGCGTCGTTAGCCACGTACCGGAGGCACGAAGCTTTCCGCAACTGCGCCCAGCCGATCGTCGACTGCTCGCGGTGCCGCTCGTCGAGCAGTGCGGCCTCCTATGGGTGGTGCCCGATCCGGCGGTTGAGCCTGCGCGCGTCGCGCCTCATCTCGCGCGGCGTTTCAGCGCGGTGGGAACCGAATTGACGAGATACGGACTGGATGACTATGAATTCTTCCGCCACGAGCCGCCAATTCCAGCCTCGTTCAATTGGAAGCTAGCGGTCGAGGCATTTCTGGAGATCTACCACTTCCGGACGGTTCATCCAGGATTACAAAAGTACGTATTCAAGCCGGAGGTTTCGCTCGTGGATTCGTTCGATCTGGACATTCGCATTACGTTGCCGAAGCAATCGCTCCTCTCCCTGCGATCGGATTCAGCCGCCATACAGGAGCTTCGGCCACACGCCACGATTCTCTATTTCATCTTTCCTTCAACGTTCGTCTTCGTAGAGAGCACTCATATTTCGATCATGGATATTCGTCCGGAGACGCTCTCGACCTGTAGCTTCCACATCTTTCACTGCATACCCTCCTACGAGCATGCCGAAGAGGCCGATCGCAATATCGCGAAGTTTCTCCAGGTCGTCGCGGAAGACATTGGAATTGGGGAGAGCGCCTATGCAGGAATCCGAGGGGGGGCCGCTCGGGACGTTGTCATTGGGCGCAATGAAGTAGGCGTCCATCTTTTCAAAGGATCTTTGAAGCGGGTGCTGGGTGACATCGATTCACCTGAAGGGATTTCGACCACCGTCCGGTCCGTGCCGCCCCCGCCGGAATCTGATTCACGTGAAGACTGAATTATCCGCGCGCAGCCCGAATCACCCCGGTCGTGCTGACCACAGGGTCCGCCGACTCCGCCTGGCGGAGCTCCGGACCATGTCGATCCGCCGGCTCGCGATTCACGATGACTCTCGTACGCCAACCTGTGCGGCGCCCTTGCACATCATTGCTGGATCACGGGCCTCTGCCTTCTTGCCTTCTCTATTACGCAAGTGGAGGACTCGACGGCTCTTGGTGATCGCAACTCGTCGCGCGATCCAGGAAGCTGAACTCGCGAACATGCTGCATCCGTGGACTACAGTGTGGTTCGACCGCCTCCACCCAAATCCGTCCGTGGAGACCGTGGTCCTGGCCGCCGACGTCGTCAGAACGGAAAAGCCCGATACCGTCGTCGCCGTCGGCGGGGGATCGACCATGGACACAGCCAAGGCCGCTCGGCTGGTGCCAGCCAATCGTCGCGACGTCGTCGACGCCTTGGCCGGTGACGAGACCTTGCTCTTGCAGCCGCCTCCACGCCTCGTCCTCGTGCCCACGACCGCCGGAAGTGGTGCAGAAATCACGCGGTTTGCGACCGTATACGACGGCGACCGAAAGCGATCGTTGGATTTCCCGAACGTACGAGCCGATGCTGTCCTGATCGATCCGAATCGCGCCATGAGCTGCCCGCCGCGCGTGACCTACTCCGGAGTATTCGATGCGATAAGTCACGCCGTGGAATCGTACTGGAGTGTGCGTTCCACACTGCGGTCTCGCCAGTTCGCCCTCAGGGCCCTTCGCGAATTACTGGCCGTTGGCGTACAGCCACTGCGGTCCCCGACTCTCCAGCAGCGCATGAGCCTCGCCATCGCTTCGCTCAATGCGGGCCGCGCAATCGATATCTCGAGGACGACCGCCGCTCACGCGTTCTCGTACCTCCTCACGATACGACACGGGATCCCTCATGGTGTGGCCTGCCTTTTGAACCTCATATGGCTCGTCGACTACAACGCCAACCATCTCGCCGCATGCCGCGATACGCGCGGTATCGATTTCGTCCGACAGCGCATCGAAACGGTGACAACGATACTCGCTCGCGCAAAGGGCGCCACGGCAGCCTCTGCAGCCCTCCGAGATCTAGTCCACCAGGCGGGAATGTCCGCTCGGTTCCGCGACTATGCTCTGCACCCGACCGATCTCGACACACTTGTGAACGACGGATTGTCGGCAGGCGGCCGAGCAGACAACAATCCGGTGAATCTCGATCCCGAGCGCGTGGTACAGGCCGTACGCGAACAATACTGAGGGGCGACGATGCCAACCGATCTATTGGATGCGGCACGAGTGCAGATGCCCGAAGAGTTCACGAGCTGCGCTCTGTCTTCGCGACGTCGTCGGGCCGATTCTCGCAGTCTGCGAACGCTCTGCGCACGTCTGACTGCTGACCGAGTCGACTCTAAACCCGGCTATGTCGTTCTCACCGGGTTGGGGCCGCTTGATGAGCTTCAGTCGAAGCAGATGATTGCTACGGTATCTGAGTTCATCGGGCCGCTCCTGCCGCAGGACGCGAACGGAGCACTCATCCGCGACGTCCGAGACCGTGGCATCCGCCTGGGTCAGGGACGGACGGGTCGTTACTCGGACTCTCGGGACGGCGGAAATCTCCACACCGACGGTCCCCACGCACCGTTCTCGCCACCCGACTACTTTGCTCTGTACTGCGTTCGACAAGCTCGAGTGGGCGGCGCCCTAGCACTTGTACACCTGGATGACGTGATCGCAAGGCTTTCACCCCAGGCGCTGCTGACCTTGAGCACGCCATATCACTTCGATCGGCGTGAGGACATCGTGGCTGATCCGACCGTCACCCGCGCGATTATCTCCTCAAACGCCGAGGGGTACCGGATTTGCTACCTTCGCGAGTACATCGAAATAGGACACCGCCATCCTCAGGTGCCGCGGCTCACGAGCGAGCAGTGCGCGGCTCTTGACGCCCTCGATCGCCTTCTCAACGACCCGACGCTTCAGCGCGTCGGAACGTTGCGGCCTGGGGAACTGATCGTGGTGAACAACCGCGTCTTATGCCACGGCAGAACAACATTCGAGGACGACCCTCAACCGAACGAGAAGCGCCTCCTTCTTAGAACGTGGATCCGACGAGCCGGCGTGCCGCTCCTCCCCGCTGGAACATCAATCGCGGCTGCACGAAAGGATGAATGCAATGAACCGACGTCACGGTAGGGCTGTATCGCGACTCCTATACGGCGGATTGCTGACGCTCGCAACCGTGAGTCCGCACGCGGCCGCATTCGGCCAACAGATCAGCGCTGAAGAGGCCTCTGGGATTGTTCGGCATGGTGATGATCTCCTCATCGCGTCCGACAATGTTGCGGGCGCGTACTTCCGATTCCGCCTACCCTCACCGACACCTTCCGTACTCACCATCACTCCTGATCGCCTCGAAAAGATCGAGTTTCGCGGCGGGACGCTTGGTATGGACCTCGAGGGAATCACCGTGCTCGCCGATGGCCGTGTCGCGGTCGTATCGGAAAGGCTTCGTGTGCTGCTCGGCGATGGTGGTGTCATTGCGGAATACGACGACCCACTCAGCGAGATAGGCAATCGCGGTCTGTCCGGCGTGGCGGCACGAGATAAAGGTAACGGCGTGTCGGAAGTGGCTGTCGTGTGGGAGGGTGGTTATCCCGCGCGGCACGACCTTCCAGAGGATCTGCGAAACGCCCTGGGCAGCATCGCGATGTCACCCGTCATTTGGGTTCACGACCTACATCCCGGAGCGATGAATCTTCGAATCCGACAACACCAGGCTCGCAAGATACGCCTGAAACCGCCGCTTCCCGCCGGTGATGAGCCTCTCGCGCAACGTTTTCGTGCTGTCGATCTCGTCTGGCACGTCTCAAAAGACGGTGTGCATGGCAGCGACCGGCTCGGGTTCATCGTCCTATTGGTTTCAAACAATAGCCCGCATCAGGGGCCTTCCACCTTTGAGCACGTATGGCTGCAGCGATTCGGTATGAACGGTGAACCGGTCGGGCAACCCATCGACGTGAAAACGTCCGTGCCAACCGCGATCCGCGAGGCGAAATGGGACGGACTCGGCTGGTTTCACCCCGGGAAAAGCGTTGTGATCGTCCACGATGTTCCACCGCGGGGCGACCCGACGGCTGTCATCATTACCCTACCGTCTAACTGGTAGAGCTGGGGCCTACTCAGCCAGCGATCCGTCCCGGCATTTTCGCGGTAAACACGATGACGCCGGTTGATCCGATAGCGGCTGCCGTCCAGAACGGTGCTACAGGCGACATTTCCCAGAGGAATCCACCAACGAGAGCTGCCGGCGCTATCGCCAAGCTTCGCACGAAATAGTACATGCCAATCGATCGGGCACGCGCCACGGGCGATGCTAGATCGACAATCAGGGCGATCCTCGCGGGCTCTCCTATCTCGCGAAGTCCGGAGATGACGAAAGCAAAGACGAGACCGATGAAGGTGTGCGCGCACACAATGGCTGCGGGAAAGAGAGCAAATGCGACGAATGTCGCAGTAACACACAGCTTTCGACCGACATGACCGGCGAGCGGGCCAGCAAAGAGATAACAAGCAATGGATGTAACCACTTGAATCGTAACAAGTAGTCCATAATCCTGCACTCGACTTTGACTTATATTGACCACATACAGAATCAGAAACATGTCTACGAGTGACTCGCTGGCTCGTACCAAGATATCTGACGCCAACAGCCATCGCAGCGGCGTCGGCATTCTCTGCCACACACCGCCAACCGGCAGTGGAACGTGGCCCCTAGCCGGGATCCTGAGGCGAGAAATGAGGACGAGAGCCAGCGCCGCGAGAACAAGGGTCGCGCCAAGTCCTATTCGTACACCCGTCTTGACTCCATACGTCGCGATGGCCCACCCACCGAGTGCGGGGGCGACGGCAGTTGGTATGCGCCTGACGGCCGATTGTGTCGCGAATCCACCCGCGAGCCGCTCCTTCGGAAGGACGTCACCCACGATAGCGAGAAGAGTGGGACTCGCCATGTTTGTCCACACCCTCGCGAATGCGAGGCCCACGAACACAAGTGGCCACGATGACGAGGCGCCGTAGACGACATAGCCGATCGCCGCCAACGTCACGAATAGCATGAGCGCGTGACGACGCCCATAGCGATCGCTGAGCCAGCCCCCCGGATACTGATAACAGGCGCCGATGATCTCGCGACTCGCTCCAAACAACCCGATCACACTCGCCGATGCACCAAGCGCTTCAAGGTATTTCGGCAAAAACGGCTTCCACAGGTTCTCCCCGACGGCCAGCACGAACATCGCTGCCGAGACCGCGATGACATCGCGCTCGAAGAACACCTGCCAATAAGGCGCGTAGCTCCTTCTCTGAAAGGACAGTCTCATCTTATCCTCTGACCCTGTCCTTCCTCGTAGCACTCACGCGTCTTTGTCGCGTCCATATAGGCGCTATAATACCTCTTATTGGCACCGCATCTTTGACTTGACACTATGCGGTCTACATACTAAAAGTTCCCAGTAGGGCCTCATACTTTTAGGGAGGTCGCCATGGCATCGCCCAACCGCGGCGCGTACCTCGCTTTCCTGGGCATTGATGGGATCGGTAAGACCACCGCCGCCCGCCGACTGTGCGATGAACTGCGCGCTGCCGGCCGTCCGACTGAACTCGTGTCATGGAAACGCTGCGTGACCGAGCACGTTCTATGTGGGTCTGCCGACTTTCCGCGTCCGTCCCTGGAGCAGCTTTGGCTCGAATCGTTTCGCCTCTTCATGGGTAGAGCATCAGTCAATGGGCAGCGCTGGAAATCGCCATCAACTCTCGATCAACTGTACGGGCCGGCCGGGACAGCCAGTTTAGTGGGTGCCAAAATTACCGACTTCTCGCCGTCGGGGCCGCTCGCAGCCGTGTGGGTCGAGCTTGCCGCGAATCTCCTTCTCCGTTTCGAGGTGATCGAGCCGCTCTTGAAATGCGGCACTACGGTAGTTCAGGATTCATTCGGTTACAAAGATCTCGTCAAGCTTTTGACTATGGTCGCGCGTCTTTGTTCAGAGTGGGTACAGCCGTTGGAGCTGGCCGGGACCTTCATTCGTCGGTGCTTCGGCGAGTTCCTAGGTCCCGATGTCGGCATTCACTTACGCGGCTCGGCCAGCATGGCTCTCGATTGGCGGCGACGGGCCGGTCAGGCCCCCAGCATCTACGAGAACTTTTCTGTGCTTGGGCACACCACGGAACAGTCGTTCCTAGAGCTGCAGGAGGGCTGCGCCATCCTGTTTGCCTCCTTCGCCGAAGCACATAAATGGGTCGTGGTGACGATGCAAGAGAGGCCGCCCGAAGACAACGGTGAAGCCATTCTCCATGCCCTTCGCGATACTTCAGTCGCTTCGGGCCTGCGACGTTCCCCAGTGGCTTAGCTGATGCGCGCGAATGATGCCGCCGTATCGAAATCTAAAGGAGTCGGTGATGCACGCACGTGATCTGGTTACAGCAGTGACATACGATCCGGACACAACCGCGACCGCATGGCTAGCGGAAACTGAGGGAATGTTCCCACGGGCGATCTCCTGGCCCGACTTCCTTGTCCTTTGCCTTCAGCACCGGATTGCGGGTCTCGCCCACGACACGCTCCGGGCGCTGGGATGGTATGACCAGATTCCCTGGACTGTCTACAACGAGCTCTCGTATTGGTCCCACGACACCGAGTTTCGCCAAGCCGAGCTTCGTTCAGCGCTTTCAGAATTGGCGGTGGCCGACCCGGATGCCGTTTCCCGCGCCGCGCTCTTGAAGGGCGCCGCTCTGTATCCTCAATATAGGAAGCCAAGTCACCGCCCCATGAACGACTTTGACATTCTATTTTCGGCCGATGATTTTGCGCGTATCGAGCCGGCATTCGAGCGGCTTGGCTATTGGAAGAAAAATAGCCTCAATGGACCGACATACTACCGAAAGGCTTCGGCGCATCCCGGCAAACTTTGCCTCGATGTCCATGTGTGTGGCCCGAGCAAATACTATCGTCCCGATTCTGCCATCTCAGATTCATGGCTACGCGCGAGCGTCCCATACAACCACTTCGGCGTCTCGTGTCGACGACTCAGTCCAGAGTTTGAGTTTGTTAACGTGATCACGCATATTCAAGAGCACCTCGGCAGTTGGGTCCATGCGACAGACGACGACGATATCCGGCTCATCCGATTCATTGATCTCGAGTTGCTGCTCGCAACGACAGCGGTCGATGTTGCCGCGGCTTGGTCGTTGGCGACCGAGCTCGATCTTCATGGCGAATTCGCACTGGGACTTTGGGCCTGGGCGCAGGTGAGGCGTTCCCTCCCCGCTGCGGTGATAACCCTGGCTCCACTCGTCGCGCTCGTAGACGACCTTGGCGATTTGTGCGCAGTCCCCGGTGGCACGCTGGCGCGGTGGTACCTTCCACTGCGTGATCGCGCCTTCCTTGTCGACCGCGGCGACCGCGCGTTCGATCTGTTGCCAATAGATCTTCAGGCGCCTATCGCGGGCCGTCACTGGGGAGAGTGGCACGACTGGTACATGCATCGCAACGCGATGACCGTCAGCAGAGAGAAGGTGGAGACGATAGCCGCTTTGGCAAGAGAGCGGGTTGCCAACTTTTTTGTGCCACGCCAGTGACTCGTCAGCTGGACCGCGAGGACGTGAAGGGCGCCGACGAGCCTGCGTCGGATCGTCGTGGGCGATGCTCTGCCCTCATGAGGCTCGCTACGCGCTCTGCCAGCATCACACAGCCGAGGTAGGTGTTTCCTCGCGGGATGAGCGGCATCGAGCTGGCGTCCACGACACGAAGCCCCGGGACGGCGCGGACGTAGCAATACTCGTCCAGAACGGCGAGCGGGTCGCTGGCCGGCCCCATTGCACATGTCCCTATCTGATGACCATAGCTCTTCTGTTCATTCTTGAGAACATCCGCAATGACATCGATTCTATCCAACCGACCGCGCGGCGCCGTCCGCCTAGCGCCGAGGCGCTTGAAGGCTTTCGTGCCTTCCCATTCGGCGAGCCGTTCAAGTAGCCGCTGAAGCTTGCTCACGCCGGCCCCGTCAAGGCGTTGCGCCGTAATGACGGAGCGATCTACGTCGACGACTTCCACCCTACCCCGATCTTGCATGTCGAGGACAAACGCCATTACAACGAAGATCGTCTTCCGATCGTCAGAGTGTCGATCGAGTGCCGGAAACATGTGTGACGTGATGCGGCCTGGATCGCCGTCGATCCAGACAATCTGCGCGGGCGAACCCCTTTGTCCTGAGGGCCCATCGTGCTGAAACGTGATGGCGACGCCCATATGGTCCTGTAAATTGCTGCCGACACCGGGAACGTCCGCATGGATCTTTATGCCTGCCTGCTCGAGCAGCCGCGCCGGACCGATTCCCGATCGTTGAAGCAGCAGCGGAGAGTCTATGGCACCACAACACACAATGACCTCATTCGCGCAAAAGACCGCGTCGTCATCGGTCCGAACTCCAATCGCGCGTCCCTTTTCGATGAGAATTCGTTCGACCCTCGTCGAACAGCGCACCTGCAGATTCCGGCGCCTGAGAACGCTTCTCGTGAGGTAGGCGCTGCTGACTGTAACGCGGTGCCCAGTCGTTGGGTCGATTGTTGCTGGAAAGGCGCCAACGCCCGGCAACTTCATCGGGTCGTTCAGATCGTCCGACCAGGGGACTCCCATCTCGCTGACGCCATCGCGGAATGCATGGTGATAGCGCGCATGCTCAGTGCTTCGCCATCTCAGAACCGGTAGAGGCCCGTCGGCACCATGCAAGTCGGTATTGCGCCAGTAGTCGTGGTCCGTTTCAATGGAGCGAAATGTTGGCAGCACGTCGCGCCATCCCCAGCCCGGGAGTGCCCGGCTCTTCCACGCATCATAATCAGACGGCTGACCACGGATCGTTGCCAGGTAATTGATCGCTGATGTACCGCCCAAGACATTCCCGCGCACCATACGGATTCTTGGGCCATCGGGTACTTGCATGTGAAACGTGGAGCCGAAGGCTGACCCAGCCCACACGTTCTGCGCTCGCCCGGCTTCTAGTATGCTCGCGTCGTACCTCGACTGATGCAGGCCTCCTTCAAGGAGGAGCACGCGGTGGCCATAGTCCTCGCTCAGTCGTGACGCCAACACGACACCACTCGTTCCACCGCCGACAATCACAACATCCCACTGATGAGCGCGGCCCGGCATGACTCCCTGTGACCCCAGATCCGAGTGCCTCAGCAGGGGTTGAAATCACCCGACGCCGTCGCCGACTTCAATCGACGCTCTACCGTCGAGAACCATCGATTTCCACCACGGACGCAACCGTTCGAGAAACGCTTCGCAGCTGGACGTATCTGCAGGCCAGTCACAAGCGGTGCGACGTGCGGCCGCCGCCGGCGGCAGCCAGTCGCCTTGATGCCCTCGCGATCGGCCATCAGCCCAGCGTCAACTCCCCCCGACCGACGACTGGCGCCCTGCTGACATAGCGAGCCTCGGCGTGATCGAGTTCCTCATAGTCACAGAGCCGAAAGATCTCGCCGAGTGGCGCGATCTCAGGTTCAAGGTCGATAAGCCTCTGCGTGCGCCGAATTACGCGAGAGGCATGCATCATTGCCGCAACTGCAGCCCGCAGATTGTGATTCGCCCAGATGACGAGCGATATGCCAATCTCCTGAAACAATGACGTAGGGGTCCGATAGTACCGAGTAGGTACGATCACCACCGGCGCACGGTTTTGCCACCGGCCAACGAAGCCGACGATCTCATCAGCGACGTCCATCTTCGAGTGAATAAGCACACCATCCGCCCCGGCATCGCAGTAGGCATGTGCTCGCCTAAGCGCCTCGTCGAGGCCCTTCCCGGCGATAAGCGCCTCCACGCGCGCTATCACGGTGAAGTCGTCGTAGAGTTGGCTATCCTTCGCCGCTCGGATGCGTCCACAGAACTCGTCGATATCGGCTAACACCTGCCCGTCGCCGATGAATGAATTCATCTTCGGAAATACTTTATCCTCGATACAGACGCCGGCGATATTGCGCTGGCATAGTTTCTTCACAAACCGCCTTACCGTATTGAAGTTGCCGTGGCCCGTGTCGCCGTCGACGAGAATCGGCTTCGTCGTGGCATCCGCCATGAACTCCAGCACATCGAGGATTTGTGTCCACGTTGCTTCGTTGCAGTCGCGAACACCAAGAGCGGACGACATCGACAGCCCCGATGCCCAGATACCTTCGAAGCCTACCGCCTCTACGACTCGCGCCGATAGGGCGTCATGAGCTTCCATGAGGAATGCCAGGTTCGGCTCCAGCAGCTGCTGACGCAGCAGAGACGCTCTACGCTGGCCCTCAGAAGAGACGACCGTAGCATCGGGAGAAACGACCGTGGCATCGCGTTGCGTCGCTGATGGCATGAGCTTCCCCTATTACGTAAGCAAAGATTGTCGCCACGCTCTCTATAACCTAAAGGTATTTGCCATGTCAAGCCCTTCTAGAGGCGTGCCGCGACAAGACGTGCCAGGGGTAATGGTCGCGCTTCTACCTAGGCTCTAGCAGCGTACTCAAAAGCCAGGAGCGATTCGCAGCTCGAGAATTGCGTTCGCGCCCAGCCGGGCGCGCGGTTAAGCCAAGCGTTTTCACATACCAGAACGCTGCAAAACGCTACGCTTGCCCGAACGGGCCCGCTGGGTTAACCAACTCCGGCAAGCCACCATTCATGGACGGACTACACCGGCCACTCCTTAAAACGTTCCCCAATCCGGGCCCCAA
>JACXTT010012053.1_pt1 | contig 11496 bp, 11 predicted proteins | sample 9270951 | NCBI WGS metagenome assembly JACXTT01 (sample SAMN15532306, study PRJNA645909) | rock metagenome | isolation source: weathered quartz diorite | place: Puerto Rico | collected 2017-06-21 | reverse complement strand
CCCCCCCCGCCAGGCGAGCGGGGCGGGGTGTCGCGCGCCGCGCCTCCACCCGACGCCGTTAGAGCCGCACTTCACCAAAGCGCCCGGCCTTAAGGTCGTCGCGCCCGCGACACCCGCGGACGCAAAAGGCATGCTGCTGGCCTCAATTCGCGACCCCGACCCCGTACTGTTCCTCGAACCGCTGCGCGGGTACCGCCAGGTGAAGGGCGAGGTGCCCGCCGGTGACCACACCGTCGAGCTCGGGAAAGCACGGGTCGCGCGTGAAGGATCGGACGTGACCGTGGTGGCATGGAGCGCCGCGGTGCAGGTGGCGCTGCAGGCGGCGGAGGACGCGGCGGCTCAGGGCATCTCGGCCGAGGTGATCGATCTTCGTTCGCTCGTCCCGCTCGACGTGGCCGCCCTTGCGACATCGGTGACGAAGACAGGGCGCGCGGTGGTCGTTCAGGAAGCCCCCCTTACGTCGGGTTTCGCAAGCGAGGTCGTGGCGACGATCCAGGAGGAGGCGTTCTTCTCGCTGCAGGCGCCGATCCGCCGCGTCACCGCGCCAGACGTGCCGTACCCGGTGCAGATGCTCGAAGAGCACTACGTGCCCAGCGCGGGACGCGTCCTCGACTCGATCGTCGGCGTGACGCGCGACTGATGGCGCGATACGAGTTCCGCCTTCCCGACATCGGCGAAGGGCTCGCCGAGGCGGAGGTGGCGAGATGGCTGGTGGCGGTGGGCGACCGCGTGTCGGAGGACCAGCCCGTGGTCGAGATGATGACCGACAAGGCGACGGTCGAGCTTCCCGCCCCGGGCGCCGGAGTGGTGGTCGAGCAGCTGGTCGGGGAAGGCGACGTCGTGAAGACCGGCGCCGTGCTCTATGTCCTGGAGACCGACGGCCAGGTCGATGTCAGAGCGCCGGCCGAGCCCGAGGTGAGGCCTGCGCCTCGGGCGACGGTCGCATCGCCGGGCGACGCCACCGGTGTGCTGGCGCCGCCCGCGGTGCGCAAGCTAGCCCGCGAGCTTGGCGTCGACCTCGCCCGGGTCAGGGGCAGCGGAGCGGGCGGACGCATCTCCGCCGAGGATGTCCAGCGTCACGTCTCGTCGGCTGGTGCGGCATCCGCCTCTGCCCCCGCCGCTACGGCCGGCCGGCGCGAGCGCCTGCGCGGCATCCAGAAGCGGGTGGCGGAGACCATGGCGCAGTCCGCGCGTACGATCGCGCACGTCACCGGTTTTCACGAGGTCGAAGCGGTTAGCCTTGTCGAGCTCGGCTCACGCCGGCGGCCTGTGGCGGAGGCAAGCGGTCGCCGATTTCCTTTCGACACACTCCTGGTTCGCGCGGCGGCGATCGCGCTGCGCGAGCATCCGATCTTCAACGCTTCGCTCGACGAGGCAGCGGGCGAGATCGTCTTCCACGACGACGTCAACATCGGCGTCGCGACGGCGACACGTGAAGGCCTCATCGTGCCGGTGGTCAAGCATGCCGACATGCTCGACCTGGACACGCTGGCGGCGGAGGTCGATCGCGTCGCGTCAGCGGCACGCGACGGCAGCGTGGCGCTCGGGGACCTGCAGGGCGGAACGTTCACCGTCAGCAACACTGGCGCGTGGCGGGGCGGCTTTGGCACCTCACTGATCCGTCCACCGGAGGTCGCCCTCGCGGCTTTCGGGAGGGTCGAGGAGAAGGCCGTGGTGCGCGACGGGGCGATCGTCGCGCGGGCGATCATGCCGATGTCGGTCACGTTCGATCACCGGGTCATCGACGGCGAGCAGGGCCTCAGCTTTGCGCTGACGCTGCGAGCGTTGATCGAGCAACCGGAGAGGCTGGAACGCTAGTCACGTGGTAGCGGGCGACCAGTCCGATCCGGCGGACGTCCTGATCCTGGGCGGGGGGCCCGCCGGCTACGTGTGCGCACTGCGAGCGGCGCAGAACGGCCGGAGTGTCACGCTCGTGGAGCGCGCCCGGCTCGGGGGCGTATGTCTCAACGAGGGGTGCATCCCGAGCAAGCACCTGGCGCTGTTCGCTGCGGCGAAGGCGGGCGCCGAGCGCTTTGCCTCCGCCGGAATGCCTCCGTTCGCCGGTGCTCCGGACCTGTGCGCGTTCCAGAAGACCCGGGCAGGCGCCATCGACGTGCTGGTCAAAGGGGTGGCGGATCTTCTGCGCCGCGAGGGCGTGACCGTGATCAACGGCAGCGGCTGGTTTGTCGGCCGGACTCGAGTTTGCGTCGCGACCGGCGAGGAGTCGGCGCGTTACTTCGACTTTAAAGACGTCGTCATCGGGTCAGGATCGTGCGCGAACCCGATGCCAGGGCTGCCCTTTGACGGCGGGCGCGTCGTGGAACCCGGCCGTGCCCTGGAGTGGACGTCGGCGCCAGCTACCCTGCTCGTCGCGGGTGACGACTACGTCTCGCTCGAGTTGGCGGTTGCCTATGCAAGGCTCGGCAGCCGGGTGACCATCGCGACGTCCAACGAGCGGCTGCTGCCTGATTTCGACGCGGACCTCTCGCACGCGGCCCAGCGTGGTGCACGCGCGGCCGGCGTCGAGGTCCTTCTCTCAGTGGACCCGGCTGCCATCGAGTCCGACGTTGAGCGCGTGGTCGTGTCAGCGGGCCGGCGCCCGAACGTCGCCGACCTCCACCTGAGCGCCGCCGCGCTTTCCGCCGGCGCCAGCTCGCTACCAGTCGACGACCACCTGCGCGTCGACCGGCACGCCTACGCGATCGGCGACGTCACCGGCGCCCCGCATCTTGCACATCGGGCCATGGCACAAGGGCGAGTCGTGGGCGACATCCTGGGTGGCAGGGCGGCCGCGATGGATGCGCGCGCGCTGCCGCGCGTCGTGTACGCTGAGCCCGAGATCGCCGCCCTGGGCCTCAGCGAGGCGGAGGCCGCAGACGCCGGTATAGATGTCATCGCCGGACGCTTTCCGCTGGCCGCGCTCGGACGCGCCGTGGTCGAGGGAAGCACATCAGGCTTCGCCAAGCTGCTTTTTGCACGTGAGACCGGCGCGCTGGTCGGCGCGCACCTCGCAGGTCCGCGTGCCACCGACCTCATCGCGGAGCTGGCGCTTGCGATCGAGATGGGCGCCACCCACGAAGACCTCGCGCTCACGCTGCACGCCCACCCCACGCTCGCGGAGGCGGCGATGGAGGCGGCCGAGGTCGCGCTCGGGCGGCCCATCTACGTCCGTGCCCCGAGGCGATGATCACGCGCGTCTTCTTCGGCCCGCGGCGGCAGGACATGACGACCGAAGCCTGTCTCACCCACTGGCGAGGGAAGCATGCGCAGATCGGGGCACGCCTTCCCGGAGTGCGCGCGTACGTGCAGAACCATGGCGTGCTCGCGAACGGCCGGTTCCTGCTGCCGTATCCCGGGTTCGACATCATGCCGGAACTCGACTGGGACGACCTGGCATCGATGGACGCCGCGATCGACTCACCCGCGCATGTGAAGGACTCGATCGACGACGAGGCGAACTTCATCGACGTCCACCGGACGGGTCATGCGGTCACCAGGCGACACGTTGTTTCCGACGGTCGGCCGCCTGCCGGCGCGGTCAAGCTCATCACGCTCCTCAGGCGCTCCGCCAACGCTCCGTCGCAGGCTCTGCGCGACGCGCTGCTGGGGCCGTACGCCAGGGCGGTGGCGCAGGTAGGAGTCCCGCGGCACGAGACCCTGGTCACGCTGCCCGACCGCGAGTGCCGGCCAGGCTTCGCGGTCGAGGCGGTAGACATGCTCTGGTTCCCCGAGTCTCGAGATGCCCTTGCGTGGGTCGAATCGGACAGGGCCGCCGCGGCATCATGGAGCCTGGCCGGCATCGCCTTCGGTTCCGAGCGATTGATCGCCCGCTCGCAGAAGATCGTCTGACGTGCGCTTCGGCGTCGGCGACTTCAGCGGACAGCGCCCAGCCAACTCCACGCCCGACCATGCTCAGCTCTACGCCGAGCTGCTCGACCAGGCGGAGGTCATCGAATCGGTTGGGCTCGATTCGATGTGGATTTCCGAGCATCACTTTGCCGAGGACGGATACATGCCCTCGGTCCTCGCGCTGGCTGCCGCACTCATCGCAAGAACCACGCGCATCGTGATCGCCACCGACCGGCTCGCCGCGTCGCTGCACGATCCCATCCGCCTGGCCGAAGATGCGATCGCCCTCGACCTGCTGAGCGGCGGCCGGTTCGTGCTGGGTCTGTCCCTCTGCTACCGGGCTGAGGAGTTCGCCGGCTACGGCGTCGACCCCGCGGCCGACGAGGAAAATCTCGAACGTCTCGCCGCGCTCCTTCGCGAGGCGTTCTCCGGGCAGACCGTGGCGGCCGGCGCTCGGGCCGCGCATGTGACGCCGCTGCCGTACTCGCCGGGTGGACCTCGACTCATGATCGCGGCTGATGGAGAACGAGGGGCGGACCGCGCCGCGCGCCTGGCCGACATGATGATGGTCGACCCGACCGAGCCATGGCCCGTCGTGGATGCCGCTGTCGAGAGGTACGACCGCCGGCGGGGCGACGCGCGTGGCGAACTGGTTCTCTTCGTCTACGGCGGCCTCTCCGAGGCGGGGCGCGATGCGGCCTGGGATGCGGTCGAGGATGGATTTCGCTACATGCGACACAACTACGACCGCTGGATGGGCCGCGAACCGACTTGGGAGATCCCACCCTCGCACTACCGACTTCTCCTGGGCACGCCGTCGCAGGTGGCCGAGCAAGCCCAGGAGTACCTCCGCCGCTACGGAGATCGAGTTCACCTGGTGCTTCGATGCAACTACCCGGGGATGGCCAGCGCCGCCGTCAAAGAGCAGATCGAGCTCTGGGGTGAGGCGGCTCGGATTGTGCGGGCGAAGGTCTGACCTCAGATCCAATGCGAACTAGTGCCCGTTCGTTTGATCCTTGACACGGACAACCATCCGGCTATCCTTGCCCCAAGGCCCTCGAACCAAGGGGCGATTGAGGGGAGGCACAAATGTCAGTCGACGAAATCGAAGTAGGAACTCCGCGCACTAAGAGCAACCTCCCGAGCCGGCGATCGCTCCTGAAGCTGGGCGGTGCCGCCGCGCTCGGCGCGGGTACATGGGCGTTCGCCGCATGCCAGCAGAGCTCGTCGTCTCCAGGCACGACGGCGTCGGCGCAAGGGACTGAGTCGGTCCTGGACAAATGGCTGTCGACCAAGACGGCCAGGCTCGGCGTCGACCTGACGTTCCCGCCGATCCAGTTCAAGGACTCCGCCGGCAAGCCGACCGGCTATCAGATGGAGCTGACCCAGGCGATGATGTCGGACCTCGGCGTGACGCCGACATACGTCGAGATCCCGTTCGGACAGCTCTTCGCTGGGCTTGTCGCCGGCAAGTTCGACATGATGGGCATCTCGGCCACGATCCTGCCGAGCCGCTCGCTCAAGGGGCTGTTCTCGAGCTTCCCGGTCTTCTACGAGTCGATCGTTGTGCTCCTGAAGCCAGGGTCCACGATCACCACCTCGGATCAGCTCGATGGCAAGAAGATCGCGGTGCTGCAGGGGAGCTCGCAGGAGTTCAGCAGCCACCAGCTGTTCCCCAACGCGTCGTTCTCTCCATTCGCGATGCTGGCGGACGCGGTCAACGAGGTGGCCACCGGCCGAGCCGACGCGACCGTGCTGTCGGAGTTCGACGTCGACGACTCACTCAAGGCCCACCCGGACCTGAAGCTCCTGTCAGGCCCTCCGCTGTGGGTCGACGCGAACACGTACCTGATGCCCCTCGGCGACTTCAAGCTGCAGGCGTTTGTGAACAACTGGCTGCGCTACAACGCGACGCACCAGCGGCTCGTCACCAGCTGGAAGAAGTGGCTGGGTCCTGGACTTCAGAGGTACCACCTGACGACCTACGGTGTAGGACCTGGCACCGAGCCCGTACTAGTCCAGGTCTGATCGATACGCCGGAAGGGCGGCCGATGTGCGCTTCGGCCGCCAGCCGGACCTCCTGGTCGACATGATCTACCTGGCGGCCTACAACTTCGACTGGTCGGTCGTCACCGATCGATGGCGCCTGTTCGTCGCCGGCGCATGGGTCGACCTGTGGGTTGCGTCGATCGGATTTGCTCTCGCGTGTGCGATCGGACTCATCAACGCCCTGCTCAGAACATCCGGGGTGCGAGCCCTCACCATGCCGTCGTTCCTTTACGTCCAGGTGATGCGAGGGGTGCCGTTGTACGTCCTGCTGCTCTGGGTCTACTTCGGTCTCGCAAACGTCACCGGCATCACGTTCACATCGTTCCAGGCGATCGTCATCGCGTTGGCGCTCACCGGTTCCGGCTACACAACCGAGATCTTTCGAGCCGGCCTCGGCGCCATCGACCGCGGGCAGATGGAGGCGGCGCGCTCGATCGGTCTGAGCCGCATTCGAACGTACGGCCACGTCATCCTGCCGCAAGCGTTTCGCATCGTGGTGCCGCCCCTTGGCAACACGTTTGTCGGCCTACTGAAGGGGGCGACGATCATGGCCGTCATCGCGGTGCCGGACATGGTGTTCCTGGCCAACGAGCTCAACGTGACGCTGTTCACGCCGTTCGAGGTCTTTGCGGCGGTCGCGGTGCTGCTCGTGGTCATGGTGCTCTTCTTCTCGGCAGTGGTGGTCCTTCTCGAGCGCAGGTTGCGGATCGGATGACTCACGTCCTTCTCACCTACTCGTTCGACTGGAGCGTGATCCCGAGGTCGATCGACTTCCTCGTGCGAGGCCTGGCCGTCACGGTGCGAATCGCGCTCCTGTCTGTTGCCTTCTCCCTGGTCCTCGGCCTGATCGTGGCCCTCGTGCGCATGGTGCCTGGGCCGATCGGATTCGTCGGCTTTGTCTACGTGCAGGTGTTTCGCGCGCTGTCGCTGTACATCTACATCCTGTTCATCTACTTCGGCATCGCGGCGGCGTTCCAGATCGACTTCGACCCCATCACCGCGGGAGTGATCTCCCTGACGCTTCTCAACAGCGCCTATATGGCGGAGATCTATCGGGCGGCCATCCAGGCCATCGACCCGGGCCAGCGTGAAGCCGCGAGAAGCCTCGGCCTGGGTTCGATTGCGACGTTCGCGACGGTCACGTTTCCGCAGGCGTGGCGGATCGCGCTCCCCTCGCTGGTCAACCAGTTCACCGACATCATCAAGGACTCGGCCATCGTCGCAGTGATCGGCACGCCGGACCTGATGTACCAGACCATCGAGCGGGTCAGCTTCTATCAGCGTCCCTTCGAGTTCTATACCACCATCGCCGCGATCTACCTGGCGATGGTCCTGATCGTGGCGAACCTCGCGACGCTGCTCGAGAGGAGGCTGCAGAGGCACCTGGCGTGACACCCGACGAGGCGGCGGAAACAGACGCGCTTGGCGCCGAGCTCGTCAGGATCGCGCTGGCGGCCTGGCCTCTGCTGCCGAACCTCGTCTCCGATTATCTCGGCCCCGCGGAGTGGCTGCGGGAGTCGCGGCTACAGCCAACCTCCCTCGACGCGCTGCTGCCAAGAGTCGGAAAGCTGGCCGGCTTGGCGGAGCGGGAGGGCGACGGCTACGTGGCCGTCCAGGCACGCGCAATCGAAGCCCAGATCGAGGTGGGAATGGATCTGGGCCGGTACGGATACGTCGAGCTCGTGCAGAGATTGCTTGCCTGCCACTTCGAGGCGCCCGATCCGGAGGAGCTCGCTGCCCTGGCGCATGAGGTCGACCGCCTCGCCGCGGCCGCCGGTTTCACCGGCGCGGACGCCGTCGCGCGATGGGAAGAGCGTTCGCTGGTCCGCGGTGAGGCCAAGTGGGACGTCGCATTTGCGGCGTACGTCGCCGGCAGGCGGTACGCGATGGAGCGCTTCCCGGTGCCGTTCGAAGAGCGGCTCGACATTGCCAGGACGGCTGACCCCATCACCTCACTCCATCTCACGTGGCGCGAGCCCGACCGGCTCGTCTTCGAGGTGAACGCCGGCGTCCCGCGTACACCCGCGACCATCCGCTACGAGGTCGCCCACAATATCTACCCGGGTGACTACCTGCACATGGCGGTGCTCACACAGCGGACCTACGGCGATGACGGCCGCGTCGCCGCGTGCATCAAGCTCAAGAACGCACCCGAGAACGTGATCGCGGAGGGGATCGAGGAGGTGGCGCCCTACCGGCTCGACCCCGAACCCGACGCCGAGCACCAGCTCGCATGGAAGCTCGAATGGCTTCGCCGTGGCGCGTGCCTCACGGGCGCCGTGCTCCGACGAGAACGCTCCGAGCCGCGACCGACGGTGATCGAGCACCTGCGGCACGCCGGCCACATGAGCGAGGCGCGCGCGAACCAGGAGCTCGACCGGATCGAGCATCCCCTGTGGGGGACGTACCAGTACTCGTACTGGATCGGGCGCCACCTCGTCGAGAAGGCGGACTCGATGGCGGGTGCCGCGGTCACCGATGGCGACTACCTGGGGTGGCTGTACGGCGGCCTGCACGTGCCCGAGGAGTTTCTCGACGAGGCGCGTCGCCGCCTTGTCACGTCGCCGGTGAGCTGACTCCACGGCGAAGCATGTCCTTCAGCAGGTCGACCTCCCCCAGGTGCCGGTGGAGGTGGGTCACGGCGACAGACGTCAGGTAGATCCAGGCGGGCAGGTCGCCCTTGCGACCGACGGCGTCGTCATGCTCCGGCCCGCTGCTCATCTCGGCGCGGAAGCCGGCGGTCCGGTACTCGGGGTGCGGCGAGTCGTGAGCCTCGGCGTCGGGAATCTCGTCCAGCAGCGATTCGCTCTGGGTGCGGAGCCACGACGTGATGTCTTCGTGCACCGCGTCCGCGTACGCCCGGAGGATCTCGAGCTCGATCCGGCCGGCGACGTGCTGCGCCTCGTCGGAGCTGAAGCCGGTTCCGATGCCCGCCACCGCGAGCGGGGTTTGCCGCCAACGCTCTCGGGTGATCACCTCTGGCTCGTTGCGGATCGCGGTGTTGACAGCCCAGTCCTGGCTGCGCGCCATGTGCCACAGGATGAAGCCGATCGCGTTCGCCCCTGGAACCGGCTGCGCGACCAACTCCTCGGGTGTCAGGCCTGCGGCCGAGTGGTGCAGGCGGATGTTCACGGTGTCCAGCTGCTGGATCAGCATCTCGATCGCGTTCACGTTGTTTTCGACAGCTTAGCGCCGCCCTGAACTAACGCTTGTTCGAGCGTGTTCCCACCCGGGGATAAAATGCCAATCACGCGCATGGAGGAGCGCACCCCGAGCCTCACGCCTGTCTCGGCCGAGGGCAGGACGATCCTGCGGCTCGAGGGTGTCAACAAGTGGTACCACCGCGGGACGCTCCGCAACGCGCACGTCCTCAGAGACATCGACCTCGAGGTCACGCGCGGCGAGGTGCTGGTGGTGATCGGCCCTTCTGGGTCGGGCAAGAGCACGCTGCTGCGCTGCATTAACTTCGTCGCACCGCCGGAAACCGGAACCGTCGTGTTCCTGGGCCGGAAGTGGACGAAGGACGCGGTGCCAATCAACCCGGTGACACGGATCCGCTACGAACGGGAGCTGAACGTTCTGCGCACTCGCATCGGCATGGTGTTCCAGCACTTCAACCTGTTCCCGCACATGACCGCTCTGCAGAACGTGACGCTCGGCCTCACCCGCGTCCTCAAGGTCCCGGGGCGGCAGGCGCGCGACCGGGCGATGGTCGAGCTCGAGCGAGTCGGGCTGGGTGCGAAGGCGAAGAGCTACCCGAGCCAGCTCTCGGGTGGGCAGAAGCAGCGCGTCGCGATCGCGCGGGCGCTCGCCATGAAGCCGCAGCTAATGCTTTTCGACGAGGTCACGTCCGCCCTCGACCCAGAGCTCATTGGCGGCATCCTCGAGGAGATGAAGAAGCTTGCCGTCGAGGGCATGACGATGATCGTCGTCACGCACGAGATGGGCTTTGCGCGCGAGGTGGGAGACCGCCTGATCTTCATGGACGAAGGCGTGATCGTCGAGGAGGGGGCCGCGCGCGACGTCATCACCAAACCGCAGAACGAGCGTACGCGGGTGTTCCTGAGGGCGATCCTGTGAGGTCACAGGCGCAGGCGACGGCGGCCGCCACCGAGCACGCCGCCCTCGAGGCAGACCTCGTACGCTTGGCTCTCCGCGCCGCCGAGCATCATCCGATCCTCAGGGCCGTCTACATGGGCCCGCCGGAGTGGCTGGAGGAGGCGCAACGAGACCCAGGCGAACCGGCCGCTCTGATTGACATGGCGCACGAGCTGTCCTCGCGCGCGGCAGCCGCGGGCAGCCTGTACGTGGCCGGCCAGGCGCGGTCGGTGGCGGTCCAACTCGAGGTCCATCAGGGCCGCGTGCTGCCTTACGACGAGATGGTGGCCGAGCTCCTCGGCGTGCGCCTCGAACCTCTCGACCAGGTCGAGATGGCGCAGCTGCGCGACGAGGCCGTCGAGCTGGCCGAGGGCGACGTCCTGAGGTGGGAGGGCTCGCGCCTCGTCACGGGTGAGGCGAAGTGGGACGCGGCGATGCAGGCCTACTCCGAGGGACGCCGGCACGCGTTCGGCGGCGATTTCCCGCTCGCCATCGAAGAGAACCTCGAGCTGATCCGCATCACGGACGAGCTGTGGTCGGTCAACCTCAGCTGGTATCCGCCGCGACGGATGAAGTTCGAGGTCAACGTGGGCACGCCGCGCGCGCGGGAGACAGTGTGGTTCGAGGTGGCGCACAACATCTACCCCGGCGACTACCTGCACCTCGCGGTCCTCCAGCAGCATGCCTACCGAAAGCGTGGTCACGTGGCGGCCTCGGTCAAGCTCAAGAACGCGCCAGAGAGCGTGATCAGCGAGGGCATCGAGGAGACGGCGCTGCTGCGGTTGATCGCGAATCCGTCGCGCGACCTTGTCCTGGCGACGAAACTCGAGTGGCTACGGCGTATGGCGACGTTTGGGGGCGCGCTTGCGCTCCGGGTCGACGGACGCGACGAGCAGGAGGTCCTCGCCACCATGGCGCGGGACGGGTTCATGGATCCGGCACGCGCCGAGTTTCAGATGCGTCTCATCAAGCACCCGCTCTGGGGCCCGTACCAGTACACCTACATCCTCGGCCGCAAGCTGGTCGATGAGGGGGACCGCCGGGCCGGCACGAAGAACCGCGACGCGTACCTCGACTACCTGTACAGCGGCCTGCATACTTCGCAAACGTTCCTCGCGGATCTCGACCAGATCCTGCGCAGTTGAAGCGATTCGAGCACAGGGTCGCGCTCATCACGGGCGGCGCGTCGGGTCTCGGCCTCGCCGTGGCGCGGCAGATGGCGACCGAGGGAGCGGCCCTCGTCCTGGTCGACTGGGACCGCGCGGGCCTCGACGCAGCGCGCGCCGCTCTTGCAGCATCGGTCCTGCATGGCGACGTCTCCGACGAGGGCACAGCCGCAGAGGCGATGAGGCTGGCGCGCTCGGAGTTTGGCCGTCTCGACGTGCTCTTCAACAACGCGGGCATCGACCCGCTCCGCGCCAGGTCGGCGCCCGAGACGGAGGTGGCCGACTGGGACAGGCTCCTGGACGTTGACGGTCGGTCGGGCCTACCGGTTTCCCC
>JACXTT010012052.1_pt1 | contig 11496 bp, 14 predicted proteins | sample 9270951 | NCBI WGS metagenome assembly JACXTT01 (sample SAMN15532306, study PRJNA645909) | rock metagenome | isolation source: weathered quartz diorite | place: Puerto Rico | collected 2017-06-21 | reverse complement strand
TTTCCGTTCTCGATGCGAAACATATCGAACCATGTAGAGGTGTATGTTTTCGTCGCATCCTTGGGGTCTGGAGCTTCCGTCGCGAAGCTGATCACGACGAGATCGCCCTCGGCCACGATCGAGACAATGGGCGCTTTGACTTGAGCCTGGATCGCTTTGGGTTGGGCCATCTTCGAGAAGAACGCCACGAACCCGGCCCGACCAGTCGGCACGTTTGGGTTGTGCTGAATGTAGGACTCGGCGAGGTATTTCCCCGCGAGTTCGGTATGCCCCCCTTCAAACACTTCCCGCCAGAAGTCATAGACGAGCCGCTTGTTTGCCGCGAGCTGAGGGATTGAGCTGACCAGAAGCGGAGCGTGATCTTTGAGGCCCTTCACAGGGACCTGCGCATGAGCCCATGCGGAAGACAGCGCGACCAGGGCAAGAAAAGCGCGCGGGACGTAATTCACAGCGGATCTCCGATCAACACACTGAAGCCGGGGTGGCTTTCATCATCCCGATACGCCCAGTTGTCCGAGCGGTTGAGCAGCGCGGCTGTTTTCTATCGCTTCGCGAGCAGCAGGTAACCGCGACCGTTCTCGTTCCATGCTTGGGCGATATGCGACCCCTGCTGGAGCGTCGTGCGACCGCCGAAAACGCAGCCTTCCAGAGGGCGGGAAAAGACATAGACCATGCGGCCGTCCCGCAGCTGATAGTGGGCCGCAGCTTCACCTGCGATGCGGCACGAACCTCCGGAACGAAGGTCCTGATCCGAAAAGCCCGCGGGCAGCGGAGCCTTGAAACCGGCGCAGACGTTGGCCCAATCCCCGCAGGCCTTGCCATCGCAACCCTGCCCTTGGAAGGAGGTATCCACGTCGCTCTTGATCTCCTCCGAGGCAGAACGCACGACAGCCTCCAAAGGAATGCTGGCGCGAAGGGGCTGCCGAGGCAGCATGAGGCTGGCGCTCCCCACCACCACAAGGGCTGCGGCGGCCAGCATGAGGGGGCGGAGCCAGGGACGCGGCGCAGAACTGCGCTGAGCCTGATTCAGAAGGCGGGCCCGCAGCTCCGCTGGAGCGGCCTCAGGACGCAGCGCCTCTTTGAGCGCCTGATCAAGATCGGGATGAGGCGTTTGGTTCATCATCGGCCTCCGCTCACTGGGGTTAGATGGGTCCGCAGGGCCAGCTTGGCCCGGTGGATGCGGCTTTGCACAGTGCCCAGGGGCACGCCGAGCAAAGTCGAAATGTCGTCGTAGGAGAGCTCCTGCTGATAGCGCAGAAGCAGGATTTCGCGGGCGCCCTCCGATAGGCGCTCCAAGGCTTTGGGCAACTCCGCCAGCAACGCCGCATCAATGGCCTGCTCTTCAGGCTCTTCTCCTGGCAGCTCTGCCCATTCAGGCTCTTCCAGGGCCACCAGGCGGCCTCTGGAGCGCCATTCCATGGCCAATTCGTTTCTCAGGATGGTCAACATCCACGCCCGAGCGGCGCCGGGATCCTGTAGTTGATGACGCTTCTGAAAGGCCTTCAGAAAGGCCCGCTGAACCGCGTCCTCCGCCACATCCTTCTGGCGGCAAAGGGCGAGGGCGTACCCGTGCAGGGCATCCAAGTGCCCTTCCACCAGGGCTTCACAGGTCAATTCCACGCGGGGGGCATCCTCCGCAGACAGTATGGCCCGGGCGGGAAAGATTCCCGAAGGAAGGGTTTCCGCCCGAGCCTCCATAGGGGACCTTAGCCCTTCTTCTCAGGAGCCTTAGCGTCTTTGGCGTCGGCCTTCTTGTCCTTGCAAGCGCCGTCCTTGCACTTCTCGCAGCAGCCGGCCTTGTCCTTCTTCGTCTCCTTGGCGCCATCGATGGCGGCGAAGGCCGCGGTGCCGAAGACAAGTGCAGCAGCGAGAGCGGTGAGCTTCTTCATGGGAATCTCCTTGCGGCATCAAGCCGTCAGGGAAAAGGATGCCTCAAGCCTCCCAATGTTCCCTACCCTTGTGACATGGCTCAACCCTGGCTCTTCGGCCGTCGCCTGGACCTGTTGGCTTTCGGGGGCAGTGCCCTCCTCGGCCTGGGGCTTGTGGCGATGGCTGCCGCCACCGGCGCGCTGGAACGCCCCCTGCCGCTCGGCTTATGGCTGGTGCTCGTCGTGGGGGTGGACGTCGCCCATGTGCATACCACCTGGCTGCGGACCTATCTGGATCCCCGGGAATGGGAGGCCCATCCACTGCGCTATGCCCTCGTGCCCTTGGTTTGTTACAGCCTGGGCGTGTGGGCGCATTTTTTCGGCGCGCTGATGTTCTGGAGGTTGCTGGCCTATTTGGCCGTCTTCCATTTCATCCGGCAACAGGTGGGGTGGGTGGCCCTGTACCAACGGGATGATCTCCAGCTCTCCGCCATGGATCGGCGGCTCGATCGGCTGGCGGTCTACGCAGCGACGCTCTGGCCGTTGCTGTGGTGGCACGCTCACCTGCCTCGCCCCTTCAGCTGGTTCGTGGCCGGCGATTTTGCGGCGTTCATTCCTGCCTGGCTGCCCGGCCTGCTGCTTCCGATCTATCTGGGGCTCCTCGCCGCCTATGTGATCCGCCAGGCCTGGCTTTGGAAGCGCTACCGCGCCTTCGCCGCAGGCAAGACACTCGTGATCGCTACCACCGCGCTCACGTGGTACCTGGGCATCGTGCATTGGACAAGCGATCTGGCCTTCACCGCTTTGAACGTACTCCCTCATGGCATTCCCTACGCCATCCTCGTCTGGCATCACACCAGTCGCGAGGGGCGATGGCGCGGTCTTGTAGCGCGCATCCTCAAAGCGGGCCCCCTGGTCGCAATCGCGCTCGTGCTGATGCTCGCCCTGGGAGAGGAGTGGCTGTGGGATCTCGGCATCTGGCACGATCACCCCGATCTCTTCGGCTCGGGATGGGATTTCGGCCCCCGAGTTCAAATGCTGCTGGTCCCCCTGCTGGCCCTGCCCCAATCCGTCCACTATGTACTGGATGGCTTCATCTGGCGTCGCCCGAAGCGCGAGATCACCACGTGATCACGTAGGTGCATGCTTCATCACCGAGACGGCGGCAGCCGCTGCCAGCCTGGTGGCGGATGATGGGTTGGGATCCGGAAGGCCGGAAGTGATGGATCAACGCATCGAGGATGCCCAGATCGAAGGCGCAACCGTAGGGATTGGCGCATTCGAGTAGCACTTCGCCCGGTGCTACGGGCATGCAAGCGTAATGTCCAATGGGTCCGCCGGAGTGGTTGAGCTGATAGGCAATGTCCAAACATTGCAAAGCGTCTTCGAGGGTTTTAATCCCAGGCGGAAACTTGCTGGTGTCCGGCACTCGGCGGGCCATGGCACGCAGGCCCTCTTCCCCGTAACGCCGCTCCACATCCCGCAACATATCCAAGTAGGGCTGCTGGGGATACCACCCTTCGGGCTCCACCAGGGGCACACCCCCTTTCGCCAGCAGCTTCAGGGCCTCCCCCGCCGGAAGGCCCGCCGTTTCAAGGCCGTGAATGCACCCAAGCATGCTGGCGCCCCACACAAGGACGCCATCGGATAGGGCCCGGTATTGAGGCACGGCCACCTCCTATCCAAGATCTCGGCACTTTAAGGCGAAAGCCCTAATTCCCGTAGCGCCAAGCCCAACGCTGCACAGGACCGGACATGGGCCATCCGAAGAGGAAATGGGTTGTGAGGCTGCGATGCCAAAGCTCCGTCCCACCAGGATTGAAGGCCATGGCATCCCCAAATCCCAGATGGCCCATGCGACCCACCCAGGCCATGGTCTGAAGATCGAATACTTGAGCGCGGGTTTCGGACTGCGGAAACCCAACAAGCCACCTTCCATCCGGGCTCGGTGTGATCTGACGAACGTACTTCAGATTCGCGATCACCCCGAGGCTGCGGTGTTCTTTGAGAGACCACAGCTCCACGGGCCTATTCCCCGTGAAACTCACCAGAGCCTGATCCCGCGGCAATACCTTCATCTCATAAAAGCCATCTGGCGCGGGGAAAGAGGCGTCCACCTGATTCGCAGCAACATTCCAGCGCGATAAGCGATCGCCTTCTTTCGTGCAAGCCTTCCACCAGACCCATCTCCCATCAGAGCTCGCCGTAACTGACCCGATGCAGCGTCCATCCGCCACCTCGCGTGTCTCGCCTCCAGGCGTCCACCGCGAGACCCTGGAGTCCGATTCCAACAGGACATCGCCTCCATCCAGCCAATAGAAACGACGCAGCTCTGTCTTTTCAAAGGCATGTACCACTCGGCCTGTGCGCCCATCGTGCACTGTGAACACATTCTTCTCGCGATCGAGCATGCCCAGGAACCGCCCGTCTAGGCTCCAGCTCAATTGAACGAGGCGATCCGAGGCAGGTTGGGACCACAGCACACCACTCTGATCCGCGCAAAGGAGCTGAACTTCTTCACTCCGCACCGCAGGGTTGCCCACCAAAGCAACCCTTCCGGATGGATCCAAAGCCATCTCTGAGACGTATTCCATCCGCCCCCCTAAAGATCCGCGGTATCCCTGAAACCAGCGGGCGGGAAGGCCTGCGATCAGTGCGATTGACATCATGGAGACGCACGCCAAACCCCATACCGCTCCCTGGCCCAAAGGACGAATGCTCTTGGGGACGATTTCTCCCGAAGCCATTTGCTTTCGCATGGTGAGCGTTGGAAAGAGGATATCAATCACGATCAGCATGAAAAGCAACATCAACATCAAGGGCCAGCCCGATTGAAGGCTTAGCCAGTTGAACTGTCCGTGAGCGGCACGATCAATCCATGCCGTCGTGACCAGCCAAGCGGCGAAAAGTCCCACATGTAGCCAAAAGACTTTCGGGTTGTAAGCAAATCGGGGCACGGGCAACTCTCCATCAGGAGAAATGAGATTCACATTCGGATGATCCTGCTCAACCATGAAGCAGGAGCCCTTCTTCGTCCATGGCTACTCGCCACAATCTCGACTCGTCCCCCGCCCTGGCCCGCAAACTATCGGACCTTCCGACGCGGCCTGGAGTCTACCTCTACCGCGACAAGCAGGGCGTGCTGCTGTACGTGGGCAAGGCCAAGGTCCTCCGCAACCGCGTGAAGTCCTACTTCCAGGCCAAGCATCATGATGCGAAGACTCGGCGACTGGTGGGCCGCATCTGGGATTTGGAGTTCATCGTCTGCGAGACGGAGCTTGAAGCGCTGGTGCTAGAGAACAATCTCATCAAGGAGCATGATCCGCCGTTCAACATCATGCTGCGGGACGACAAGAGCTACCCCTACGTGAAGCTCACCAAAGAGCCTTTCCCCAAGATCTTCGTCACACGCAAGATCAAGAAGGATAAGGCGCTCTACTATGGTCCCTTCTTCCCCGCGAGCACCGCCTACCGCACTGCGGAGCTGGTGTACCGGTTCTTCCAGATCCGCGATTGCGATATCGACATCGATGGCAAGCGCGGCCGGGCCTGTCTCAAATACCAGCTCCATCACTGCACCGCCCCGTGTATCGGCGCCGTCAGCCAGGAGGCCTACGGTGAGCAGGTGCGCGAGGCCAAACTCTTTTTGGAAGGTAAGCGCGACGAACTGAAGGCCCGCTTGGAAGCCGCCATGTGGAAGGCCGCGGAAGTAGCCGCCTTCGAGCAGGCCGCCCAATACCGCGACGCCCTCAATCAGCTCGACGCCTGGTTCACTAAGCAGAAGGCCGCCAGCTCCGATCACGAGGATACGGATGTCTACGGCGCGGCGGTGCTGGACGGCAAGGCCTGCGTACATCGGCTCGTGCTGCGTGAAGGCCGCATCGTCGGGCGCAATGAATACCTCTTTGATGAGATCGAGGTGCTCGACGCGGCCTTTCTCAGCCAAGTGCTGGAGCGGGTCTATCACAAGGAGATGGTGCCCTCCCGCATTCTGCTGGAACTCGAACCCGAAGATCCCGAGCTCCTCCGCGAATGGCTCGGCGGGATGCGAGGCTCCAAACCCCATCTCCTCATCCCCAAAGCAGGGCAGAAATTCGATCTGCTCACCATGGCCGTCGAAAACGCGCGGCTGGCCCTGGAACGCAAGTTCGAGCCTGCGCGGCTCAACGAGGCGGTGCTTGAAGGGCTGCAGGGATTCTTAGGCCTGGTACGCCTTCCCCGGCGTATCGAGTGCTTCGACATCAGCCATGGCCAGGGGCGTGAAGTGGTGGCCAGCATGGTGAGCTTCAAAGATGGGATGCCGGATAAGGCCGAATACCGCCGCTTCAAGATGTCCAATCAACAGAACGACGACTTCGCCAACATGCGCGAAGCGGTCACCCGCCGCTATCAGCGCCTGCGCGATGAGGAGAAAGATTTCCCCGATCTCGTGCTCATCGACGGCGGTCTGGGCCAGCTCCACGCGGCGGAAGCGGCGCTGATGGAACTCGGCCTTGACCACCTGGAGCGCGCCTCCCTCGCGAAGAAGGAGGAGCTGGTGCATCGGCCCGGCACCAGCGAGCCTCTGCGCATCCCCAAAAGCAGCCCAGTGCTTCAGCTGCTGCAGCGGGTACGGGACGAGGCCCACCGCTTCGCCATCACCTATCACCGCAAGTTGCGTGAGAAGCGCACCCTGCAGACGGAGCTCACGTCCATCCCGGGCGTGGGCGCCGCTACTGCGAAGAAGTTGCTTCAGGCCTTTGGAAGTGTCACCCAAGTGAGGGAGGCCGCGGAGACGGATCTGGTGCAGGCCGTGGGCAAGGCTGCTGCGGCCAAGATCCTCACTTGGCGCAGCGCGCCGACTGAAGACTGATTACTTGTGGCCCACTTCGATATCCGCCAACTCCAGGCGGGCGGCATCGCTTCCATGGGAGGCCGCTTTGCGGTACCACTCCAAGCCCTTTTCGCGGTCCTTAGGCACGTTGATGCCGTAGTAAAACCAGATGGCCAGCGCATGCATGGCGTGCACATCGCCTTGATTGGCTTCGCGCACCTTCGCCTCCACTTCGGGAGGTAACTTCGTCTCCGGAACGCTGACGGACTTGGCCAAGGCAGTGGGTGAATCGGGCGCCGTGCGTCCGAAGTACCAAAGCATGCCGCCCACGGTACCGCCCACCAGGGCCAGTCCAAGCACCCAGGGCAGCCACGCCAGACGACGCGGCGCAGGTTCGTCACCTGACAATTTCAGGGTCGGTGTCTTCGCCCCTTCGATCTTCTGAGTGGCCCGCGGGTCCTCGATCTTCAGGCCCCCCTTAATCGCCACGGTTGCATCGTGGGAGGTCGAGGGGGAATGGGGATCAGAGGGCGCCATGATTGCCTAGTAGATCTAGCATACGTCTTCGGCTTGGAAGGCCAAGAGCTAGAGTTACTACTCGTCCTCTTGTAAGGCGTTCATCCAATGCTCCAACCGGGGCATGAAGATGAAAAACATGGCGGGACTCAGCACTACGAAGAGGAGCACGTGCTGGAAGGCATTGCGGCCCACCATGCGCCAATAGACCAGCCCATAGACGCTGCTGAGGAGAAATAGGATGGAAAAACCCAGCGAGGATCGGAAGGCGACTCGCGCGCGATCCGACGGAGCCAAGGCCCGGAACTCCTTCATCAGCACGCCCGTGCGCCACGTGACGTAGCCGGCGGCCACCAGGCTCAGGCCCGTAAAGGTGTATCCCACCTGCTGCACCCAGCCTTCGGCCCTCAGTTGGCCGGGCGCAATGCCTCCGACGGTAATGATGGCCATCAGAACGAGAGGCCAGGCCAGGCACAAAAAGAGACCGATGATGCGGGCGCTTCGCACCGCGCGCACCACCTCGGGATGGCGTTCCAACATATCTTTCGAATCCTGCATCAGGCAGCCTTGATCCGGATCTCGCCAAAGAGCTCGCCCTGCACCAGGGCGATGCGCCCCAACCGCACCAATTCCAAGAGGGAGAGGAAGGTGAGCACCAGCTCTTCGCGGGAACGCACGCTTTCCACCAGGCCCCCAAAGGGGTGCCAACTGCCGTCATGGAGCATCTGCAGCACTTCGGCGATGCGTTGCTCGAGGGTCTTGGGCTGGGTGCGCACTTCCACCGGGGGAGGCGGCAGCAGGCGCTTCAGGGCCTCGCGGTAGGCACCCAGAAGGTCGAAGAGGGTGGCCTTGATGGGCTCATCCTCCACCTTGGCGTGCTCCTGGATATCCAGGCCTTTGACGAAGGTGACCTTGGCCTGGTCCTGCTCCCGCACGGCCAGCTGCTGCGCGGCGACTTTTACGGCCTGGTAATCCAGCAGCTGCTGGATCAGAGCTTCGCGGGGATCCTCCTCACCGGCCTCCGCCGGAGGACGAGGCAACATGAGGCGGCTCTTGATCTGCAGCAGATGAGCGGCCATGGCCACAAACTCAGCGGCGATCTCAAGGTTCAACTCCTCCATGAGGTGGAGGTAATCCATGTACTGCCGGGTGACATCCGCCATCGGCAGATCCAGGATCTGCAGCTTGTTCTCCTTGATGAGGTGGAGCAACAGGTCCAGGGGGCCATCAAAGGCCTGCAGATGCAGATCCAGGTTCCGGAACTTTGATTCGAACCCCTTGGGGGGATCAAACTTGGGGGTGGAAGCGGTCTGCTCTGGGGCAGCTTCCGCGGCCTCTGGGGCGTCCATGGGCTGGAGGTCGGTCATGGGCCTATTCTAACGCCGGACGCCAGCTTCCCTCGGGGGTAGAATGGAGGGCTGCGCCAAGTGCTGCAGGGAGACTTTTTGGCCCGTCCCCCCGTCCTTCCCGGCCCTCGTCCCGAATGGCTGAAGATCCGCATCCCGGCCCCCGAGGTCGTCGAGGAAGTCCATTCCCTCATGCGGGATAAGAAGCTCGTCACGGTCTGCGAGGAGGCCCGCTGCCCCAACCTGAACGAGTGCTGGGGTGTGCATCGCACGGCCACCTTCATGCTCATGGGGGAGATCTGCACCCGCCATTGCGGCTTTTGCGCCGTGGGCAAGGGTAAGCCTGGCGATCTAGACCCCGAGGAGCCTCAGCGCGTCGCCGAGGCCGTAGCCACGCTAAAGCTGCGGTTCGCCGTGGTGACCAGCGTGAACCGAGATGATCTACCCGATGGCGGCGCCCAGCACTTCGCCGCGACCATCCAATGGATCCGATCCCTCTCGCCAGGCTGTGGCGTGGAGGTCCTGATCCCCGATTTTCGGGGGAATGTCTCCGCCCTTGAGACCGTGCTGCAGGCCCGTCCCGAGGTGCTCAACCACAACGTGGAGACGGTCCCGCACCTTTACCGGCGCGTCCGTCCGGATGCCGAATACCACCAAAGCATGGAAGTGCTCAGCCGGGCCGCGGCCTTCCGGGATGAGCATGTCCCGAGCATGCGTACCAAAAGCGGCATCATGGTGGGCCTCGGGGAGACCCCCGAGCAGGTGCTCGAGCTCATGGCGGACTGGCGCAAGGCCTCCGTGGATATCGCGACCCTCGGCCAGTACCTCCCGCCCACGAATGTGCATCTTCCCCTTCAGCGTTTCGTGGAACCTGCCGAATTCGATATGTACCAGCGCAAGGGCTTAGAAATGGGCTTTCGCAAAGTGGAGAGTGGCCCTTTGGTCCGCAGCAGTTACCATGCCCGGGAGAGCTATTCGCCGTCGGAGCCTTGATGGGACGCCCCCGCAAATACCCTAAGCCCCTATCCGAACTGGTGGCTGAGCGTCTTCAGGCAGACATTTTGAATGGGGAATTGCCCGGAGGGACGCGTCTTCAGCAGGGTCTCATCGCCAAGCGGTTCGGTGTGAGCCCCATCCCCGTGCGGGAGGCCTTCAGCCAGATGGAAGCCGAAGGCTTCCTCGGCCGCGATCCCTACCACGGCACCTACGTGCGGCCGCTTTCAGGCGACGAGCTCATCGATCTCACCGAGACCCGCCTGGCGTTGGAATCCCTGGCCCTCAAATGCTCCCTGCCCAACATGACGCTGCTCCAGGTGCAGGCCGCCGACCAGGCCCGGGAAGCGATGATCATCGCTGAAAACCCGAAGGACGTGCATCTCTCCCACCTCGCGATGATCGATTGCCTCTACGCCGCCGCCGATCGTCCCCACCTCCTGGATGCGCTGAAGGGCATCGTGTCCCGAGGGCAGCGCTACTACGCCGTCTACAAGCGCGCCCAGCAGCATCAGCGCGAAGGCCTTCCCACCCTCAAGCACTACCTCGAAGCCTGTCTCCGGAAGGATGAACCTGAAGCCCTGCGCATCCTCGAAACTCGCTTCCGGGCCACCGCCGAAGCTGGTGCCGAGCTGCTGCGATCCGAACCTTTGGCTCTCTGCAAATAAATGAAGGGCGCACAAGGCGCCCTTCATTTGTAATGCAAAGAACGAATCAGCCCTTCTTCTCAGTCTTCTTTTCCGCCTTCTTGCCGCACTCGGGGCAGTCCTTGCAGGATTTCCCGCTCTTCTTGCAGCACTCCATCTTGCAGGAAGGCTCAGCGGCGGGCTTCTTCTTCTCGTCGGCGAAGGAGATGGTCGCGAAGGAAGCTGCGAGCGCAAGGGCCAGGATCTTCTTCATGGTGTCCTCCAACAAAGGCTCAGGGAGCGATCCATCATAGGACCACTCCCCGAGATATGAATCACATGACTTAACTTACTGAGCGGTCAGCGTACCCATGGCGATGGTGATCACGCCCATTCCCGAGCCCGTAAGCTCCTGGCTTCCGGAAACGCCAATGGGAATAGCGGTGTTCACCGCCTGGCCAGGGACGATATCCAAGGCGACGCGAGCCAATACGCCGCTGCTGTAGGCCACAGCAGCTCCGCCGACGCCCTTCTGGAACACGCCTGCCAGCAGGTTGTTGCCCTGGACCTTGCCCTTGTAGAACTGAGAACCCGTTCCCAAGTTGTAGGCCACATTCTTGACGTACTCAGTGTCGGCCACCTGCACCTTGGCCCAAGTCGCCTTGGTCTGGTCCACGTTCAAGGTGAAGGCGACGCCATGGCCCGTGCTACCGCTGGGGCCCATCAGGTTCAATACGAGATGGCTGGACGTGGAGGAGGCGTCCTTCACGAAACGCCACCCGCTGCTTGCGGGATCGGTGTAGGTGAGCGTCGATGCCGTAGGCGTGGCGGGCGCTGGAGGAGTCGACGTCGTGGTTGATCCGCCGCCTCCGCCGCCACAGGCCATAAGCGCCAGCATCAGACCGGTACCTGCGAGGAATGTATATCGCTTCATGGTGAGATTCCTTTGATCCAGATCAGTTGCCGTATTCGGACAGCAGGATGTCGAGGTCGAGATCGCTGATGGTGCCATCGCCATTCAGGTCCTCCGCCATGCTCGCAGCGGTGACACCGTACTTGAAGGCCAACAGTCCCAGATCTACACCATCCACCTTGCCACTCGCATTCACATCCGACGTTCCAATGGTGTGCACCGTGATCGTCGCGGATTTGCTGGGATCAGCAACGCTCGTCGCCACGACATGGTAGGTCCCGAAGGTGTTGGGAGCAGTGTAGACGCCACCACTGGTGATGCTGCCTCCCGCCGATCCTTCGGTGATGGACCAGGTGACCGCGGTATTCGCGCTTCCAGATACGGTCGCGGTGAAAGTCTTGTTCGCGCCCTTCACCACATT
>JACXTT010012051.1_pt1 | contig 11497 bp, 13 predicted proteins | sample 9270951 | NCBI WGS metagenome assembly JACXTT01 (sample SAMN15532306, study PRJNA645909) | rock metagenome | isolation source: weathered quartz diorite | place: Puerto Rico | collected 2017-06-21 | reverse complement strand
TAGCGTCGCCAAAAATCGGGGTTACCGCATCCCTCATTGGAACGAGTCCATGTCGTCAAATTGTGCAAAATGCAAAAAACGGGAGATCCGTAAAGGCTGGCCTGGGGGGGTTGGCTAAAGATGATGGCTATCTCGTGCCGAATTTACTCTTACCAAACTACCATGTCGGTCCGGCACGTTCTTCAGAACACCGGAGTCGCCTATCGGTCGTTTCTGGCCCGCGCGCTGCCGTCACGGAGGACCTCTCGATGCTACTCCCCATTCTCTTTGGACTGGCGGTGTCGATCGGCCAACCAGCACCCACCGACATGCCGTCGTCCTCCATATCTCTGCGATCGCCTATCGAGACGACGCTCAATCCAGCATCGTCCCGATTGGGAAATGGGCAGCCAGAGACCAAAGGTTCCGATGGCCAAAGCAATGGCAATGACAATGGCGATAGCAATGGAGCCCCACCTGAACCGTGGCTACTCATGAAGTCGCTGCAAGGCACTCGCCTCGGCACGATACTCGAAGCGCAGCGCGTGCAGATTTCCGGCTGGACCGATCTTTCCTTCACCGCAAGCTCCGATCGCAACTCCAACTTGCCTCTCGGCTTCAACCATCGGGCCAACGAGTTTCTCTTGCAGCAGAACTGGCTGCGCATCGATCGGCCCGTGGATTCGAGCGACAAGGCGGGACTGAACTGGGGCTTCCGCCTCGACACCATTCTGCCCGGCAGCGACTACCGCTTCACCACGGCGCGGGGGTTGCTCAGCGGCCAATTGTCCGCCAGCAACGGGCAGCCAAATCTCTACGGCTTCGATCCGATTCAGTGTTATGGCGAGGCTTATGTGCCGACCGTCGCACAGGGGATGAACGTGAAGATCGGGCATTTCTTTGCCCAGGTGTGCAATGAAAACAATGACGCCCCCAGCAATGTGCTCTGGTCGCACTCCTATTGCTTCATCTACGATCCATTCACGCACACCGGCATCCTGACCACGACCAAGCTGAGCGATGCGTGGTCGGTGCAAGCCGGCCTGGTGCTCGGCAGCGATGATTTCATCGATCCCGTCGCCACGCCGACCTTCCTCGGCAGCGTGAAGTGGACGCAACCCGGCGGTCGCAACACGCTGCTTCTGGCGACCATCCTCGGGTCCGGGCGCTACAATCAAGTCCATCAGTTCAACAACGTCAACGTGTTCAACTTGATCTACACACACCAATTCAACAAGAAGTGCTCCTATACGCTCGATTCCATCTTCGGCTACGAGACCATCGTGCCACAGATCGGCACGGCAACGTGGTTGGGGTTCGTCAATTATCTCACGTACAACTTTACCGATAAGGTCAGCAGCACGGCGCGGCTGGAACTCTTCGACGACGCGCAGGGCCAGCGGACCGGCTCGCGCGGGCTGTATACGGCCGTCACCACGGGACTGAACATCCAGTTGCGCAAGGACATCATCCTGCGTCCCGAACTGCGTTACGATTACAACAGCGAGTCGCGGCCGTTCGAAGGCCGGCATGGGTTGTTCACGGCGGGGACCGATCTTATCCTGCGCTGGTAAAGTCTACTCGTCCTGCGACAGATGAACCAGAAACGCAAGCTGCTCCAGTTGCACGGCCAGATCGACCGCGACCAGGCTGATGTGCGGCGGCAGCTTGAGCATGATCGGCGCAAAGTTCAGGATGCCCTTGATCCCCGCGGCAACCAGGGCGTCGGCGACCTGCTGGGCATTTTCGGCCGGCACCGCGACGACGGCGAGCTCCGCCTTGGTGGCGGCAATCACCTCCGCCAGCTTTTCGGGCGGATACACTTCCAACCCGTCGACCTCCTGGCCGATTTTCTGCGGGTCGGCATCAAAGAGGCCGACGAATTGAAACCCTTGCTGGGTGAAGCCGCGGTAACGCAACAGCGCTCGCGCAAGGTTGCCGACGCCGATGATGACCGACGTCCACGTGCGATCGACGCCGAGCCGAAAGCGAAGGGCGGCGATGAGTTCTTGCGTATAGTAACCGATGCCGGGCTGGCCGAGGTTGCCGAGATAGGCAAGGTCCTTGCGGACCTGGGCGTCGTTGATGCCGAGAGCGTCGCCGAGCTGACTGGAGGAGACGACATCGAGGCCTTCTTGATTCCAGCGTTCGAGGTGGCGCAGGTAGAGGCTGAAACGCTGCACGCTGGCCCGCGACAGTTTCAGTTCACCGCCGGGATTGCTGCTCGCGGACGATCCTTCGTGTTTGCTCATGCGGGTATACTCGTAGGGACAAGCTGCCAGCTTGTCCCCGTTTGCACCGCGACAAGCTGGCAGCCTGTCGCCACGACGCAAACGGTTGCCGCAGTCAATTTACAGTCGTGGGTCAGTTCGTGGCGGCAAGATTCCGATCTTGCCGTATATGACGGGAATCATCGGCAAGATCGGATTCTTGCCGACACGAAACGGGCAAACGGACCCACTACCCAATTTAGGCGTGGGAATCGGTTCGGTCAAGAAGGATTGTGCCGAATTGCACAATGTCTCACCTTGTGAATGAATAGACGGGCGTCGCGATGGGATCGACGAGAACCAACGATGGACGAATTCTCGGCATATTCGCCAAGCAGCCGATTGCAGGCTGCGCGAAGACGCGCCTGGCCGCGGCCACATCCGCGGATTGGTCGCTGCGCGTCGCCCAGGCATTGCTGGAAGATTCGCTCGACCGCTTCGGCAACGTCGTAGCGAATCGGGTCATCCTCTACGCTCCTGCGTCGGCAGGAGGCTTCTTCGCACAGCTGGCGAAGGACCGCCATGACTCGATCGCCCAGGCGGACGGCCATCTCGGACAACGATTGGCCGCGTTCTTCGCCCATGCGCGCCAACTCGGATTTTCACGAATTGTCGCCATCGGCTGTGACAGCCCGACTGTGCCGCTGGAATTTATCGAGCAGGCATTTCACGCACTGGCGGATCACGACGCGGTCATCGGCCCCGCGTTCGACGGCGGCTATTACTTGATCGGCAGCGGCGCCAAGGAGTTGCCCATTTTCAAAGGAATTCCGTGGAGCACCTCGGGCGTGCTGGAAGCTACCGTGGACCGGCTTCGAGTCGCCTCGGCCCGCACCGCACTGCTGCCGCCGTGGTACGATGTCGATACCGCCGATAATTGGGCGATGCTGTGCGGGCACGTCCTGGCCATGCGGCGGGCCGGCATCGATCCCGGCGTGCCGCACGTGGAGCAGTTGATGCAAGAGCCCGTTTCGTGACGCTCGAGAAATGACTTCCCGATTTCGCCAATCCCCGCGCTTGCAAAAAACTCAAGGTCGGTTGCGTCGATTCCTCGGCCGGGCGTGACGGTTTCATTGCGCGGTGGGGGTGTGTGTCTGTGTGCGCAACGCATCGACGCAACCTGATGGACGGTAAGCGGTTCCTCGCGGGTAATTCGTTGCCCACCAACGGCTCCCCCAAATCGGGAAGGTATTTTTCGACCGTTGCTTAGCGTTCGCGCGGCGCCACGCGAACGCTGAACGAAGATCGGGATGAGCTACTTCGTGACGACCTTCCCCATTTTCACCACTTCGAAGCTGCTCCCCTTGACCTTCTTGATGGCTCGCAGGTTGTCGTCGTTCCAGCGCGGGTCCGGAGCGCCGCTGATGAACCAGTTGCCGCCGTTGTCCGCCACGATCATGCCGTACTTCTGCAAGGCGCGCAAGATTACCTGGACCTCCGGCGGGAAGCCCTTGACGTCGAAGTCCGCCTTGAGCCGCACGCGCATGCCCATCGGCGGCAGGTTTTCGTCCTTGTGCGGGCTGGCGAAATGGGTTGCCGGATAGACATAACCGCGGCGCGACTTGACGACGGTGAAGCGCAACGCGTGCGCGATCTTCTTCTGCTCGAAGACTTCATCGTAGCGCACCAGTCCGGGCAGGATCGGCAAGCCGGCGGCGTCCGCAGAGGTCCAGCCGGCCGCCCGCAGCTTGTTCGACTTGAGATCGAAGATCGCGCCCGAGCCCGCTTTCCAGCCCCCTTCGCCGTCGGCGTAGGTCGAGAAGGTCTCGTAGAGCTTCCAGTTGTCGCGATCGACGACGAGGATGTGGCGATCTCCTTTCGACTTCGGCCCGCCTTCAATCGGTGCGTCGGGCGGGATCGGATACGGGCCGGGATCGCTCTCGTCGCCGTAATCGAACTTGACAGGCACTTTTTTCTGATCGCCGGACACGATGACATAGGGGATCCCGCTGGGCGCTCCTTGATAGGTGGTGCCAAAATCGGGGTGCAGCGGCTTCTGGAGGCCGATGCTCTTGATCAGATTGTCGGAGTTCGGGTCAACCGGCTCCTTGGAGATGTCCTGGTTCCAGGGATTGTCGTCGGGGAGCAGTCGTTTGCCGCCGAAGCTGGCGTTGGGGCCCAGCTTGACGGGATTGACCTTGTCCCCTTGGGCATGGGATGTTCGCCACGGAATCGCGGCGACGACGGCCAAGAGGATGCTCAGAGCAAGAACGCGCCGTTTCCATTGCGCTAACATTGACAGCTCCTTGAAATCGATTGCCACGCCTAGCCAGCGGATCATTATGCCATGTCCGCGATTTCATTGGAATCATAATCTGAAGACAAAAGGAGATCACGATGAGCGATGGTTTAATCCTGGTCACCGGCTCCAGCGGCCGCATCGGCAAGGCGGTCGTGCGAGAATTGCATGCGCGCGGCCACGGCGTGCGCGGCTTCGATCGTGTGGCCACGCCGGGCTTGAAGGACATGATCGTCGGCACCTTGACGAGTGAGGCCGACATCACCCGCGCGGTGCGCGGCGTGTCCACCGTCATCCACCTGGCGGCGACGCCGGACGATGCCGACTTCCTCGCGGAGATCGTGCCGAACAACATCATCGGCGTCTATCACGTCTTCGAGCAAGCGCAAAAGGCGGGCGCCAAACGGCTGATCGTCGCGTCGAGCGGCCAGGTCGTCTGGTATCAACGGATGACGGGGCCGCTGCCGGTCGGCGTGGACGTGCAGCCGACACCGCGCTACTGGTATGCCGCCGCCAAGATGTTTTTGGAGGCAGCGGGCCGATCGTTCGCGGAGAAGTTCGGCCTGGAAGTGATCGCGGTACGCCTCGGCTGGTGCCCGCGCACGCCGGAGCAGGTCGAGGAGATTCGCGCGGAGCAATGGGCACAAGACGTGTACCTCAGCCCAGGCGACGCGGGCCGCTTCTTTGCGTGCGCGGCCGAGGCAACGCTGGGGCGGAAGTTCAACGTCGTGTATGCGACGAGCAAGCCGAAGCGGGTGATGTACGACCTGGAGACAACGAAACGGTTGCTGGGATTCGAGCCGTCGGAGAGCTGGCCGCAGGGGATAGAGCTGGTAGTAGGTCAGTAATGCCGTACTAGCCCGCAGCGCAAGCAAGGGGCACCCTTGCATGCGCTGTGGGCTAGTTATTTCTTGTTCGGTATCAACTCCAAGCAAACCAGCCGTTCCTCGCCGCGCACATAGAGCAACCCGTGCGAGACGATCGGCGCCGCCCAGCACGGATACTCCAGTAATGTCTGCTTCGTCTTCGGGTCCTTCAACTCGATTTCCGATACCAGGTCATACTTTTGCGAATTGACCTTCAGAAGCCGCAGCGTGCCGTCTTCGCCGAGGCAGATGAAATGGCCGTCGATCATCAGCAGGGACGTGCGGGTCAAGCCCTTCTCGGTCCACGTTACTTTGCCGGTTTCCAACTCGATGCAGCGCAGGTCGGCGCCGGCGGTATGCCGGCCGGAGGAGCCGTAGAGATAGCCGTCGTGATGAATCGATGTCATCCAGTGGTTTTGCATCGACTTCTTGAACTTATTGGCGTCCTTCCAGAGGACCTCGTAGCCGCCGGGTTTGACCTTCAGGAGAGCGGCGCCGGGGCCGTAGGTCTCGGAGAGGAACACCTTGTCGCCGACAACGACGGGGTTGCTGGCGTTGACGCTTTCGACGTCCTCGCTGCGCCAGGGGAAATGGAAGTCGGTCCTGCCACTGGCGGGATCGAAGGCGAGCAGACCGCCGCGAGCGAAGACGAAGCAGTAACGGCGGTTGTTGATGGTGGCGAGCGTCGGCCCGGCATAGCTGGCGAGTTCGTCGCTGATCTTGTAGGCGACCTTGCCGGTGAGCTTATCAAAGGCGACGACGCCGCAGCCGTTGCCCTTGATGCTTTGATCGAAGAGGTTGCGGGAGGTGGTGCCTTCGGGGCTGCCGCCGACCTGGGCGATCAACAGGTTGCCCTCAACGACGGGGGTGCTGCCGACGCCGAAGAAGTTCTGGATGACGTTGAACACCTTGCTGGCGTTGACGTGCCAGACGTGCTTGCCGGTGTCGGCGCGGACGCAATGGATTTCGCCTTCGACACCGTAGAGGTAAACGTGGTCGCCGTCGATGACCGGGCTGCAGCGTGGGCCGTTATTGTAGCCGAAGTGGTCCTTGTAGATGGACAGATATTCGTAGGTCCAGAGCGATTCCCCGGTGCGGGCGTTCATGCAGGTGAGGCGGGCATTCTTGCCGTTGCGGTCGAAGTGATAGAGCTTGCCCTTGCTGATGGTGGGCATGCCATAGCCGGTGCCAAGCTCCTTGTGCCAAAGGATTTTCGGGCCAGCGGCGGGCCAGACGATGCCTTTCTCGGTGGAGACGCTGGCGCCAAGCGGGCCGAGGAACCTGGGCCAATCGCTGCCTTGAGCGTGTGCCGCGGTGGCGATGACTGGGAGAAAAATGACAGCACAAAAGAATCGCATGGCTTAACTTTCAAGAAAAGTGAGCCACGGCTGAAACGGATGAAACACAGACAGGAGAAACTGAGTTCTGTTCCTATGGATGTTTCATTCGTGGCTCTTTATATGGGCTTGCACTGCTCCGCTTCGATCTTGGCGATTTTTTCGACGCGCCGGGCATGTCGTCCGCCTTCGAACGGTGTGTCGATCCAGATGCGGATCATCTGCATCATCTGGTCCTCGCCGATTAGGTCGGCGGAAAGGCAGAGCACGTTGGCGTCGTTGTGGCGTCGGCTCATCTCGGCGGTGAGCACGTCCTGGCAGGCGGCCGCGCGCACGCCGCGCACTTTATTGGCGGCCATGCTCATGCCGATGCCGGTGCCGCAGATGAGCAAACCGCGTTCGCGCTCGCCGTTGCCCACCCGGCGGGCGACCTCATAGGCGAAATCGGGGTAATCGACGCTCTCGGCGCCTTCCGTGCCGACGTCGAGCACGTCGTGCCCCATCGAACGCAGAAACTCAAGCAAGCGCCGCTTGATCTCCACGCCGCGATGATCGCTGCCGATGACAATGTTCATTGCGTCTGGCCTCCGCTTGCCGAATTCACGATTACGATTCCAAAAGTTCCGGCAATCGCTGTTGCAGGCATTGTATGATCTGCTCGGCACAAGTCCGGTAGTCCGCGAGGCCGCCGCCGATCGGGTCGGGTACGTCGTTGTCTTGCGGCGACAGCAGACGTGGCGCGGGAGCCCGCGGGAGTGACGCCAGCGCGTAAGCGTGGCTCGCCGTCATGGCGAATACGTGGTCCGCCCACAGGAGCATCTCCATCGTCGCCGACCGGCTGCGATGCGGCGACAGGTCCGCGCCGAGATCGGCGAGCACGCGAACCGCGTCCGGGCTCGCCTCCTGTCCCATCATGGCAGCCAGGCCGGCGGATTGCACGCAAAATCCGTGTTGCTTCAGCTCGTGCGGCGCACAGCCCAATTGATCCGCCAGCAGCCGGGCACAGAGCCTTTCCGCCATCGGGCTGCGGCAGGTGTTGCCGGTGCAAACAAACAAAACGCGGCACAAGGCCAAGTCGTCAATCTGTTCGGACGTGAGAGCCCTTTCATGCACCACTCGGCAACGCCGGCCGTCGACTTGCACGATACTGGGCAGAGCTCCGAATTGGGTCGGCCCGGCATCGATCACGCAGGCCACGCACTCCGCCGCCAGACGTGCCGCGTCCTCGGCGCTGGCGCCTCCAGCAAGCGGCACGCTGAGAAGCGGCAGCCCGCTCCGGCGCAATTCGTCCCAGATCGGGTGCCCCGGCCAGCGCACCCCGAGCCGGTCTTCACGAACCAGCATTAGACGCGCCGCCTCCGGCAGGTATCGCCAATGACCATCGTTAAAACCGGCGTCGGCCGATAGGGTGATCGGCCCGGCCCCCATCTTGCGAAACAACCTCGGCCCGGCCCCCCTCAGGAGAGGCAGCCAATCGCCCAGGTTGGCGAAGTCGTTCAGCACAGCCGCCGGCAGCTGCTCCGCGGTCGCGAAAACGCGGATGGCTGCCGCCGCTCCACCATCGAGGGCCGAGGCTACGATCTCATACGTCGCTTCGGTCGGCAGCGCGACAAGCCTGCCTTCCGCCAGATGACGAATCACCACGTCGCTCGATTCATTCGGCAGCCAGGAGTGGATTGCAAGCATTCGGGTCATCGGGGAACGGAGGGAACGGCTTTGCCTTCTGTACGGGTGTATCTGTTGTGATATGAATCGAATTCCGGTTGACAAGCAAACAAGGTGTCTTCTCATTCCTCCCCAGTCGTGGTATCCTACCGATGATGCCCAGCGAAGCGGGTTCGCCTTGACTGGTGTTTCATTCGTACTTATAAGCGCCGATGTCTGCGCGAACGAGAATTCCGGTCGCGCAATCTCCACGGAGGTAAGTCCATGCGAATCAAGCGCGCCTTGCTCAGCCTGATCGTGGTGGTCGGCTTGGCCTTCCTGTGCTTACCGTCGCTGCAAAGCCAAACGCAGCCTGCATTCAACGAGCGCGAAGTGAAATCGCAACCCTCGCAGTTCGACAAGCTCGGCGTCTGGGCCATGGACGTGCGTTTCAAGGACCCGCGCATCATGAAGATCAAGCTCCCCGGCCGCGGCGAACGCATGGTTTGGTACGTCTGGTATCAAGTCATCAACCGCTCCGGCAAGCCGCAGGAAATCTCTCCCTATTTCGAGCTGGTCACGCTCGACACGCCAGCCATCTATCGCGACGAGATCCTCATCACCGCCGAGGAAGCCATCAAGAAGCTCGAGGACAAGTCTGGCTCCGGCTATCAGGATATCAAGAACACGGTGCTGATCTCGAAGTTCGCCATCCCGATCTCGAAGGAGGAGGCGTTCCCGCGGCCGATCACCGGCGTTGCCATCTGGGACGCCGGCCCCGCCGACCCGGCCAAGCGCGATCCCAATATCAAAGAACTCAGCGACACCACCCGGTTCAGCATCTTCATCCGCGGCCTGTCGAACGGCTTCGTCGAGGTGGACGCCCCGGCCCCCGGTCTGCCGCCGATCACGCAGTACAAAACATTGCAGCTCAATTTCAAGCGCAAGGGGGACCGCTTTTCAGTTGATTCACGCGATATCGAATTTGTTTCGCCCGCCCAGTGGATTTATCGCTCCGCGGCTCGTACAATTCCTGCTGACAAGAAGGATGAAAAGAAGGAAAAATAATCCATGCCCGCAGGTCAGCGAAGCGAACCGGCGGGGTCTCTAAGAGGTTCTTACATGGCACATAAGAAAGGCCAAGGCTCCACCCGCAACGGCCGCGATTCCAACTCTCAACGCCTCGGCATCAAAGCTTACGGTGGGCAACTCGTTCGTGCCGGCAGCATCATTATCCGCCAGCGCGGCACCAAGTTCCATCCGGGCCGCAATGTCGGCATCGGCCGCGATCACACCCTCTTTGCCCTCGCCGACGGCATCGTCACCTTCGACGTCAACGGCAAGAGCATCAGCATCGTGGCGCCGCCGGACAAGAAATAGGGATCTTCCGGTGAATGCGTGTTTTGCTGTCAAGGTCGGTTGAGCTGGAAGCGATTTTTTCCTTGGCTTGTCCCCCCCGGACGTGAACTTCAGGGGCAAAATCTGCCATAATCCCTGGAAAAATGCCACATCCTGAGGGTCAGCAGATCTTGACCTTTAGTTCCCCGTGAAGGGTGGTACCCACCGGGAAACACCGAAAACAGCCGGACGGCAAGAAAAAACCCATTCCTCGGTTGACCCAGAAAGAGAACGCGCCCCAGTCCAGGTTTAGCGCCCGCCTCGCCGTTGCCATGGTGCGGGCGCTAAACGGGGAGCCGATTCCAATCATCTCTACCCTTGCTTCCATTCATCCACAACCGCGCGAAATTCCCGGATATGGTCCGGCGTCGTGCCGCAGCAGCCTCCCACCATCGCGATGCCAGCCTCCAGTAACGGCACCAGCGCCGCCGCCATCGTCGTGGGGCTGCGTGGGTAACGCCAACCCGTCTTCGACGGCGTTCCCGCATTGGGCCTTACGAAGATCGGCAAATCGCACGCTTTCCTGTAGCGCCGCACGATTTCCAGCATATCGTCCATGCCGATCTCCTTGCCACAATTGGCGCCGATGGCCGCGGCGCCGTAGCGTTGTGCCTCCTGGGCGCAGTGCTCCGGGCGCACGCCTTGCAGCGTAATCAAATCGCCAGTCCGATGAAACGTGAAGGAAACCAGCAACGGCTGACTTGCCGAATTGCGTCGATCCACGAATCGCTTCAAGTCATCGAGTGACGACCACGTTTCCAGCAATACGCCGTCCACATCCCCGCATTCGGCCAACACGTTAGCTGCGATGTCAACCGTAAGGTCTTCGATTGGCCCGACGTCCGCGAGGACAAAGTGCGGCCGAGGGTGCTCGACGTGCGCCAGATGGATCGCCGCCTGCCAGATGCCGTGATGGTGTAGTTCATCTCCGTGCTTGGCGAGGGCCACGGGATTAGCCTGAAAGGTGTTGGTCAGAAGCACATCGGCGCCGGCATCGAGATAGGACCGATGGATCGAGCGGACCAACTCGGCGCTCTTGAGATTGTGCGCTTCGCCATATGCCGCGGACGAGGCGCGCGCGCGGCGCCAGAGTTCGGTCCCCATAGCGCCGTCCATGACGAGGACCATGCCAGAGCGCAGGGTTGTGACGAGGTTGCGCATGTTAGTCCTACTCTCCTCTTCCCCGGAGTACCGAGGGAGAGGGGAGCAAATGCTTATCGTTCCACCGACGAATCGAACACGCGCACCTTCTTCCAGTTGTCCTTGTTCTCGTCGATGAACTGCTGATGCCGTTTGGCGTCTTGGTACTTATCGTGCGCCGCAATGTCCTTGAAGACGATGTGCAAGGCCACGTCGAATTGCAGATCGTTGACTTCGCGTTTCAGCGACTCGGTGAGCGTGCCGGCGGCGAAGAAGATCTCGCCCTCGTGGCCGCTCAAGTATTTCTTGCACGCGGCGACCAGTTTCTTCTTGGCTTCGGGCGAGTTGTCCTTGAGCGAGAAATAGACGTCGTGTGACAGCATGGCGCCGTCCTTCTTCTGGGCGCTCGACGAAGGCAAGGCCATCGATGCGACCAGCGCGACGATGGCGACCGAGGCGAACAACAAGGTGCGACGCATGGGAGATCCTCCGGTTTGGATGAATGGTTTGTAACTTCTCAATAACCCGTGGGTGGGCAGGCGCGCGCACCGGAATCCTGTGCGGCGATCCAGAGATCCTTCTCATGGTTCACGCCGTGCCGACCGTCGGTTCAGGTCGGCACGG